>Ga0136633_1000222_pt1 | contig 43181 bp, 44 predicted proteins | sample AntDrymeUQ832206_2_FD_105494 | JGI IMG/M metagenome (GOLD analysis project Ga0136633, IMG submission 105494) | Polar desert sand microbial communities from Dry Valleys, Antarctica - metaG UQ83 (22.06) | ecosystem: Environmental > Terrestrial > Soil > Desert | place: Antarctica: Dry Valley... | reverse complement strand
GGTCCATCCTCGACCTGAGGCGAATTCGCTCGACAAACGGCCGCAAGCACCGGCTCGTCGGTCAACTCAAAGAAACTCCGGCGCCGAGCCGTCGATCCTCCTCGGGCGTTGCGACCCGCTGGCGACGGTCGAAGAGGAACAACATCACGATGGCCCCAGCCGCAGTCAGGAAGCCGCTGACCTGGTTCCAAGTCATCGATCCGACCATGGCGTCACCGCTACCGACCCGCAGCGAATCGAGCAAGAAGCGCTGCGCCCCATACCAGGCGGCCCAGATCCAGAACAACTGCCCGTAATGCAATTTCATTCTCCGATATACCAAGAAGAGCACACCCAGCAGGATCGCGGCACCGATCAGGTCATAGGCGGCGACGTGGTGGTAGACACCGCAAATCTCCTCGGGCGCCGAAACGCATTCCAGGGCATCGTGTTGGGGAGCGACGTCGTAGCCGGATTTGATCGCGTAGCCCCAGGGAGCTGTGGTCGCCCGGCCGAGATGCTCGACGATGGCGAGATCACCAATGCGGCCCACGACCGTGCCCAAAGCCAATCCGAAGGCCGACATATCGAGTGTCGGCCAGACCGGCACTCTCAGTGTGCGCATCCTCCAGACCCCGCCGATGATGCCGCCGGCGAAACCACCCAGAATCGAGAAGTTGCCGTTTAGCGGATTGAGCGCGTCGAGCAGAGGGGTTCCGGCCAGCAAAGCCGCCGGAGTGGTGGAGTAGCGGGCGCCAATCAACGAACCGATCAGACCCCATGTCAGAACTGATTGGTATTTGGCCGCGTCAAAACTACGCCGGCGCATCTCCCTGGTAGCGATCCACGCCCCCGCCATGAAGCCAAGAGCGGCAAAGAGCCCGTGCAGGGAAAAGCGGAAGGGGCCAATTTCGAAGATCGGAATCGGTGGGTAGGAGATAAACGCGAGCAGCATTGGACCCAGAACCTAACGAACCGGATGGCTAACGAAGCAACGAGCGGACCAGCACGTCGGCCATCGCCGCGAGGAAAAGCAGCCCCAAGTAGTAGGTCGAGTTGGTGAAAAGCACCATCGCCCGCTGCGGATCTCGCCTCACCCGGAACGAGTCGATCAAGAACCAAGCCCCGAGGCCGACCGCGGCGACGAGATAGATCCATCCCATCCCGGCGACCGGCACCAGCAATAGCGACGTGATCGCGGTGAGACCTGCGTAGAGAACCATTTGCCGAGTGGTCGCCTCGACCCCGCGCATCACCGGCAGCATCGGCACCGCGGCGGCGGCGTATTCGTCTCGATAGCGAATTGCCAGGGCCCAGAAATGCGGCGGCGTCCAGTAGAACACCACCGCGAACAGCACCCAGGCCGGCAAGTTGATCTGCCCGGTCACTGCGGCCCAGCCGACCAGGGCGGGAGCGGCGCCGGCGGCCCCCCCAATCACGATGTTCTGAACGGAGTTCCGCTTCAACCACCGGGTGTAAACGAAGACATAGAAGAGGAGTGCGCCGGTGGAGACGCTCGCTGCCAGCCAGTTCGTGAAAACACCCAACCAGAGAAACCCGGTCAAACCCAACACGCTGCCAAACAACAGCGCTTGATTGGGAAGAATCGTGTGACTGGGGAGCGGACGCCGGGCCGTCCGGCGCATGACCTGGTCGATATCCCGGTCGAGATAGCAATTAAGAGCATTGGCGCCGGCGGCCGACATCGTTCCTCCGATGAGCGTGGTCAGCACCAGCCAGGTACCCGGCCAACCACCCGCCGCGATCACCATGGACGGGACGGTGGTGATCAAAAGCAGTTCAATGATGCGCGGCTTGGTGAGCGCGAAATAGGCCGACAGACGTCCTTTGACGACCACTTTCCGCTCAACGATCACGCCCGATGCCATTGGGGCCCGAGCCTACCGGCGGTTTAGCCGCCTCCACTCGGTACCCTCAGACGCGGTGCTTCGTCGGTTTGTGCCCCTCTTCCTGCTTGCCGTTGCAGCCTTGGCCTGCAGCCAGGGCCCCGCACCCCTGGCAGTTGTAGCCAACGCCCCCGGCACTTTTGACGTCGGCGAGCCCCAAAGGTTGATGGTCGCTCTGATTGAGGCTGACACCTCCGAGTACCTCGCTTCTCCCAACCTCGCTGCCGAAGCCTTGCTCGTTGCTCCCGACGGTCAAGAGCTCTCGATGGAGGCCGACTTTGTCTGGACCGTTCCCGACGTGGTGGGCATCTATTTGATCCACACCACCTTTGATCAGGTTGGCACTTGGTGGGTCAAGCTCAAGGCCAGCGGTCTCAGCGAGAGCACGCAATACTCGTTCATCGTCAGCGAGGACGCCGACCCGATGCCGGGAATCGGCGATCCCGCAATCTCGGTCGAGACTCGGACCACCGCTGATCATGAGCTCGAGGACATCTCCACCGATAGCGACCCTGAGCCTGCCTTCTACACAACTTCGCTCGATGAGGCGCTCGGCAGCGGGCGGCCGACGGTGATCGTGTTCGCCACTCCCGCCTTCTGTGAGAGTCAAACCTGCGGACCGATGCTCGACCAAGTGAAGGCGGTCGCCGAGGATCACGCCAGAGCCAACTTCATACACGTCGAGATCTACGAAAACGCTCACACCGCGACCGAGCAAGATTTGTTGATCGACCCGGCGGTAGACGCCTGGGGGCTGCCGAGCGAACCGTGGGTCTTTGTGGTCGATCAGAACGGAATCGTGACGGCTCGCTTCGAAGGAACCCTGCAAGAAGGGGAGTTGGAGTCCGCCCTCCGAAGCCTCGATACGTAAAAAGGTTCGCCCCAGGCATCCTCCCCTATGATGCCCGGGCATGGCCCAGAACCGGCTCCGACGCCTTTTCCTGCTAGCCACTCTCGCTTTGGTGGTGGCGGGATGTTCGGTGATTGGAATCCCGGATTCGCCGCTCAACTCGCTCGATCCCCAGGGTCCGTTCTCGCGGCGGATCGACGCGCTGTTCTGGCCCGTCTTTTGGGTCGCCACTGCCATCTTCGTGTTGGTGGAAGGGGCGGTCGTTATCGCCGCAATCGTCTTCCGCGACCGGCCCGGTCGGCCCGAGCCCCGGCAGATCCACGGCAACAACAAGCTCGAGATCTTGTGGACCGTCATCCCCGCCCTCATCCTCGCTTCGGTTGCGGTGCCCACCGTGAGAGGTGTGATCGAACTCACGAGCTGCGGGGTCGATGCCTATCCGGTCGAGATCATCGGCCATCAATGGTGGTTCGAGTATCGATACCCGGAGGAGGGAATCGACACCGCAACGGTGTTGGTCATCCCTGCCGGTCGCGAGGTCTGTGCGACGATGACCTCCGAGGACGTCCTTCATAACTATTGGATCCCCCAACTCAACGGCAAGAGGTACTTGGTCCCTGGCCAAGAAACGCTCCTCCGCCTGCAAGCCGACGAGCCCGGGGAATACCGAGGTCAATGCGCGGAGTTCTGCGGCCTGTCCCATTCGCTCATGCGCGCAGAGGTGCGAGCCGTGACCGAGGAGGAATTCACGGCTTGGATCGCGGCTCAAAAAGAGCCGGCCGCCGAGCCGGCCGCGGGAACTCCGGAGGCGGCCGGCCGAGACGTGTTCCTCAACCGCTGCACCCAATGCCACACGATCGATCCCGTCAACGTCGTGGTCGAGGAGGCGTTCAACGGACCCAACCTCACTCATTTCATGGATCGCGGCTGGATTGCCGGGGGCTACCTTCCCTACTCGCGTGAGAACCTGGCAAGGTGGCTTTCCAATCCACCTGACACGAAGCCCGGGAGCTACATGCCCGATCTGGCGCTGACGCAAGTGGAGATTGACGCTTTGACTGCTTATCTGGAGACACTGCGATGACGACCACCACCGCCCGCACGACGACGATCTTCCGGCGCCCGCGATCGGAAACCGGGTTCTGGTCGTGGATCACCACCGTCGATCACAAGAAGATCGGGATCATGTACGGCTACACCGCCTTCATCTTCTTTGTAATTGGCGGAGTGGAGGCGCTCCTGCTGCGCATTCACCTCGCCTCGGCGGAGAGCACCTTCCTCACCGCGGCCGACTACAACGGGCTCTTCACCACCCACGCGGTCACGATGATCTTTCTCGTGGTCATGCCGATGTCGGCCGCCTTCATGAACTACCTGTTGCCGCTGATGATCGGTGCTCGCGACGTTGCATTCCCCCGACTCAATGCCCTTTCCTACTGGGTCTTCCTCTTTGGCGGCATCTTTCTCTACTCGGGCCTTATCTTCTCGTCGGTGGTGCCTCCCCTCGGCGTAACCCCCGGGGTCACCGGCAACCTCGATCCCAGCGACGCCCGCAGCTTTTTCGGCTTGCCCGACGGGGGTTGGTTCATGTACCAACCCAACGCCGGGCCCGCCTTCTCCCCCGGCCGCGCCCTCGACTTCGCGGTTCTCGGCCTGCAGATCCTGGGGATTGCCTCGCTGCTCTCCTCGGTCAACTTCATCGTCACGTTCTTCAATTTGAGGGCGAAAGGGATGCGTCTGCTGCGGGTCCCGGTCTTCATCTGGATGACACTCGTGGTGGCGTTCTTGCTCCTGTTCTCATTGCCGATCATCGCCATCGCCCTTTTCATGGTCATCTTCGATCGCCAGTTCGGGACCTTGTTTTTCGACGCCACTGCGGGCGGCGACCCGATTCTCTGGCAGCACCTCTTCTGGCTGTTCGGCCATCCAGAGGTTTACATCCTGATCCTGCCGGCGATGGGGATCGTCTCTGAGATCATCCCGGTCTTCAGCCGCAAACCTCTCTTTGGCTACGCCGCCGTGGTGTTTGCCGGTGCCGGGATCGCCTTTCTCGGGTTCGGGGTCTGGGCCCACCACATGTTTGCCTCGGGCATCTCAACCGTCGCTCAGGTGGGCTTCGGTCTCACCACGGTCGCAATTGCCATTCCCACCGGAGTCAAGATTTTCAACTGGATGGCGACCCTCTGGCTCGGGAGGATTCGCTTGGCGACGCCCATGTTGTTCGCCCTGGGCTTTTTGACCATGTTCACCATCGGTGGTCTCTCCGGAGTCACCCACGCCGTGGTCCCCTCCGATTGGCAGCAACACGACACCTACTACATCGTGGCTCATTTTCACTATGTGTTGTTCGGGGGCTCCATCCTCGGAATCTTCGGTGGCCTCTACTACTGGTTCCCAAAGTTCAGTGGGCGGATGCTCGACGAAAGGCTCGGCAAGATTCACTTCTGGCTTTGGATGCTCGGGTTCAACATGACCTTCGCTCCCATGCACTGGCTCGGTCTGCAAGGCATGATCCGCCGCACCTGGCGCTACGACCCGAGCCTCGAGTTCTGGAACCGGATCGTGTCGGTGGGAGCGTTCATTATCGCTCTCGGCCTCCTGGTCTTCATGTGGAACTTCTACCGTTCAAAGCGACGGGGGCCGCTGGCGGGCATGGACCCCTGGGACGCCCGAACCCTCGAGTGGTCCATCCCCAACCCGACGCCGGTATTCAACTTTGCCGAAGTCCCGGTTGTCCACGGTCTCGACGAGTTCTGGCACCAGAAGTACGGCGAGGACAAGGACGGACGGCCGGTGCGAAAGGATGATGCCGATTCCACCCTGACCAGATTGCAGGAGATCGGCACCAACCCCCCTAACCCGGTACATCTGCCGAGTCCGAGCTACTTCCCGATCCTCATGGCAGCCGGTCTTCCATTGATCGCCTACGGGATCATCTTCCATCTGTCTTTGTTTGGGAAAGCTTTGATCGTCGTCGGAGCGTTGCTGTCGCTGGCCGCCTTGATTGGCTGGGGGTCGGAACCGCTCGAGGAAGCTCACATGGAACCGGCGCACGCGTGACCGCAGCGTCCCACGAGGTCTCAGAGCACCACGACGAACACGAGTCGACCGGGGTTGAGAATCGCAAGCTGGCGATGTGGGCATTTCTCAGCTCCGAGTTTCTCTTCTTCGGCGCCCTCATCACCAACTATTTGCTCTACTCGAGCCGGACCTTTGAACAGGGCCCGACCCCGGCCGAGATCTACGACATCCCCTTCACCTCGGTCAGCTCGTTTGTCCTGTTGATGAGCTCGCTGACCATGGTCCTCGCTCACAACGCCTTGTCGCGCGGTGACCAGGGGGCAACGCGCACGTGGCTCCTTGCCACCGCCATGCTCGGTTCGGTGTTTCTCGCCGGACAGGTCTTCGAGTTCACCGAGTTCATCACTGTCCAAGGCATGACGATGCAGACCAATCCGGCGGCTTCGGCGTTCTTCGTCCTCACTGGCTTCCACGGGACTCACGTCGCCATCGGGGTGATCATGTTGCTCTCACTCTTCGGGCTTTCTAAGCGCATGGGCGGCCTCACCGACAAGCGGTTCCTCAACCTCGAGCTGGTTGGCCTCTATTGGCACTTCGTCGACATCATCTGGATCGTCATCTTCACCGTCGTATATCTCCTGACGGCGGTGCCGGGAGCGGGCGGATGACCGACGAGCACCATCTCTCCCATCCCAGCCCGGCCCAATACGTAAAGATTGCGGTCGGCCTCGCGGTGCTGACCGCCATCGAAGTAGCCCTTTTTTACATCAACAACGCGCTCGGTCTGGGCTGGATCAACACCGCCGCGCTGCTGACCCTCGCCTTTTTCAAGTTCTTCGTCGTCGTCGGCTGGTACATGCACATCCGCTATGAAAAGGCGGCCGTCAGCAGGTTTTTCATCTTCGGTTTCGTCCTGGCCTTCTCCCTGTACGGCGTCGTTCTGATCGGGCTCGGAGTGCTCGCCGCCACCCGGTGATGGCAAACCTCCCCCCGTTTCACCTGCATTGGGACGTGTTGGTGATCCTGGGGACGATCGGCTTGGCCTACTGGTGGCTGCAGGCACGCATTCGACCACGGTTGCAACCAACTCCGCCGGCGCCGACCGTACGGCAATGGGCCGTGTTCTACTGCGGGCTTTCACTCTTGTTGTTGACTTCTATGTGGCCGCTCCATGACCTGGCCGAGCAGAGCCTCTACTCGGTCCACATGGTCAACCACATGGTCCTGACCCTGTTTGCGCCACCCCTCCTCATACTCGGGTTCAACCGGTCAATGGCGGACTTCCTCCTTGGCCGCCCGCGGATCCTGACCTGGCTCCGGCCCCTTGCTCAACCCGTCGTGGGCTTCGCCATCTTCAATTTCGGGCTCATCGCAACGCACTGGCCCGAAGCTGTGGCTTTGTCGCTTCGCAACGAGGTGGCGCATTTCGGAATCCACTCGTTCCTGTTTCTCTCCGGTCTGCTCATGTGGATGCCGGTGACGTCGCCGGCCTCGGTGCTTCCCCGGATCGCCCCCCCGATGCAGTTGCTCTACCTGTTTCTGAATTCGATCTTGCCGATCGTCCCAGCCGGCTTTCTCACCTTCAGCGAGATCCCGCTTTACCCCGCCTATGGCGATGCCTCGTTGGCGTTTGGACTCGAGCCCGTCGCCGATCAAACCATTGCCGGGCTGATCATGAAGATCGGCGGAACAATGCTCTTCTGGGTGGTGATGGCCTTCATCTGGTTCAAGTGGGCTTCCGAGGAAAAGCGGTGGGACCGAATCGAGGAGGAGTTGCGGGCCTCGCTGTGAGGAACCAACCGATGAGACCGGCATTCGTCGCTCTCATCCTGGTGGCTGCCTGTGCACAGGACAGCGGGACGGTCATGGGAGTCGTCACTGCAGTCGATGGCGACCTGACCTCCGTCCGTTCCTTCACGCTCCTTGTTGAAGGTGACTCGATCACGTTCACCCCGGCCGAAGACGGCGATTTCCAGTATCCGCTAACGCACCTCCGCGACCATCTTCGCGACGGAACCCCGGTCCGGGTGAGCTGGGAACGGGAAGAAGATCTCTATCTGGCGATCGCCGTTGGAGACCCTTAGCTCGACGCGGTCGTGGTCACCACAACCGTGGTGGTAGCGCCGGGGGTGGTGGCGCCAGATGTGGTAACTCCGGTAGTGGTCGTAGCGCCGGCTTCGGCGACTTCCTCTTCTTCGTGGACTGGGCTGCGGGCCAAGAGGACAGCCATCGCGATGACAAGAACGACGGCAATTCCCGAGAGCGTCGCCAGAAACTCGCCCCGGCTGATCTTCATGCCGGGCTTCGACGCCGACAGCGAGGCGACGGCGAGGATGCTGGCCGAAGCAATAATCGCCAGGATTGGCGCCCCCGCTCGCGAAAGGTGACTGCTCCGGATAAGCACGATCGCCAATGGCAACACCAGCACCGCCAACGCGACGACCCCGGCCAGCGGGACCGCGATCGCGCCAGTCAGGCGGCGCTGAACAGTCGCTACCTCTTCCGCCTCATGGTCGCCGACTCCGGCGGGGATACCGACCGCCTGCACCAGCGCGGCGGTGAGCCATCCCATCAATGCTCCGCCCAGGAGGACGACGATGATCGTGGCAACCACCGGAAGCTGGATCAGGTTCTCGACTCCTTCGACCTCCTCGCCGAACGCGGCCAGCACGGCTCCGGCTCCAAAGCCAAGCACGAGACCGAGCAGGGCCCCCACGGCGGTGGTCAGGCCAACCCTCCCGACCAGGGCATTGCCAGGCGACACCCAGCCGGCAACCGTGCGCGAGAGCGCCGCCACTACGGCGCCAAAAATCAACGAGAACAACGCCGTCACCAGAGTCAGCCGCCCCCGGTCGACGATCACCGCCGGGCTGAAGTCTCCTTCGGCGCCCAGGATCGAGGCATTGGGGAGCAGCCAAGGGGAGGCGGCCATGAGGCCCAGGATGCCGAGGATCGAGCCGGTGACCATTCCGACCCGTCCCGCCAGTCGCACTCGCTGGCCCAGCGGTTCTGCCTCGGGTAGCTCCGGTTCCTCTTCTTCGATCACCGCCACGGCCGGCAGAATCGGCGCGGCAGGAACTACAACCGCCGCCGCGATGGTGGGTGCGGCGGGTGCTTCGGTGACCGGAGGAGTCGAAGCCGGTGCGCTTTCTGTCGCGGCGGGCTCGGCGGTGGCGGTGGGTGCCGAACTGCCACCAGCCCAGGCGGCGAGGATGTCGTCGACGCTGATTCCGCTCGCCTTCGCCCTGGCTTCGGCTGATCTCCTAACGATCGCTTCCGGGGCTCCCAGAGCCGACGCGGCGGCAGCGAGATCGGTCAAGTGAAACACCTCATGCGGCCCGGAGGATAAACCTGGCTCCCTACGATCGCTCCCCATGACAGAGCCATTCGACATGGGCATGGTGCAGCGAGGCGCCCGCAATCGGCGCACACCTTTCTACGAGGCAACTCAGAAGTATGGACCCAAGGGGTTCACGGTCTACAACCACATGTACTTTCCGATCCGGTTCGATTCCTTCGAGGAGGAGTTCGAGGCCTTGCTCAACGGCGTCACCTTGTGGGACGTTGCCGTGGAGCGTTGTCTCGAGATCTCGGGCCCCGACGGATTCCGGTTCGCGCAACTGCTGACGCCTCGCAATCTTTCGAAATGCGCGGTTGGGCAGGCGAAGTACGTGCTCATTTGCGATTCCGACGGAGGCGTCATCAATGACCCGGTTCTGACCCGGATGGACGAGAACACGTTTTGGTTCGCGCTCGCCTCCTCCGATGCCTTGCTCTTTGCGCGGGGATTGAAAAACGCCTACCCGGAGCTGGAGGTTTCGATCAGCGAAGCCGACGTCGCTCCCCTGCAAGTGCAGGGTCCCAAGTCGAAGGACCTCATGACCGAACTAGTTGGTGACGAGGTCGCGGAGCTCAAGTACTACCACTGGACCCATGCCCAGATTGCAGGCGCCCCCGTCGTGATAACGCGCACCGGTTGGACCTCGGAAGTGGGATTTGAGGTGTACCTAACCGACACTTCCAAAGGCACTGAGGTCTACGAAGCGATCATGAAGGCCGGTGAGCGTCATGGCCTGCGACCCACAGGTCCTTCCGACATCCGCCGAATCGAAGGTGCCATCTTCAATTGGGGAGCGGACATGACCTATGAGAACAATGCTTTCGAGTTGGGGCTCGAGAGGTTGGTCGATCTCGATCTCGCCGACGAGGACTGCATTTCCATCGCTGCCTACCGAACAATCAAGGACCGCGGAGTCGCCCGCAAGATCAGCGGGGTGGTTATCGATGGCGAGCGCTTTCCGGAGCTCAACAACACCAAATGGCCCGCCTATCTGAACGACCACGAGGTCGGCATGGTGACGTCCGCCATCCATTCGCCACGGTTGGGTCAGAACATCGGTTATTGCTGGCTACCTGTCGAGCAATCGCAGCTTGGCCAGCAAGTGAAGGTTGCGACGGAATGGGGGCAACGAAATGCCAGCGTCACCCCGATGCCGTTCGTCGACCCCGAAAAGCGAATTCCGGTTTCCTGAGACCTCAAACTTCGGATCTGACATCCGAAGCTGCGGGATCGTCCCCGGAGGCGTCGTTCTCCTCTGCCCGCTTGGCCCGCTTCTCGACCCAGCGGAGGGCGAGGAGGGCCACCACCACCGGGACGACATAGATGCCGATCTCGTCGATGCCCCCGAGATGGGCAAATAGGTTCACCATTCGGAGAGCATCCAGACCTCGGGTTCCCATCCTCCCGGTTCGAGGCCGACCGACGCGAACAAGCTTGCCGAGGCCGCGAGATGAGTTTGGGCACCCTCCTCGTCACCGGCCTGATGCAAAGTGTCGGCCAGGTTGTTGTGCAATGCCGCCAACTGATGACGGTCACCCACTGGTTCCAGGATGGCGAGGGCGCGCCTAGCGTTGCCGATGCTTTCGGGAATCAGGCCAGCTCGGCGCTGGGCAAGGGCGAGGTTGTTCAACGCGGCGGCGATCAGATCGTTGCGACCGGTCTCCTCGGAAAGCGCACAGGCCGCCTCGACGATTTCGAGCTTCTCCGGTTTGATCATGCCCGCAATCCCGGCGGCTCGGGCCCGGGCAACTCGATCCTCAGCAGAGCTCGCCAGACCCACTGCCTCAGCAATGAGTCTTTGTGCTCCGGCGCGGTCGCCTCGCCGGTGGGCCGCCAATGCCCGGTCAGCGGTGATTCGGCTCAAGAGCCCCTCGTCCGGATCGAGAGCCGCTGCCTGTTCCCATGACGCGGCCGCCAGCTCCAACCGTCCGAGCCGCATGTAGATCTCACCCACGCGATGAGCGATGTCGGCATCCTCGGGAACCGTGTCGTAAGCGGCAAGCGCCGCTCCGTAGTCACCCAATCGCACGCACGCGAGACCCAGCGACTTCCCGAGCTGTTCGCGCGCCGGATGGCCAAGCTCGAGTGCAGAGGTCAGATGCGACCGCGCCGATTCGTAGGCGTGGACTTCGATGGCCGCGAGCCCGGCTTCACCGTGAGCGATAGCCGCTTCTGCCGCCTTTCCGGCCGCTTCGAGGTGAACGGCTCGCATTGAATCGGAAAGGCGCAGTCGGTCACCCGCTCGACCGTGGAGGATGCGAGTGCGAGCTTTGGAAAGCCGCCGGCAGACTGCCCGTCGAACGGCGTCGTGGCCAAAGGTGATCCCGTCATGCGATTCGACGACCAACCGTTGTACCAGCAGCTCCTCTAGCGCCGGGATCATCTCCTCAGCTCCCCTGCCGCTGACCACCCGTGCGTCATCGAGATCGAACTCGGGACCGATGATCGCCGCGGCCGAAAGGACCTGTAAGGCCTGATCGCTCAGCCGATTAAGCCTCGCCCCAATCAATTCTTCGATCCCAGCCGGGAGCTCAGCTTGGCTCGAGCCCACCGCCCCGAGATAGGAGAGGAGGAACAGCGGATTGCCGCCGGACCGGTCGACGATCGATTCCAGCTCGCTGGCCGGAATGCCCGGCTCGGCTCGTAGCGACAGGAGCTCCCACGATTCGTTGTCGGAGAGCGGCGTCATCTGAAAACGCGACCCGGTCCCCGCTCGTTCAAGTTTGTTAACGAGAGCGGACAGGGGCGCAGCGAGCTCCCCGGTTCGCCAGCTCATGATCACTCGCAACCTGGTGGGACGGCTCAACAGCAGGCCGAGCACCGCGATCGATGATTGATCGAGCCACTGCGCGTCCTCGACGACCAAGGTTCCACCAGAAAGCAGGTGGTCAAGGGCCGCAACAACCCCGGAATGGAAGCGGGCGGCGGCTCCCGGCCCGGAGTCGGCAGGCCGGGGCTCGGCAAAGACTGAACCTCCCAACTCGGGGAGCAGACGCACCGCTTCGGACGCGATGGCCGGCGGATCGCCGGTGTTGAAACGGGCTGCTTCCCCCAACACCTCGGTAATCGCGAGATAGGCAACTTCTTCGGCTCCTGGCGGCGGCGCACACACTGCGATCGGGCCCGGCAGATCGACCAGAAACCGCTCGATTAGATCTGACTTGCCGATGCCCTCCTCCCCTTCGAAAAAGAGGTGGCCTGTGGCGACTGCCATCAATGAGAGCTCTTCCTTGCGGCCGACCGACGTGCGGTCCGCGGCATCGTCGCGTCGGAGCGGACGTCCGACGGGTGCCAGCTCGACCCGACCCGCCGGTGGCAGCGGCTCGACGCCTTCGAGAATCTCTTCATAGAGCTCTCGGGTATCGGGGAGCGGCGGCACTCCTAGCTCACGATCCAGCAAAATGGCGCATTCTCGATATTGGCGGAGAGCGCCTACGCGGTCGCCTTGCCAGACGAGATATTGCATCAAGCGCCGGTGACCTGCCTCATCCAGGGGGTCGGTGTCCAAGCGCCGTTGGGTGACCTCGGCGGCTTCCCCAAAGCGGCCCCCGCTCGCCAGCGCCAGCGCCCAGCGATCGACCAAATCGCGCCAGTTCCGGCGATGAAGCTCTGCCTGATTTCGCTGCCAATCTTCGAACGCGAACGAGTCCCGCAGATAGAAGCCATGCATGAACGGTCCCCGGTAGAGCTTGGCGGCGACCTGCAAAGACTCAACGCACTCTGGGCAAACCTTGTCGGACCCATGACTGTGATCGATCGCCGACAGTCGACGCGCTTCCTCGATGTCAAGCCAAAGCTCGGAGCGATCGAGAGCAATCCGATCGCGGTTTGCCTCGATCACCTCATCGTCGCCGGTCACCGCCGAGATCGACGTCCGCAAAGTTGAGAGCGTGCGTCTCAGGGCCGCCCGACCCCGCTCAGCATCGAGCTCGGGCCAGAGCAGCGAAACCAGCTCGTCCCGGGTTGGTTGATGAGCCTCGACCGCTAGATAGCTGGCCATCGCCACGGCCTTGCGGGTATCGACCTCAAGCGGCTGGCCATCGACGTGGATTCGAGGCACGCCGAGCAATTCGAACACGAGACGCGGCTTCAATCGGCTCAACTGTACGCGGGACGACCTGGTATCCGTTCCGTAACGCTTCCGGAACGATGATCGGCCACAATGGGCTCCGATGGCACTCAGACGCATGCGAAACCGAGCGGTCCCGGCCGAGACCGCGCCCGTCATACCCACAGAGGTCATCGATGGGGGCGCGATACCCGACAACGACCCGTTGTTCGCCCTTCTCCTGGCTACCGGCGGGCCGGTTGAGGTAGACCGGATCACGATCACTTCTCCCGCCCTCGACGAGATCCGCCAGCAAGGGATTCAACTGATCGTGCCCCTCATCTCGCAGGGCGAGCTGATTGGGACCTTGAGCCTGGGCCGGCGCCTCTCTGAACAGCCCTACTCCACCGACGATCGCAAGCTTCTCGCCGGACTAGCGGGGCAGGTTGCCCCGGCCATCCGGGTGGCCCAGCTCGTGCGTCAGCAAGAAGCTCAGGCGAAAGAACGGGAGCGGATTGAGCAGGAGCTGCGGGTGGCCGCGCTCATCCAACAGACGCTTCTCCCGAAGGAGCTTCCGCAATTGCCAGGGTGGAACATCGAGGCCTATTACCAGTCGGCTCGAGCCGTTGGCGGCGACTTCTACGACTTCATCCCGCTCACCGAAGGACGTATCGGATTAGTGATCGGCGACGTCACGGATAAGGGAGTGCCGGCCGCTTTGGTCATGGCCACCACCCGCTCGACTCTGCGCTCGATTGCCACCCAACACGATGACCCGGGGAAGGTTCTTGCTCTGGCGAACGAGTCGCTCGTGCCCGAGATTCCACCGGCGATGTTCGTGACCTGTCTTTATGGGATCCTGAATCCCGAAACCGGCGACCTCGTGTTCGCCAACGCGGGCCACAACCTCCCCTATGTTCGTAGCGCGGACGGCGTTCGCGAGCTCCGGGCGCGGGGCATGCCCCTCGGATTGATGCCGGGGATGGTCTACGAGGTCAACTCAGCCAAGCTGGACCTGGGTGAAACGGTGCTGCTGACGAGCGATGGGATTGTCGAAGCCCATAGCGCCGATGGGGAGATGTTTGGCTTCGACCGCCTGATGGAGCTGGTTGGCAAGGATCAGGAGGAGGAAGATCTCATCTCACAAGTTCTGGAGGAGTTGCGACGCTTCCGCCCATCCGACCTTGAGCAAGAAGACGACGTGACGATGGTGGCGATCCGGCGCGCATCCTCCGCCCTCGAGTCAGCGTCGGCCTTTGGCGACGAACCCGGCTTGATCTCGACTTTCACCTATCCCTCGAGCTCGGGCAATGAGCGCCGAGCGATGGATGAGGTCGCCGATGTGGTTGCCGGACTGGGAATGAACGGCGATCGGCTGGAACGGCTCAAGACTGCGGTTTCGGAAGCGACGATGAACGCCATCGAGCACGGCAACCATGGCGATCCCGCCAAGCTGGTCGGGGTCGACGTCCTCGCCAGCACCAAGCGAATCCTGGTGCGAATTCGCGACCAGGGCACCGCCCCCGTCCCAGCAGCTCTGATCCCCAACCTCGAGGCGAAGCTGGCGGGCGAGCAAGGACCGCGCGGCTGGGGGCTCTTCTTGATCGAAAAAATGGTCGACGTCATGCGTACGGCCACCAACGACGGTCACCACACCGTCGAGCTTGAAATGTCGCGAGAAGGAGACTGACCGTGCCAGGTACCAAATTCACTGCGAGCGTCCGCAAGGAAGCGAGCGGATCGATCATCGACCTCGGAGGTGACATCGATCGCTCGGCGGGCGTTGACCTCGCCGCGGCGTATGACGATGCCACTGGCTCGGGGAACGGTACCGATCCGGTCGTGCTCAACTTCAGCCAGGTCGACTACATCAACTCGACCGGCATCGCGGTGATTGTCACTCTGCTGGCGAAGGCGCGAGCAGAAGGACGACCATTGCGAGCCTACGGGCTGAGCCCACACTACGAGGAGATCTTTCAAATCACTCGCTTGTCGGACTTCATGTCAATCCACCACAACGAGCCAGAAGCGCTGGCTCTCACGTAAGGGAGGGCAAATTGCCAGAATCAAAGATCGCCATGACTGTGCGGGAGCCCAAGGGGGATGTCCGCATCATCGATATCGCTGGGGAGCTGACCTCCTTCTCGGAGCCGGTGCTCGCCGAGGCTTATGAGGACGCCGACCGGCCCGGCGTCAAGACGGTCCTCCTCAACTTCAGCGACCTCGACTACATGAATTCAGGAGGGATCGGCCTGCTAGTCACCACGTTGATCAGGGCACAGCGCAAAAGCCAGGCGCTCGGTGCCTTCGGGCTGACCGATCACTATCGCCAGATCTTCGAACTGACTCGGCTCGACGAGGCAATCGGGATTTACGACGACGAGCAATCTGCTCTGAAAGGGAGTTGAGCACGATGGTTTCCAAAGACGACAAGGCCAATTGGTCGCCCCCCAAACCGCATCTTGAAGTCGGTTCCGCACCAGAGGGCGTCAATGCCAAGCGGGTGCAGGGCCGGCGGCTGACCGGGCCCCAACAAGGCTTTGGCCAGCTTTGGCAGAAGACCTACAAGGTGGCGATCTCCCAGAAGACCCCCGAGCAGGTAATCGCCACCTGGAAAGCCGAGTATGGGCGATTCTGGCCCTCGCATTCCAAGTTTTATGCCCCGGTGACCGGCATTCAGCCCGGCGAGGTTGGCCTCATCAAGTCCACCTCCGGGCCGGTGCCTTTGTCCACTGGCGTACTGGTGCTCTATTCCGACGACGTTTCCTTTTGCTACATGACCCCAGAAGGCCACCCGTTCGCGGGTTTCATCACCTTTAGCTCGCACGTCGAGGACCCTGTGGGCACCATGGCCCAGGTTCAATTGCTGATCCGCGCCAACGACCCCGCCTATGAGGCTGGGATGATGCTTTTCGGCAGCAAGGCCGAGGACCGGATGTGGGAGCACACCCTTCGTTCCTTGGCCGATTACCTCGGCTCCAGCTCCCCTGTCGACACCAAAGTGGTCCGCGTCGATCAGAAGCGCATCTGGAAGAACTTCAACAACCTGAAGTACAACGGAGCGTTGCCTTGGGCGCGGCGATCGAAAGGCCCGGCTACCCCGCCAAGATGAAGAGCCCGAGCCCGGTGAGCAAGACCATCAGCGTCAACATCGCGTACTGAGACCGGACGGCGCCAAGCCCTCTCCAGTCAGATAGGGCGCGATCGTGGGCCAGGATCACCCCGGCGACGTGGCCGGCGACGATGGTGGCTACTTGCAGGTACCAGACCGGGATCGCGCCGAGGAAGAAATCGATCTTGTAGTCGCGGCCCCCACCCAGGTTCCAACCGAGGCCGAAGGGGTCGGCGCCGGCGCTGACGATGCTCTGGCCCTCGAAGATGACCGGCGTGAAATAGTGGGCAAAGGCATAGGCGGCGGCGATGGGCACCAAGGTGTGGGCAAAACGGGTGGCGACTGAGCCTGCAGTGATTTTCGGATCGCGCCCCAGCCGGGCGGCCGCCGCGCAAGCCAGGTAATAGGCACCCCGATCACGGCACAAGTCAGGGGTAGGAGCAAAGTCTTCCCACCGACGCTCATCCCCAGATCACCGGTGAGGGCCTCGTACCAGGTGGTGTTGGAGATGCCGTCGAAGGTCACGGTGCCGATCATCGCGATCAGAAAAGGCGCCAGCCCATTCCACTCGGGAATCACCGGCAGGCTCCGTAGCCAACCCCGATACGCGAGCCGGCCCTCGTTGGTACGACCCCACGGGCTGATCGACGAGAGCAGGCGGTTGTATGTGGTGAAGATGTCGAAGGAGGCGAGGCTGGTTTCGCGTCCGTAGCGGGCCATTAGCGCTAGCTGGCCGACCGTGTAGACGAGGGCGGCGATAGCGATCGCGCCAGGTGTCGAGCCATTCGGGTAGACCAGCTCCAACCAGGCGAAAGCGACGAGACCGATGACTGCGGGCCAAATTCCGACTCGCGGTCGACCCCGTTCCACCTCACCGATGCCGAGCCAGCGACCCAACGTGCGCCAAGGGTTGACGGCCGTATAGAGGTTGCCGAGCACGAGTCCGGCAAACGGCACCACCAGCCAAAAATAGACCCACAGCAGCACCGGGGCGATGTTGCGGGTGCCGGTGCTCTCTTGGCCGGTGAGAAGGGCGGCGAGCCCGGCGATGACCACTAAACCCAGGCCAAGCACTCCCAGCCAACTGAGCCACAAGGTCGGAATCGAGCCGGCGCTTTTTATGTCGTAGATGGGTCCGGTCTGCAGCCGCGGTTTCTTCCACAGGGCGGCCAGGGCAACAAATGACACGATGAGCACCACCGCCGCTTCGGCGGCAAAGTAGGAGACTGGTACTGGGAGGTCGAGCCGGCCGCCGATGCCATGGGCAATGATCGGCGCTCGGGTCAAGGAGTGACCTCGATGTCGACAAGGTGAATCACTGCTTCCTCTAGCTCGACCTCAAAGATCCCGGTACTTTCAGCGGTGAATTCAACCCGCGCGGTTTCTCCGGGTGTCACCGCAAAATGAAGTCGTACCCGTGGACATGGACTTCGTCAGCGACATCGGCGATGACATCGAAGACCACTTGCTCGCCAGCTCGCACCGAAAGCGTGTCGAGGCCTTCGGTCTTCTCGCCTCCTTCAACCCGGATCAACGGCACTTCCGCTTGGGTGGTAGTCGTTTCTTCCGAGACCGTCGTAGTGGTCGCCGCCTCGGTGGTGGTCGTCACAACTGCGGTGGTGGTGGTCGTCACGGACGTGGTAGTCGTCGTGGAATCGGCGGTGGGGCCACACGCGGACAAAACTGCGAGGACGGCGCCTAAGAGATTCGGAGTTTCACGAGGCCCCCGATCGTAGTTTTTTGCCGGATTTTTTAGAACTAATCTCGGCGCAGGAGGTTTATATGAAGAAGCTGCTTCTGATTCTGTCCATCGCTGGAATCGCCTTCGTGGCCTGGCGTTACTTCTCCAACGAACCCATATAAGACATCAGCTTTCAGACGTCAGATTCCGATCTGAAATCTGATGTCTGACGTCTGATGTCTCAAGGAAGTCGAGGATTCGGTTCGCGAGCCGGTCCGCGTGGGTCCACGGCACTTCGTGGTGGGCGCCTTCGATTTCGTACACGACCGAGTCTCGAATCCGCGCGGCGAGGTCGCGCTGCCAGTTTGTCGGCACCAATTGGTCCTTGGTTGGGATCACAACCAGCGTTGGAATAGCAAGGCGGCTGAGCCAGGGCCGGGAGTCGAATCGGAGGAGAGCCAGGCTCGCTTCGGCGCCGGCGTCAGGGTCGCGACGATGGGTCTCTTCCCATAGCCAGCGTCCGTGGTCGGGAGCGACGGCGCCCACCGCGAGCAGATAACCCGTCCGCACTTCGGGCGTGCCGGTGCCGGTGATCCGCTCCCACGCCCGAGCGATTACCGCTCCGGCGATACGAGCCTGTTTCCACCAGAGTGGATGATGAGACATGGTGGCGACGAGAACGAGATGAGAGACGAGCTCGGGGTGGCGGTAGGCGACGGCCTGAGCAATGGCCCCACCCATCGAATAGCCAACGACCGTTGCCGGGCCGACTCCAATTTGGCGGAGGATGTCGGCGGCATCATCGGCTTCATCGGCAATCTCGAACCGGCCTCGTTCGGCGACCGAGAGACCGTGCGAACGGTGGTCGATCATGATCAGGCGCTGGTGCTCGGCGAGGATCGGCGCCACTTTGTACCACTCCGCCATGGACGATCCGGCCAAGCCATGGATCAGGACTACCGGAGACCCCGAGAGTGGCCCAGCTTCCCGGATCGAAAGCTCGCGATCTCCGACGAAGAGAGTACGCGCCGGCACTCGCCACGGATGCTCCTGCGGCTTGCGCCAGCGCGGGGGCAGCACCGGACCGAACAGACGCCAGACAATGGCGACGAAAAGTCCTCGCCGCACCCACTTCATGGCAAAGGCCCCACCGCGAAAATGTGGTCCTCAACCGGTTTCCCGTCGATGAGGTGCTCGGTGATGATCCGCTCCATGATCTCGACCGTTACCCCGCGGTACCACGTTCCTTCCGGATAGACCACGGCGATGGGACCGCTGTCACAGATCCGCAGGCAATCAACCTTGCTGCGTAGCACCCGTCCGCCGCCGGGTGGCACGGGCTCGGCCTTTTGGTCCGGCTTGCCACCCCATGAAGGAGGACCCGAAGTGAGATCGAGCTCTTTGAGCCTTTTCTTCAAGTACCGCCAAACCTCCGAAGTCTCCTCGTAAGGCGCACACTTCGGGTTCTTCTGCTCAGCGCACAGAAACAGATGCCGCTCAACCCCACCGATGGAAAGAGCGGAAGCGATATACGAGAGCCGTTCTTCGCGGTCCAAGTCAAGAGGACGCTAACCCTTCCCAGACTTCAGATATCAGACGTCAGACCGGAATCCGAAATCTGATGTCTGATGTCTGATGTCTGATGTCCGGAGTCCGACAGCTAGCTGTCGGACTGCTTGTCTCACCCGATTCGTAGAATCGGGTCGTGCCCGAGTTTCGTGTCCAATCTGACTTCGCTCCGGCGGGAGACCAGCCCAAGGCCATCGAAATGCTGGCTCGCGGCATCAAGGGCGGCGACCGGTTCCAGACGCTTCTCGGGATCACCGGCTCGGGGAAGTCCGCCACGATCGCTTGGACGATCGAAGCGGTCCAAAAGCCGACGATCGTCATCGCCCCCAACAAGGCGCTGGCCGCCCAGTTGGCCAACGAGTTTCGGCAGTTCTTCCCCGAGAACCGAGTGGAGTACTTCGTCTCCTACTACGACTACTACCAGCCCGAGGCCTACATCCCCCAGACCGACACCTACATCGAGAAAGATGCGACGGTCAACGACGAGATCGATCGGCTGCGCCATTCGGCAACATCGGCCCTGCTCGTCCGGCGGGACGTGATCATCGTCGCCTCCGTCTCCTGCATCTATGGCTTGGGGTCGCCAGAGCAGTACGAAGGCCAGCTCCTTCGTTTGTTCGCGAACGTGGAATACCCGATGCGTGATGCCATCCGGCGGCTGATCGACATCGGTTACGAGCGCAACGAAGTGAACCTGATTCGGGGCAAGTTCCGAGTCAGGGGCGACACCCTGGAGGTGATGCCGGCTTACGAGGAGTCGGTGATCCGCTTCTCATACTTCGGCGACGAGGTGGAACGAATCCTCCGCATGAACCCAATCACAGGCGAGGTCGTCGAGGAGATGCCCGAGATCGTTGTCTTCCCGGCATCGCACTATGTCACCGAGCGCGAGCGAATGTTGCGCGCCACCGTCCAGATCGAAGAGGAATTGGCGCACCGCCTGGCCGAGCTCGAGAGTCGCCAAAAGCTCCTCGAAGCGCAGCGCCTGCGGATGCGAACGGCCTACGACTTGGAGATGATCCGCGAGGTTGGCTTCTGCAATGGCATCGAGAACTACTCGCGCTTTCTCGATGGCCGCGAGCCCGGTGAAGCCCCCTACACCCTGCTCGACTATTTCCCCGACGACTACCTCACGATCATCGACGAGTCGCACGTCACGGTTCCCCAGATTGGGGGACAGTATGAGGGCGACCACAGCCGCAAGTCCATGCTGGTCGAACATGGCTTTCGTCTCCCGTCAGCGATGGATAATCGACCGCTTCGTTTCGACGAGTGGCTGGAAAAGGCGAATCAAATCGTCTTTCTTTCGGCAACTCCGTCCGATTTCGAACTCTCCCGGTCGTCGCAAGTCGTGGAACAGATCGTGCGCCCGACAGGACTGGTCGATCCCGAAGTTGTTGTAAAGCCCACCCGAGGCCAGATCGACGATCTCCTGCACGAGATTCGTATCCGAGCGGCCATAGATCAGCGGATCCTGGTGACGACCCTCACGAAGAAGATGGCCGAGGACCTCACCGACTATCTGCTCGAGATGGGAGTGCGCGCGAGATACCTGCACTCGGAGATCGACACTCTCGAGCGCATCACGATTCTGCGCGACCTCCGACTAGGTGAGTTCGACGTCCTGGTCGGCATCAACCTCCTCCGGGAAGGGCTCGACCTGCCCGAGGTTTCGCTGGTGGCGATTCTCGATGCCGACAAGGAGGGGTTCCTCCGCTCCAACACCTCCCTGATCCAGATCATCGGCCGAGCGGCTCGAAACGTCGACGGGCAGGTGATCATGTATGCCGATCAGGTCACAAGGTCGATGCAGCATGCCCTCAACGAGACCAACCGCCGGCGCCGGCTGCAAGAGGAGTACAACCTTGAACGCGGCATCGATCCGCAAACTGTCCGGAAGAAGGTATCCGACATCCTCGACCTCGTGGCCTCCCAGCCAGCTCCGGGCGACCGCCGAAGAAGAGAGCTCACTTCTCGGGAACCGCTCAATCTGGGTGGCGACGATCTCACCCGATTGATCATGTCGCTCGAAGACGAGATGCACCAAGCGGCAAAGGAGCTTCGCTTCGAGTACGCCGCCCGTCTCCGCGACGAAGTCAACGACCTGAAGCGCGAGTTGCGTCAGATCACGCAAGCAGTCGGATAGCTCTCCCCTGGTCGCGCTTATCCTTTCCTCTCACTTATGCCTGAAGACACGACCTGGCTCACCAAGGCAGCTTTTGAGAAGCTGACCGCCGAGCTTGATGACCTAAGAACCAACGGCCGCCGCAGCATGGAAGCGCGGCTTGCCGAAGCCCGCTCGCATGGCGATCTGCGCGAAAACGGGGATTACGACGCCGCCAAAAACGATCAGGGATTGATGGAAGCGCGCATTCGTCAGCTCGAGTCGATCCTGGCCCATGCCAAGGTGGAGAAGCCGAGCGACGACGGCACCGTTCGGATCGGGTCGGTGGTCACTGTCGTCGACTCCGATGGGGATCAGGTCGAGTACTTCGTCGCGACCCCTGAAAACAAGGAGCCGGGCTTCCTCCTCGCCTCGCCTGCAGGTCCCCTTGGTCATGCGTTGCTTGGCGCACGGGCAGGCGAGACGATCAGCTACAAAGCCCCGGGAGGCACATTCTCCCTCACGATCAAAAACGTGCGCGCCTTCAGCACCTAGGAGGGACTTAGCCTGACGTTGTGAAACTCAGGCTTCGCAGCCCGCGCCAACTTGCCCGCCAGCTCTTGGCGCAAGCGCGCTCGAAACCGGCCGAGGTTGAGGAGTATCTCGACGCCCACGGGGAGGAATGGGAAGCTTTGGCCGAGGCCGCCCCGGGCGCCGCGGCAGCAATTCTCGAAGAGCTCGACGCGGGCGCGCTGGCCGAATTGATCTCCGATCTCGAAGCCCCTGAAGCCGCGGAGGTCCTTGCCGAACTGCAAGCGGAGATCGCGGCCGACCTGCTCGAAAAGCTGCCGGTGGCGGAAGCGGCAGCGTTGCTCGAGGAGATGCCTCCCGAGGATGCCGCCGACCTGCTGAGCGAGGTTGAGGGGGAAGCGGCTGCGTCGATCATCGATTTGCTGACCGACGAAGCCGCCACGGAGGTCCGCAGGCTGCTCGCCTACGCCCCCGACTCGGCCGGCGGCCTGATGACCACAGACGTAGCGCGTCTGCCGGTAGGGATGACGGCCGGCGAGGCCATCGAACGGATCCGCCAACTACGTGAGGAGCTGGAAGATCTCTCATATGTCTATGTCACCGGGGACGACGGGGCGTTGCTGGGGGTGATCTCATTCCGAGACCTGGTCTTCAACCGGCCCGGGATCGGATTGGAGGAGGCGATGGTCACCGACCCGATCGTGGTGAGCACCTCCGCCGACCGCGAGGAGGTCAACGAGATCATCTCGCAATATCACATCCGGGCCGTCCCCGTTGTCGACAGCCAGGGAATCCTGATGGGCGTTGTCACCACCGACTCGGTCATCGAGTCAGTGCAGGAAGAGGCCAGCGAGGACTTCGCCGCCGCCATGGGCGCCGGTCTCACCGAGAACGTGCGGAGCCCGGTGTGGTCCTCGGTCCGGGCTCGACTGCCGTGGATCACTTTTGACGTGTTCCTGTCAGGGATAGTCGTTTGGGCTGTGAGCCAGTTCAACGAGGTTCTCGACAGCTTCGTGGTGCTGGCGGCGTTGATGCCGCTTGTAGCTCGGATCGGGGGCGATGCCGGCGCTCAGAGCCTGGCCGTGGTCATTCGAGGACTCGCCGCCGACGAGATCCCCGCTGCCAGCGGGAGCCGAGTAGTTGCCCGGGAGGCCACCATCGGGGCGATCAACGGGGTTGCCATCGCCTTGCTTTCCGGAACGCTTGGCTACGTCATGCAGACGTTGCGAAACGGACCGAGCCCGGCGCGGATCGGCTTGTCGATGGCCATCGCGGCGATGGCCAATCTGGTGATCGCCGGCGCCGCCAGCTCGGGGATCCCACTCGGACTCAGACGTCTCGGATTTGATCCCGCTCTTGGCTCGAACCTTTTCCTGACCACGGTGACTGACTTGCTCGGCTTTGCCGGTTTTCTTGCTGTCGCCACCGTGCTGCTGTCCTGAATCGCGCCCAACCTCCCAAATCTGTCGGTTGGTTGCTGGACCCTTGGTAGCCTGGCCAAGGATGAGGGATCGTGGGTCCCCGCTCTTGCTGGTCGTTCTCGCCCTGCTGCTCGCAGTGCCCGCACAGGCCATCGGTTCAGCCAGGCAGCTGGCTGAAGGCACGACGTCCCAAACGACTGCCGGCGCAACCACGACGACTGCCGACACCACCACCACCGTCGAAACAACCACCACAACCCACCCTCGCCCAACGACAACTACCACGATCGCTAGTACGACCACGGCTTCACCACCCACCACGGTGTCGCCGACCACGACGCTCCCGGTGACTACGACCACCACCGGGGACGCAACCACCACGACCAGCTTCCCGGGCGAAACAACCACCACAACTTTGCCTCCCCCCACCCCGTTGAACCGTATTTATCGGGTCCGGGAGATTGTCTGGCCGGTTCCTAAGTACCTCGACGTAGCCTCGACTTGGGGAGCCGAGCGAGACGGAGGCATCCGGCTTCATCACGGGAACGACATCCTGGCGCCAAAGATGACCCCGGTGGTGGCCGTCGCCAGCGGGACGATTCGTTCGATTCGAAACAGCCCCGGCGACTGTTGCTGGATAATCCTCGACCACGACGACGGCTGGTCCTCTTGGTATCTCCATCTCAACAATGACACTCTCGGCTCGGACGACGGGCGCGGCAACGGGATCCGGCCCGACCTCATCGAAGGAAGCAGAGTCGCAGCCGGTGAGGTGATTGGTTGGGTGGGCGATTCGGGCAACGCCGAGCCCGGCCCAGCCCACCTCCACTTTGAGCTCCACATGCCCGGAGTCGGCGCGATCAATCCGTACCCGAGTCTCAGCTGGGCCCGCAACAACAGCGGTCAGCCAGCCTTCGCGACGGCGTTTGACGGAGCCTTCAACGACGACGACGACTACCGCTCCGAAGTCGTCTTCGAACTGCTCGCCACTCTCGGCGCTTCGACCAGATGTGAACCGTGGGGATCTCAGGTTTGTCCGATGCTGGCCGCGACTGAGCTCGACGCCGCCGTTTGGCTGGGCGCCATTTCGGGCGTCGAGATCCCTCTGCCACCACCACCTCCCGACGCCCCTTTCACCGGTGTGCTTGGCGCCCTCTACTCCAACCCCTGCGATTCCGAGCCATGCCCCCCACCGCCGATGACTAAGGGTCAGTTGGCCACGATGCTGCTCTGGTCGCTGCGGCAAAGCAGCTTTGAGCAGGCCCAAGGATTCACCGTTCCCGAACCCCCGCCACGATGGGAGATCCAACCGGTGATCGCGCTTGCCGAGCTGCAATATCTTGGCCTCGCCGATGTGTGTCCTGTCCTGGACCTCCCTCTCGATAGCCTTCTCAGCCGGGGGCAAGTAGCGGAAATGATCGGGCAGGCAACCGGGCTCATTCCGCAGTCGCCTTGCGGACAGATTTCCTAGAGCCAAAGCCCGATCCGTCGGGTTGAGAAGCAGGGCAGGCGGGTACAGAAGGCCACATGAGCGACACGCGCGCGCTTTCCGTGGTGATGAGGGACCTGATCAATCGACTTGATCACGTCCGTCCGGCCGATCTATCGGCTTTGGCCGTTTCCGAGCTTGTCCAATCTGGGATCGCAGAGGAAGCCATCGTTTGGATCGTCGATCATGGGTTCACCCACTTCAGCGATCTGTCCGGCGGTCGAGCACCGATCGGTCTCGGGGAGACACCCGCTGGACAGGTGGCGATCTCAGCCATTCCTTTGGTCCAGGACGCGCGCGCCTACCTGCCTTTGAGCCGGCGTGGTCAGGTAATCGGAGTGCTCGAGGTGAGTCCCGCCGCCGAGGGCGTTATCGATGAGTTGACCCCGGTGGCAACCACCATCACCACCTCTTTGCTGGCGACCATTCATATCAGCGATGTCGTTGATCGGCACCAGGGCTCAGGAGCCCTGAGCTTGCCGGCGACGATCCAGAAACGGAATCTTCCTCTGTCGGCATATGCCGACGATCAAGTCGACGTCGGAAGCTTCCTCGAGCCGGCCTACGAAGTCGCCGGTGACGCCATCGACTATGCGATCAACCCCGAAGGGGTCCACCTCGCCATCTTTGACGCCGTCGGCCACGGGCTTCGGTCAACCATCCTCACCACGCTGGCCCTTTCAACCTATCGCCTGCTGCGACGGCAAAACGCCTCCCTGGAGGAAACCGCCAGAGCTGTAGATGACGTCGTGGCCACGAGCGGGAGGCCGGGGGACTTCGTCACCGGCGTCATCGCGATGATCAGGCCCCGAGAGAATGAGCTGGAGTTCTGGAACGCCGGTCACCAGTCGCCACTTCTCCTCCGGGATCGAAGCCACCGTTTCTTGGCATCCGATCCGCCGGGGCTGCCGTTCGGACTTCGTCATGACGGGAATGGCCATTCCACAGTTCCATCGCAGCCCGGCGATGTCATATTCCTCTACTCCGATGGCGTCACTCAGGCTCGCGATCCTCACCGAACGATGTGGGGGGAAACTCACCTGGCCGAGGCCGCCCTGGCAAGGAACAACGCTGGACAGAGCATGTCCCATATTTGTCGGACGGTGCTCGACGATGTGATGAGCTGGACCGCGAACCCGCTCGCCGACGATGCATCGATCGTCGGCCTCCGCCGCGTCAGCTAGGTCAATCGGCTGGGTGCGATTCCAGCACTGCCCGCAGGCGGTTCAACGCTTTTTGCAGCAGCCGAGAAATGTGCATCTGGGAAACTCCGACCCTTTCCGCGATCTCGCTCTGGGTCAGGTCCTCGAAGAACCGCAAATAGACGATTTCGCGCTCGCGGGCCGGCAACGACGCCAGCTCCTCGGCTAGCTCCGGCCAAAGCTGGTCTTCGGCTGATCCGGGCAGCAGTTCGGACAGCAACAACCCGGTGTTCGGGTCCGGGGCATCTATCGACTCCCATCGGTAGGCGACCCGGGCTTTTTGCGCCTCTTCAACCTCCCGCTCCGAAAGGCCGATATCGACACTGATCTCCGCCGAGGTCGGGGCCCGGCCGAGCGACTGCGTCAGGCGGTCGATGGTCTTGCCGACGTTCAAGGTTGTCTCCTGAAGCCCGCGCGGGACACGCACCGACCATGCCCGGTCGCGTAGGTACCGCTTCAGCTCCCCGACCATAGTGACGGCGGCAAAGGGCTCGAACTCCCCCTTCTCGGGGTCGAAACGTCGCAAAGCTGAGATGAGACCTAAGAGCGCCACTTGCTCCAGATCGCGGTCGGGGATGCCCTTGTCTCGAAAACGTCGGGCGATTGCGGCCGACAGCGGGGTGAACCGGCGCACCGCTTCATCCTGGTAGTGGGGGTCGGAGCGAGCCCGAATCAGCAGGTCACGGTTGCTGACGTCGGCCAGAGCCTCACCGGTGCCGGCCGCCTTGACCTCGAACCAGTATCTCGTCGAGAGGTCATCGTTTTCCTCTCCCCAACGCCGGCTCAAGCCCTCGAGCAGCGCGCTTGAGAACGGCTCCAGCTCCCGTTCGATCATTTGGGAGCCGATCTCGATCCGCCAATCGGTCATGTCGGCAACCAGTGCCACCTCAATCGGCGAGACCCCGTGCTCTACGAAGTGGCTGACGAGCTCAGTCGCCATCAACTGCGCCTCGGCGAGCCGGACCGGGGCTAGGCGGGTGTTTTCAGCCAGCAACCGACGGGCCCATTGGGCGGAGTCGGCCTTGGCGGGCAACAAGTGGTGGAGAACCTGATTCTCGAGCGCATCGAGGACGGACTCCGGTTGGCTCACGCGGTTGCCGCCTCCAAAGTGTCGAACAGCTTCAACAATCGATCGACCCCGGTTATTGCCAGTGCCCGCGCTACCGGCCCGCCGTTAAGAACTACGCCCAGCGAGCGATCAATTGCTTCAAGCCGTTGCGTTGCCACCAACAGCGCCCGCATCCCGGTGGAATCCATGAACTTGACGCCGGTTAGATCGATGACGACACGGCTGTGATCTTCTTCAATGGCCCGCTCGACCGCGGCCTCGAGGATTTCGACGGTCGCGAGGTCGAGCTCGCCGGTCGCCACCAGCACGGCCGCGCCTTCTCGGTCTCCAGAGTCAATTTGGAATGTCATAAACCCAGATCGGATCAATTCAATCTCGGGTTTGATCCTATCCCGCCGCGGGTACCCCTGGTTTCGGTAACAGCTACCAATAGCTACCCGGAGGAAAACTTGGGAATAATTGTCTGGTTGATCATCGGGCTAATCGCCGGGTTCATCGCCCGTGCGCTCGTGCCCGGCTCCGACTCGATGGGTGTGGTTGGCACCCTGGTCTTGGGTTTGATCGGCTCGCTCGTCGGCGGCTTTCTCGGCAACCTTTTCGTCAATGGCCAAATGGACATACAAGCGGCCGGGATTATCGGATCAATCATCGGAGCGATCCTTGCGCTTTTGATCTACCGAGCCATGGGGCGGCGGGTCTAGGCACCTAGCAACAGGAGAGAAAAACAAAAATGACAGACCGCGAAATAATCGTCAACAACGACGGCGGACGCAGTACTGGTGCCTTGGTGGCTGGGATCGTGGCGGTGCTGCTGATCCTGATCGCCATCTGGTACTTCGCCAACAACGGGACCACGGCCGGGGATGGTGACGTCGACGTAGACGTCAACGTTCCTGCGACCACCAACTAGGAATCTCGGTCTAGCGACCAAGAGGAAGGGACAGCTATGGACAAACCGATGGACCGGTCGGATATGTCGGATATGTCGGACATGAACGATCGTCTCATGGACGAGGGTCGCTGGCAGCAGGTCAGAGGCAAGATCCGCGAGACCTGGGGCGATGTCACCGACGATGACCTCGATTCTTCCAAGGGCAACTGGGACCAGTTGGTCGGGAAGATCAAGGAAAGGACCGGCGAGGCTGGCGACGCCGTCGAGAAAAAACTTCGGGAGTGGTTTAACTAAACCCGAGGATCACTTCCCCAAGAACGCAAGGAAGGGTGCGAACGGCCGCACCCTTCTTGCTTTTTCGAACCCAGGGTTCGCAGGGACACTCTGTATCCCTACCAGCCCACAGAACGAAGGAATCCAACCAACTCACCGATAATGGTTCGTGATTGGCATTCGACGATCGCGGCCAAAGGCTTTGGTGGTGATCTTCACGCCGGGGGCTGATTGACGGCGCTTGTACTCGTTGCGGTCGACGAGACGAACGATTCGGCGCACGGTTTCGGCGCCATGGCCGGCGGCGATGATCTCCTCGGCGCTCCGATCCTCCTCGATGTACAGCGCGAGGATCGGGTCGAGCACGTCGTATGGCGGAAGGCTATCGGTGTCCTTCTGGTCGGGCCGGAGCTCGGCGGAAGGGGGTTTGTTGATCGTGCTTTCCGGTATCACCTCGCCTTGAGCGTTTCGCCAGGCGGCGACCTTGTAGACGGTCGTCTTGAAGATGTCTTTGAGCACGGAGTACCCGCCGACCATGTCGCCGTAGATGGTGGCGTAGCCCGCAGCCATCTCCGATTTGTTGCCTGTCGCCACCACCATCGGCCCGAATTTGTTCGACACCGCCATGAGCAAGGCCCCCCGTATCCGGGCTTGCAGGTTCTCCTCCGCCACTCCAAACGGCTCGGCTCCAAAGAGGGTCTCCAAAGTGTCGAGGTAGGAGGCAAAGACGCCCTCGATCGGGATTAGGTCGAAGCGGATGCCAAGCTGTTTGGCAAGGTCGGAGGCGTCCGACTTGGAATGCTCAGAGCTGAACCTCGTCGGCATCCCAATCCCCCAAACACCGTCCGGCCCCAGCGCATCTGCCGCGATCACCGCGGTCAGCGCCGAGTCGATGCCTCCCGACAGCCCAATCACGACTTGGCTGAACCCGTTCTTCCGCGTGTAGTCGCGCAAGCCGAGCTCGACCGCGCGATAGATCTCTTCTTCAGGTCCCATCAGCTCGGTGACGTTCCCCGCCTTGAGCTCATCCGCAAATTCGAGAATGAAGCGGTCCTCGGCGAACTGGGGCGAGCGATGGAGAACGCTTCCATCTGAATCAATGGCGACCGAGCAACCGTCGAAGACCAGCTCGTCCTGACCACCGACCAAATTGAGATAGACCACCGGGACCCCGGCGGCACGGGCCCGCTCGGCGAGCATTGCCTCCCGTGCCCGCGCCTTTCCGTGGTGATAGGGAGAGCCGTTGATATTGAGCAGGATCTCGGCGCCGGCGGCTGCCTGTTGGGCCGGTGGTCCATCGGGAAGCCAGATGTCCTCGCAGATCGAGATGCCGCAGCGGATCCCGCCAGTATCCCAGGTAAAGGCAGGGTCATCCCCGGGGAGGAAATAGCGATCCTCGTCGAAGACCCCATAGTTGGGAAGGAGGATCTTGTGGTAACTCGCTTTCCATTCGCCACCCTGGATTACGGCCGCGGCGTTGTGGAGATTGCGGAGGCTGGCATCATCGGCGCCCGCCTGCTCGCCTTGCCCAAAGTCGACATAGCCGAGAATCGTGGTGCAGCGGCTCGACCGGGCAGCCAGCCGCCTGACGACGTCGAGGTTGTCCTCGACGAAGCCGAACTTGAGAACAAGATCCTCGGGCGGGTAGCCGGTTACTGCAAGCTCAGGCAGCAGAAGCACATCGGCCCCTTTGCCTTCCGCCCATTCCATGGCGTCGGCGATCAAAGCTTCGTTGGCATCGAGGGCGCCGACCGTGAGATTGATCTGAGCGCCGGCAATTCGCATCGAGAAAAGGAGCCTAGGTCCAATATCCTGTTGGGGTGCCTCGTGACCCCAAACGCCGTGCCTACGTGGGACTCCTGACTTTTCAGGCTCTCTTCCAGCCCGAAATCGAACATGTCATCGAGTTCGAGCAGACAGTTGACCTCATCATTTACGCCGATACGTCCGAGCCGGTGGACGACCCGGAACCAGATCCGCCTGAGGAGTGAAAACTTCCCCCGCCCGCCTGGGGCTAGCCGACGACGACCTGCCCAGGCTCCGGGCGCTCGGCTGGATGAACGGAGAGGAACTCCAGCCTGAAGTCGTCAAGCTTTTGCAGTCGGTGCGCTCGGGAGCCGATCCCCTCGGTACCCTGAAACGCGTCCTTGCCCTAGCCGAACGCACCAAACTTCCCCCAACGCTGGCCGTTGAGTGGACAGCGCTAGCCGGTGCCAGCAAGAGCTTGTGGGACGCCACCCTCCGGCACCCAGAATGGCTGGACGGGGAATCTACGGATAGCACCGACCCCCGCGTTTTTGTTCAGCAGCACTTAGTCGAGATCGCCCGCCGCGACCTGAGTGGTGAGTGGCCATTGGAACGCGTGGTGGCGCACATCAGCGCGACGGCCGACCACGCCGCCAAATTGGCGCTGGCCTCGGCCACCAAACGTTTCGGGGAGCGGACGCCAGACAAGGCACCGCCGCCAATCGCGGTGATTGCCCTTGGCAAGTGGGGAGCAGAGGAGCTCAACTACGCCTCGGACATCGACCTCGTCTTTGTGGCTGGTGATGGGGACTTGCGCGCGGCGGTCCGGATCGCCACCAGCTTCATCGACCAGCTCGCCACGCCCACCGCGGAAGGACTGGCGTTTCGCGTCGATGCCGACCTGCGACCGGAAGGAACCACCGGGCCGTTGGTGCGGACGCTGGCCAGTTATCGCGCCTATTACGAGCGTTGGGGAGAGCCCTGGGAGTTTCAGGCGTTGTTGAAGGCTCGTCCAGTGGCTGGCGACCTCGAGCTGGGACAGCGCTTCCGGGAGATGGTCGATGAATTTGTCTGGCAGGTCGGTTCCGAAGGCGTTCGCGAGCTGAGACGTTTGAAACAACGGTCGGAGGAGGAAGCCAATCCCAACGACATCAAGCGCGCCCCGGGCGGAATCCGTGACGTCGAGTTCACGATCCAACTCCTACAACTGATCCACGGCCGGGCTGATACGCGCCTCCAGGTAACTGGCACGTTCGGCGCCATTGCCGCGCTGATCGAGGGCGACTACGTGCGCGCGGAAGACGCGCAGTCGCTTGCTGATTCCTATCGGTTCCTCCGCAAGGTCGAGCACCGGCTTCAGCTCTGGCAAATGGCGCAGACGCACCAGATTCCCGCTGAGCGCGCGGACCTCGCCCTGAACATGGGTTACAGGCCGGGTGACCTCAGTGCGGAGGGCCAGTTGAACCGCGACCTCCACGAGCACCGACGAAGGGTGCGCGAGCTGCACGAGGCCCTCTACTACCGGCCGCTGCTCGAGGCCTATACGTCATCGACCGGGCTTACCCGGGAACAGGCCGACGACCGTCTCGCCGCGCTCGGCTTCCAAGACCCCGTCGGAGCTGCTCGGTCGTTTGAAGACCTGACTTCAGGATTGTCTCGCCGTTCACGGCTGATGAACCAATTGCTGCCGCTGATGCTGGAATGGCTCGCAGACACCCCTCACCCTGACCTCGGGCTTACGCAGCTCGCCAAGTTGGTGTCGACCAGTCCGGACCAAACGGCGCTGGTGAGCGTCTTGCGCGATCGACCCGTCGCCGGTCGGTATCTCTGCCGGCTGGTCGGTTCCTCACGCTGGATCGGGCATTACCTCGATCGTATCCCAGAGTTCCTTCCGCGCCTTGGAGACGATCGGTTGCTCCTCGATCTTCCGATCGGTGCCGCGGTCGCCGAGATGGCCACCGAGCGCATGCGGCTGCGCCAGGACCGGGGGTCGCGGATGGCATCACTGCGCCGGCTGGTGCGCAGGCGAGCCTTGCGGGTAGCCGCGGCTGATCTGCTCGACCTGGTGGAGGTCGAAACCGTTTCCTCGGCTCTGTCTGACACCGCCGATGCTGCCGCGACCGCTGCCCTGTGGACCGCACAACAGGGGAGTCCGGGCGATTTGGTGATCGTGGCGATGGGGAAGTGGGGTGGCCACGAGCTCGGCTATGGCTCGGACCTCGACCTCGTATATGCCGGTGATCCCCAGACCGGGCTCAAGCTCGCCGCCGAGGTCGGAGCGGTTCTCGGTCAACCGACGGCCGATGGCATTGCCTACCGTGTCGACCTCGATTTGCGGCCGGAAGGAAAACAGGGGGCCCTGGTCCGAAGCCTTGATGCTTATCGCCTCTACTACCAATCACGAGCCGAGCCGTGGGAACTGCTGGCGCTAATCAAAGCGAGGCCGGTGGCAGGTCCTCCCAACGATCGACTGGAGTTCGAGGCCATCCGGCGGGAATGCGCCTTCCCGGTCTTGGTGACATCCGAGATGTTGCGATCGATACGACATATCAAGGCGCGGATCGAGCGCGAGCGCCTTCCCCGCGGGGAGGATCCCGAATTCCATTTGAAGCTCGGGCCCGGAGGTCTCTCCGACATCGAGTTCCTGGCCCAACTCTGGCAGCTCCGTTTAGGAGCGAAGGTGGAGTCGTTGCAAACTACGTCCACTGTTGGTGCACTGGCCGCACTCGAGGGCGAAGGGGTCCTCACCTCTGATGAGTGCCGACACCTAGTGGCCACTTACCGGTTTTGCACTCGCCTCCGCAATCGCCTCTTCCTCCAAACCGGTTCTCCCCATGACGCCCTTCCGATCGAAGGCGCCGAGATCGCCCGGTTGGCCCAGTCATTGGGTTATCGCGACCGCGGCACCTTGCGCGAGGAATATCGCAGCCTGACCCGGCGATCCCGGCGCATCTTCGCGCGGGTCTTTTTCGAGGGCCCCGAATGAGTCACGGCCATAGCCATGTGGGCAGCGGTGCCCGCTATCAGAAACGTCTCCTTTTGGTATTCGGCTCGGTCATCGTGTTCCTGGGAGCTGAGGTCGTTGCCGGCATCCTCACCGGCTCGCTGGCTTTGATCTCCGATGCTGGGCACATGGCCACCGACGCCCTCGGCCTCGGCATGGCACTCGCCGCCATCACCGCCGCCAGCAAGGCGAGCACCGGAAATCACCGCACCTTCGGCCTGTACCGATTGGAGATCCTCGCCGCCCTGGCCAACGCCGTCTTGCTCTTCGCCGTCGCCGGATATGTCATCTACGAGGCCATCTCCCGAATCAACAATCCCACCGGTGTGGCACCTGGCCCGATGCTCGTGGTGGCGGTGACCGGGCTCGCGGTCAATGTGCTCGGATGGTGGATCCTGCGGACCGGTGCCGCGGATTCGCTCAACGTCGAGGGGGCCTTCCTCGAGGTCGTCGCCGACCTAATTTCATCGCTTGGCGTGATACTGGCCGCGCTGATCGTGCAGTTCACCGGGTGGGTTTATGCCGATCCAATCATCGCCTTGGGAATCGGTATTTTCATCCTCCCCCGGGCTTTTCGCTTGGGTCAGAAGGCGTTGCGGGTGCTAATGCAAGCGGCCCCCGAGAACATCGACGTCGGGCTGCTCGGAAAGCGGCTCGAATCGCTGGACGGGGTCACCGGGGTCCACGACCTGCATGTGTGGACGCTTACTTCGGGGATGCCGGTGGCGACAGTTCACCTCGCCGCCGCCGCCGGGGCCGATCGTGACGCCTTGCTCGCAAAGGCAATGCAGCTTCTACGGGACGAGTTCGCCGTCACCCATGCCACCCTTCAAGTCGAGAGCGGCTCATCGGCTTGTGTCGAGCTCACCTGGTGAAGGTCCCAACTAGCCTTGGAGCCGGATGACACCCACTTCCCTTCGGAGTGAGGTCGCCGCCGTCCTCCCTCTGGTAACCGAAATCCGACGCCGGCTTCATTCTCAACCAGAGCTGTCCTACGGCGAGTTCGAGACCACCCGGTTGATCGCTGCGACGGTGCGCGAGGCAGGTCTCGAGCCTCGCCTACGAACTCCTCATACCGGATTGCTGGTCGACGTTGGGGGCCCGGCGCCGGATCAGGGGGTAGTCGGGTTCCGAGCCGACCTCGACGCCTTGCCGATCCAGGAGCCGGAAGGACTGGAATACCGGTCGGTTGTCCCTGGGGTCATGCATGCTTGCGGCCATGACGTCCACGCCGCTATCGGCACAGGGCTGGCCTTGCTCGCCGCTCGGCTCGGGCTCAAAGCCCGCTTCATTTTTCAACCGGCCGAGGAGGCCTATCCAGGGGGTGGCGAGGAGCTCGTCGGCGAAGGCGCTGCACTCGGACTGAGCTCTGTTATCGCCTTTCATTGCGATCCCAGCCTCGAGGCTGGCCGAGTCGGCTTTCGACCCGGACCGATCACGGCCTCGGCGGACCGGTTCTTCATCACCCTCGAAGGCCCCGGTGGGCATACCGCCCGGCCCCATCGCACCGTCGACCTCGTCTACGCCGCGGGCCTCTTGGCGACCCAGCTCCCCGGGCATCTCGACCGTCTCATGGACGCCCGCCTGCCCAAGTCTGTGGTCTTCGGGAAGATTGCCGGCGGCACTGCGGTCAACGTCATCCCGAGCTCGCTTGAGATGTCGGGCACGTGTCGCACGCTCGATCGCGGGGTTTGGGAAGACATTCCGAGCTTGATGGAACGTTTGGTACACGAGATCGTCGCTCCCGCCGGCCCGAAGGTTGTGTTTTCCTACCAGCGGGGCATCCCGCCGGTCATCAACGACGAGCAAGTGGTGGCCGTGTGCATGGCCGCCGTCACCGAGTTGCTCGGCCCCGAGGCTGTCGCCGAAGCCCCCACCTCGATGGGGGCCGAGGACTTCTCGCGGTTTACCCAAGCGGTGCCGGGCTCGCTGATCCGTCTCGGGGTCAAGGGCGACCACCGCACCGCCGACCTCCACTCATCGACCTTCCGCGCCGACGAAGGCGCTCTCGAAACCGGCCTCCTCGCCGGGATCGCCTCCCTCCTCGCTCTCGCGCGATAAATCGCGAACCCAGGGTTCGCAGGGACACTGTGTATCCCTGCCAGCCCACAGAACGATTAAAGGAGGCGGAAGCCTTCCGCGCGCAGCGTGTCGGAGAGGACCGCGGCTTCGGCGGCCCGCACGGAGAGAGTGAGGACGCCGCCGCCTCCGTGGGTTGCATGGCGTAACTGAAGGTCGCGCAGGTCGACACCAGAAACCTCAAGCGCATGGCCGACACGGGCAATCTCGCCCGGTTGGTCTTCGAGGATGACCCCTACCGACGCCACCGGTGCCGTCAGCGAACCCCGGGCGGCGCGAGCTGAAAGCATCGAAGCGCCGATCTGTTCGATGTCGGCTTGATCGACCAGGTCTGCCCAGGTTTCCAAGTCTCCGCTTAGCCGGCGCAGCAACTCAGCCAATGCTTTACGGTTTTCAGTGAGTACTTCCGGCCACCAGGACGAGCCGGAGAGGGCGATCCGAGTGAGATCGCGAAAACCACCGGCGGCCAGATCGAGTGCTGATTGGTCCCTCGCCACCCGGTTGACGAGCGCCCAGGCCACCACCTGCGGGAGATGGCTGATCGCCGCGACTGCCTCGTCATGAACCGCCGCAGCCATCGGCACTGCGATCGCTCCGAGCGAGGAGACGATTTCGACCATCTGCGCAAGATCGTCGGCCTGGACCCCATCTGTGGAGAGCACCCAGGTAGCGCCCCGAAAGAGCACTCCGGACGCCCCTGCAGGCCCCGAGGTTTCGCGTCCAGCCATCGGGTGACCGCCGACGAATCGCCGGAGTCGTTTGGCCGCCCTCACCATCGGTTCTTTGACCCCCGCCACATCGGTGACCAGGGCATTGGTTTCGATCGACTCAAGCCCGGCTTCGATGGCCGCCGGTGGTCCGGCGAGGACGACCAAATCCGCTCCCGCTACAGCCTCTGGCGGATCTGCCGCGACTCGATCAAGAGCGCCAACCTGGACAGCCCCGTGGAGGGCGTCAGGGTCCGGATCCCAACCAACCACCGTCCAGCCAGCGTTGCGGAGGCCGATTCCGATTGACGACCCGATCAGCCCGGTCCCCAAAATCGCGGCATTCGGCACTTGCTAGAGGTGGTAGCCGAGGACACTCGCCATCGACCGGATCGTGTCCATCAATTCGGCGAACTCAGTCGGGAGCAGCGCCTGGGCACCGTCGACCTTGGCGGTGTCGGGAGCAGGATGAACATCGACCATGATCCCGTCGGCGCCGACCCCTATCGCCGCTCGGGCGAGCGGCGCAACGAGTTCGCGTCTTCCCCCGGAGTGAGAAGGGTCGACCATGATCGGCAGATGGGACATGGATTTGATCAAGGGGACCGCGGTGATATCAAGAGTGTTGCGGGCCGCGGTCTCAAACGTCCTGATGCCGCGTTCGACGAGGAAGATTTGATGGTTCCCCTCCTTGTAAACGTATTCGGCGGCGTTGAGCCACTCTTCGAGGGTGGCCGTGAAGCCCCGCTTTAGCATCACAGGCTTCGGCTGCCGACCAACTTCGGCCAATAGGGTGTAGTTCGACATGTTGCGGGTGCCGATCCGGAGAATGTCGGCATACGACGAGACCAACGCCACGTCGCGCGAGTCCAACACTTCTGCCACGAACGGCAGCTCGAACTCCTCTCGCGCCTCGGCCAGCAGCTGCAGACCTTCCTCGCCCAACCCCTGGAAGGCATACGGCGAGGTACGCGGTTTGAAGGCGTCGCCACGCAGAATCCGCGCTCCTGCCTTTTTCACGGCCTCGGCGGTCCGCATTAGCTGGTCGGAGGACTCCACGGCGCAGGGACCGGCAACCACCGTGAAGGAACCTCCGCCGATCGATGTCCCGTCGACGTCGATGACGGTGTCCTCGGCCTGAAAGTCTCGGGACACGAAACGAAACGATTTCAACACCGGCACGGCCCGCTCGACTCCGGCCATCGCCTCCCATGGCAGGGTTTGGATCACAAGATGGTCACCGACGGCCCCAATCACCGTCCGCGTTTGTCCAGCGGAGACGTGGGCTTCGCAGCCGATCTCGGCTAGACGGTCGACGACCGCGTTGATCTCATCCTTGGAGGCCTGGGGGCGCATAACGATGATCATCGATGACACAGGGGAGGTGGGCGGGTCGATGGTAGTGAGAGGCCGCCTGGCTATTTTGACGGCATGGATCCAGTTGTTTACACGCCCCATATCGGCCAATCCCGTTCCTACTGGCGCGATGCCGTGCTCGGGATCAATGACGGTCTGGTGTCGATGGCGTTGCTGATCGTTGGAGTGGCGGGGGGAGGACTAACGCGTTCTCAGATACTTCTCACCGGGATCGCCGGGGCGCTGGCTGGAGCCGTTTCGATGGGAACGGGTGAATACCTGGCCACCAAGTCACAAGACGAAGTGTTCGAGTCCGAGGTAGAGCTGGAAAAAGAGCACATCGAGCACTTCCGACGCCAAGAGGTCGACCAGCTATTTGAGATGCTGAATGATCTCGGCGTCGATCCCGACGACATCGAGCCAGCTGTGGCCGCCCTCAGTCGCACCGACAAGGTGCTGCTCAACTCAATGAAGGTGCTCGAGTTCGGAATGGTCAAGACCGAGCGACGGCGTCCAGCGGTCGCCATGCTGACCTCCGGCGGGCTGTTTCTGGCCGGTGCCACCGCTTCCGTCGTGCCGTTTGTTTTTCCCTTGACGGTCTCGATGGCCCTGATGATCGCCGTCATACTCGCCGGTGTCGCACTCTTCGCGGTCGGGGTAATCAAGACGCGGATAACTCGCACCAATGCAGTCAGGGCTGGGCTAGAGAATCTGCTGATCGCCGGGGCCGGTGGCGTGATCGCCTACGTGGTCGGCCGTTTGGTGGGTAGCTCGCTCGCATAATTCTGTGTGCATGCGTTTCGCTTGCAATTGCTAGCGCTTGCTATATAATGCATCCTGTGAGTGCGAGCAAGCAGGCACCGGAAACGGAAACCGCTCCCGAAGGCCTTACCGGCCATGTCGGTGAGTTCATTCGTTTGCAGCGGGAGAGGGCCGATCTCTCTCTTCGTCGCCTGGCCGACCGGGCCGGGGTGTCGAACCCCTACTTGAGCCAGATCGAAAGAGGGCTGCGCAAGCCTTCGGCCGAAATTCTCAAGAGGCTTTCCCGCGCTCTTTCAATCTCCGCCGAGAGTCTCTACTCCCGGGCGGGGTTGATCGAAGAGGGGCCGAGACCGCCTGACGTTATCGACGCGATCGATGCCGATCAGGCTCTTAGCCCGAGCCAGAAGCGAGTTCTGGCTGATTTGTATCGCACGCTCGTCTACAAAGGAGAACCGAAATGAAGGCTCCCAAAGCCCTCTATGCAGCCGTTGGCGCCCCGGTAGTTGGCGCCCGCAAGGTGGGAGAGCAGGTCGAAGAGATCCGCACCCGCCTTGGCAAGGAAGCCTCGAGCTTCAGCAAGACCGCAGCCAAGCGTTTCAACACCTGGGCCACGGAAGGCGAAAAGCTACTGGGAAAGCTTACCGACGCCAAGGTCGTCGATGATATCGCCTCGCGAGTCGACTTCGACCAGGTCAGCACCCAGGTGAACAAGCTCCGCGACCAGCTCGAAGACCTTCTTGCCACATGGCGTACCTCTTTCCGCCCCGAGAAGCTTCCCACCGTCAAGGTTGAAGCCTCGACGGACGGCGTGAAGTTCGAGACCATTCCGGCTAAGAAGCCGGCAGCGCGTAAGCCCGCTGCCAAGAAGACGACCCGAAAAACTGTCGCCAAGAAGGCGCCCGCCGCCAAGACGACTATCACGGTCAAGAAAGCGCCAGCGAAGAAAACGACGGTTCGTCGACCCGCGGCGAAGAAAGTCACCGTCAAAGCGTCGTAGGGCAGATGCAGATGCCAGATGTCAGATTCCGGTCTGATGTCTGGCATCTGAAAGCCGGGCGCCAGCCCGGCGATCTGGGATCTGTTGTCTATTTGACGATCGGCTCGACCAGCGCAGAGGCGTCGATCCAACCGCTGACCATTGATTCAGTTGGCAGGCGCTTCACGGTCGCCTTGCGCCCGTTGAGATGGGCCAGCTTGGTGGCGAGGGAAGTGGCGTTGCGGCGACGAAGATCTTTTATCGTCGACACGCCGCACATCTCCAGTAACAACGCATACTCCGAACCGATCCCCTTCACCCTCATCACGTCGGCCCGCTGGGCCCAGCGCAACACGACTTCAGAGTCAAAACCCATCTCGAGCGCCAAGGCGTCACGCCCGGCTTTGGTAGCGGCTCGGCGAAGCATCGCCTCCGTCGTCCTGATGCCAGCCTTGCGCAGCTTGGTGGCGTCCTTCGGGTCGATGCCAGCAATCTCATCGATTCGCGCCACAGAGCTCCTTTGCAATCACCAGCGAGCGGCGACTCTACCGAAGCAATGTCATCGGTGCTTTGGACGGAGGTCCTCAATGTCGCGTTCTGTATCGACGTCTCGCGGCAAACGCGCTTCGAACCAAACTTCCTCCACCCACTCGGGATGAGCCTTGAACAATTGCATCGCGCCTGAGTCACCTTCAATGCTCATCAGGCGCGGCCAAAGTGGTTTGGCGACGATCACTGGATTACCCCACTCATATCGATACTTCGGAACGACCACGTGCCGCTGGCTCTTCTTGTGGGCAGCCAGCAGAGCCGTCAACACCGACTCGTCGACATCTGGTTGATCGCCGAGAAAAATTGCCAGGGAATCGGCTCGTGTCAACCGCAACACTGCGTCGACACCGACCCGCAATGAAGACGCCAGGCCGTCTGCCCATTCCGGATTCTCTACCACCGTCCACCCTTCCAGCCCGACGGCGTCCAGGATCTGATCAAGCGCCGCCCCGATCACTACAAACCGCTCGTCGAAAGGGCCTTTCTCAACCTGGCGCAGGACAACGTCGAGCAGCGTCGCTTCCCCCCACGGTTCGAGCTGCTTGGGACGACCGAGTCGGGATGAACCTCCCGCGGCCAGCACCAACGCCGCTATTGGATGTTGCTCCGGCACTAGTTGCCTGGAAGCCGGCGGGCAATGCCGCGGAGCGCCGGTCGAGGAGAGCGCCGCACCGACACGATCTCGGCCATGATCGCTACCGCGACCTCAGCCGGGGTATCGGCGCCGATGCTCAGCCCGATCGGCCCGTGGATCCGCGCCACGGCGTCGGTCGAATAACCGTCGTTCATAAGGCGTTGGGATCGTTTGTCGGCGGTGCCCTTGCTGCCCATGGCGCCGATATAGGGGGCCTGGCTCGTCAGCAAACTGGGCCAGAGCGGGTCCTCGAACCGGGCGTCGTGGCTCAGTACAACCACCGCGGTGTTGCGAGCGAACTCGATATCGACCTGGTCGGGCCAGCCCGGGACCAGCCGGTCGGCGGTCGGAAAGCGCTCCTCGGTGAGGAAGGCCGGACGGGCATCAGAGACGGTCACGTGATACCCGAGCTGGTGAGCGACCTGGGCCAGTTCCTGACCGATGTGCACCGCTCCAAAGATGACGAGGCGGTTCGGCGGCGCCACAGTTTCCAGGTAGACCTCGTGCTCGCCGTACTCGAGCGTGAGGCTCTCGCCCCTTTCATTGAGGACGGCGGCGTCCGTCAGGACGTCGGGAATCACTGCCACCGGCAGCTCGCCAAGCATCACTTGCCCATCTTCGAGCACGGCCGAGGAGCCCACATCGGGGCCTCCCACCACCACGGCCAGCGTTCCGAGTCCCTCCCGTTCGATCAAATCCTCGATTGCGTCGAGCACGTCGCTTATGGTCTGATCCTCGAGGTATACCTGGATGCGGCCGCCGCAGGCCAAGCCGACAGCGAAGGCCTCGTCGTCGGCGATGCCATAACCGACGAGCTCCGGCCGGCCATTGCTCAACACAGATTCCAGTCGCACGAAAACATCGTTCTCGACACAGCCGCCGGAGACCGAGCCTTCCATATCCCCGGCCGAAGTCATCATGAATCGGGAACCGATCGGTCGAGGGGCTGAGCCGGAGACTCGGGCCACGATCGCCGCACCCACCTGCTTGCCCTCGGCGATCCAGCGACGACGCCAGGCGAGCTCGGTCTTCACGACCTCGCCCGCACAGGAATCGAGTCGAGCATTTGCACCACCTTCTCCAGATTGGCCACATTTCCGACTGGAAGGAAATCATCGACGTAGGGCAATGCCGCCTGCATGCCCCGGGTCAAAGGCTGATAACCCTCGCGGCCCGAGAGCGGGTTCAGCCAGATCACTCGATGAACGCTTCGGCGGAGACGGGCCATCTCGTCGGCGAGCACCGCTGGATCCCCGCGGTCCCAACCATCGGAGACGATGATCGCGATCGGTCCCCCTCTTCCAACTCGACGCGCCCAGTCGCGATTGAAAGTGGCGATCGCCTCGCCGATCCGGGTACCGCTCGACCAATCGGTCACCGCTCGCGAGACCTGGGCAATAGCCTGCGAAGGGTCGCGGCGTTCGAGTTGGCGAGTAATGCGAGTGAGGTGGGTGGCGAAGACAAACGCCTCCATTCGGCCAAGCCGATCCCGAACGGCGTGGGCAAAATAGAGAAGCATCTCCGAGTAACGCTCCATCGAGCCCGAAACGTCGGCAATGAACAGAAGCGGCCGCTGCCGCTCCTTGCGTTCCTGATAGGCCAGCCGAACCATGTCGGCTTCCGGAGATACTGACCCACGCAGGGTTCGGCGCAAGTCGGGTCGTCCCGGCCTACTCGCCGAGCGATGGCGGCGGCTGCGAGCCCGGGCCAGGGACCAAGCCATGGCCTCGATCAGCGACCGCACCGCCGCCGCCTCAGCGGTGGTGAGGGTGGCGAAGTCCTTTTGCCGCAGCCGTTCCGTGTCGCTCGCCCCCCGGGCGGCACGCACCGACTCTCCCCCTCCCCCTTCCCCTTCTTCTTCGCCTCTGATCGTCCATTCCCGGGTACGAGGCTGGGTAGCGACGAGGCCGGCTGGAATCCGCTGGCGGAAATAATCGACAAAAACCGCGGCGAAGCGGTCGTACTGCTCCACAGAGGTGCAGCACAGCGCTCGCAAGGCGTAGAACACGTCCCCCGGCGGCGCCAGGCCGATGACCTCCACCGCTCGCATCATCTCCCCGCTGGCTCCGGCCGCGATCGGTAGGCCGGCCTGGCGCAATCGATGAAAGAAGCCCACCAGCGTCCCGAGGCTGCCTGGCCGGCTCGTGGATCGTTGCCTAACAGTCAGCGCTGGCCGGTCGGAGGTACCAAAGACCTCCGGCAAAGAGCGGGGCAAGCGACAAATTGGCGCAGGTTGTCGTGTATTCCATTGGCAGCTGGCGCCATTCGAAATGCATGCCGTCGGGCACGTGCCACGTTCCTCCCCAGGAGAACCCCCACCGGCGGAACACCTCGACTACCGCCGGCGACAACGAGGGCGGGGCGCCAAACGCGTTGCCGGTGGGATTGATATCGATGGCAATGCCCCAGGTATGGCGTGAAACCGAGAAGCCCGGGTCGGATCCTCGGTTGAGCCGGGCGTTGAAACAGCCACCTGCCAGTTGAAAATCAGCCGGGTCCAACTGGTCGAGCAACTGCTCGCGAGCAAGGTCATCGACCACGCCCCTGAGATAGGGAACCAGCAAACGATGACATTCGAACGTCCCCAGAGGGGCGAGATCGACCGCGACGATGTTGGCTTCCTTCCAGATCGGGTCGACTTCGACTTCGTCACCGCCGACCGCACGCATGGCGAACTCGCCGAAACGCTGTTTCACGAAAGCGACCGGGAGCACCGGGTCGGTCAGAGGTGCGGTATTGGGACCAACCACCCGTACCGACATATCGAGCTGACTCGCTCCGAGTGCTTCCTCGGTGCGGACCGGGTCCCCTCCCCAGAGAAACAACGCGAAAGGACGATCGATCCCGAGCTGTGCTCCTGTCGGGCGATCGACCAGC
>Ga0136633_1000221_pt1 | contig 43197 bp, 46 predicted proteins | sample AntDrymeUQ832206_2_FD_105494 | JGI IMG/M metagenome (GOLD analysis project Ga0136633, IMG submission 105494) | Polar desert sand microbial communities from Dry Valleys, Antarctica - metaG UQ83 (22.06) | ecosystem: Environmental > Terrestrial > Soil > Desert | place: Antarctica: Dry Valley... | reverse complement strand
TCGCGATCGGCGATCCAGAGGTTGCGGCGAAAGGCCTGCGCGAGCAGATCATCCCTCGAGTCTCGAAAGCGCCGGGCTTCATCACCGGCCACTGGACACAATCCGACGACGGAAGCGACGGGCTGTCGATGATCGTGTTCGAGTCCGAGGAGGCCGCTCGAGCCGTCGCCGACCAAGTCCGCAACGGTCCGGTGCCCGAAACTGTCACGATCGAAAGCGTCGACGTTCGTAAGGTCGTCGGCAATGCTTAGCCCGGACTTACGCTGACTGACGGCCGCCCGTCCGAGCGGTAGTGGTCGAACGAGCGGTTCGGACAATCTGGGAAACTCACCGCAACAGCCATGGCGAGCGAGCGAGGTGGGATCGTGGACAGCGTTGACGCGCCGGACGAGCGCGAGAGAAACAAGACCGTGATCAGGCGGTTCGTCGAGGAAGTTCAGAACAAGAAGAACGAGGCGGCGTACGACGAGCTGAACCATCCGGAGTTCGTCAACCTGAGCTCTCCTCCCGGCATCCCGGCAGACCGCGAAGGGGGCAAGGTCTACCTGTTCGGGTTCCTCAATGCCTTCCCCGACTGCCAAATCACGATCGACGACATGATCGCCGAGGGTGACCAAGTGGTCACGAAGAAGACGTTCAGGGGGACGCATAGCGGAGAGTTCGCAGGGATCCCTCCGACCGGAAACAAGGTCGAATTGCAGTTTGTGGACATCATGCGAGTGCGCGACGGCCGGATTGTCGAGCACTGGCTGTCCATGGATCAGTTGAGCTTCATGCAGCAGCTCGGCGTGATTCCGTCTCCGAGTCCTCAGTAGACCACTCACCATCCCGCGTCACTCACCGCCCTCACAAGATCCCTCCGACCTGGGCCGAGGTCGCTCGGTTGCAACGCGCGTGTGAGGGGCCTCGGTACTCAGCCGACCGCCTCCGTCAACGTGGTCCAAATCCCACCTGTCGCCGGGCTCGATCAGCTCCCCGCACCTCGAGCACTCCACGGTTCCACGCGCAACTCGCGATGCCCGCTGAGCGCGTAGGCGACGATGAGCGGTCCCGTACTTCCGGCCGTGAAGCCGATCGAACGGCTTCGACTTGCGGTGACGGACGCAGAATCGGTTGCGGACCGACTTCGGAATGAAGTGGATCTCGCAGCTCTCAGCGCACTTTCGGTAGCCGAGTTCGCTCACGATGCGCCTGCCTCTCGCGGCCCTGCGCTTCTCACGTCGGCGCTCGACCTTGGCAGCCTCTCGTGCGGCGTGGCTCTCCGGGCGCAGACGCTTGAAGCGCCGCTCCCGGCACGACGCCTTACCGCACGTCCAGTTCCTCCAGGACCGCGACCACTGTGAGGCCCTCCCGCCTGGCCACGGCCTCGATCTGCTCCCGTTGGAGGTCTGGCGAGAGGAAGCTGTCTGTCACCTCCCCTGCTGCCGACGCGCGAGACCCTGACGTACCCAACCGCCTTCACCGTGCGCGTATCCTTACCGTGGACGTGGGACTTCTCCGCAAGACCAAGCTTCCCCCGCCCGCGGACGCGCTCCCCGGCCGCGACGAGCCCATATCCGGCCTCGGGCCGCACTTCGTCCTCGGGACGCCGATCACCCCGCCGTTCCCCGAGGGGTTCGAGCGAGCGATCTTCGGGATGGGCTGCTTCTGGGGGGCGGAGCGGATGTTCTGGCAGGCGCCGGGGGTCTACACGACGGCGGCGGGCTACGCGGGCGGTTCGACGCAGAATCCGACCTACGAGGACGTCTGCTCCGGGCGGACGGGCCATACGGAGGTGGTGCTCGCGGTCTTCGATCCCGCGCAGACGAGCTACGACGAGATGCTGCGCGTCTTCTGGGAGGGCCACGATCCGACGCAGGGCATGAGGCAGGGCAACGACGTCGGGACGCAGTACCGCTCCGCGCTCTACTTCGAGAACGAGCGGCAGCACGAAGCAGCACTTGCCTCGCAGGCCCGGTTCCAGGTGGAGCTCGCGAAGGCGGGCCACGGAAAGATCACGACCGAGATCGCCGAGGCCGGCCCGTTCTACTACGCCGAGTCGTATCACCAGCAGTACCTCGCGAAGAACCCGAACGGCTACTGCGGGCTCGGCGGCACCGGCGTCACCTGGCCTGTCGGCACCGGCATCGCGACCTCGTAAGCCTGAGCTAGCCGCGCAGCTCCGCCCAAGCAGCCTGCCACTCCTCGAGCGTCTTGCACGTTTCGCCGCGAGACGGATCGTCACAGTCCTCCAGAGGAGTCGTGCGGTAGTAGACGTCCCCCCACCAGGCCTCGTCGTCCGCGTGCAGCGCCGCGCAGTGACCCTCAGCCTGCGTTAGGTCGCACGCGCCGACGTTGGCCGGCGCCTGTCCCGTTGACTCGGCGATCTGGGCTTGCACCTGCGCCGAGACGGCGTAGTCCATCCACAGGTACATGCAGTTCGGATTCGCCGCTCGCGCGTACACCATCCACGTGTCCGACCAACCGGTCGTGCCCTCGACCGGCTTCACAGCTTCGTGCGGAATCTTCTCGGCCAGCATGGCCTCGACCTCCGCGGGCCGGGCGATTCCCACCGCGCTCTCGCCACTCCGGAACGAGTCGATACGGGTCGCGTCGCCGGGCTGCACGTACTCGCCCACATGACGTGCTTGCTTCCTCAACAGCGCGAGCGCAGCCCGGAATTGCGGCTCGTTCAGCTGGTAAGGATCCACGATCCCGAGCCCGGACCGTGCCGACATCAGGTACAGCGCCGCGTCGGCGATGAGCATCGGGTCGTCGGGGAGCGAGAGCCGACCGGTGAGCGTCGGAGTGACATCCCAGAGCAGCTGCGAGCTGTCGGTACCGCCGGGCACCGCGTCGGTGCGATACACGAGCAGATTCGGCCCGCGCCCGATGGGAACTCCGTAAGGCCCGCCGTCCGAGGCGTGGGCGGTGCGAACGAAGCCGTCCTGCACCTGCTCGTAGTTCGGGACGAGCCGAACGGCGAGCGGCGCGACGTCGCTGCTTTCGATGAGCTCTCCTGCCACCTCTCCCGGCGCCGAGACGCCGTCGTAGTCGCCGTCCCCCACGAGGTTGACGATCTTGGCCGGATCGGTCTCGGTCGTCGCTTCGATGCGGCAACCGGTCTCTCGGACGAACGGCTCGGTCCAGTCAGCTTCCGCGTACCCCGGCAGCGAGACCAGGCGCAAGGCGCCCTCGTTCCGCGCGAGCCGCCTGATCTTGGACAGGGACGAGCCGAGGCCGTCGATGTTGGCGCCGCGATCCTCGTCCCCGAACGTGCATGAGGCGGCGATCGCCGCCAGGGCGGAGACGAGCAGAGTCGCGACGACACGCGTCACGTGTCGCTGGACCGCGATCCCGCGGCGCACGTGCTGCCCACCTGCGCTCGTCCTCTCCACCCACACGACCAGACCATTGCAGGCGGCGCGGCGGTCGCGGCTCGCTCTACGGTTCCGCTTCGATTGTCGGCGCGACCGGTCCCCGAACGGTGCGCTCGGTCGCGAGCGCCCCGGCGCCCGCGATCCGCTGCGCGATGTACACGGGGATGATCGACAGGAGGATCACGAAGAGCGCGACGACGTTCACGACGGGCAACTCTGCAGGCCGCGAGAGCGTCGCGAAGATCCAGATCGGAAGGGTCTGCTGCGCTCCGGCCGTGAAGATCGTGACGATCACCTCGTCGAACGAGAGCGCGAACGCCAGGAGCGCTCCCGCGAGCAGCGCGCTCCGGAGCTGCGGGAACATGACGTAGCGGAATGTCTGCAGGCTGTCCGCCCCGAGATCCGCGGACGCCTCGTCCAGCGAGCCGGCCGTTCGGCGCAGCCGGGCGATGGCATTGTTGTAGACGACCACGACGCAGAACGTCGCGTGGCCGAGGATGATCGTCGCGAGCCCGAAGCTCAGTCCTAGCGGGCCGAAGACGTCGAGGATCGTCGCCTGAAGCGCGAGACCGGTGATGATCCCAGGAAGCGCAATCGGGAGGATCACGGCGAACGAGATCACCTCCCGGCCGAAGAAGCGATAACGGGAGACGGCGAGCGCGGCGAGCGTCCCCAGCACGAGCGACACGACCGTCGCGCCAACTCCCGCCAACAGCGAGAGCTGGAGGGCGTCCCGCACCTGCTCGTCCTCGAACGCAACTCTGAACCAGCGCGTGCTGTAGTTCCGGATCGGCCACTCCTGCGTCACGTTGCGGTTGAACGCATACAGGCCGATGAGGAGCAGCGGGAGGTAGATGAACGCGAGCGTCACCCCGGCACCGAGCCGCAGGAGCACGCGCGTCAGCCTCGACTCCACCATCAGAGCGACTCGAAGGCCCGTAGCCGCCGGGCTACCAGCAGGTACAGGATCATCACGACGATGGGAACGAACGCGAACGCTGCCGCGATCGGAAGGTTCTCGCCGCGCCGCTGGTAGATGACAGTGCCGATGAACTGCTCGCTGGTGATCAGGCCCGGCGCGATGTAGTCGCCGAGCGTGAGCGAGAACGTGAAGATCGACCCCGCGACGACGGCCGGGAACGCGAGCGGGAGGATGACGCGGAGGAATGTCGTCGTCGCGCGCGCACCGAGATCCGCAGACGCCTCGAGAAGCGAGTTTGGGATCCGCTCAAGCCCCGCGTAGATCGGCAGGATCATGAACGGCAGCCAGAGGTACGTGAAAACGAGCCAGAGCCCGACCGTCGATAGGCCGTCGAACTGCACGCCGAATGGCTCGAGCCCCCAGTTGACGACGCCTCCGCTCGAGAGGACGGTGCGCCAGGCGATCACCTTGACGAGGTAGCTCGCCCACAGCGGCATCAGGACCGCCACGATGAGGAGGTTGCGTGTCCGCGACGACGCGACCCGCGCCATGTAGAAGGCGATCGGGAACGCGAGCACCGCGTCTGCGACCGTGACGAGCGCTGCCATCCGGATCGTCCGCCAAGCGACGTCCCGGTATACGTCGCGCTCGAACAGGTCCCTGAAGTTGTCGAGCGTGAACTCCCGCACGACCTCCGCAGTGAACGGATCGGTGTCCCAGAACGCCGAGAGCAGGAGGACGACGAGGGACCCGAGGTAGACGACGACCATCCACCCGACGGGTAGCGCGAGAAGCGCCGCGAGCCGGAGCCGCGGATGCCGGTAGAAGAAGGTCGAGAGGCGCCGTCCCGGGGAAACCCGGGGCGGCGCCTCAGCGTTCGTGACCGAGGTCAACGGGCCTCATGGTCCGCCGTAAGGCGGAGCCACCACCAGACCCGACTTGCCATCTAGCCTCGGATCTCCGTCCAGGCGGCCTCCCACTCCTCCTGGGTCTTGCAGACCTCGCCGCGGTCGTCGCCGCAGTCGGCGGTCGGGGTGGTCCAGTAGTAGATGTCCTCCCACCACGACTCGTCGTCCGCGTGGAACTCGCTGCAGTGGTTCTCGTTCTCGGTGAGCTCGCACGCCTTCAGGTTGACGGGCGCCTCGCCGAAGCCCTCGGCCACGGCCGCCTGCGCCTCCGGGGCGATCATGTGGTTCATCCAGAGGTACATGCAGTTCGGGTTCGCCGCTTCGGAGTAGATCATCCAGGTGTCCGACCAGCCGGTCGTCCCTTCCTTCGGCTTGATCGCGGACACGGGCACGGCCGGATCGGCGTTCGTGAGCTGGAGGTACTGGTACGGCCACGTCGTCCCGACGACGCTGTCGCCGTTCGTGTACTCGCTGATCTGCTTCGCGACGTCTCCGGGCCAGTAGTTGACGCCCGCTGCAGCCTGCTTCTTCAGCAGCTCGACTGCCGCGTTGAACTGCTCGTCGTCGAGGAAGTACGGGTTGTCGATCCCGAGCTCGGGCTGCGTCGCCTTCAGGTAGACCGCCGCATCGGCGATGAAGATCGAGTCGTCGTAGATCGAAATCTTGCCCTTGTACTTCGCGAGCTCGTCGTCCTCCCAGATCACACTCCAGCTGTCGGTGGACTCGGCGACCTCGTCGGTGCGGAACATGAGGTAGTTCGGCCCCCGCCCGTGCGGCACGCCGTAAGGCTCCCCGTCGAGGCTGTTGTAGTCCTTCCCCTTGATGCCCTCCTGCACGTCGGCGTAGTTGGGGATGAACTCCGTGTTGATGGGGGCGACGTCACCGGTCGTCATCAGGCGGACGCTCGCGTTGCCCGATGCGGACACGCCGTCGTACTCGCCCGTCTGGATGAGGCTGATCATGTCGTCCGAGCTGCCGCCGTCCTTTGTGTTCACGGTGCAGCCGGTCGCAGCCTTGAACTCGTCGGTGAGCTGCGCGTAGCCCGCCCATTGCACGACGTTGACTTCACCCTCCTCGCGCGCGAGCTCCTGGATCTCTTCAAGGGAGGAGCCGAGCCCTTCGATCTCCGTGCTCGCGCTTCCTCCGTCGTCTCCTCCGCCACAGCCGGCCGCCACGACCGCAAGTGCCGTCACGACCAACCCCAACGCCGTCCACAATGCCAGGCGGTGCCTGCCTCCAGTCATTCTGTCCCCTCCTTCGCTTCCTCGATTTCCGATTGCTGCTCCGTATGCCACGTGAGCCGCACACGGCGACCTTTCGCTTCGAGCACCTGAGCCGAGCCCCCCTCCAGGTTCTGCGCCAGCACCTGGAGCTCGCCGCCCCGCTCGAGCGTGACGTGATAACGGGTGAACGGGCCCGCGTACTGAACGTCGCGCACGAGTCCGTCCTCCACATGGCCGCCGGCGGTTGGCTGCGCGCCGTCGTCGAGCAGTCGAATCTTCTCCGGCCTGACGGTGTACCGGCTTCCGTCGCGCTCGATGACGTTCGAGACTCCGACGAACGCGGCGATGAACTCCGTCTGCGGATGCTCGTAGACCTCTGCGGGCGGCCCGATCTGCTCGATTCTCCCCTCGTTGAAGACCGCAAGCCGATCCGACATCGTCAGCGCCTCTTCTTGATCGTGCGTCACGTATACGAAGGTGATCCCGACCTCCTGCTGGATCTGCTTCAGCTCGATCTGCATCTCTTGCCGGAGCTTGAGATCGAGAGCGCCCAGAGGCTCGTCGAGGAGCAGCACGCGCGGCCGGTTCACGATCGCGCGCGCCAGCGCGACCCGCTGGCGCTGACCGCCCGAGAGCTGCGCCGGCTTGCGCCCGCCGTAGCCGGTCAGGCGGACCATCTGGAGCGCCTGCTCAGCCCGCTGCCGCCGCTCGTCCTTGGCGACCTTCTTGACCATGAGGCCGTACTCGACGTTCTGCTGCACGGTCATGTGCGGAAAGAGCGCGTAGTCCTGGAAGACGGTGTTCACCGGCCGGTCGTACGGCGGAAGCGCCGATACGTCGTGTCCGGCGAGCTCGACGGTGCCCTGGTCGGGCGGCTCGAACCCGGCGATCATCCGCAATGTCGTCGTTTTCCCGGACCCCGACGGGCCTAGCAGGGTGAAGAACTCGCCTGGCGCGATGTCCAGATCAACCCCGTCGACGGCCACAACGTCGCCGAAGCGCTTCGTGAGCCCCCGCAGCCGGATGTCCGCCGGCTGTCCGGCGGTCGAGGCTTCAGTCACAGGCGGCGATCGAGTTCTCGAGCAGCGCGAGGCCTTCTTCCAGCTCGTCGTCCTTGATCGTGAGCGGCGGCAGCAGACGGATCACGTTTCCGTACAGGCCGCAGGAAAGGAGGATCAACCCTCGGTCGAACGCTTCCGCGACCACGGCCTTCGCGCGGTCGGAACTCTGCTCCGCGAACTCGAACGCGAGCATCGGGCCGAGTCCGCGCACCTCGCCGATCTCAGACCTGCGCGCCGCGAGGTCGTCGAGCCGCGCGCGCAAGGTGACCCCCAGTTGCTCCGCCGCCGCGAGGAAGTCCGCGTCTGAGACGATCTCGAGGACGGCCTGCGCGGCCGCGCACGAGAGCGGGTTGCCGCTGAACGTTCCACCGAGGCCGCCCGCGTGCACCGCGTCCATCAACTCCGCCCGACCCGTCACGCCCGCAAGCGGGAGACCGCCGCCGAGCGATTTGCCGGAGACGAGGAGGTCCGGCTCGACGCCTTCGTAGTGCTCGATCGCCCACATCCGACCGGTACGTCCAACGCCCGACTGCACCTCGTCGTCGACGTAGAGGATTCCGTGCGTGTGACAGAGCTCCTGGAGCCGCGCTGGGTAGTCCGGCGGCATCGGGATGAATCCGCCCTCGCCCTGCACCGGCTCGAGCACGACGCAGGCGACCGACTCAGGCGCGACAGCGGAGAGGAAGAGCGCTTCGAGCGCTGCGATCGCCGCGTCGGAGGAGACGCCGCGATACGGATACGGCGCAGGCACTCGATAGACCTCAGGCGCGAACGGTCCGAAACCTTTCTTGTACGGCATGACCTTCGCGGTCATGGTCATCGTGAGCAGCGTCCGTCCATGGAATGCGTTCTCGAAGACGACGACCGCCTGCCGGCCCGTCGCGGCGCGCGCGATCTTGACGGCATTTTCGATCGCCTCCGCCCCGGAGTTGACGAGAATCGAGCGCTGCTCGCCGTCGCCGCACGGCGAGAGCTCGGCGAGGCGCTTGCAGACATCCACGAACGGCTCGTAGGTGCCGACCATGAAGCACTGGTGCAGGTAGCGGTCAGCCTGGGCCTTGACCGCCTCGACGACCGCGGGGTGGCGGTGGCCCGTGTTCTGGCACCCGATCCCGCCGGCGAAATCGACGAACGTACGGCCGTCGACGTCGGTGACGCGCGCGCCTTCCGCCTCGGCCACGACGAGACGCGGCGTCGAGACGCCGGGGGTGACGTACCTCGCCCGCTCGTCCGTAATCCGCTCGGAAGCTGTCCCCTCGCGCAGCGACATGGGAGCCGACGATAATCGAACACGGCACGGCGCATGAGGCGATGCGCAGAGGAGGCGGCGGAGCTACCGCGTACTCTGTGCCCGGTGCCGGAGTAGCTCAGCTGGTAGAGCAGCCGCCTTGTAAGCGGCAGGCCGTGGGTTCGAGTCCCTCCTCCGGCTTCGAACCCCGGCCCAGTGTGGTCCCCGGTGAGGACCCGAAGCCGTGTACCTAGGCGAGCACCTCGCGCGTCTTCTGGTGCGCGATGATCTTTCGCTTGACGCGCTGAAGCGCGTTGTCGATCGTCTTCGTGTCGCAGCCGAGGTCCTCCGCCATGTCCTCGTAGGAGTTGCCCTCGAGGTACAGGCGGAGCGCCTCCGCCTCGAGCGAGGAGAGCCCGCTCCCGAGGCAGAACACGAGGCTCTGGAGCTCCTCGGTGGAGATCACGCAGACGGAGGGGTCGTTCACGCTCGGGCCGGGAAGGGCGTCGCCGAGCGTGCAGTCGCCTTCGGACTCCTGGCCCGCCGGCGTATGGCTGAACGACACGTACGTGTTCAGCGGCGCGTGCTTGAAACGGGTGGCGGTCTTGATGGCGGTGATGATCTGGCGCGTGACACACAGCTCCGCGAAGCTGCGGAACGACGTCTCCTTGTCCGCGCGGAAGTCCCGAACCGCCTTGTACAGGCCGATCATGCCCTCCTGCACGAGGTCGTCTGCATCCCCTCCGGCCAGGAAGTACGAGCTCGCCTTCAGGCGGACGAACCCCGCGTAGCGCCTCATGAGCCCGTCCAGGGCTTCCTGGCTGCCGTTCCTGGCTTTGATCACGAGCTGAAGATCCTCGAGCTCGCGCTGAACTCGCTGAGCGGTCTTCGGTGCCAGAGCGGTGCGAGCGGCCATGTCGATTACCCCCGATGGGACGGCGTGGGTTTCGTGATTCCCCGACCGGCGACTTGCGCACCGGGCAAGGTTCACGTTGAAGTTGAGGGAGAAGCTAGCACCATTCTCGAAGCGTTACAAGGCCCTTGCGGAAATTGTAGAATGCTAAGAACATACGTTCGCCCCTCGTGACGCAGCCAACGTGAGGTTGTCCGCACCACGGAACCACGCCTCTTCTGCCACGATCGGGTGGTGGCCCAAACTGTCGTGATCGTCGACGACCATCCGAGCTTCCGCGCGTGCCGCGTTTCCCTCCCCCAAAGACGCGGCGCGCCGTAGGGGCGGGAGCGATCTCGCCCCTACGAGCCTCTCCGGAGACGCTCGAGACGCTCTCGCGTCTCCGGATCGAGGCGGTCCCGGAGCCGGCCGCCGCTTCCGCGCTGGTCGTGATCACGGTGCTCCTCTGGTACGAGCTCTGCGAGGAAGATCCGCGACGCAACCTTCCGCACCTCTTGGCCCGAGACGCGCCGGACGACCGCGTCGGAGGAGACCAGGCAGACGATTTCAGCATCGCGGTTCTCGGCCGCAAGCCGCTCGAGGACGTCGTCGGCGTGCGCCGCGTAGCGCACGACCAGCGGCCCGACAGAGCGCTCCTCCCCGCCCCCGTCGAAGACGACGACCCCGCGGGCGCCCCGGCCGGCGACGTAGCTCGCAAGCGCGTCCACGAGCTCTCGCTCGTCGGAGAACAAGGACGCGTGTAGCAGGTTGTGGCCGTCGAACAGGTACAGAGTCGGATCCGCCACGTCCACAGCATGCCTTGTGACCTTGGCGGAGGACGCTATTCGGGAAGCCGCTTCGCAGCGCGCTGGCGAGCCGTCTCGTAGAGCATGACAGCCGCCGCCACGCTGACGTTGAGCGAGCCCACGCGTCCGGCAAGCGGTATAGCGATGACACCGTCACACGTGCGCCGGACGAGCGGCCGAACTCCCTTACCTTCCGCGCCGAAAACGAGCGCTATTCCGCCGGTGAGATCAGCAGACCAGAGCGGCAGCGCTCCCTCTGCCTCGGCCGCGTATGCCCACAGATCGGAGCCCTTCACCTCGGCGAGATAGCGGGCGAGGTTCGAGACGACAGCTATCGGGAGGTGCTCGATCGCGCCGGCAGACGCCTTCGCGACCGCCGGCGTGACACGAGCGGAGCCGTGGGCGGGTACGACCACGCCGGTCGCTCCCGCACCTTCCGCCGTGCGTACGACCGCGCCGAAGTTCTGCGGATCCGTGACCTGGTCGAGGCAGACGAGAAGCGGCTGCTCGACCGCCGCAAGCTCATGCGCGTCCGCATAGCGAAACGGGTCGCACCAAGCGATGACACCTTGATGGTCGCGCGTCCCGGCTACCTCGGTGAGCTCGCGCTCGGGCTTGACCTGCTGGCGAGGCGCTTGGTCGAGCCACGGCACGAGCGCGGCGGCACGCTCGGTCGCCCAGATCTCGCGCACGGCTCGCGGTCCGCGCAACGCCTCCCGAACGGGGTTTCGCCCGTAGACGAGCTCGGGCGTCGCGCTCATCGGCTCGTCAATTGGCGCCGAACGAGCCGGAAGCCGTTCGCGTCGTCGCGCGCTTCCCAGCCGGCGGCCTCAATCTCGGCCCTGAGTCGGTCGGCCTCGTCAAAGTTACGGTTCGCGCGAGCCGACTGCCGGCGCTCGGCGAGCGTGACGACCTCGGGTGGTGCCTCCTCCTCGGCGGCGAGCGACTCGAGCCCGAAGATGCCGAGCGCCCGGCGCAGGAGGTCGTGGTCGTGCCACTCGTGCATGACCGCAAGCGCAGCGGGCGTCGAGAAGTCGTCCTCGAGCGCGGCAGCGAAGCGCTCCCAGGCGCCGGCTGGAGCCGGTTCGTGCGGGTTGCGAAAGACCTCGCGAAAGCTCTCGGCGCGTGCGGCCGCCTGCGACAGCACCGCGTCGTCGAAGTCGATCGGCTTGCTCCAGAAGGCGGTGAGGTGAAAGACGAGGAGCGTCTCTCGACCCCAGTCGTCGAGAACCTCGCGCAGCGTCACAACGTTCCCCAGCGACTTGGACATCTTCGCCTCGTCGAGTTCGAGCATCCCGTTGTGCATCCAGATCTTCGCGAACTCGTGACCGAGGCTCCTGGACTGGGCCAGCTCGTTCTCGTGATGGGGGAAGCGGAGATCGTTGCCGCCGCCGTGGATCTCGAATGTCTCCCCGAGGTGCTTCTCAGCCATCGCAGAGCACTCGATATGCCAACCCGGCCGCCCCAGTCCCCACGGTGACTCCCAGGCGGCGTCCTCGTGCGACTTTTGGCCCTTCCAGAGCGCGAAGTCCCGCTGATCCTCCTTGATTGGGCTCTCCTCCTGGGCGACCATCTCCTCCAGCTTTGCCCCGGACAGCCGTCCGTACTCGGGAAAGCGTGCGACTCGGAAGTACACGTCGCCGTTTGCCGCGTATGCCGCGTCGCGTTCGACCAGCTCCTGGATGAACTCGATGATCTCCGGGATCGTCTCCGTCGCCCGCGGCTCGACGTCGGGACGCCCGAGCCCGAGATCGTCGGTGTCCTCGAAGAACCAGCCCGTCGCGCGCTCGGACAGCTCGCGGCTCGGGATGCCCTGTCTGGCGGCCTCGGCGTAGACCTTGTCGTCGACGTCAGTGATGTTGTGCACGAGTGTCACGTCGTATCCCGTTTCCTTGAGCCAGCTCCGGAGCCACATCCCGAGCACGAAGGGCCGCGAGTTACCCACGTGGACACGCTGGTATACGGTCGAACCGCACACGTAGATCCGGATCGACCCGGGAGGAGCGGGAAGCTCGACGAGTCCGCGTGTAAGGGTGTCGTAGAGCCGCATCCGGCGATCGTATCGGTGGCTCAACGACGACCGACTCGCTCCGCGCGGGCCAGGGCATCGGCCCGCGTCAAAGCGGAGAGCACCGCGGCGAGCTCCGGCCCCGTTGCCGCTCCCGTGAGCGCGAGCCGCAGCGCACGCAGGTCGCCCCCGACGGCCTTCAGCTCGCGGAGGAGGGCTCGCGCCTCGGCGTGATCGAGTCGCTCGGGAGCTCCCGAGCGCAGCTCTAGGAAGCGGGTGAGCGTCAGCGCGGCCTCGGCAGGCAGCTCGGCCGGCGCGGGCTTGGAGACAAGTCGCGCGTACTCGCCCGCCTCGACGAGCGACCGCGCGCCCCGCAGGACGGGAGCGAGCTCGAGCGGGGCGTCGACCGCCTCGGTGAGCTCTTCGTCCGTCATGGCCGCGATCGCGTCCACCGCCAGCCGGCGGAGCCGCGCCAGGTCGAGATGGACGTCGTGCTCGGGCAGCTCGAGCTCTTCCAGGTAGGCGCGGACAGCACCGGCCGGGAAGCCGTCGCCACGAAGATCCAAGATCGAGGAGTGCCCGTGTCGCTTCGAGAGCTTCTTCCCGTCCGGCCCGAGGACGAGGCCATGATGGATGACCTCGGGTAGGATGCCCCCGACCGCGCGTGCGATTCGCTGCTGGCGCTCGAGGTTCGGCCGATGGTCCGAGCCGCGGATGATGTGGGTGATCTCGAGCTCGAGGTCGTCGACGACGGATGCGAGCTGGTACGTCGCAGTGCCGTCCGCGCGTACGAGTGTCGTCCCGTCGCGCGCAAGCCGGGCTGCGCCGTCGTCGTCGCGTTCGGCCTCACCCGCGGCGAGCGCACGCTTCGCGGCCTCGGCATAGAGCTCCCCGCGCTCGCTCTGGCGCACCGGGCCCTCGTCGAAGGAGATCCCGAGCCAGGCGAGATCGTCCAGGATCGCTGCGTCGCCTTCGTCAACCGTGCGGGTCGGATCGGTGTCGTCGATGCGGAGCACGAAGTCTCCGCCGTGCTTCTCGGCGAACTGCCTGTTCGCGACCGCGGTCAGCGCGTTCCCGAGGTGGAGCGACCCCGTCGGGCTCGGGGCGAAGCGGACTCGCGCCATCGCTCAGGCGTCGATCGCGACGTGGCCGGACTGCGCTGCGACGCGCTCGAGCCACGCTCGAATCGCTGCATAGGGGTCGAGATCGAACTCACCTTCGTGCGCGACATGGGTGTACGCGTACAGCGCGATGTCGGCGATCGTGTAGCGCTCGCCGACGAAGAAGCTGCGCTCCGCGAGGTGCTGCTCCATCGCGTCGAGCGCCGCATAACCGCCCTTCATCCGCGCGGGAATCTTGTCGGCAAACTTCTCGGGCGTCCCCGAGTACGCGAGCCAGAAGCGCACGACCGCGAGGTACGGCTCGTGGCTGTACTGCTCGAAGAACATCCACTGGAGCGTCCGCGCCCGTTCGTAGCGGTCACCCGGCACGAAGTCCGTCCCCTCGCCGAAGTACCAGAGAATCGCGTTCGACTCGCCGAGGGGACGCCCGTCGTCGAGGACGAGCGTGGGCACGCGGAGAGCGGGGTTCAGGTCGCCGAGGAGCTGCTGGCGGTTGGAGCGATCGACGACCGACACGTCGACGGTCTCGTACGGAAGCCCGAGCTGCGCGAGCAGCAGCCGAACCTTGTAGCAATTGCCCGAGACCGCAGAGTTGTAGAGCAGCATCGCGTTAACGGTAGTCGGGATTCGCGAAGTCGAAGCGGCACCCCGCATCCCAGAGCGACCGCTGGTTGCCGTGAGCCGGAACACCGCCTGCGTCCTTCAGCATCAGCGCGAGGTGGAGGAGGTTCCACGTCATGAAGGTCGTGTTCCGGTTCGTGAAGTCGTTGTCGGGACCGCCCGAGTCCTCGTCGAGGTAGGACGGCCCAGGCCCCGCCTCGCCGATCCAGCCCGCGTCGGCCTGTGGCGGGATCGTGTACCCGAGGTGCTGGAGCGAATAGAGGATGTTCATCGAGCAGTGCTTGATCCCGTCCTCGTTCCCGGTGATGAGGCAGCCGCCGACCTTCCCGTAGTACGCGTACTGCCCGTTCTCGTTCAGGATGCTCGAGCACGCATAGAGGCGCTCGACCACGCGCGTGCACACGGACGACTTCTCCCCGAGCCAGATCGGCGACGCGAGGACGAGGATGTCGGCGGCTCGCACGCGTTCGTAGAGCTCCGGCCAGTCGTCACGCTCCGCACCGTGCTCGCGCATGTCCGGCCAGACACCGGGCGCGAGCTCGTGGTCGACGGCACGGATCTGGTCGACCTCGACCCCGTTCGACTCCATGATCGCCATCGCGATGCGCATCAACCCCTCGGTATGCGAGAGCTCCGGTGAGGGCTTGAGCGTGCAGTTGACGAAGAGCGCACGCAGGTTCGTGAAGTCCCAGCGGCTCGTCGTGCAGAGCTCGCGCTGGAAGTCGGTCAAGATCACGGCTCTCTCCCCTCTCGCGTGGTTGGCCGGAGCATACGATCGAGCTGTGGAGGAGGAGCTCCTCGAGTGGTACGACGCGAATGGGCGCGACCTCCCCTGGCGCCACACGCGTGATCCGTACTCGATCCTCGTCTCCGAGGTCATGCTCCAGCAGACGCAGGTCGAGCGCGTCATTCCGCGTTACCACGCGTGGCTCGAGCGCTGGCCGACCGTGGCGGCCCTTGCCTCGACGCCGGCCGGCGACGCAATCCGCGAGTGGCTGGGGCTCGGTTACAACCGGCGGGCGCTGAACCTGCATCGCGCGGCGACGAAGATCGCTCGCGATGGGTGGCCCGACGACCTGACCGAGCTCCCGGGAGTCGGCACCTATACGGCTGCTGCGATCCGCCGCTTCGCGCTCGGCGAGCACGTGCTGCCGGTGGATGTGAACGTGTCGCGCGTCGTCAGGCGGACCGGGGCGGCGTTCACGCCCGCTTCGGCGCATGCCCTCATGGATCTCGGCGCCACGATCTGCCTTGCTCGCATCCCCCGTTGCAGAACCTGCCCGCTCGCCGATTCCTGCCCCTCGCGCGGAGCTCGTGACCAGCCCGCCCGCAAGCAGAGTCCCTTCGAGGGCTCGTTCCGCCAGCGGCGAGTGGCGGTTCTCCGGCTCGTCATCGAGTCGACGAGGGAGCTTGGCGCTCTCGACCACGAGGCCGTCCGCTCGCTCGAGCGCGACGGCCTCGTGGTCGTCGAGGCGGGAACAGTGACGCTGCCCGCGTAGGTCTCCGGCGTGTCCGGGTCAGACCAGGCTTGCGCTCGGCTCTACAGCACGGCGCCCGGACGTGACGGGGTCAGACCTCGTCATACGACCGCCACTAGCCCAGCCTCTACAGGACCGGACAGTTGACGACAATCGGCATCGCCCTGATCGTCACATCGCCCGCTCGGCGCGCGGCTCGAACCGCGGCTGCTGAACGCAGAACGCGTGGCGTCTCGTTCGCCGTCCACGTGACCATGTTCACGGCCCAGAGCGGCGTGTAGTCCCTCCGACCAGGCACCGTGTCGATCACGTTCCGCTGGCCTTGATGGCCGTTCGTGAACGCCCAGAGCGGTGCGACCTTGTTCCCGGCCTGGAGCTTCACCCGGCCGAAGTCGAAGTACGACACCACCTGGCCGCGGTAGAAGCCGAGCGTAACGTCCTGCGAAAAGGTCCTCACCGGCCCGTCTGCAGCGGCCGCCGGCAGTACCCACGCGACCGAGACAGCCGCGAGCACCGCGAGCAGTGCAGCGAGCTTCTTCATCGTTCTCTCCTTCCGTTGGTGCCTCTGACGCTAGGTCGAAGTCCTTACGGGCGGCTCACGACCGTCTGAACGGTGGCTGAATTCAGCCCGGCGTAATGCGCGACCGAGCACAATGCGCTCCATGGCAACCGTCCTCGTCGTCGACGACGAGCCGATCGTGCGCGACGTCGTCGTCCGCTATCTCGCGCTCGAGGGCCATCGCGCGCTCGAGGCCGCGGACGGCGACGCAGCCCGCTTCGCGATCGAGTGCTCCAAGCCGGACCTCGTCGTGCTCGACGTGATGCTGCCGGGCACGGACGGGCTCGAGCTCTGCCGCTGGATCCGGTCGAGCTCCGAGCTGCCGGTGATCATGCTCACCGCTCGCGGCGAGGAAGCGGATCGGATCGTCGGTCTCGAGCTCGGCGCGGACGACTACGTGACGAAGCCGTTCTCGCCGCGCGAGCTCGCCGCGCGCGTGCGCAGCGTGTTGCGCCGGTCAGGGCGTGCTCCGGCCACGGACGAGCGGATCGTGTTCGGCGATGTCGTCCTCGACCGCGCCACGCGGGACGCATCGAAACGTGGCGTCGAGATCCGGCTCACGGCGAAGGAGTTCGACCTGCTCTGGTTCCTCGCGAGTCACCCGAGACGCGTCTTCTCCCGCGATCAGCTCATGGCGAGCGTATGGGGGTACCGAGCGGCGCTCGACACGGGAACGGTGACGGTTCACATCCGGCGGATTCGCGAGAAGATCGAGGACGAGCCATCGAACCCGACCCATCTCGAGACCCTCTGGGGCGTCGGCTACAGGTTGACACCGTGATCGCCACCGGCGCCGTCGTCGCGCTCGCGACGCTCGCGATCGGACTCGCGTTCGCGTACGTGCTCCGCCGGCTGCCCACGGTTCGCCTGCAGCTCGCCGGCCTCGCGGTGCTGGCCGTGCTGCTCCCGCTCGGCGCCGTTCTGCTCTCGGGCTGGGTCATGTTTCACATGGGCGACGACGTGAAGATCCTCGCGGTGACCGGCGCTTCCGCGCTCACGGCGATCGTCGCCGCACTCGTCGTCGCGCGCTCGATCGCCGACGCGATCGATCGCGTACGCGAAGCGTCGACCGAGCTCGCAGCCGGCGATCTCGAAGCTCGGGCTCCCGAGGATGGGCCTGCCGAGATCGCCGAGCTTGCCGCCTCCTTCAACGAGATGAGTGGAAACCTCCGGCGGCTCTTCGACTCGAGACGCGAGCTCGTGGCATGGGCGAGCCACGACCTGCGAACGCCGCTCGCGAACATGCAGGCGATGATCGAGGCGCTCGAGGACGGTCTCGGCACAGCGGACGAGTATCTGCCCGCGCTACGCGAGCAGGTGCAGGCGCTCTCGCATCTCGTCGACGACCTGTTCGAGCTCGCGCGCATCGATGCAGGCGCGCTGACGCTCGAGCTCCACCGGCTCCCGGTTGCGCCGGTCGTGTCCACGAGCCTGCGTGGCGTCGAGGCAGAGGCTCGCCTCCGCCAGGTGACGCTCGCGGCCGACGTCGATCTCGACCTCACCGCGCGCTTCGCGCCGGACAAGGTCGAGCGTGTGCTCATGAATCTCCTGACGAACGCCCTCCGGCACACGCCGAGCGATGGAGCGGTCGCGGTCCGGGCTGAGCCGGTTGCGGGCGAGGTGCGGGTCGCGGTCGAGGACTCCGGCGAAGGGCTGGATGCCGAAGCGCAGGCGCGCATGTTCGAGCACTTCTGGCGGGGAGACCGCTCGCGTTCCTCGCGCGGCGCCGGTCTCGGGCTTGCAATCGCCCGCGGCCTCGTCGAGGCGCAGGGCGGACGGATCTGGGCAGAGGATCGCGAAGGCGGCGGCGCCCGCGTTTGCTTCACGCTGCCCGGTTCCTGACACTCGGCCGCCCGTCCCTTGGAGAAGCGGGCTCACCGGCGCGTGAGCAGCGCGACGGCTTGCGCGCCGAGTCCCTCCCGGCGCCCCGTGAAGCCGAGCGAGTCTGTCGTCGTCGCGTGCACGGTGACGCGGCCGTGGTCGACTCCGAGCGCCTCCGCGAGCCGCTCGCCCATCGCTTCGCGAATCGTCCCAATCCTCGGCTCCTCGCCGACGAGCACGCAGTTCGCGTTCACTAGCTCCCAGCCGGCGTCGCGCACCTCGCGGTAGGCCTTCCACAGCAGATCGAGCGAGGACGCGTTGCGGTACTGCTCGTCGGTGGAGGGAAAGAACGAGCCGATGTCGCCGAGGTCGGCCGCTCCGAGCAGCGCATCGATGAGCGCGTGCGTGACGACGTCGCCGTCCGAGTGACCCGCGAGACCTCGCGGATGGTCGATCCTGATTCCCGCGAGGACAAGCGGGACGCCCTCCACGAGCGCGTGGGCATCCACCCCCAGGCCGATCCTGAGCTCGCTCACGCGTGCGAGGCTAGCGCCTCCGGGAGCTCGGATAGCGAATCGATGACGACGGCTTCTCGAGGAGCGCGCTGGATCCGTCCCCACGGCCCTCGCCGGAGGTGCACGGCGACGAGCCCCGCGGCGAGCGCGGGGACGACGTCGTTGTCCACCCGGTCTCCGACGTAGGCGAGCGCTGCGGGCTCGCATCCCGCTTCGGCCAGCATCCGCTCGAAGAACGCAGGGTCGGGTTTGCGCACGCCCCAGCTCGCCGCGGAGCCGAACACCGAGGCTGGAAGCACGGCGCACGACCAGCGCTCGAGCACCTCCGACTGGTTTCCAGCGAGGCCGACGGGTAACCCGAGTCCCCGCAAGGCGTCGAGGCAGGGAAGCGCGTCCGGGTACAGATCGGCCTCGACGTATGTGATGTCACGAAGTGTCTCGGGCTTCTCGACACCGAGATGAGACCAAAGCGCCAGGTGATCCTCGCCGCGCAGGATCGTCACACCGAGCGCGGCAAGCACCACGTGCGCGTCGAGCTGCGCAGCCGCGGCAACCCGACCCCAGTAGCGCTCCTCGTTGACGAGGTCTCGCCCACGTCGAGAAAGACCGCTTCGAGCGTCATTCCCGTTCTGGACAGGGCCTGGCACCGCAAGCGCGGCCAGAGAGCGTCATGGTGTCCACAGGTCGTCGCCTACCCTTCGCCCGCGAGGATGGCTTCGAGGAGTGCGAGATCGGCCTTCGTCGTCACCTTCATGAGCCAGGGATCCCCGTCCACGGCGGCGATCCTTCCACCCGTTCGCTCGACGAGGGACGCACAGTCCGTGGCGTCCGTCAGATCGCCCGCCAGGCCGCGTCGGAGCGCAGGCGCGAGAAACGCCTGCGGCGTCTGGGCGGCGACTAGATCGGTGCGGGATACGGTCTCCACCACGGCAGCGCCCGCTACGCGCTTGAGCGTGTCCTGGACGGGAACCACCGGAACCACGCCGTCATAACCCTCGCCCAGTGGCCCGAGCACACGCTCGACCACCGCATTGCTGACCAGCGGCCGCGCGGCGTCGTGGACGAGGATGACGAGCGCATCGTCGACGACCTCCTGCAGGCCCGCCCGCACCGACTCGGCCCTGGTCGTCCCGCCGGTTACGCAGGAGACGACCTTGGTCGCGACGATCTCCTCGGCGAGCAGGATCGCCGGCTCTTCCCAGCCGGCCGCGGAGACGATGACGAGCGCGTCGACCCAGGGACACCTGTCCAGCCGGTCGATGCTCTCGGCAAGCAGCGGCCTTCCGCCAAGAGGCGCAAATGCCTTCGGCCGGTCGAGGCCCAGCCGCTCTCCCGTTCCCGCGGCGACGATGATCCCCCAGACGCTTCCGGCCGTGCCGGAAACGTCTAGACGTCGTTCAGATGCCGAGGCCTTGTGCACGACCGGCTCCATTCGGCCACCTACGGTCGGCACGTGACGCTTTCTCGCCAAGCGAGAAAGCGTCTACACCTATGCGCTCGCACCTATGCGCTGGCGGCTGCAGCCTTGGGCTTCGCACGCGAGGTGGGCTTCGTCTGCCCGGCGCGCGAGAGGACGTCGTCCAGCCACTCGGCGGCCTGCTCCTCGGACATGTGTTTCGCGTACATGAGCTCGGAGGCGAGGATCTTCTTGGCCTTGACGAACATCTGCTTCTCGCCGGTCGAGAGGCCTTTCTCGTTGTGGCGTACCGCGAGATTTCGGACGACTTCCGCGAGCTCGAAGATGTTGCCCGTCTTCATCTTGTCGCGGTTGTGCTTGAAGCGGCGGTTCCAGTTCTTCGGCATCTCCGTGGAGCCGCCGGAGAGTGTTCGGACCACCATCAACACCGTACGCTGGTCGATGACCTGCCGGAGACCGACGCGCTCAGCGTTGTCGCACGGAACGTTCACGGTCATGTCGTTGTGGAGGATTTGGATTGTCAGGTACTCCCGCGACTCCCCGAGGACTTCGCGCTTTTCTCTTTTGACGACTGTGCCAGCCCCGTGGTGCGGATAGACAACCTTGTCTCCGATATCGAACAATCCAGCCTCCCAGGTCAAGTGTTCGAAGCCATCCCAAAAAAAGAGGCCGGCAGTGAACCGCTGCCAGCTCCAGGCCTCATGATAGCGGTTTTGACACAGCTCCTTAACGGAACTGCAACGGGTCCCCGGTGGCTCTGACTGACCGCGAGTCGTCGTAGGCGGCGGGGACGAGCTCAGGCGGCGCTCAGCACCGCAGCTTCGGTCGTCTCGGACTGATCGACCGCCGCTTCGGTGCGCGCAGCGAGCCCGCTCCGGATCGCGGCCCGGAGCGTGTCGGCCTCGAGCACGCGCGGACGCTCGCCGCTCGCTGTCCCGTCCGGAACCACCACGGCCGCGATGCCGAGCTTGCGGCACTCCGACAGTCGCCGCTCCGCCTGCGAAGCCGGCCGCAGCCTGCCCGTGAGGCCGATCTCGCCGAACGCCGCGTATCCCTCGTGGACGGCAATGCCGCGCGCGGCCGAGGCGATGGCCAACGCGATCGCCAGATCGGCGCCGGGCTCCTCGATCCGGACGCCGCCGGCGACGTTGACGAAGACGTCCGAGCTGCCGAGGCCGATACCTGCGTGACGGCCGAGCACAGCGACGATCATGGCAAGCCGCCTCGCGTCCACGCCTGTTGCCACGCGCCGTGGCATTGCGAGCTCCGACTTGGCGACCAGTGCCTGAATCTCGAGGAGCATCGGCCGGCTGCCTTCGAGCACACAACCGACGGCGGCGCCGACCTCCCCGGCGTGGGTGGATCCGAAGAGAGCCGACGGATCGGGAACGCCGACGAGGCCCGAACCGGTCATCTCGAAGACGCCAAGCTCGTTGGTCGATCCAAACCGGTTCTTCGTCGCGCGCAGGATGCGATGCGCGTGGTAACGGTCGCCCTCGAACTGGAGCACGCAATCGACGAGGTGCTCGAGGACGCGCGGGCCGGCGACGGCACCGTCCTTCGTAACGTGCCCGACGAGAATGATCGCGACGCCGGTCTCCTTTGCGACTCGCATGAGCCTTCCGGCCGCTTCGCGCACCTGGGCGACCGACCCGGGCGCGGACGCGATCTCGGCCGCATGCAGCGTCTGCACGGAGTCGACGACGCAGACGTCGGGACGATCTCGTTCGAGCGTCGCGCAGACCGTGTCGAGCTCGGTCTCGGCGAGAATCCCGACCGTGTCGGCGCCTCCGATGCGAGCCGCGCGCAGCGACACCTGCGCGGGCGATTCCTCGCCGGTTACGAGGACCGCTCGCTTTCCGGACCGCGAGACCGCGCCGAGCACGCTCAGGAGCAGCGTCGACTTGCCGACACCGGGCTCGCCGGCAACGAGCACGAGCGAGGCCGGGACGAGCCCGCCTCCGAGCACCCGGTCGAGCTCGGGAACGCCAGTCTCGAGGCGCTCGGCTTCCGTCGCCCGGACGTCGCGGAGCGGGACGGGGACCGCGGCGCGGCCCGAGGCGGCGCCCGTAGCCGGCTGCACTCGCTCTTCCACCAGCGTGCCGAACGCCCCGCAGCCCGGGCACTTGCCGAGCCAGCGGGGATTCGCCGAACCGCACTCGGTGCACACATGCTGCGTCGTTTGGCGCCCCATGGGAGCCACTCTAGGAACGCGACCCGACGCCATTCGTCACGAAAGTGCGCCATTTCGCTTGAAACTCGCGCGCAGGCTATTCAGAGTGGCGGTAGAACAACGAAAAAGCGATCACGACGAAAGGACTCGTTCATGGACAGGTTCAACGCACTCGGACGTGGGATGCAGCTGATGCTGGTCGGGAGCGTCCTGCTGCTGATCGACTCGTTCCTCGACTGGCAGGCAGTCGACGACTTTCCGGGGATCAGCGCCTGGCACGGTTTCCTCGGCGTCGTGATGGGCCTCCTCACGATCGTCCTCATCGCGTGGCTCGTCGCCCGGATTGCGGGCGTCGACATTCCGATCCCGGCATCCGCCGCGATGATCGGCGCGGTCCTCGCGGGCCTGATCCTGCTCTTCGCCGTGCTCAAGAACCTGACAGACGACTTCTCGACGATTTGGAGCTACGTCGGCATCGTGCTGGCCGCGGTGATCGCGTTCGGCGCCTGGATGATCGTCCAGGAGTCCGGCGGATACGAGCAGCTCCGGAGCGAGATGCCGAGCTCGAGCTCTCGAACGGCAGTTAGCGACCCGCCCGCGCCCGCAGCGCCGCCGCCTCCGGCCCCAGCCGCACCGCCTCCCCCCGCGCCGGAGCCCGACGTCACGCCGGACGACAGGCCGGATGCTGAGAGAACCTAGCCGCCAGAGCTAGCTGCCAAGCTGGCCGAGACGCTTGAGGAGGAGGACCCTGTCCTCCCCTGGACCGTCGTAATCGCTCGCAACGCGATCGACCTCGAACCCGAGCGCCGCATGAAACGCGATGGAGCTCTCGTTCGCGGGTGATGTGACACAACGAACCGTCGTTCGCCCGGCGCTCGCGGCGGCCGCGAAGAATCGCTCGTAGAGCTCGCGCCCGAGACCCGATCCGCGTTGCTCGGGCGCGACGCCGACGAAGTGGACGTAGGCGTCGGTCGCGTCGGTCTGGGAGAGAAAGCCCACGAGGAAGCCTGCGAGACGGCCTTCGCCGTCCTCCGCGACGAAGCTCGTCCCCTCGAAGTGGAGGAAGAAGAGTTGCGGGAGCATCGGTGCCATCTCTCGTCCGCTCCACCACGCGTTCACGTGCTGGATCACGCGCCCGTAATCAGAGGGCTGCGCATGGCGAATGGTGACGCCCACGAGCGCGGAGGCTAGACGAGCCCGCGACAGCGCGCGAGCGACGCCGAATCACTCGTACGCGGGTACCCTGCGGGACTTCGTGTTCCGATCTCAGCTCCCAGTGACCGGAATCCGGTTCCTCACGATGCTCGCTGTGACCGCGCTCGCTGCGGTCGGGCTCTGGACGCCGACGGCAGACGCATCCCAGCCGATCGCCAGGGACGCCACCGGCGTCAGGCTACAGGTGAATGCAAGTGGCCAAGCGCTGCTGACGTATCGCGTCCAGGGTCGCACCAGGCACGTGCTGGCGTGGGGCGCTGTGAACGCGATCCACCCCACCCAGAAGCGCGAGCAGGTCGCCTTCCGCGTCGACTACTCCGGAGGCTGGCGCAGCCTCGGACGCTCCCTGCAGAACGGGTTCCGCAACGTCTGCAAGCCGACGAAGGTTGGCCTGACGGCTGTCGTCGCGGCCTGTCGCGCGCCTGACGGCTCGTACTGGGCGCTGCAGAGCTGGCAGCGAGGGCTCCGCAACTATGGACTGCCGGCCACGGGGACGCGCGACGATTTCGAGCTTCGACTCTCCCACTGGACGGGCGCCGTACCGACGCTCGAAGCCGGCATCGGCTGGGCGTACCGAAGATTCCACTCGATCTTCGGGCGCTACACGTGGCGCGGCCACGGGATCCACGGGTTCGCCTCGACGCCCGCAGGCGTCCCGCTCGACTCGTTCGGGCGGAACCTCTACGTGGACACGTTCAACTCGCCATATGGGCCGGGATGGCAGCGGGAGAACGGATTTCTGAGTCACGTCGGCACGGGCGGGTTCTGCTACGGCTTCTACCCGCACGGCTCGAGGCCGTCAGGGATGGGCCAGCGCTACCGAATCAGCGTGAGTGGACCGGGAGTCCTCCCTGACGCATTTTGGGAAGGTACCCCGCCCGCGGTCTACGATCGCGTGTGCGACCTCGAGGCCGACAAGAAACAGGCCGCGCTGCTGGCGCAAGATCGTCTCTGCCAACCCCGCTGAGCGCTCCCCGCCGAGTGCGGGGTCGTCTTAGTCGCTCTCGTCGGGCTGGTCGTCCGTCGACAGCTCGTCGTCGGACGAGTCGTCCGGGCCGCCGACGGTCGCGGGCACAGGCGGGCCCTCGACGAGCCTGATCTCGACCAGCGACTCGTCTTCCACGGGGTTGTCGCGCTTGTCCACGATGATCGTGGATGCCGGAGTGAGCTCGCGGCCGAGGATGAAGTCGGCGAGCGGATCCTCGATCAGACGCTGGATCGAGCGGCGGAGCGGTCGCGCACCCATGGCCGGGTCGTAGCCCTGCTCCACGAGCAGCTCGCGCGCTTCGTCCGTCAGCTCGATGACCGTGCCGTGCTTCGCCATCTCCTCGCGAACGCGCTTCATCATCAGGTCGACGACCTCGAGGATCTCCGCGCGCTCGAGCTTGTGGAAGACGATGATCTCGTCGATGCGGTTGACGAGCTCGGGACGGAACACCTTCTTGAGCTCCGCCATGACACGATCCTTCATCTCGTCATACGTGAGACCGTTCTCGTCGCCGACGGAGAAGCCCAGCGAGACGTTCTTCGAGATCTGAGACGCCCCGAGGTTCGACGTCATGATCACGATCGTGTTGCGGAAGTCGACCTTCCGCCCCTGCGCGTCCGTCAGCTTCCCGTCTTCCAAGATCTGGAGGAGGATGTTGAAGACGTCCGGATGCGCCTTCTCGATCTCGTCGAGCAGGACCACCGAGTACGGCTTGCGGCGCACGGCCTCGGTGAGCTGGCCGCCCTCGTCGTAGCCGACGTAGCCGGGCGGGGAGCCGACGAGCCGGGACACGGAGTGCTTCTCCATGTACTCCGACATGTCCACCTGGATCATCGCGTCCTCGTCCGAGAAGAGGAACTCGGCGAGCGTCCGCGCGAGCTCGGTCTTTCCCACGCCTGACGGGCCGAGGAAGATGAACGAGCCGGTCGGGCGCTTGGGATCCTTGATGCCCGCGCGGGCGCGCCGAATCGCTTTCGAGACGGCGACGATCGCCTGGTGCTGCCCGATGACGCGCTTGTGCAGCTCGTCCTCCATGTGGATGAGCTTCTGCGACTCGGCCTCGGTGAGCTTGAAGACCGGAATCCCCGTCCACATCGAGACGATGTCGGCGATCTCGTCCTCGCCGATCTCGGGCTGCTCCTCGTCGGCCTGGTTCCGCCAATCCTCCTCGAGCTCCTTCTTCTTCTGCGAGAGCTTCCGCTCCTTGTCGCGGAGCTGCGCGGCCTTCTCGAACTCCTGAGCCTCGATCGCCGCTTCCTTGTCGGCGCGAACCCTGTCGATCTCCTCCTCCAGCTCGCGGTAGCGCGGCGGAGCGGACATCGTGGCGATGCGGATGCGCGAGCCGGCCTCGTCGATCAGGTCGATGGCCTTGTCCGGGAGGTACCGGTCCTGGATGTAGCGATCGGCGAGGACGGCTGCAGCGTGCAGCGCGTCGTCGGAGATCTTGCAGCGGTGATGCGCCTCGTAGCGGTCGCGGAGGCCGCGGAGGATCAGCACGGTCTCGTCGATCGACGGCTCCTCCACGCGGACCTGCTGGAAACGCCGCTCGAGTGCCGCGTCGCGCTCCAGGTACTTGCGGTACTCGTCAAGCGTGGTCGCGCCGATCGTCTGGAGCTCGCCGCGCGCGAGGGCGGGCTTCAGGATCGAGGCCGCGTCGATCGCGCCTTCGGCGGCTCCCGCGCCGACGAGGTTATGCAGCTCGTCGATGAACAGGATGATGTCGCCGCGCTGGGAGATCTCCTTCATGACCTTCTTCAGCCGCTCTTCGAACTCGCCGCGGTACTTCGAGCCGGCCACGAGCGCTGCGAGGTCGAGCGAGTAGATCTGCTTCCCCTTCAGGAGCTCGGGGACGTTGCCCGTGGAGATGCGTTGCGCGAGGCCCTCGACCACGGCGGTCTTGCCGACACCGGGCTCGCCGATCAAGACGGGGTTGTTCTTCTGGCGACGCGAGAGGATCTGCATGATCCGTTCGATCTCGGTCTGCCTGCCGACGACGGGATCGAGCTTGCCCTCCATCGCCTGCTTCGTGAAGTTGCGACCGAACTGGTCGAGAAGCTTCGAGCTCTTCGACTTCTCGCCCGCGGGGGCGCCCGCGCCGGCTTGTCTCCGGCCGGGGCCAGAGAGCATGCGGATGATCTCGTTGCGAATCTTCTCGGCGTCGGCGTCGAAGTCCAGCAGGATGCGCGCGGCGACGCCCTCGTTCTCGCGCACGAGACCTAGAAGGATGTGCTCGGTGCCGATGTAGTTGTGTCCGAGCGATAGTGCTTCGCGCAGCGCCAGCTCGAGAACCTTCTTGGCGCGCGGCGTGAACGGGATCTGGCCGGTGGTGACCTCGTCGCCCTGACCGACGATGCGAGCGACCTGGGCGCGAACCTCCTCCACCGTGATGTCGAGCGACTCGAGGACGCGCGCGGCAAGTCCTTCCTCCTCGCGCAGCAGGCCAAGGAGGATGTGCTCCGTTCCGATGTAGTTGTGCTTCAGCGCCCGGGCTTCGTCCTGGGCGAGAACGACGACCTGCCTGGCCCGCTCGGTAAATCGTTCGAACAACTCCTCCGACCCTCCTTTCGGTCTACGTCTCCGGAGGCCGACGGGATTGCCGCGCTCCGGGTCGAAGGTGAGGCCTGATCGTAGCCGACGGCCTTCCGGTGCCGTCTTTACAGATTCGTTCAAGGATTCTCATCGGCTTGTGAAACCCCTTCCGTGAGTGCGCGACCCTGGACGAACGGCCAGTTGAGCCAGGCACTAGGCGTTGCCGGCGGTGTTGCCGGTTAGTCTTGCGAGATGCCCGGCAAGGCCCTGATCACCGGCGGCGCCGGCTTTATCGGCTCGCATCTCGCCGAGCTCCTGCTCGAGCAGGGCTGGGAGGTGTACGCGCTCGACGACGTGTCGACGGGATCGATGGAGAACCTCGCGGGACTCACCGAGCGGGACGACTTCCACCTCGTGGTCGAGTCGGTGCTCTCACCCGCGGTCGTCAGCGAGCTCGTGCACAAGTGCGACGTGGTGTACCACCTCGCCGCGGTGGTCGGCGTCCAGCTCATCGTGGAACAGCCTGGACACACGCTGCTGACGAACATCCAGGGGACGGAGAACGTCCTCGAGTACTGCACGAAGTTCGGCAAGCGCGTGCTCGTCGCCTCCTCGTCGGAGGTATACGGCGACCATCCGGAAGAGCAGCTGCTCGCCGAAGACGCGCGGCGGATCTACGGGCCGACGACCGCGCGGCGCTGGGCGTACGCAGACTCGAAGGCGATCGACGAGTTCCTCGCGCTCGCCTGGCACGAGGAGCGCGGTCTCGACTGCATCATCGCCCGCCTCTTCAACACGGTCGGGCCCCGCCAGTCAGGCCAGTACGGGATGGTGATCCCGCGCTTTGTCTCCTCTGCGCTCGGCGAGCGTCCGCTCGAGGTGCACGGCGACGGCATGCAGACGCGGTGCTTCTGCCACGTCTCCGACACCGTGCGTGGCCTCATGGGACTGATGGACTCAGGAGTCTCGGGCGCGCTCTTCAACATCGGCTCGCAGGAGCGGATCGCCATCGGCGAGCTCGCCAAGCGCGTCCGCGCCAAAGCCGGCAGCTCGTCGGAGATCACGTTCGTGCCGTACGAGGACGTGTTCCCACACGGATCGATGGAGGAGATGTTCCATCGCGTCCCGTCGATCGAGAAGATCGGCGCGGCGATCGGATGGGCGCCGACGAAGACGCTCGACGAGATCCTCGACGACGTAATCGCGTTCGAGCGCAGTCGGGTCGAAACCGCCGCGTAGGGGCGACATATATGTCGCCCCTACGATGGGTTCTCAGGGTCGAGTGTCCATCTCAGAGGATGTTCGATGTATTCGCGGATCCGAGCGAGATCTGGCTCGTCGCGGATGACGTGATCGTGGTAACCGCGCTGCCAAAAACGTCGATGACCTGTTAACCGAGATAACCCGGCCTTGTACGTGCCGAGCACGGCGCCGAGCGTCGCGCGTCCATCCAACGCGAGAATCGCGTGCACATGATTCGGCATCACGACGGACGCATCGACGACGACGCCTCCGTGGTGGTCAGGGATCGCAGCGAGGCAATCTCGAGCGGCGACCCCGAACCGTGAGAGCAGAACCGTGCCCTCGACAACGACACCGAAGATGCACGCACGGTCGAATGTGCACGACGTGACGAAATACAGCCCCGCGGTCGAGTAGTCGAAGCCGTGGATACGAAGCTCGCGCCGCCGGCACACGAGTTCATCGTTGCTCGCCAGTGGGCCACATCAGTGCTACGAGTTCGCGCCAATCGACCGTAGGGGCGAGATATATCTCGCTCCTACAAGATTTGTCCTTGTGTCCGCAGCGCAGGAAAGAGGATCACGTCGCGGATCGTCTCGCTCCCCGAGAGGAGCATTGCGAGCCGGTCGATGCCGAGACCTAGGCCGGATGTCGGCGGCATGCCGTACGAGAGCGCCTCCACGTAGTCGGGATCCCCGGGCACGCCTTCGGTGCGCTCCAACTGCTCGTCGAAACGCCGCTGCTGCGTCTCGGCGTCGTTGATCTCCGAGTACGCGTTGCCGAGCTCCAACCCGGCGGCGAAAAACTCGAACCGCTCGGCGAGCGAGGGGTCCTCCTCCATCGTCCGGGCGAACGGCGAGAGCTCGGTCGGGTGCCCGAAGACGATGCTCGGCTCGATCAGGCTCGGCTCGACGAAGTGCGAGAACGCATGGTCGATGAGCTGGGTCCAGTCCCTGTCGGCATCGGTGTCGACACCCCGCTCGGTCAGCCAGGCACGCAGCTCCTGCTCGTCGCGTGTCCAGAGCTCGAGCTCCTCGAGCGACTCGACGAACCCGAGTCGGCGCCAGGGCCGCTTCAGGTCGACCTCATGCCCGCGGAACATGACGACGGTGGCGCCGAGCACCTCGAGTGCCACTCGTTCGACCATCGTCTCGATCCGCTCCATCGTGTCGCTGTAGTCCGCGTACGCCTCGTACCACTCGAGCATCGTGAACTCGGGCTGGTGCTTGTAGGAGATGCTCTCGTTGCGGAAGTCCTTTCCGATCTCGTAGACGCGCTCGAGCCCGCCCACGATCAGACGCTTGAGGTAGAGCTCGGTCGCGATGCGAAGGTAGAGATCGGCGTCGAGCTCCTTCGAGTGGGTGACGAACGGGTGCGCGAAGGCGCCGCCGTACCGCGGCTGGAGAACCGGAGTCTCGACCTCTACGAATCCCTCTGCGTCCAGATAGCCGCGCACCGCGGTCACGATGCGGGCGCGGAGCAGGAAGAGCTCCCGCGACTCCTCGTTCATGAGGAGGTCGAGGTGGCGCTTGCGATAGCGCGTCTCGACGTCCGTCAGCCCGTGGAACGTGTCGGGGAGCGGGCTCCGGTTGGATGCGAGCACTTCCAGCGAGTCGACCGCGAGCGACGGCTCGCCGCGCCGAGACTTGGCGGGCTTCCCGGTAACGCCCACCACGTCGCCGAGACGGACCTCGACTGCGCCCGTGCGACTTGTGTCGCACAGAAGCTGGATCCGCCCCGACCGGTCGACCAGATCGAGAAAGACAAGCTTCCCGAGCTCTCTCCGTGCCAGCACGCGACCAGCGAGGCGTCGCACTTCGGCAAGCTCCGAACCGCTCTCGAGCGGCTCGATCTCGACCCGGACAGCCGCGATCTCCCCTCGGTCCGGAAAGCGCTTGGGCGCGGGCATGGCGCCCGAGTCTACGCGGCCTTGATCTCCATGATCTTGAACTTGAGCTTCGCGCCCTTCGGCGTCGCGACCTCGACCGTCTCGCCCTTCTTGTGGCCCATGATCGCCTTGCCTACCGGGGACTCGTTCGAGAGCTTCCGTTCTGCCGGGTTGGCTTCGGCCGAGCCGACGATGAAGTACTCGATCGTCTCCTTCGCGTCGACATCGCGCAACCGGACGACCGAGCCAATCGAGACGACGCTCGTGTCCACGCGCTTCGTGTCGATGAGCCGGGCGTTCGCGACGCGCTCCTCGAGCTGGGCGATCCGGTGCTCGAGCATCATCTGCTCGTTCTTCGCGTCGTCGTACTCCGCGTTCTCGGCGATCTCGCCGAACGCACGCGCAGCCGCGATGCGCTCCGCGACCTCGCGCCGGCGGTTCGTGCGCAGGTGGTCGAGTTCTCCCTTCAACTGCTTGAAACCCTCGGGAGTGAGGATTACTTCCTTCACAAAACCCTCCAGAGATGGTGGTGCGGGGGGCCGGCAGCCCCTCGAACGGCCGGGAATGGTAGCTGCGGTCGAAGAGGCTCGTCAACGGCACGTGGCTAGCATTCGCGGGTCGTGAACGTCGAACTCCGGAGCACGTGGTGGATCCGCGACGTGGAGATCCCGACGCGCCTCGTGCTCGCGCCGATGGCCGGCGTGAGCGTGCAGGCATTTCGCCGCCAGGGCCGCCGCTACGGAGCCGGTCTCGTCTGCTCTGAGATGGTGAGCTGCGCGGGAATCGAGCACCGGAACGAGCGCACCCTCGGGTACCTCCGGGTCGCGTCCGACGAGCATCCGCTCGCGATCCAGCTCTTCGGCTGCGAGCCTGCTCCGATGGTCGAAGCGGCGCGAATGGTGGAGGCGGCGGGCGCGGACATCGTCGATCTCAACTTCGGCTGCCCCGTGAGAAAGGTCACGCGCACAGGTGCGGGCGCGACGCTACTCGAGGATCCGAACCGCGCGGCGAGGCTCGTCGACGCTGTCGCCCAGGCGGTCGAGCTCCCGGTGAGCGTGAAGCTCCGGCGCGGAGTCAAGAACGGCTCTCGAGCTTGTCTCGAGCTCGGCCCGCGACTGGTGGAGGCTGGCGCGGCCTCGCTCGCGCTGCACCCCCGCTCGGCGGAGCAGATGTACACCGGAACCGCGGATCACGCTTTGACGGGGGAGCTCGTGTCGCTCGTCGACGTCCCTGTCGTCGCATCGGGCGACATCGTCTCGAGAGCACGGGCGCAGACCGTTCTCGCGACCACCGGAGCGGCAGCCGTGATGGTCGGTCGAGGAGCCCAGGGCAACCCGTGGGTGCTCCGGGAGATCGTGGAGGGAGGCGATTGCGAGCCGACCCGCGAGGAGGTAGCGGCCGAGCTCGTCCTCTTCATCCGCGAGTCCGTGCGGGAGCTCGGCGAACGTCGCGCCTCCGGGTTCTTGAAGAAGTTCTACGGCTGGTACCTCGGTCAGGGACGTTTTCCCAAAGCGTTCAAGCAGGAGCTCCTCCGGCTCGACTCGCCCGAGGAGGTCGAGCGCCGGCTGTTCGCCGCGGCGCCCGGGGCGATCGAGCTCGTCGAACAACTCGAGGCCGAGATACCGTCTGGCGACGAGGTGACGCTCGAGCTGCCGATCTCCGTTTACGGCGGAGGCTGAGGCTCGCAAGTCCCCCCGAGGTGCGTACTTCGACTGGCTCAGTCCGCGGGGTCGCCCGCGAGCGCCGTGGCCGCGCCCAGGCCGATGTAGACGCTTCCCGTGACATAGCGCTGCGTGCGCACGAAGCGTCTCGACCGGCGCAGCATCCCGCCCGCCGTGCCCGCGGCAAGGGCCCAGAGGGAGTCGGAGACGAGCCCCAAGAGCGCAAAGAGAACACCAAGAAACGCGATCTGAAGCGCGGGATGCGCGGCATTCGGATCGACGAACTGCGGTAGGAACGCGAGGAAGAAGAGCGCCGTCTTCGGGTTCAGGACGTTCACGACGATGCCCTGCGCAAAGGCGCGCCGTAGATCCCGCTCGCCGCCAAGTGCGATCTCCGTGCTCGAGCTACGGGAGAAGAGCGTCCACAGTCCGAGTCCGACGAGATAGACAGCGCCGGCGATCTTCACGGCAGTGAAGGCGACGGCTGACGAGACGACGAGCGCCGAGAGGCCCGCGTGGCGGCCGCGATGTGAACGAGCGTGCCGACGTGGATCCCGAGCACCGACGCCAGTCCCGCCCGTCGGCCCTGCTGGATCGAGCGCGCCACGACGTACAGCACGGCCGGCCCCGGCACGAGCAGGAGCGCCAGGGCGGCGACGCTGAAGACGGCGAGACGACCAGAGTCGGGAGTCATCGGTCGAGGATCACCGGTTCAGCTCCCACACCATGCGCAGGCCGTCGAGGGTAAGGAAGGGGTCGACCCTCTCGATCGTTGTCGAGTGGGGCGCCACGAGATCCGCGAGGCCGCCGGTGGCAACCGCACGAGCGTCGGCTCCGAGCTCCTCGCGAATGCGGCCGACGATCCCGTCCACCTGCCCCGCGAAGCCGTAGACGATCCCGGACTGGAGGCCGCCCACCGTCGTCTTCCCGATCACGCTCTCGGGAGCCGTGTAGTCGACGTTCACGAGTCGCGCGGCGCGCGCGAACAGGGCTTCCATCGAGACCTCGATTCCCGGCGCGAGCACGCCGCCGACGTAATCACCCTCCGGCGAGACCACGTCGAAGTTCGTCGACGTGCCGAAGTCGACGACGATGACCGGCGCGCCGTAGCGCTCCTTCGCCGCAACCGAGTTGACGATGCGGTCGGGACCAACCTCGCGCGGATCGTCGTAGCGAATCGGGATTCCTGTCTTCACCCCTGGCCCGACGACGAGGATCGTCGCGTTCGCCCACTTCGAGGCGACGGCTTCCCACTCGCGGATGAGCACGGGCACTGTGGAAGAAAGGCAGATCGCTTCGACCGCCTCGAAGTCGAGGAGCCCGCCGAGCAGCACGCCCAGCTCGTCGGCGGTGGACGACCGCTCGGTCGCCAGTCGCCAGTGATCGGTCAAATCGGCACCGGAGTAGAGGCCGAGTGCCGTCTGCGTGTTGCCCACGTCGACAGCCAGGAGCATGGGCTTAGTGAATCAGAGGAAGGGCTGCGAGGTCTGCGCCGTCGCTCAGGCTGCGTCGTCGTCGCCCGAGAGCGGCTGCCCGATCCGCTCGGCGAGATCCTCCGCGGTCAGCCGAGGCTCCTCGCCTTCCCCGCGCAACTCCTCCACCGTCACGTCACCCGAGGTATACACCTGAGCTCGGGGAATGATCCGGCTCGGCCGATTCTTGTCCCACACCCAGACGTCTTCCATCCGGATGTGGAAGAACGGATAGCCCGACTGCGGCAGCGCCTCGACGTCGAGCTTGTTGCAGAGGTAGGTCGCGTCCTGAGTCAGGACGCAGTAGCGGAAGAGGGCAAAGACTGCCGAGTACTCGCGTTTGAGCGAGAGCTCGAGCTCCGCCTCGAAGTCGTCGAGCTCATCGAGGTGCGACATTGACGCGCGTCAGTCTAGCGCCGTGAGGAGGTCCGCCACTCTGCCGCGACCAGGCACGACGAGCTCAGGATCCAGCTCCGCGAGCGGCTCCAGCGCGAAGCGACGCTCATGGAGGCGCGGGTGCGGTAGGCGCAGCCCAGGCTCGTCCAGGGTCTCGTCGCCGTACAGGAGCAGGTCGAGGTCGATCGTCCTCGGGCCCCAGCGCGTGCCGTCCCGAACTCGGCCGAGACGGCGCTCGATCGCGAGCAACACCTCGAGCAGTCGCACAGGCGCCAGCTCGGTGGCGAGCGCGACGGCGCCGTTCAGGAAGGGCGGCTGGTCGACGACACCGAGCGGATCGGTCTCGCGCAGGCCCGAGCGGGCGACCACCTCGATGCCGCCGGTCTCCTCGAGCAACCGGATCGCCTCGGCCAGCGTCTCGTCGCGCCGACCGAGATTTGCACCCAGCCCGACGTATGCGCGGGCCGTCAGGCTCGTGCCCGGTCGACGATCACCGCAGCGTGCTCGACGGCCGCGCCGAGCACGACGTCCGGCTTGCGAACCCGAACCCGAACGGAGCGCACGGGCGAGAAGCGCTCCATGATCCCGTCCGCCACCGCGCCCGCGAGTCCTTCGAGCAGGAACCGGGACCGACCTGCGAAGACCTCCTGCACGAGCTCCGCGAGCCGCCGGTAGTCGACCGTCTCCTCGAGGTCGTCGCTGACGGTGGCGCCCTCGTCGAGGTCCGCCCAGAGGTCGACGAGGAAGCGCTGACCGAGCCTCCGCTCCTCCTCGAGGTAACCGTGACAGCCGAAGACGACGATTCCGCTCAGTTCGATGGTCATGCCGTCACCTTCCCCCGCCCGACGGCCGCTGCGACCGCGAGCGCTTCGACCGTCGCGCGAACATCGTGGACGCGGAGAAACCACGCGCCTCGTTCGAAGGCCGCCACGGCGGCGCCGAGCGATGCGGGAAGCGTGCCCTGCGTTGCGCTCGAGTCTCCCAGAACCTTCCCGAGCGTGCTCTTTCGCGAGAAGCCCACGAGCACCGGCCGCCCGATCGCGACGATGCGATCGAGGCGGCGAACGAGCTCCAGGTTGTGATCCGGGGACTTGCCGAAGCCGATGCCCGGGTCGAGGCAGACCTTCTCCTCGGGAATTCCTTGGGTGACCGCGAATGCAAGCCGCTCCTCGAGGAAGGCCGCCACCTCGGACACGACGTCGTCGTAGCGGGGAGCCGTCTGCATCGTTCGCGGCTCGCCGCGCATGTGCATCAGACAGAGATAGGCACCGGCGCCGGCAACGACGCCGGCGAGATCCGGGTCTCCGCGGAGCGCCGTGACGTCGTTGACGAGCACCGCGCCGAGCTCGAGTGCGTGCCGCGCCACCACCGCTTTCGAGGTATCGATGGAGATCGTGATGCCCGCAAGCCCCGCGAGAACCGGCTCGACCCGTGCGAGCTCCTCCGCGGGTGACACCGCACGCGCGCCGGGCCGTGTGGACTCCCCACCCACGTCAACGAGCGCCGCACCTTCCTCGCTGAGCCGTTTCCCCTGGGCAATCGCGTCCCCGACCCGCATGAACTCGCCTCCGTCGGAGAAACTGTCCGGCGTGACATTCAACACACCGACGATCGCCGGTCGCGGAAACCGTTCCTCGATCGGAGCAGCCGTGGGGCTCACGCGAAGGAGCGTAGCGCCGCACACGTCCGCCGAATGCCTCAGACTCCGGAGCCATGAGCACTCAGGCAACGGCGAGCGGGCCGCCAGGACAGCCACGCGGGATCGGCTTCGGAATCCTGCTCTTCATCGTCACGATCGGTTTCTACGGGTGGTACTGGGTCTACAAGACCCACGAAGAGCTGAAGCAGCACACGGGAGACGGGCTCGGCGGAGTTCTCGGGCTCGTCGTCTGGATTCTGGTCAGCCCGGTCAGCGCGTTCGTCATCCCGTCCGAGATCGGAAACATGTACAAGCGCGCCGGCAAGGAACCGCCCGTGAGCGGGTGGACCGGCTTGTGGCTGTTTCCGGGGGCGATCCTCGTCATCCCGGCGATCGTCTGGTTCGTAAAGGTTCAGGGCGCGCTGAATCGCTACTGGGAGGCTCCAGCGGCGACTGCGGCTGCACCCTCGGCGAACCCCGCATAACGACGGACAGGGTCGAGACGTGAGGGCGCGCTCGAACGGCCCCCTCATCGTCGCCGTCCTCGCGGTCTTCGTGCTCGTGGCCCTCGTTGCGGTTGCGTCGACCGGATCGACTCCCGGAGGGAGCGGGGACACGCGCGCCCCTTCCGACACGCTTCTGGACACGTTGTTCAGCCTCGCGCTGCTCGCGCTCATTCCCGGCGCCGTCATCCTCATCTATGGGCTGACGCAGCGGAAGGAGATCGCGGCGGAGCTCGCGTCGGGCCGTTATCGCCGGTCGAACCTTATCGCGCTCGTGGCCTTCGCGTTTCTCCTCGGGCTAGCCGTCTACTTCGGGCTGAGAAACAAGCGCCTCACACTGGGCGAAGGCGGGATCGACGTCGTTGATATCGGCGCCAACTCGCAGACGACGGCGCCCGGCACCGATCCCGGTAGCGGAAGGCTGTACGAGGCCGAGTTCGCCTGGATTCCGGTCGCGATCGTCGTCGGCCTGCTTGCTCTTTGCGTCGGCGCGTTCCTGCTCGCTTCGAGGCGGCGCGCGGAAGCGACCGGGGGCGGCGACGCCGTCGTTGCCGAGCAGCTCGCGGACGTGCTCGAGGAGACGGTCGACGACCTCCGGGCGGATCCCGACGCGCGCCGTGCGGTGATCGCGGCGTACGCGCGTCTCGAGCGGTCCTTCGCTGCTGCCGGTCTCCCGCGGAGGAGGCAGGAGACCGCCGAGGAGTACGTCCCGCGCGTACTCGTCGGGCTCGAGGTGGACGCGGTCGCGGTCCGGCTCCTCACCGATCTGTTCACCAGCGCGAAATTCTCGCACCACCCGGTCACCGAGGCGATGAAGCTCGACGCGGTCGCGTCCCTCGAACGCATTCGCGACGACCTGCGAGCGGCCGCCGACCGAGCCGAGCAGCCGGCCCCCGCACCCGCGCTACCCAAGCAGCCGGCGACGCCGTGACGAACGTACCGGGCTCCCTGCGGAGCGACTTGGTGCAGGCGACCCGGTTCCTCGTGCTGCCTGCGTTGGGGCTCGCATTCGCCCTCGTCTTCATGCCGGGACGGGCGGGGCTCGCGATCCGGATCTTCGCGCTCGTTCTCTGCGGTACCGGGCTCGTCCTCATGGTGGCGGCGCTGCGTCGCTCGTTCCCGCGGGCGACGCCACTCAGGAGCATGTCGCGGCGCGCGCGCGTCGTCCGCGACACGCCAGACACGCTCGCGCAGCTCGAGAGTCGGACTGCGCTCGCCGCCGCCGGCGCATTCGATCTCCACTACCGCCTCCGGCCTCGCCTGCGGGGCCTCGCTGTTGAGCTCCTCGCGTCGCGTCGCGGCATTGCGCTCGACAGCGAGCCCGAACCCGCCCGGCGCCTGCTCGGCGAGGTGACGTGGGGGCTCGTGCGGGAAGACCGGCCGCCACCCGAGGATCGACTGGCGCGCGGCATCGCTATCCGCGACCTCGCCGGCGTCGTCGAATCACTCGAGAACGTATGACGACGGACATCGCAGGAGTCCAGGAGCTCTCGAACCGCGTCCTCGACGAGGTCGAGCGCGCGATCGTCGGCAAGCGCGACGCGCTCGAGCTCGTCTTGACGGGCTTCCTCGCGGACGGACATGTCCTGCTCGAGGACTTTCCCGGTCTCGCGAAGACCCTCGCCGCGCGGTCGTTCGCCCAGGTGCTCAGCATGCGGTTCACACGCGTCCAGTTCACGCCCGACCTCATGCCGTCCGACGTCACCGGCTCCTCGATCTGGAACCAACGGGACGGCGACTTCGAGTTCCGCCCCGGCCCGATCTTCACGAACCTTCTCCTCGGAGACGAGATCAACCGCGCACCCCCGAAGACACAAGCGGCGCTCCTCGAGGCGATGCAGGAGCGACAGGTGACGATCGAGGGTGTGACCCACGTGCTCGAGCCACCGTTTCTCGTCATCGCCACGCAGAACCCGATCGAGTACGAAGGCACGTATCCGCTTCCGGAGGCGCAGCTCGATCGTTTTCTCCTGCGCACGACCGTGGGCTATCCCGCGCGCGACGACGAGATCGAGGTGCTCGGCCGGAGGATCGAGCGCCAGGAGGACGAGGTCGTCCTCGAGCCCGTCGTCGACCGGGAGGCTTTCCTCGGGCTCCAGCGGGCGATCGAGCAGGTGCACGTCGCGGAGAGCGTTCGCGCGTACTGCGTCGACATCGTCGCCGCGACGCGTATCTCGGCGAATGTCGCGGTCGGCTCCAGCCCACGCGGTAGCCTCGCCCTCCTGAAGCTCGGGCGCGCGAAAGCCGCGCTTGCCGGCCGGGACTACGTCGTTCCGGACGACGTGAAGGCCGTTGCCGTCGTTGCGCTCGCGCACCGCCTGGTCCTGCGTCCCGAGCTCTGGGTGCAGAAGGTCTCCGGCGAGGACGTCGTGAGAGAGGTGCTCGACACCGTGCCGACGCCGAAGGCAGAAGACGCCGTCGCGCTCCGTCCGCAGTGACCCGCGCGGCGAGCCCGCGGCTCGAGGGCTACGCGATCCTCGTCGGAGCCGGTCTCGTGAGCGCACTCGCGCTGCGCCGTCCCGAGCTGGCGGTCGCCGTCGCACCGCTCGCGCTCGTGCTCGCTGCCGGCCTGCGGGCCCGCGCCGCCCCGTCACTCCAGATCTCGTTCTCGCTCGGCGAGGAGCGCGTCATCGAAGGCGAGGAGGTCGAAGCGTCGATCGTCGTCGTGTCGGAGACGCCGATCGACCGGCTCGAGCTCTTCCTCGCCCTTCCACGGGGAGTGGAGGTCGCGGAGGGAGCCGATGCCGTCGCCTTCAGGCTCGCGGCCGGTGAAGAGCGAGAGCTCGATCTTCCATTGCGGTGCTCGCGGTGGGGGCTCTACGACGTGGGCGCGCTCGAGGTGCGCTGCCGCGGCTTCCTTCGCCTCGTGGTCTGGGAGCAGACGATCTCCGAGACGCACCGGCTCAAGGCATATCCGCGCACAGAGCGGCTGAACCAGATCGTCCCACCGTGGGAGACGCAGGCGTTCACCGGGAGCGAGGTCGCGCGCACGAAAGGCGACGGGATCGAGTACGCGGACATCCGGGACTTCTCCCCCGGCGACCGACTCCGTTCGATCAACTGGCGCGCGTCAGCGCGCCGCGGTGGCCCGCTCGTCGTCAACGACCGGCACCCCGAGCGGAACACGGACGTCGTCCTCTTCGTGGACAGCTTTGCGGACGTCCGCAGAGGCGACCGCAGCACGCTCGACGATGCCGTTCGCGCGGCCGCCTCCCTGGCTGCCCGGTATCTCGAGCGTCGCGATCGAGTCGGGCTCGTCTCCTTCGGCGGCGTCCTGCGCTGGCTGCAACCCGCGCAGGGACCTGCCCAGCGATTTCGGCTCGTCGAGTCCCTGCTCGAGACAGGCGTCGAGCCGACCTACACGTGGCGAGACGTGAACATCATTCCCGCCCGCATCCTGCCGCCGAAGGCGCTCGTCCTCGCGATCACACCGCTGGTCGATCCGCGCTTCGTGACGACGGTCGCCGATCTGCGAGCACGCGGCTACGACGTGTCTGTCGTCGAGGTCGATCCCGAGCCGCTCGTCGAGCCCGGACCGACAGAGCTCGACCGCCTCGCGCACCGGCTCTGGCTGCTCGAGCGTGAAGTGCTGCGTGCCCGGCTGTCTCGCCTCGGCATCGCCCAGTCCCGCTGGAACGAGCAACGCGAGCTCCAGGTCGCACTCGAGGAGGTGAGAGCATTCCGCCGCCGCGCCGGGCTCGCGCGCGTCTAGCCACCGGCGTCGCCTCCGTTGCCTGCGCAGCGGGGCTCGCCACGCTAGCCCTCCTCGATGCGCGGGATCTCGCGCTCACCGTCGGAGTACGGCTTGGCGCAGTGGCGCTCGTGGCGCTCGTGGTTGGGCTCGTGCTCGGCTGGAGTCCGCTACTCCCGGTCTCGATCGGAGCACTCGGAGCCGCTTACGCGGTGCACCTGGCCGTGGACGACCCCGCCCTGGACTCGAAAGTGCCCCTCCTCGGTGTCGGCCTCCTGCTGACCGCCGAGCTTGCGTACTGGTCACTCGAGGAGCGAGATCGGGTCGCTACCGAGCCTGGAGAGTCGCTGCGCCGAGTCGGGCTGCTCGCGGGACTCGCGCTCGGCGCGCTCGGCGCGGGAGCGGGACTGCTGGCGGTCTCCGATCTCGCGCGCGCCGGAGGACTGGCGATCGACGTGCTCGGCGCGGTGGCCGCGGCTACAGCGCTCCTCGTCGTCGTGCTGCTCGCTCGCCGCCCGCCCGCGTAGCGGGAGCCAAGCGAGCTCGCGCTCGGTCGAGGACGCGGCGAGCTTCGCCTACGAGGCTGCGCCCTCGGGAGGCGGTGGCTGCATGGCCGTACCCGGGATCGGGCGCGGCTGAGGCCTGAGCTTCGGCTTGCGCTCCTCCTGCGTCTCCGGCTCCGGCTCCGACGGTACTTCCTCGGGAAAGACCGACTCCTCGGACTCGCCGGCGAGCAGGCGCTCGAACTGCTCCTTGTCGATCGTCTCGCGCTCGATGAGGATCGCGGACAGTCGGTGGAGCTCTTCCATGTGCTCGCGGAGGACGCTGACCGCTGCGTCGTGGCCCTCCTCGATCACGCGCCGGATCTCGTCGTCGATCTCCTTCGCCAGCTCCTCGGAGTAATCGGGCTCGGAGCCCATGTCGCGGCCCAGGAAGGGCATCTCGTGGCTCCGGCCGAGCACTCGCGGCCCGAGCTTCTCCGACATGCCGAAGCGCATGATCATCTGCTTCGAGGTCGCGGTCACTCGCTCGAGGTCGTTCGCCGCTCCCGTCGTCACCTCGTGGAACACGAGCTCCTCGGCCGCGCGTCCGCCGAGCGTCATCGCGAGGTCGTCCATGAGCGCCGACTTCGTCGTCAGATAGCGATCCTCGGTCGGGAGCGAGATCGTGAGGCCGAGGGCCTGGCCCCTCGACATGATCGTGATCTTGTGCACCGGGTTCGTGTGCTCGAGGTAGTGGCCGACGAGCGCGTGCCCCATCTCGTGGTAGGCGATGATCTTGCGCTCATTCTCGGAGAGCAGGCGAGCTTTCTTCTCCGGCCCGGCGATGACGCGCATGATCCCTTCCTCGAGCTCGTCCTGCTCAACCATCTTCTTCCCGCGACGGGCAGCGAGCAGCGCCGCCTCGTTGATCAGGTTCGAGAGGTCGGCGCCGGTGAATCCGGGCGTGCCTGCAGCCAATGTGTCCAGGTCGATCTCACGGCCGAGTGGCTTCCCGCGCGAGTGCACCTCCAGGATCTTGCGCCGTCCCAAGCGGTCGGGGCGGTCGACGACGATCTGGCGGTCGAAGCGGCCCGGACGCAGCAGGGCGGGGTCGAGGATGTCGGGGCGGTTCGTGGCGGCGATCAGGATGACGTTGTCTTTCACCTCGAAGCCGTCCATCTCGACGAGGAGCTGGTTCAGCGTCTGCTCGCGCTCGTCATGGCCGCCGCCGAGGCCCGCACCGCGATGGCGGCCGACTGCGTCGATCTCGTCCATGAAGATGATGCAGGGCGACGCCTGCTTCGCCTGCTCGAAGAGGTCGCGCACGCGCGAGGCGCCGACGCCGACGAACATCTCGACGAAGTCGGAGCCGGAGATCGAGAAGAACGGAACGCCTGCCTCGCCGGCGACCGCACGCGCCAGGAGCGTCTTGCCGGTGCCGGGCGGCCCGTACAGGAGCACGCCCTTGGGAATCCGGGCGCCCAGTGCCTGGAACTTCTTGGGGTTCTCCAGAAAGTCCTTGATCTCCTGGAGTTCCTCGACGGCCTCGTCCGCTCCGGCGACGTCCTTGAACGTCGCCTTGGGGGAATCCGGCGACATACGCTTGGCGCGGCTCTTCCCGAAGCTCATGACCTTCGACCCGCCGCCCTGCATCTGGTTCATGAGGAAGATCCAGAAGCCGATGAGGAGCAGGATCGGCAGGAAGTTGATGAGCAGAGCCCACCACGGTGACGAGCCGGTGCCCTTGGAGTCGAACCGCACGTTCTCGCGCTCGAGCAGGTTCTGGAAAGCGGTCGCAGACTGCGGCGTCGGATAGTTGACCTTCACCTTCTCGTCGCTCGAGGAAAGCGTGAGGGTCAGCTGCTGCTTGCTCGGCGTGAAGAGCGCCTCCTCCACGTTCCCGTTCCTGACCTCCGAGATCGCCTGGGAGTAGGTGTACTTCCGCTGCTCCGAGCGGCCCGGCAGCAAGACCTGACTGGCCAGATAGACCAGCAAGACGATGACGATGAGCGGGAAAAGCGCGCCGCGGAAGAGCCGGTTCATGGTCTGTCGCAGGGTAGCACTGTGCTTTCTTCGCGCATCCCCCGCGGAACCTTTCTGCCGTTATGTTGCAGTTCAGGCGCTCGGCACGAGGTCCGGGTGCAGAACCGCGACGTACGGGAGGTTCCGGTAGCGCTCCGCGAAGTCGAGCCCGTAGCCGATGACGAAGCGGTTCGGGATCTCGAAACCGATGTAGCGCACCGGGACGTCGATCTCACGCCGCTCGGGCTTCGTCAGCAGCGCACAGATCTCGAGTGAGGCGGGCTTGCGAGCCCGCAGGTTGCGCATGAGGTACGAGAGCGTGAGGCCGGAGTCGATGATGTCCTCCACGACGAGTACGTCGCGGCCGGCGATGTTGATGTCGAGATCCTTGAGGATCCGCACGACGCCGGACGAGTCGGTGGCGGCGCCGTAGCTCGAGATGGCCATGAAGTCGATCTCGCACGGCACCGTCAGCTCGCGCATGAGGTCGGCCATGAAGAAGACGGCGCCCTTGAGAACGCCGACGAGCAGGAGATCGCGCCCCGCATAGTCAGCCGAGATGTCGGCTCCGAGCTCGCCGCTCCGCGCCTGGAGCGCCTGCTCCTCGATCAGGACCTCCCCCACGCCGCTCGCAAGCTCCGTCTGCGTCATCCTTCCCCATCTTTCCATGCCCGCACGACCCCTTCCCAGCCAGGGGCCTCCGCGATGCCCGGGACCGACACCACTTCGTCGCCGGAGACGACGAGCGGCCAGGTGTCGCGCTCGGAGCTCGGCACCTTCGCGTCCACGAAGAGATCCTGCACTTTCTTCTTCCGCCCTGCGAGCCGGTCGCCGGGGCGACGCGTGCGCACGACGAGGCTCGGCGACTCGCTTTCGATGTGCCATGGGCCGAACTCGACCCGTCCTTCGAGCTGCAGCGTGTCGTACTCGCGCACCGCACGGATCCCGTGCCCGAGGTCGGCGCGCTTGGTGCCGGCGGTCGAGGCGAGCAGCTCGGCGAGGGTGCGCTCGAGACCGCGCGGCAGGCGCGACTCGCCGCGCGCGAGGCCGAGGAGGTTGCTCTCCGCCGCGGGATGAAGTCGACGCAGGAGCGGGAGGATCTCCTCGCGGATCAGCCCGCGCTTCGTGTCGGGGTTCGAGGAATCCGCGCGAACGGGAAGGCCATGCTCGGCGCAGTACCGCTCGGTCTCCTCGCGCCAGACTTGGAGTAGGGGGCGGACGACACCGTCCTCGCGCCGCGGCTTGATCGCTTTGGTCGTTCCAGAGGAGACGATGCGGTAGAGGACGGTCTCGACCTGGTCGGACGCCGTGTGGCCGGTGGCGCGCAGGCCTCGTCCTTCGGTCAGCCGGTAGCGAG
>Ga0136633_1000220_pt1 | contig 43386 bp, 44 predicted proteins | sample AntDrymeUQ832206_2_FD_105494 | JGI IMG/M metagenome (GOLD analysis project Ga0136633, IMG submission 105494) | Polar desert sand microbial communities from Dry Valleys, Antarctica - metaG UQ83 (22.06) | ecosystem: Environmental > Terrestrial > Soil > Desert | place: Antarctica: Dry Valley... | reverse complement strand
GACTCAGCTTCCTCGAGCCGGGTCGGCTACCGCAGTCGCCGTAGCGGACGTTTACGGTTGCGAGACCGCTACCGCCGTCGACCGCGCTCCTGCGCCAGCAGCGCTCCAAGCGGGTTCGTTCCGGGCATCGCGCCGCTCACACCCTTTCCGATAATGGGCGTCCCTCGTCCTCGATCAGCTGCTGCGCCTGGTGGAAGCGCGGGAGGAGCGGTGGCACGGCGGCTCGATGATAAGCAATCACGACGGCGCATCGACGATCTCGGCCCAGGCTGAAAAAGCGATCATCAGCTCGCCGATTCTCCGCTGTTTGCGAGCGCCTCGCGGACGTCAATCACGTCGGCCTCGGAGAGGTCGCGGGATCACGGGCTCATTGCGGCCGACCATGCAGAAGGTCGAGGGTCCGAGTCCCTCCATCCGCTCCAAAGAAGCCCCCGGAAACGGGGGCTTTCTGTTCTCAGACTGAGCGGCAAAGCCGGTCACTCCAAGCGGAACTGCAAGCGTCGCCGTCCGTGACGCTGTTACTAACGAACAGCGGGGGAGCCCGACGAGACCCGGCAAGCTTCGCCGACCCACGCCCGGGCCGGCGGGGACGACCGAGCGTCACACCGCCGCTTGCCCGTCGACTTTCCTTCCTCAACGGCGCGCTCGAGATCTTCATCGGCGAGGAGGCGCTCATCGGGATCGGCGGTGCCGATGCCCGGCTCGAAGTGCACTTGTCCATGTAGGGCGTCGGCTTCTTGCGCCGAGCGTCGAGGAACTCTTCGCGTAGTACGCCCGGGCCTCCTCGACGTTCTTCTCGCCCGTCACGATGTCGTGCATCAGGTTGAGGGCGCGGCTGTTCGCCTGCTCGTCGTGGCAGTGGGCCGAAACCTCGCCGACGGTCCGCTCGACGATCACGCTGCCGTCGAAGTCGGCGAGCGGGGTGAAGAACTCGGTCGGAATCTGATAGTCGAGTACTGCCTCCACCGAGTCGTAGTGAGGCGCCGGAAACGTGTGCTCGAAGAACTCCTTGGAGGCCACGATCCGCTTCCAGGGACTTGTGTTGTGCCAGACGAGAAACGACTCCGTCGCCTCGTGCGGATCGCCATATGCTTGTGGCGGTCTCGTCGGTTCCGGAGAGCAGAGCTCCCCGGAACCGACGTTCGAAGCCCGATGTCGAGTCGGGCTTCGACTAGCCGAGCCAAGACTTTGCTCGGGCTAGCCGACGATGAAGCCGGTCTTCCCCACGGCAGCGAGGATCTGTTCCATCGACTTCGGCTGGTCGAAGGCCACGGGTGCGGGCGTGTTGGCGCCCTTTCCGCCAAGAATGTCGCGCACCCACGCCGCGTGTCGCGCCTCGACGGAGTGGATCGACAGTGCGGCTACCACGAGAGCCTTGGTCTTGAGTCTCGGTCCCTGTCCCGCGTAGGCCATGACGCCGGTCTCTTCGAGAACCTTCGCGGTCGCCAGGAACTTGCCGGCATCGGCGGTCGTGCCCTTGAAGTTGAACTTCGGCTTCTTGACGGCGGCGGAACCAAGTGTCTTGCGAAGAAATGCGACATGCGCCCGCTCGTGCGCGCCGACAACCCGAGCAAGTTGGCCGGGCTTGCCCCCAAAGCCGCTGCGAGCGGCCTGGGTGTAGAACTCTGCTTCCAAATACTCGAGGGTCAGCGCGAAGTTCAAGATCGCGGCGTCGCTCGACGGAACCTGTGCCTCCGCGTCGTCGGCGAGCACGCCGAAGAACGTGCCGCTCAGGGCCACGGCGCCTGCGCCGACCCCTGCTTTGCGGAGAAACGAAGCGCGCGACGAGGCGTCGACCTTCGCTGCCGCCTCCTGGATTGCCCCATCGACGTCGAGTTCGTCGAGTCGGGGCAGATGGCTCACGGACATGGCGAGTCCTCCTTAGGACGGGATTGGCTCGCCAGCCGGTCGTCGACAGACTACCCGAGCCGGAACGAGCGTAAACCGGCGTAACACGGGCACAAGAAAAACCTCCGTCCCCGGCTCACATCCCTTTGCCTCGACTCAACGTCAGGGAACGAACCGTTCTGCCTTGGGTGCCGAATCACGCTCCGAGCGGCGTCTAACATTGCTCGCCAGCAGAGGCGTCGCTCTTTACTTCATCCAGCTGTAGGCCTACCAAATGCTCGACGATCGGGCCTCCGTGATCGGTGTGTCACCGCGTGGATTTGCTCGGACGAGAAGGGGCGCTCGTGGTGCTCCGCTTGTTAGGGTCCCGCCCTGTCGGTCGATTCCGGGCTGGCGGAAGCGAAGGGAGCGAGGGTGGACGCAACCCAGAGGACTGCGCGGGTTGTGGGGGTGCTGTTCCTCATCACCTTCATCACCTCGATCCCAGCGCTTTATCTCTTTCAACCTGTTCTCGACGACCCCGGCGGCTATATCGCCGGTGACGGTGCCGACAACCGCATCCTCCTCGGTGTGTTCTTGGAGTTGCTTCTCATCATCGCGAACATCGGCACCGCTGTCGTGCTGTTCCCAATCGTCAGGCGACAGAACGAGACGCTCGCTCTCGGCTATGTCACCGCTCGTGTCGCTGAATGCGTCTTCATCGCAGGCGGCATCCTCGCCGTTCTTGGCGTCGTAACGTTGCGGCAGGGCGCTGCGGGCGCGGATTCCGAACTCGCGGTGTTGCTCGCCGGGATCAAGGATTGGACGTTCCTGCTCGGCCCCGGCTTCGTTGTCGGCGTGGGGAACGGTCTGATCCTGGGCTACTTGATGTACGCGTCGGGTCTCGTGCCCCGGCCCATGGCCATGCTGGGCCTCGTCGGAGGTCCTCTGATCATCGCTTCGGGGATCGCCGTGCTGTTCGACGTGTTCGAGTACGGCGGTTCGGGGCAAGCGATTGCGACGATCCCGGAGTTCCTTTGGGAGCTGTCGCTTGGCATCTACCTCACCATCAAGGGATTCAAGTCGTCTCCCATCCTCTTGGGCGACACTGGACACGCCGGAGCGGGCGCCAGCCCGTAACCACCCGCTCGTACTCAAACTCCCGGGGCTGGCCGACCGTCAACGGGTGCGAAACGAGCCGGACGAGAGCGTCTGGTTGCCGCTGCGCTCGATCGCCAGCACCTCCCACTTGTACTTGGTGCGCGGCTGGAGGAACCCGTCGGGCACGGCGATGCTCGTCACCGACCGCGGCACGTAGATGCTCAGCCCGAGCTTCCCGATCATGTGCGGGTGAGGCTCGATGTCCTTCTCGATGATGAGTTGGTACGCGATGACCGTCACCGGCTCACCCGTGATCGTCTTCGAGACGGGTTGCCAGCGGGCGACGACGCCCCGCACCGGCACGGTCGCGCCTTCCGCGGGAGCGACGAGCTTCGGCCCGGCAGGGATGTCGTGCGTCAGCAAGGCGGTGCCCGATGTGCGCCCGAGGCTCTTGCCATTCTCCTGAGCTGGACCGGCGATCGTGTAGTTGCCCTCCGGCAGTTGCGCGAGCAACGCGTCGATCGGGACGTCGGCGTTCGCGGGCTCGACGGACTCGAAGAAGAGCTCGGTCAGCCCCAGCTTCGCGAGGGTGCCGCGGGCCTCGAACGACAGCACCTGGCCGCCCGGCCCACGCACATCGAGCCGCCGCCAGCCTTCGCTGTCGACAAACCCCTGGAAGCCGGTGTCACTGTCGGTCGCGTTGTGCTCGATGTTGAGCTTGGCATCCTTGAGCGGAATGACGGCGGCGGAGCCGGCCGCGGCGCGCGCGGGCGGTTCGCCAGCGGACCCGGAGCCGGTGCCGGCGTAGACTGCTGCCGCTGCGATTAGGGCAGTCGACAGCAGGGTCAAGAGTGTGGAGCCGAGGAGTTTCATCGTTACCTCCGAGGGTTGGGGGCCTGTCTGTGACCCACGCTACGGCCCCCACATGAGGCAGCCGTGAGAAGCTCAAGGCGCCGGCCCGCCAGGGCGGGGTCGGCGGCTTGTCCCTCGAAGCAGCGACCGGGGCGTTGGCGCTACCGTCGCGCCCGCTACCGTCGCGCCGTGGACGAGCTGGCTGAGCGCCTTCCGGTATCCCTCACGGCGATCCGTATCGCGCTCGTGTGTTTCGTGCTCGCCTGGATCCTCGGCCCGGACGAGCTTCGTTCAGCGCTGCCGATCTGGCTTCCGTTCTTCGTTACGCTCGGGCTCGAGGTCGCGTTCCTCGTCAGCGCCTTTCGCCCGGACACGAGGCCGCGTCCGGACCGCACGCCGCAGCCACTCGACCGCGAGCTGTACGGCTACGAGGAGTCGGATGATCTCCTGCTCGTGCACGACGGCGACGACGAGCTCTGGATCCCGTACTCGGGCGAGACCGACGAGGAGCTGGATGCTCTGATCGACGAGGCACGAGAGGCGGATGCCGAGCGCGAGACGGCACCGGCTTCCTACGCGCGGCCGACGTTTCGTGACCGGCTCGGGCAATTTGCCGTCGGGATCGCCGTGATCGGTGCGCTCGCGCTCGCCGTCTGGTTCATCGAGAGCAGGACGGGGTGGGACGCTCTCGACGGCGATACGCGGCTCGAGGCCGTTGCGCGGTTCTCCGAGGAGGCGGCGTTGATCGCGAACAAGCCCGTCACGATTCGCTGCGACGAGTCGCGCGACTACGTCGGTGCCGTCCAGCATGCGGACGGCGTCGCCACGGTTGGCGGCGATCGCGCGTACCTCACGCCCGAGCGCTGCTACGACCTGTACCGGCTGGCGTTCGAGGGCAACGTCACCTCGAGCCAGACAGCACGCGCGATCTCGGTGCTCGCGCACGAGGCATGGCACCTGCGAGGAGTAAGCGATGAGGGCACGACCGAGTGTTACGCGCTTCAATCCGGAGTCGCGCTAGGCGAGCGACTCGGGCTCTCGGAGGGCAACGCGCGGCAGATGATGCGTCAGCAGCTCGTCGAAAACCGGCTTCGAGGAGCGGCGAGCTTCGAGTACGTCGTCTCTGGCGACTGCCGTGACGGCGGTGCGCTCGATCTTGCCCCGAGGGTCGATGAGTTTCCGTAGAGGCTCGTCAGGCGAACCGCGCCACTCGTAGCGTCACGACGCTGCCCGGTCTGCGCTCCGAGCCGGCGCTCGGGTTCTGGCCGACGACGACGCCATCCTCGGTCGGCTCGTCCGTCGGCTCGTCCACCGTTCTGACCTCGAAGCCGGCATTCTCGAGCTCAGTGCGCGCCGATTCTTCGTCGAGCCCGATTACGTCCGGGACGGGCACGGACGCAGGCCCGCTGGAAACCGTCAGTGCGACCGTCTCGTCGCGCTCGAGCTCCGCGCCGGGCGAGGGATCTTGCGCGATGACCGTTCCCTCGGGCCGCGGCGACTCGCTCCTCGTCACAGTCGATCGAAGTCCGAGCTCGCGGACGCGCGCGCGGGCATCGGACACGTCCAAGCCGATGAGCCGCGGCACATCGACGGTCACGGGCTGGGGCGCGGGGCGGGGCTTCGCCACCTGTAGAGAGACGACGCTTCCCTCCGCGACCTCGGAACCACCCTTTGGCGACTGGCGGATCACGGTCCCGTTCGGCTTCGAGGAGGCGATTCGCGCGATCTCGACCAGCAGACCGGCGCCTTCGATCTCACGAGTTGCTGCGGATGCGGTCTCGCCGATCACATTTGGAACCGCGATGCCACCGGGGCCGCTCGAGACGGTGAGTGTGATGAGTCCGTTTCGTGCGACTTCCGAGCCGGCCGCCGGGAGCTGGCTCAGGACTTCGCCCGCGGGTGCCTCAGCCTGTGTCCGCCGAACCCGGACGCGGAACCCCGCCTGCTCGAGCACGCCGCGTGCTTCCGGGAGAGTCGCGCCGGTGACGTCGGGCAGCGCCGGGACTGGGGCGGTCGTGGGTGCGGTCGAGGTCGAGGTCGTGGTTTCGTCCGTCGTCGTGCCGCCACCGGTCGGCTGCTCGGTGGGAGTTGTCGTGCCGGCTGCCTCCTCGTCTCTCGACAGGTACCAGCCTGCAAGCGCTGCAAGGGCGATCGCCAGGAAGATCGCGACCAGGAGACCGGCGATGCGCGCATCGTCCAAGGGCGGTATGAAGAGGCGTCGCGGTTCCGACACCGGCTCCTGAACGAGCACGGTGGTGCGTGCCCCCTCGTCGTCAGGGACCGCTACCTCCGTCTCGGCTGGAGGCGTGACACGGTAATGCTCCGCGACGGGCCACTCGTCGTCCGCAAGTGTGGTCTCGTCGGCGCTCGCATCGCTTCCATCGGTGCGGTCCGCCCCCATACGCCGGTTGAAAGATGCCCGTTCTCTCCGGTACGGAAACCGAATCGCCTGCAGGCGCGCGCAAGAACCGCGCCGGGAGTCCGGCGATAGTTCTGACGGGCACGAGTCGGGAACGCCGCAAGGGTCGAAGCTACGATGCGGTGCTTTGGCGCCGTGGCCGAGAGGTTAGGCAGAGGCCTGCAAAGCCTCGTACAGCGGTTCGAGTCCGCTCGGCGCCTTCGGCCCTCCCGCAAAGAGTGCAGTTTCGCGAGACTCTCTCAAATCACTGCTTGGTGGCGCCGGCGGCCGCGCGTCACTCCGCGGACACCGAACCGACGCGGCTGAGAAACGCTGCTACGGCTTCTGTAGGAGCCGGATGAGCGGAACGGCCACGGCAGGGTGGGTAGTGTCGGGTGCGTGGAAGCTGCCACACTCGCCCGGCGCGGGCAGCTGCACCGGAGGGGCGTCCGCCTCGAATGGTTCACGGTCTCCTGGAACGTCATCGAGGCGGTGGTCGCTATCGCAGCTGGGATTACTGCTGGCAGTGTGGCCCTCGTCGGCTTCGGAGTAGATAGCGGCATCGAGGTCGTCGCCGCGAGCGCGGTGCTCTGGCGCTTCCGCAGGGCAGGTGCGAGTGCGACCGACGAAGAGCACGGCGAAGCCGAACGCAGGGCTCTCTACATCATCGCCGCGACGTTCTTGCGCTCGCCGTCTATATCACCGTCGAAGGAGTGAGCGCGCTTGTCTCGCGCGAGGAACCCGAGACCTCCTCGCGTGTCGGCCTCGTTCTCGCGGTCGTCTCGATCATCGTCATGCCTGTACTCGCCTGGGGGAAGCAGCACACCGGGAGTCAGCTCGGGAGTCGGGCGATACAAGCGGACGCCGTGGAAACGTGGGTCTGCGCCTACCTGTCGCTTGCGCTTCTCGCGGGTCTCGGGTTGCACCTTGCTTTCGGCTGGTGGTGGGCCGATCCTGTCGGGGCGCTCGCCATGCTCCCAGTGGTTGTCTGGCAAGGCTGGGAGACCGTGGAGGAAGCTCGTGAGGACGCCGATGGCGAAGAGAGAGGGACGTCCTAGCCGCCGGCTACCGGGCTGAGAGCGGAACCGAGTTACGCTCGCTGGGTGGATGACGAGAGCAAGCCCGACCCGGATGACGAGCGCCCGCCGATCTGTCCGGCCTGCGGCGTCACGATGGGGATCCTCGTCGACGAGGACGGAACGACACGCTATGTCTGCCTCGAGTGCGGGTTCTCCGACGGCGTGGACCCTGGCTGAGCCGCGCGCCCAGGCGCGCAAGCAGTCAGCCGCTCGGGTTGCCGGACAGAGGCACCGGACAGCGCCAGTATTCGACACCCGGTATGCGGCTCTGGCGGGTGCACGAGTCCTGAGCCAGGTTCGGGAAGCCCGTCATCATGCCCTCGACGCATCCGTGCCACTGGCCGTAGTCACCGGGCGGCGGTGGGACGACCTGACAGTGCCCGACGATGCCGGCGCGCTCGAAGAGCTTCTCCTCCTTCGCGACGAAGAGCCCCGTACCGAGAAGTGCTGCGATGAGGACGATCTTCAGGAGCATCCAGCGACCCGCCCGAGGTTGGTGTCCAGGTATCGGCAGGTTCGCGCTGGTTCTCGATCCTCCTGCGCTCGGAAACGCCGGAAAAGTAGGCTAGGAGCCATGCCCGGGGAGTTGATCGACGGCAAGGCACTCGCCGCCAAGGTGCGGCAGCAGGTTGCCGAGGAGGTAACCGAGTTCGGCGAGCCCGTGTGTCTCGCGACCATTCTCGTGGGCGACGATCCGGCCTCGCACATCTACGTGTCGAGAAAGCACGATGCGTCGCATGAGGCCGGGATCGACTCGCGCGACCACCGCTTTCCGTCCGAAACGCCCGAGCAGGAGGTGCTCGAGGTCGTCGCGGAGCTGAACGCCGACGCCGCCGTGGACGGCATCCTGGTGCAGCTCCCGCTCCCTGAGCACATGGACGAGGCAACCGTCACGCGGGCAGTCGAGTGGGCCAAGGACGTCGACGGCTTCCATCCCGAGAACGCCGGCCGGCTGTTCCTCGGTGAGCCGCACCTCGTCCCGGCCACGCCGCTCGGGGTCATGCGCATGCTCGAAGAGCACGACGTCCAGCTCGAGGGATGCGAGGCGGTCGTGATCGGCCGCAGCGAGATCGTCGGCAAGCCCATGGCGATGCTGCTTCTCGCCGAGCACGCCACGGTGACGATCTGCCATTCGAGGACCCGCGAGCTCGCCGAGCATGCCCGCCGGGCCGACGTCCTCGTCGCGGCGGCCGGCCGGCCCGGGCTCGTGGCCCCGGACATGGTCAAGCCCGGAGCGACGGTGATCGACGTCGGAATGAACCGCACGGAGAGCGGGCTCGTCGGCGACGTCGACCGAGCGGTGATCGAGGTCGCCGGCCTCATGACGCCGGTGCCGGGCGGGGTCGGCCCGATGACGATCGCGATGCTTCTGAGCAACACGCTCAAGGCCGCGCGTCACCGCCGTCTGGGTCTTGCAGTGCCCGGGGCGTAAGCGCTACGGTTTCGACGTTGTAGTCATCGAGGTCGATCCTTTGGGGTCGACCTTTAGTTGTAGGAGGAACGTACGTGGAGCAGGGCACCGTCAAGTGGTTTTCGAACGAGAAGGGCTATGGCTTCATCGAGCGCGAGGGTGGTGACGACGTGTTCGTTCACTTCTCCGCGATCGCGATGGACGGCTTCAAGACCCTGACCGAAGGCCAGCGTGTGGAGTTCGAGGTCGTCCAGGGTCCCAAGGGTGCCCAGGCCGCGAACGTTGTCGCAGCGGCGAGCTGACCGAACTCGTATCGACGTTGCGGCGGGCTCCCGAGAGGGAGCCCGCCCCGTTTGAGAGGATCGAATCGAAGTGGCCATATCCAGGGAAGAAGTGCTGCACGTCGCGAGGCTCGCGCGGCTCGCGCTGACCGACGAGGAGCTAGGGCGGCTCACCGAGGAGCTCGGCGCGATCCTCGACGCGGTCGGCGTGGTCGCCGAGCTCGATCTCGCCGACGTGCCGCCGACGTCGCATCCGCTCGACCTCGTCAACGTCTGGGACGAGGACGAGCCGCGCCCGTCGCTCTCGCTCGACGAGGTCTTCGCGAACGCGCCGGATCGCTCCGGCGACCACTTCCGCGTCCCACCGGTCGGCGAATGATCGACACGCTGCGACTCACTGCCGAGGGAGCGATGGGGCTGCTCGAGCGCGGCGAGCTGTCGGCCGGCGAGCTCCACGCTGCGTACTTGGGCGCGATCGCGGAGCTCGACGGCGAGCTGCACTGCTACCTCCGCACGTCGGAGGAGCCGAGCGGCGACGGCATCCCGATCGCGCTCAAGGACGTCATCTCCACGAAGGGCATCGAGACGACGGCCGGGTCGCGGATCCTCAGCGGGTACACGCCCGTCTTCGACGCGACCGTCGCCGCGAGGGTGAAGGGCGCCGGGCTCTCGCTGCTCGGCAAGACGAATACGGACGAGTTCGCGATGGGCTCGTCGACCGAGAACTCGGCGTGGGGTCCCTCGCGCAACCCGTGGGATCCGGCACGTGTTCCCGGCGGATCGGGCGGTGGGACGGCAGCGGCCGTGTCGGCCGGTCTCGCGCCGTGGGGGCTCGGCTCCGACACCGGCGGCTCGATCAAGCAGCCCTCGGCGCTATGCGGGAATGTGGGGCTGCGGCCTACGTACGGGACGGTCTCGCGCTACGGCGTCGTCGCGTTCGCATCGAGCCTCGACCAGGTCGGCCCGGTCGCGAGGACCGTGCGCGATGTCGCGCTCCTCTACTCGATCGTCGCCGGACGCGATCCGCTCGACTCGACGACGGCCGAGTTGCCGGAGGCGGTGCAGCTGCCCGAGGGCGACTCGCTCGCCGGGGTACGTCTCGCCGTGCCGAAGCAGGTCGGCGACCTCGACGCGATCGAGCCCGGCGTGCGGGCAGCGTTCGAGGCGTCGCTCGAGCGGGCGCGCGACCTGAGCGCCGAGGTGGGGGAGTGCGACCTCCCGCTCTCGTATCGCTACGGGATGCCGTGCTACTACCTCGTGGCGCCGGCGGAGGCGTCGTCGAACCTCGCCCGCTACGACGGCGTGCGGTACGGCTTGCGCACGCCGGCTTCGGCGTATGACGAGATGGTTGAGGAGACGCGGGACGATGGGTTCGGCCCGGAGCCAAAGAGGCGCATCATGCTTGGCACGTACGCGCTCTCGGCCGGCTACTACGACGCGTACTACGGGCAGGCTCAGCGCGTGCGGACGCTCCTCATTCGTGAGCACCGTGACGCGCTCGAGGGCTTCGATGCGATCGTCACGCCGACGTCTCCGACTGTCGCCTTCCCTATCGGCGACAAGGCCGCGGATCCGCTGGCGATGTACGCCTGCGACCTCCTGACGATTCCGTCGTGTCTCGCCGGACTGCCCGGGCTCTCGATCCCGTGCGGCTTGTCAGATGGGTTGCCGGTGGGCCTTCAGCTCATCGGCCGGCAGTTCGGCGAGAACGGGCTCTTCCGCATCGGCCACGCGTTCGAGCAGGCGATTGGCTTCGACACCGTTCCGGAGCGCTTGCGATGAGCTGGGAACCTGTCATCGGGCTCGAGGTTCACGTGCACCTCAAGACGCGGACGAAGGTGTTCTGCCGTTGCCCGGTCGGCTTCGGCGCGGGGGAGAACACCCAGACCTGCCCTGTTTGCCTCGGGTTCCCAGGTGCGTTGCCGGTGATCAACCGACGCGCCGTCGAGTGGACGATCAAGCTTGGGCTTGCCCTCGGCTGTGAGATCGCCCAGCACGCTGTCTTCGCCCGGAAGCACTATCCGTACCCGGATCTACCGAAGGGCTATCAAATCTCTCAGTATGACTTACCGTCTTGCATTAATGGCAAGATGCTACTCCCGACTGCGGAAGGTGATCGTGTGATCGGAATCGTGCGTGCGCACCTCGAGGAGGACGCCGCGAAGACGATTCACGTAGGCGGCCGCTCCGGCCGGATCGGTGGGGCCGACTACTCGCTGATCGACTTCAACCGGGGCGGAACGCCCCTCGTCGAGATCGTAACCGCGCCTGACATCCGCTCGGCGGACGAAGCGAGGCGGTTCCTGCAACTCCTCAGGCAGACCGTTGTTGAGCTCGGGATCTCGGACGCCGAGATGGAGAAAGGCGCGCTGCGAGTCGATGCCAACGTCTCGGTGCGGCCAACGGGCTCGGACGAGCTGCGCACCCGCACGGAGATCAAGAACATGAACTCGTTCAACTTCATCGCGCGCGGGATCGAGGCCGAGGTGGAGCGCCAGATCGGCGTCTGGGACTCCGGCGACGAGGTGCGTCAGCAGACGTACGACTTCGATGCCGCGACCGGCACGCTCACGGCGCGCCGCTCGAAGGAGGAGGCCGACGACTACCGCTATTTCCCCGAGCCCGACCTCGTGCCCGTCGAGCCGCCCGCGGATCTCGTCGAGGCCCTGCGCGCCGAGCTGCCCGAGCCGCCCGCCGAGCGCATTCGCAGGCTCGAGGCGGCGCTCGATCTCGACCGCGCGACCGTGCTCGTCACGGGGGGTCTCGACCGGCTGTGGGGGGAGACGGTTGCGGCCGGGGCCGACCGCACCGCGGCTGCGAACGTGATCGCGAACGCGCTCGTCGGTGCGGGGGTCGATCTGGGGGCGGTCTCACCGGCGGAGCTCGCAAAGCTCGTCGGCGCACGCGACCGGATTCCGCGCACGGCATTCGACGAGGCGATCGCGAAGCTCGGCGATCCCGGGTTCTCGGCGGAGCCCTACCTCACGCAGGAGGCCGTGGCGGACTCAGCAGAGCTCGAGCCCATCGTCGCGCGCGTTCTCGAGGCCAACCCGGGTCAGGTCGAGGCGTTCCGAAACGGCAAGCAAGGCCTACTTGGGTTCTTCGTCGGCCAGGTCATGAAGGAGACTGACGGGAAGGCGAACCCGCGCGTCGTCTCCGAGCTCGTCCGCTCCAGACTCGAAGCCTGAGCGGACGCGCGGTCAGTCGCTCGGGATTCCGAGCTCCCGGCCGACGTACACGCTCGAGCTCTCCGACTGGATGAACGGAGCCATCGCCGCGCGGCGATCGGCCTCGACCTCTGACAGGCGATAGGTCTCGCACGACTCGGCCGAATCCCAGATCGCGATCCCCACGATCTCGTTTCTCTCAGGCGCGTCGCATTCGTACGCCCGCAGCATCCCCTCGGGAAACTCCTTCGGCCGCCAGGCCTGCCGGAACTTCTCCCAGCTGTCTGGCGCGATGGTGCGGATGGTGATCCAGACGACGTATTGATCCCGGTCCATCGAGCCTCCTCTGCGGTTCTCGGTGTCGCGTAACCCTAACCGCGCCGGGCCGAACCAGATGGCGACCCGCGCCGAATCAGCGCGTACCGCCATCTCCGGAAAGGGGAGAGCATGAAGAGGGCAATCGCGCTGCTCGCGCTCGTCTTGGGCGTTGGGGCAGCAACCGCCGCGGCGGCGTTCCTGGGCGCTGCGGGGCCGTCCACGGCAGGTGCTTCGAGCCATCGCGAGGCACCGTTGATCGCCGACGATCCGTCCGCCGACAACACAGACGTGTATGCGTTCGTGAGCCCGGACAAGCCGGACACCGTCACGATCATCGCGAACTACATCCCGTTCGAGGATCCTGCGGGCGGGCCCAACTACTACCGCTTCGACCCGAGCGTGCTGTACGAGCTGCACGTCGACAACAACGGTGACGCACGGGACGACGTGACGTATCAGTTCCGGTTCAAGACGACTGTCGGGAACCCGGACACATTCCTCTACAACACGGGGCCGGTCACGTCGCCGACGGATCCGGACTTGAACGTCAAGCAGACGTTCACGGTTACCCGTGTTGCGCGCGGCAGCCGGACGGTGATGGTGTCGGACCGGCCCGTCCCGCCGGCCAACATCGGCCCGCGCTCGAATCCGACGTACGACGCCGTGCAAGGCGTCGTGGATCTCGCCGGCGGCCGAAAGGTCTTCGCGGGACCGCGTGACGACCCGTTCTTCGTCGATCTGGGCTCGATCTTCGACCTGCTCGGGCTTCGTCCGTTCAACATGGCGCACCTCATCCCGCTCGCAACCGAGGCGGGACAGGACGGCGTCCTCAACTACAACACGCACACGATCGCGATCCAGGTGCCGAAGACGGATCTCCTCCGCTCTCCGGCTGCCAACGGAACGGTCGGGATCTACGCCAGCGCAAGCCGGCCGAAGATCAGCATCCTTCGCGGAGACGGCACGATCGACCGTAACGGCCCGTTCGTGCAGGTGTCGCGGCTCGGGAATCCGCTCGTGAACGAGGTCATCATCCCGATCGGGAAGAAGGATCTCTGGAACGCGTCGGAACCGAGGAACGACTCCGACTTCCTCGCGCGGTACACGAGTCCCGAGGTTCCTGGCCTCGTGAACCTGCTCTATCCGGTGCTGCCGGACGCCCCGACGACAGATCGCGCCGATCTCGTGGCGGTTCTGCTGACGGGGATCCCGGGCGTCAACTTCACCGGGGATCGGAAGGCGGACCTCCTGCGTCTCAACACCGCGATCCCGCCGACCGCGACGCCAAATCCGCTCGGAGCCCTTGCAGGTGACTTCCAGGGCTTCCCGAACGGGCGCAGGCTCGTGGACGACGTCACCGACATCGAGGTGCGGGCACTCGCCTGCGGGTACGGGCCGATTCTGGCCGCGGCCCTCGGGCTCTGCGACCTCACCCCGAACAACACACTCGGTGATGGGGTCGACGTGAACGAGAACAACTTCCTCACGCAGTTCCCGTACGTCGCCGCGCCGAACCGCGGCTACGAGCACACGGGACACAGGTAGCCCCAGGGGGAAAGGGGAGGCTCGGCGATGACACGCATGACCGCACTGCTCGTGGGAAGCGCCATTGCGGCGGCGCTCGCCCTCGGCGGTCTCGTCGGTGGCGTCTTCGCCGAGTCCCCTTCCGCCCGATCGCCTCTCGCTGTACCGGTCGCCCCCTCCCTGGTCCTTGCGGACCGGGTTCTGACCGGTGCGGCGGGAGGCGTGACGGCGGGGGCTCTCGCTCGACTCGAGAGCCAGAACAGGGCGCGTCCCGGCGATGCGGACGTGCTAACCGGGCTCGGCTTCGCATATCAGGTGCGCTGGCGCGAGTCGGCGGACGCGAGCTACCTGCCGCGTTCCGAGTCCGCGCTGCGTGGAGCGCTACGAGCGAGACCAGATGATCCGAATGCTCTGCTTGGGCTCGGTTCGCTCGCGCTCATCCGTCACGAGTTTCGCTCTGCGTTCGACTATGGGCAGGAGGCGATGCGGCGCCTCCCTGGATCCGCGCGCCCGTACGGGGTGATCGGAGACGCGCTAGTCGAGCTCGGCCGCTACGACGAGGCGTTCCGTGCGTTCGACCAGATGATCTCGCTGAGACCGAGTCTGGCGTCGTACGCGCGAGTCGCGTACGCGCGCGAGCTGACCGGCGATCTCCAGGGGGCGCACAGCGCGATGCGGCTCGCGTTCGATGCGGCGGCCGGCGAGCCCGAGTCCACCGCTTGGTCACTCGTCGAGCTCGCCAAGCTCGAGCTGACGATGGCTCGCGTTCCGGCCGCCGTGCGCCACCTGCGGGAAGCGCTGAGCGTGTTTCCGGGCTATCCGGCCGCACGATACGAACTCGCACGCGCCGAGATCGCGGCCGGACGGCTCGGCTCGGCCATCGCTGCCGCCCGCCGAGCTGCCGAAGCTGTGCCGACGCAGCCGGCGGTCGCGCTCCTCGCAGATCTGCTCGAACGTGCCGGCAAGGTGCGGGAGGCGCGCGAGCAGCGCTCGACCGTCGCCGTCATCGACAGGCTCTTGCGTGCCAACGGCGTTCGCGTGGACCTCGAGTCGGCTCTCTACCGCGCCGACCTGCAAATCGCGCCGGCGGAGACCGTCGAGCGTGCGCGTGCGGCTCGCGCGGACCGTCCCTCGATCTACGGCGACGACGTCCTCGGCTGGGCGCTCGCCCGCGCAGGGCGCTGCGAGGAGGCCTTCACGTGGTCGACGCGGGCTTTGCGTCTCGGGACGCAGGATCCGCTTCTCTTCTTCCATCGGGGATATGCGGCGGGCTGCGCGGGCAAGCGCCCGGCAATGCGCTCGTGGTACGCGCGCGCTCTCGAGTTGAACCCCGAATTCTCGGTTCGCTGGGCGCCGGTCGCACGTGCCGCGCTTCGTCCCTGAACCGCAACGAATCGCGCCGAACCCGTCCGTATGATCGGTGCGTGAATCGCGCTCGCGTGTGGCCTGTTACTGCCGCCGCGAGGTGGCGGACGACGAGGCGGATCACGAGCGTGGCAGCGCTTCTCGCGGCGCTGGCTTTCACTCTTGCGAGTTGTGGCGGCGAGGACGAGGCCACCCCGCCAGGCACGACAACTGAGACGGAGACGCAAACCACGCCACCGCCGCCACCGCCGCCGCCACAACCGCCCCAGCCTCCGCCTCCCGTTGCTCCCAAGCCGACAACGGTCCGGGTCGCAGTCCGTGGCGGAGTTCCTGCGGACGGCGTCGTGCGAGCGAGTGTCGATCGCAACGATCGCGTGGTTCTCGTCGTCACGTCAGACGTGTTGGATCACGTACACGTGCACGGCTACGACCTTTTGCGTGACGTCGGTCCCGGGAAGCCCGCGCGCATCGCCTTCCGCGCGACGATCCCGGGCCGCTTCGAGATCGAGCTCGAGGACCGGCACGTTCCGATCGCAGAGCTGACCGTTCGCTCGTGACACCCCTCGCGCACGGGATCGGAGGGGTGCGCGACCTTCCGGTTCCCGAGTCGTACTTCTTCGTCGGGGCGGTGATCGTCCTCGTCGTCTCATTCGTTGCCCTGGGCGCGCTCTGGACACGGCCCCAGCTCGAACAGCACGGCCGTGGTCGCCCGCTGTCGCGGCCGATAGACGGCGCTCTTCGCTCGCGCGCGCTCAGAGTGCTCCTTCAGGCTGCTTCGGCGGGACTGCTCGTCGTCACGGTGTGGGCCGCGCTCTGGGGCACCTCGCTCCCCCTCGAGAACTTCGCTCCGACCTTCATCTACGTCATCTTCTGGCTCGGACTTCCGCTCCTCTCGATCCTCTTCGGCGACGTCTGGCGCGTGCTCTCGCCCTGGCGAGCCATTGCGGATCTCGCCGTTTGGCTCCTCGAGCTCCGGGGGAGGGAGGCACGGCCGCTCTTCGCCTATCCGCCGCGGCTCGGCCGGTACCCCGCGGCGGTCGCGCTCTTCGCCTTCGTCGCGCTCGAGCTTGCGCATCCTCGGCCTGCTGACCCGCGCGTCCTCGGGATCGCGGCCGCCCTCTACTCGTACTGGGCTCTCGCCGGCATGGCGGTCTACGGGCGCGAGCCGTGGACGCGGGGTGGCGAGGGGTTCGCCGCGGCATTCGGGCTGCTTGCGCGCATCGCGCCGTTTGGCCTGCGAGACGACCGGATCGTCCTGCGCTGGCCGTTTGCGGGACTCGGAGGTGCCGACCGGTTTCCGGGAACGCTGGCCGTCATCGCAGTCCTGCTCGGCTCGACGAGCTTCGACGGGTTCAGCCGGACGACGATCTGGCAGGACTTGCTCGCGGAGGTTCGAAGCGGTCTCGTCGGCGCGTCGAGCCCGCGTGTGGACCTCACGATCTCGTCGGTAAATCTCGCCGGACTTCTCGCCTTCACGCTAGCGGTCGTCTTCGCTTACCTCGCCGTCGTCGCCCTCGCGAGCCGCCTCGTGCGCATGCACACGCGCGCGCTCGTCCCGGAGTTTCTGCTCTCGCTCGTCCCGATCGCGGCCGCATACACGGTCGCCCACTACTTCTCGCTCTTCCTCATCCAGGGCCAGTTCCTGATTCCACTCGCCTCCGACCCGCTCGGCCGCGACTGGAACCTGTTCGGAACGGCTGACTTCGATCCGAACCTCGCGATCGTGTCGCCGGAGACCGTCTGGTACGTGCAGATCGGTGCGCTCGTCGTCGGACATGTCGCGGGGTTGGCGATCGCGCACGACCGCGCGGTCGCCCTCTTCCCGCGGCAGGCGGACGCTCTACGCTCTCAGGGCCCGATGTTGGTGCTCATGGTGCTCTTTACGGTCGGTGGAATGTGGCTGCTCTCACAGGGCTGATCCCGGATGGCCTTGTGCACGGAGCCCTGGCTCATGGGGGCGTGGTGGGCGCCGTCGCCGAGGCCGCCTTCGCACTCGCCGTGGTTGGAGTGTTCGCGGCGATCTGGCTCCGCGAGCGGAGCGCACGCCGGGCTGACGAAGAGCTTGACGCGGAATCGACGCTCAGTGACTCCGATCCGGAGTAGGCGCGACGAATCCCAGATAGAGGAGGATCGCCGCAGCGGCGAGGAGCGGCGCGAGCGCGCCGACGCCGAGCCCGCCGAGGCCGCTCCCGAGCGCAGCCACCACCACACCCGCGAGAATCAGGGCGTTTCCGAGCGGTCGTCGCCTGAAGGTCGCGAGACCCACGGCGACGACGGCGAGCGTTCCCAACGAGTTGCCGGCAATGGCCAGCACGCGCGCGGGCCAGAGCTCTAGGACGTCCTGCGCGTCGGGCACGTCCATGCCGGCGAGCTCGAGCCGAACCGGCATCGCCAGCGCGACCCCGACCGCGAGCCCCGTGTAGATAAGGCCTGCCGGAGCCGCGAGCCTCCTTCTGACGAGCAGGAGTGAGCCGACTCCGAGGAGCGGGGCGGTGAGAAGAGCGCCACCGAGGTAGTAGATGCGGAACGAGGCGGCGTTCCAGCCCGCGGCTACTCCCCAGGCGAGTGCGCCCGTCGAGATCGCGTATGCACTGAGCGCAGCGGCCCAGGCGGCGAAGGCGGTGCTGCGCTGCTCCAGGGCTCGACGGACGAGCTTGGCCGAAAGGCGCAGAGAGACGAGCGCGGCGCCGAATGCGAGGAGCGCGTCCACGCGGGGACAATAGTGACGGCGCGAGCCCGGAAACCCGCATGGCTATGCCGAGAACGCTGCGGTACCCTCCGCCTGGTGCGTCGTCTGGTGGTGGTCGCGGTGGTGGTGGTCGCGGCGCTGGCGTTGCTTCTGTCCCCTCTCGAAGCTGCGTCGCCGAAGCGTGACTACGCGTCCGTGGCGTGGTCGATCCTGCCCCCCGGGGAGAACGGCAGCCTTACGTTCAACCGCAACACCAGGGATCAGGCCGCCCGCTACGACGGGCTGACACCGCTCGCCGGGAACGTCACACCGCGTGACATCGCTCGCTATTTCAAGCCGGCGCCGCTCGGCCTCGGGCGGGACCGCGCGCGGAGCCGCGAGCAGCCGCGGCGCGGGGTGACGATCGTCCGTGACACCTTCGGCGTCGCTCACGTCACCGGCAAGACCGAGGCCGACGTGGCCTTCGGAGCGGGCTGGGTTGCCGCCGCCGATCGCGGTGCCCTCCTGCAGCTTCTTCGCGGTCCGGCGCGGCTGGCCGCACTCGACGTCTCGGGCGTCGATCCGCTTCAGATCGGCCTCTCGGGGGGTAGCTTCGTCCCGAGCCCCGAAACGGAGGCGTTTCTCTCGAACCAGATCGATGCGCTCCGCTCGCTGGGGGTGAAGGGCAACCGGATCCTCGCGATCCTGCGAGCGTATGCGGCGGGGGTAACGCGCTGGTACCGAGTGAACGATGTCTCCGCGGTGCCGTTCACCGTCAAGGACGTCATCGCTTTCACGGCGTTGATCGGCTCCCGTTTCGGAACGAACGGGGCGCAGGAGGTCCGCAACTCGATGTTCCTGGACGCGCTCAGCAAGCGCTTCGGAGCGGAGGACGGACGTCGCATCTTCGTCGATCTGCGAGCCGTGAACGACCCCGAGTCGCCCTCCACGGTCACGGGGACGTTTCCATACGCGCTTCCGGATGCAACGGCTCCGGGAAGCGTCCTCGTGGATGACGGAAGCTACGTCGGCGCGGCACTCGATCCACAGCGCGCCGCCTCGAACGCCCTGCTGATCGGGGCGAAGCGCTCCCAGAACGGCCGTCCCCTCTTGCTTGCCGGACCGCAGGTCGGCTACTTCTTTCCCGGGTTCCTCGCGGAGATGGAGCTCTCGGGCGCAGGCTTCTCGACCCGCGGCGGCGTGTTTCCTGGAGTGCCGTTCGTCCTCTTCGGCCGCGGGCCGGACTTTGCGTGGAGCGCGACCGCGTCCCAGGCAGACAATGTGGACCTCTTCGTCGAGACCCTGTGCGAGGACGACCGCCATTACCTCTACCGCGGCCAGTGCGAGGCGATGCGCCGCTTTGTGGTCGGCACCCTGACCAGACCCGGCGCGCCCGATCAACCGGTCTCCTACGACGAGACCACGCACGGTCCGGTACTCGGGTACGCAACCGTTGGCGGTAGGCGGGTCGCGATCTCGATGCAGCGCTCGACGCGCGGCCGGGAGATCCTGGCCACGCCTGCGCTGTACGACCTGAACACAGCGCGCGTGGCCAACGCGACGCAGTTCGTCCGGACCATGAACAGCGTGGAGTTCGGGTTCAACTGGTTCTACGCGGACGACCGCGACATCGCGTTCTTCTCGAGCGGCAGGCTTCCACGCCGCGCACCAGGGCTCGATCCGGCGCTGCCGACGGCGGGCACGGGCGAGTACGACTGGCGGGGCTTTCTCTCCTTCGCGAACCACGCGCGCGCGATCAACCCGCCCTCCGGTGTCATCCTGAACTGGAACAACCGACCGGCTCGGGACGTCGGCGCAGCAGACTCGAACTTCACGTACGGCTCCGTGCAACGGGTCGAGTTGCTCACGGCAGAGATCGCGAAGCTCAAGAAGCACACTCCGGCGAGCGTGCTGTCGGCGATGAACAAGGCAGCAACGCAGGACCTGCGGCTGCTGCAGGTCTGGCCCGTCATTCGGGAGGTGCTGCGCACCGGGCCGGCCCCAAGCAGCCGTGCCGAGGGTGCGGTGGGAGTGGTGGATAGCTGGCTCTCGACGGGTGGAAGCCGGCTCGACCGCGACCTCGACGGCAAGATCGACGCTCCGGGCGCAGCGGTGCTCGATGCAGCGTGGCCCGGTCTCGCCGATGCCGTGCTCGCGCCAATCCTCGGTCCGCTGACCGGCCGCTTCGCCGCACTGCATCTGAGGAGCAACAACCCAGGGCCGGGAGGCTCGGCGTACCTGGCGGGGTGGTACGGCTATGTGGAGAAGGATCTCCGGACAACGCTCGAGCGGCCGGTGCTCGGCGCCTACTCGAGGCGGTACTGCGGAATCGGCTCGCTCGCAGTGTGCCGTCAGGCGCTGTGGGCCGCGCTCGACGAGGCGGCAGCCAGGCTCGCCGGCGCTCAAGGTGACGATCCCGAGCGGTGGCGCGCGGATGCGACGGCCGAGCGGATCAGGTTCGTCCCGGGCCTGCTTCCGGACACGATGCGCTGGACGAACCGGCCGACGTTCCAGCAGCTCATGTCGTTCTCCGGACGTTCTCCGCGTTGATGGAGGGGCGAGAGACCCCTCGCCGTACGCGCCGGCGTGCCTCCGTCGCGGTCGGCCGACGCCGCTAGGCTCACGGCCGATGCCAGGCAAGCGCTACCTCATGGCTCCGGGGCCTACCCCGGTGCCGCCCGAGGTGCTCGCGGCAGGCGCCGAGCCGGTGCTCCATCACCGCGGGCCTGATTTTCGCGAGCTGCTGCTCCGCTGCCTCGGTCGGCTCAAGGAGGTCTGCCGAACGGAGAACGACGTACTTCTGTTCACCGCGTCTGGCTCGGGCGCGTTCGAGTCGGCTGTCGTGAACCTGCTGTCGCCCGGCGACCGCGTGCTCGTCGTGTCCGCAGGAGAGTTCGGCGAGCGGTGGGCCACTCTCGCGTCGACCTACGGCGCAGACGTCCAGACGCTCAGGTACGAGTGGGGCGAGACACCCCGGCCGGACGACCTGCGCCAGAAGCTCGTCGAGTCCGGAGTGGACACGGTCTTCCTGGTTCACTCGGAGACCTCGACCGGCGTGGTCGCGGACATCGAGGCGCTCGCCCGAGTTGCGCAGGATGCGCGTGCGCTCACCGTCGTCGACGCCGTTTCCAGCCTCGGGGCAGTTCCCCTCGAGACGGACGCCTGGGGCCTCGACGTCGTCGTGGCTGGCTCGCAAAAGGCGCTGATGACACCGCCGGGCCTCTCTCTCGTGACGGTCTCGGCACAGGCGTGGGAGCGCGCGGCGCGCTCGACGACGCCACGCTTCTACTTCGACTGGACAAAGCTCCGGAAGGCGCTCGAGTCGGGGAGCACGCCGTTCACGCCGGCGGTCTCGGTCGTCGTCGCGCTCGACACCGCACTCGGCCTGCTTCTGGAAGAAGGCGTCGAAGCCGCCTTCGCGCGCCACGCCGCGCTCGGACGAGCGTGCCGCGAGGGCGCGAAGGCGATGGGGCTCGAGCTCTTCTCGCCCGACGAGGAGCGCTCCGCGGTCGTGACGGCGATTCTCACGCCCGACGGCGTGAACGCGCGCGAGCTCGTCCTCGCCCTGCGCGAGCGTTTCGGCATCACCGTCGCGGGTGGCCACGGCGAGCTCGGCGACCGTATGTTCCGCATCGGCCACATCGGCTACTACGACGTGTTCGACATCACGATCGCGCTCGGCGCCGTCGAGGCTCTGCTCGTCGAGCATGGTGTGGAGCTCGAGCGAGGAGCCGCGGTGGCACGCGCGCTCGAAGCGTACGGAGACTCCGTTCGTGTCGGCTGAGGAGCCGGAGCCGGCGCGACCTCGCGTCCTCGTGCGCGAGCCCATCGCGGAGGCGGGGCTCGAGCTGCTCGAGGGCAAGTTCGACGTCGTCGAGGATCGCACGAGCGATCTCGCGTCGATCATCGCCGGCTTCGACGCGATCGTCATCCGCTCCGCGACGACGCTCGACGCGTCGTTGATCGAGCGCGCGGTACGGCTGAAGGTGATCGGCCGTGCGGGCGTGGGCATCGACAACGTCGACGTCGACGCGGCAACCCGGCGCGGAATCGTCGTGGCGAACGCGCCCGAGTCGACCGTCGTCTCGGCCGCCGAGCACGCGCTGGCGCTCATGCTCGCACTCGCCCGGAATATCCCGCAGGCGCACGCGGCGTTGAAGGATGGGCGCTGGGAGCGGCCGCGCTTCGCAGGGATCGAGCTCTCCGGAAAGACGCTGGGTGTCCTCGGGCTGGGTCGCATCGGACGGGAGGTCGCACGGCGGGCCCTGGCCCTGGGAATGCGCGTGACCGCGTACGACCCGTTCGTCGCGCTCGAGCGGTTCCGGGATCTTGGTGTCGAGCCGGCGACGCTCGACGAGGTGTATGCCGCCGCCGACATGATCACGCTCCATCTCCCGCTGAACGACGAGACGCGCGGCGTGCTCGGAGCGCAGGCCTTCGCCGCGATGCGCGATGGTGTCCGCATCGTCAATGCCGCTCGCGGCGAGCTCGTGGACGAGGCTGCCCTTACCGAGGCGATTCGCTCCGGCAAGGTTGCCGGCGCTGCGCTCGATGTGTTCGAGGAGGAGCCGTACTCCGGGCCGCTGCTCCAGCTAGACCAGGTCATCGTCACGCCGCACCTCGCCGCCTCGACCGCCGAGGCGCAAGATCGAGCGGGCGTGATCATCGCCGAGCAGGTCGTCTCGGCGCTCGAGGGCGGTCTCGTGGCCACCGCGGTGAACATCCCGATCGTCGAGCAGTCCGATCTCGAGGTGCTCGGGCCGTACATCCCGCTGGCCGCGACGCTCGGCCGGCTCGCTTCCTCGCTTCTCTCCGCCCGGCCGGAGCGGATCGTCGTCGCGGCGCACGGCCCGCTGTCGGGCTACGACACGCGTCTGCTCACGGTGGCGGCGTTGAACGGCGTGTTCCAGGGCCGCGTCGACCAGGCGGTGAACTACGTCAACGCGCCTGTCATCGCGGCCGAGCGCGGGATCGACGTCTCGGAGCAACGCTACGGAGCGTCTCAGCACTACACGAACCTCGTTCAGGTCGTCATCGCGGCCGACGGCGAGGAGATCGAGGTCTCGGGAACGACCGTCGGCCCCGAGCACCGGCTCTTCCTCGCGGGCGCGCTCGGCTTCGCGATCGACATCGAGCTCGCACCGCGGATGGCATTCCTCGACTACGACGACATGCCAGGGGTCATCGGACGAGTTGGCACGATGTTCGGCGAGGCCGGGGTGAACATCGCGAACATGGCCGTCTCGCGAACCAAAGAGGGAGGAAAAGCGCTCATGGCCTTCTCCATCGACACCTCTGCTCCACCTGGGCTCGTCGAGCGCGTCCGAACGACCTTCGGGTACGTGCGCTTCATCGATCTCGGCTGACCCCGCTTTCAGGCGGCCGCCCAGGAGCTGCGGGTAATCTGCGCCCGTGGTAGCCGCCTGGCCGGAGCCCGTCGAGCGGGTTTCCTCCTACTTACGCGAGGCCGGCGCAGAGGCGCGAATCGAGGAGTTCATCGAAGGCACGCCCACAGCGGCGGAGGCCGCGGCAGCCGTGGGCTGCGACCTCGGTCAGATCGTGAAGTCGCTCGTGCTCGTGTGCGATGCGAATGCCGTACTGGCGCTCGTCCCCGGCGACCGCAAGGTCGATCCGAAGAAGGTCGCTCGCGCGGTCGGCGCTAGTTCCGCCCGAGTCGGAAAGCCGGCCGAGGTGAAACGCGCCACGGGCTTTGCTCCCGGCGCGGTTGCACCGTTCGCCCTCGCACGGGTCGAAACCGTTCTGCTCGATCGCACGCTGCTCAGGCACCCCGTCGTCTGGGCCGGCGCAGGCTCGAAGACGCACATCGTGGGACTTGCCCCGTTCGAGCTCGCACGGCTCGCCCGCGCACGCCCAGTAGACGTAGTCCAGGACCAACCGTACGATTTTACGAGCGATTTCTCAGGCGACTCGACCGGCGGAAGCGCCGGCGACGAGGCCCAACCGAAGGAGCGCTAAGTCGATGCAAGAGACCGAGAAGATCTGGCTGAACGGCGAGCTCGTCGATTGGGCCGACGCCAAAGTGCACGTAGGCGTACACGGGCTCCACTACGGCTCGGGGGTGTTCGAGGGGATCCGCTGCTACGACACGCCGAAGGGGCCGGCAGTCTTCCGGCTCCGGGAGCATCTGGAGCGGCTCGAAGACTCGGCTCGAATCCTCTTCATGGACATGCCGTACACGACCGACGAGCTGCGCGATGCGACGCATGATCTCGTCGCGACGAACGGGCTCTCGTCCTGCTACATCCGGCCGGTCGCGTTCTACGGCTACGGCGAGCTCGGAGTGGCTGCAACGGGCAACCCGATCGACGTCGTGATCATGAGCTACCCCTGGGGTGCGTACCTCGGCGAGTCGAGCCAGCAAGAGGGGATCACGACGACGATTTCGAGCTGGCAGCGCGTCGGCCCGAACGTCATCCCTCACGCCGCCAAGGCGACCGGCATCTATCTGAACTCGATGCTCGCGACGACCGAGGCGCGCCGGGCCGGGTACGACGAGGCGATCATGCTCACGGGCGACGGCTACCTCGCGGACGGGCCGGGGGAGACGATCTTCGTCGTCAAGGACGGCGTCATCCGGACCCCACACCTGGCGATGTCCATCTTGCCCGGCATCACGCGCCATACCGTGCTCCAGATCGCGGGATCGCTCGGCTACGCGGTCGACGAGACGCTGCTCATCCGCACGGATCTCTATCTCGCGGACGAGGTATTCATGGTCGGCACGGCTGCCGAGGTCACACCGGTGCGCGCGGTCGACGGACGCGAGCTCGGCGTGGGGCCAATCACCCTGGAGCTCCAGAAGGCGTACCTCGCCGCCGTGAACGGCCTCGACGACCGCTTCGCGGATTGGCTCGACGTCGTCGAGATGACGCCAGCGCGGGCGTGACCGAGGCAACTCGCCTCGTCGGTCTGAGCGCGCCCTGGCTCGACGAGCGCGAGGAGGAGCTCGTCGGGGAGGTCCTGCGATCGGGTCGACTCTCGCTCGGTCCCACGATCGAGCGCTTCGAGGGGGCGTTTGCCGACGCGGTCGGCGCTCCCTACGCCGCGGCGGTGTCGAGCGGTACTGCAGGGCTACATCTCCTGTGCGTCGCGGCGGGCCTCGGGCCGGGTGACGAGGCGATCACGAGCCCGTATTCGTTCGTCGCCTCTGCGAACTGCGCGATCCACGAGGGTGCTACTCCGGTGTTCGCGGACGTCGATCCACGGACTCTCAACCTCGACCCGGCTGCGGTCGAGGCCGCAGTCACCGAGCGGACGAAGGCGATCGTCGGGGTCGACATCTACGGGTACCCGTGCGAGCTCGACGAACTGCGCGCGATTTGCGACCGGCACGGCCTCGTCCTGATCCAGGACGCGTGCGAGGCGCTCGGTGCGCGCTACCGAGGCGAGCCGGTCGGGTCCCACGGTCCGTCAGCGGTGTTCGCCTTCTACCCGAACAAGCAGATCACCACGGGCGAGGGCGGAATGGTGACCACGCACTCCGAGGACGAGCACCGTCTCCTCGTCAGCCTTCGAAACCAGGGCCGCGCGGACGGAGGCGGCTGGCTCGAGCACTCCCGGCTCGGGTTCAACTACCGGCTCGACGACATTCGGGCAGCCATCGGGCTCGGTCAGCTCGAGAAGCTCGAGGAGATCCTCGCGCTCCGCCGGGCCGCTGCGGAGCGCTACGCCGAGCTGCTCGGCGACGTGGAGGGAGTCTCTCTGCCCTGCGCCGACGATGCGAGCCACGAGCGTTCGTGGTTCGTCTACGTCGTTGCCCTGCCTCGCGGCACCGACCGGGAAGCTGTGATCTCCTCACTGGACGCGCGCGGTGTCCAGACCGCGCGCTATCTCCCCTCGATCCACCTCCAGCCGTACATGCGTGAGCGGTACGGCTTTCGAGAAGGCCTGTGTCCGGTAGCCGAGGACGCGAGCGCGCGCACGCTGGCACTTCCGTTCCACACGCGAATCGACGAAGACGACCAGGCATACGTGGCAGAGGCGCTGCGAGCGGCGCTGGCATAGTGCGGCGGGACGCCGTAAGGGGGGCATAGTGCCGCCCGCGGCGGGACGCCACGACGCGGGATGAGCCGGCATAGGTTGTGGTCGTCCGCCGTGGCGCAGGCCCGCTTCGGGATCGGGCTCGTTGCCGCCTACGACCCGCCGGTATTGGGTCCCGCCCTCGAGGCGGTTGCTGGGCGGATCCGCGCTGTTGAAGAGCCGGTCGCCGGTGTTCCGGCGACCGTGTTTCGTCCTGGACGGGGCCGCGGCCCATGGCCAGCTGTCCTCGTCTTTCCGGGTATCACGCGCAGAGGCCGGATGCATCCCGCGTTCCAGGGGATGGGCCGAGCGCTCGCCGTGACCGGTCACCTCGCGGTCGTGGCGGAGCCGGGTGCGGTCGCGGTGGGCGAGCTCCACCCGGCCCTCGTGGATGCAGGGCGTATGGTCGCGCTCGACATGACCTCGCGGAGCGAGTCGCGGGGCGAGGCGATTTCGCTGGCCGGCGTCTCGGGTGGGGGAACCCTTGCGCTGCTGCTTGCCGCCGATCCCGCCCTCGCGAGTCGCGTGACCGGGGTCACCGTGCTGGCACCGCCCTGCGACATGGAGCAGGCGATTCGAGTCGCCACGACCGGTACCTACCGGGAGCGAGCCGAGCTGCGCCGGTTCGCAGCGGGGAGCTTCGCGGCGCTCGTCATGGCCCGCTCTCTCGTCGCCATGCTTCCGGACGGGCCGGACCGAGACGCCCTGCGCGCTCGCCTTCAGTCTCTCGAGGATCAGGATCCCGACCCGCTTGCACCACTCCGCGCGTGGCCGCGAGAGGGCATGACCGGGCCTGCGCGGAGAGCCCTCGAGCTGCTGTCCAACGACGATCCACAGCTGTTCGACGTGCTGTACGCCGCCCTCCCCGAAGCGCAGCGACATGCAATCGAGTCGCTCTCCCCGATCCGTGTCACCCGCAACCTCCAGGCACCGGTCGAGCTCGTCGTCGGGCGTACTGACAAGTACGTGCCCTTCGCCGACGCGGCGGCCTTCGCAGCCGCGTGCCCGAGCGCCCGGCTGACCGTCATCGAGTCCCTCGAGCACGCGGTTCCGCGCCTCGGCCTCCGTGAGCTCCGCTCCCTGGCGCAGCTCGACGGCGTGTTCGTACGCATGCTTGCCTCCGCCCGGTCCTGTCTCTGCCCGGCCCGAACCTGATGTCGCATACTTCGATCCGATGGGCGCTCCTCGCATGGTGTTCCTCGGCTTCGGCAAGTACGCGCGTGCGGACAAGATCTACGTGCTGGAGCCGCTTACCGGGGACGACCGGGGCGGAGGAAGGCGGACGCGGGTCTGGATAGAGGGTGTCGAGCAATCGCTCGTTGCCTCACGGACGGAGCGGACGATCCTCCACGACATGGGTCACGAGGCGGGCGACTCAGCGTTGCTCGACGGAGCGCTCGATCTCGCCGAGCGACTTGCGTCCGCAGCCGAGGAAGGCCGGGTGGATCTCGGCGACCTCGGCCGGCGCGCGCGGCGGCTGCTCGCCGCGACCGCGCGTCCGTCGGAAACCGAACAGCTCTTCTGAGGGTGCCGGAACAAGCCGCCGGCTGGTTCGGCGCGCTTTTCTCACGCGATGTGCACGACGTCGCGCGCAAGCTGGTCGGCTGCACCTTCCTCGTAAACGGCGTCGGCGGCGTGATCGTCGAGACCGAAGCGTACGCGCCCGGCGACTCCGCGAGTCACTCGTTCCGCGGACCGACCGCGCGAACTGCGGCGATGTTCGGCCCACCGGGCTCGCTCTACGTCTACCGCTCGTATGGAATCCATTGGTGCGCGAACATCGTCTGCGAGGCCCAGGGAATCGGAGCGGCGGTGCTACTGCGGGCGCTCGAGCCCACGGTCGGCCTCGAAGCGATGGCCGTGCGCCGAGGAGTCGCCGATCCACTGCTCCTCTGCTCGGGCCCCGGACGACTGACGCAGGCGCTTGCCCTCACGAGCGACCACGACGGACTGTCGCTCGATCGACCGCCGTTCTCGCTGCTGCCGCGAGCGGTCAGTCCGAAACTCGTCGCGAGCCCTCGCGTCGGGATCTCGAGCGCAACGGAGCTCCCGTGGCGCTACTCGCTCGCGGCGTCTCGGTACGTCAGCCGTCCCCGACCACGAGCCTGACTGTGAGCCCAGGTGCGGTCGAGACCCCAGGGGCCGGGCTCTGTCGAAGAACCGTTCCCGGATCGCCGTCGGCGGTCACGACCCGCCCGCGCAGCTTGAGCCGCACGAGTTCGCGTCGCGCTGTCTCCAGACTCGAGCCGACGAAGTTCGGCAGTAGCCCGTAGCGGGCCTTCGAGACCACGAGCATCACGTCGTCGTTCGCAGACAACCCGCCCGTTCGCGGCCGCTGGTCGAGCACGATCCCCGGTGACCTGCCCGCCCGCGCCGGCTTGTACACGATCTCTGCGCCGAGCGGCTGCGCCGCCAGGCGGGCGACGGCCGTCTCCTCACGCAGGCCGATGACGCTCGGAACGCTGACCTCGTTCGGCTTGCAATCGGCGACCTCCTCGGGACCGCGCCCGGAGAAGAAAACCATGAGCCGGGCGCCCCGGCAGTACTGGTTGTCGCGCACCCAGGTCGAGCCGCGCTTCACGACCCAAGTCGGAACCGCGCCCAGGTAAGGCGCACTCTCGAAGAAGACCTGCTCGGAGTCTTCCTTGTCCTTCTCGTAGCGGCTGACGAACTCCTTCCAGATCAGTGCCGGAAGCGTCCCGCCGGTGACCGGCTCGCCGCCGAACTCGGTGCGCATGGGCGTGAGTTCGTCCGGATAGCCCACCCACACCGCCACCGCGATCTCGGGCGTGAACCCGACGAACCAGGCGTCCGCGTAGTTGTCGGTCGTGCCCGTCTTGCCGGCGACCTGAGTGCCGGGAACTGCCGCACGAACTCCGGTTCCGGACCTGACGACGTCCTGGAGCATCGAGGTGAGGAGCTCTGCTTCTCCCGGCTCCGTGACCTCTGTGGGCTGGGGAACGTTCTCGTCCTCGCGTCCCGAGCGGAAGCGCTCGACGGACTCGACGACGCGTGGCGTGTCTCCGAACAACGACCCGTCCACGCGGCGTCCACCGTTCCCGATCGTCGCGTATGCGCGCGCGAGCTCCAGCGGGTTGACCGCTACGGAGCCGAGCCCGATGGAGAAATAGGCGTCGAGCGGGCTCTTGATCCCGAGATCGTGCGCCGTCTTGACGATCGCCTTCGGGCCGACCAGGTCGGTGAGCTGCGCGTACACCGTGTTGTCGGACGACACGAGGGCCCGCGAAAGGCTCACGCGACCGATATACGTCTGGTCGTAGTTCGTGACCGTCCAGATGCGGTCGCCGGCGTCGATGGACACCTTTCTCGACTCGAGCTCCGTCAGCGGGGAGATTCCCTGCCCCATGGCGGTCGCGAGTACGATCGGCTTGAACGCCGAGCCCGGCTGCCGTCTCGCCTGCGCGGCGAGGTTGAACTGGCTCTCGCGGAAGTTCCGTCCTCCGAACATGGCCTTGACCGCGCCGGTCTTGAGGTCGATGGCGACGAGCGCGGCGGCCGGGCCGTCCGGGTTCCGCAGGACGCGCTCGATCGCCTCCCGAGCGAGTTGCTGGAGTCGGAGATCGATGGTGGTCTGCACCTTGAGGCCTCCTCCGAACACTCGCCCGGCCCCGTACTTCGCGACGAGCTGATCCTTGACGTAGTTCACGAAGTACTGCGCCGGCCCCGCGTTGTCCGGAAGCCGGATGCTCTCCTCCTTCGGCAACGGCGCCTCGGCCGCGCGCCGATGTGCTCGGGGCGTGATCTTCCCTTGCTCGAGCATGACGTTGAGGACGTATTTGCGTCGCGCCCGGGAGTTCACCGGGTTCGTCACGGGGTCGTAACGGGCCGGATCTGCCGGCATCCCCGCAAGAAGCGCGGCCTCGTGGAGCTCGAGATCCTTGGCGCTCTTCTTGAAGTACGTACGAGCTGCCTGCTGGATCCCGTAAGCGCCGTTCCCGAAGTAGATCGTGTTCAGATACGCAGTGAGGATTCGGTCCTTGCTCCAGCGCTGCTCGAGCTGCCAGGCGAGTGCGGCCTCGCGCACCTTCCGGGCTATCGTCCGCTCGTTCCGGATATAGGCGTTCTTGACGAACTGCTGCGTGATGGTCGAGCCGCCCTCGACGATCGCCTGGTTGCGGATGTCCGCCCAGAGCGCACGGCCGACGCCGCGCAAGTCGATGCCGTCGTGGTCGAAGAAGCGCTGATCCTCGGTGGAGACGATCGCCTGCCGCATGATCGGCGCGATCTCGTCGGTTTCGACAAGAACGCGGCTCTCGTCGCCCCGGAGCACGGCGAGGACCGAGCGGCCGTTGGACGCGTACACCACCGTGTCCACGTCCGAGCGCTCGGCGGCGGGGTCGAGCGACGGAACCTCACTTGCGACTGCGCGCACGAGGCCGAACGAGAACGAAATCCCTGCAAGGACCGTGAGGACGCCGAGTAGGGCCGCCATTCTCAGCTTGCGAACCCGCCGTCGCCCGCGAGGCGGCACCCCCTTCTCAGATCCCGTGCGCCTGGGACGTCGCAAGGCGTGAAGTGTTACAGCTTGGCGCGCAGGCGAGGCTTAGACGGGCACCGAGCCGGCAATTGGCTCGGATGACGGCGACTCGGCTCCGCCCGCGTCCTCGATCGTCACTGCAACGACTTGAGCGGATTGGACGGTTCCGTCGACGCCCACGACATCCACGCTTTCCTGGCCTGAGAAGAGCCCGGCCTTTTGCGGATCTCCGTCACCCATGATCCACATCTGGTACGTCTTTCCCGCCGGTGCCGGGTCGAGGTTCTGGAGCACCAGAACCGCCTGGCCGCTCGGTGCCACGACGAGGCGTCCTTCACCTTCTTCGAGCGCGACGTTGCGAGCGTCGGGGTCTGCCAGAACGGCGGCCGTGGCGCGCTCCCGCTCCAGCGCGGTTCGTGCCTCGTCGAGGTCGCCGGAGAGCTGCGTTGCCCAGAGACCGATCGCGAGCGCGACGACGGCAGCGACGGCGGCGACCGCTGCGACTGCGGCCAGAGCACGATGGCCACGAGGCGCGAAGGGAACCACGGTCTGTGGCTCGGCGCGCACCGCCGTGAGAATGCGATCGCGGAGCTCCAGCCGTGGAGAAGGCCCCGAAGCAGCAACCGCAAGCGCTTCGGTGACGCTCGAGAACGACGCGAGCTCGTCCTGACACGGCTCGCAGCCGCGCAGGTGCGTCTCGTACTCCCGGCGCTCGTCGGGCTCCAGTGCGCCGAGCGCATAGGCGGCCGTCAGCTCGTGAATTCCGGTCTCCATGACCCTTCCTGTTGAGATTCGTCGAGAAGCTCGCGCAAGCGCGCGAGGCCGGCGAACATCCTGCTCTTGATCGTGCCGAGCGGGACGCCGAGCCGCTCGGCGAGCTCGGATTGAGAGTAGCCGCCGTAGTAGGCCAGCTCAATCGCCTCGCGTTGCGTGTCCGGGAGAATGGCGAGCGCCGATTGGACGCGTTCGCGCTCGTAGCGGAGCCACGCGGCCTCGTCCGTAGGCGTCTCGGCCTCGCCAGGTCTCACCGAGATCTCCTCCGGCAGCGGCTCTGTTCGACGGCGCTCCTCGCGGCGGACGAGATCGACGGCGCGTCGGTGCACAAGCGTGAGGATCCAGGTGCTCGCCTTCGCTCGTTCGGCGCGGAAGGCCGCGGCGGTCCTCCAGACGGCGAGAAAGCCTTCCTGCACCGCGTCTTCTGCGAGCCGCTCGTCACGGACGATCCGGAGGGCTAGACCATAGGCCACGCGACCGGTCCGGTCGTAGAGCTCTGCCAGCGCGGGCTCGTCGCCTCTGGCAACTAGCGCGACGAGGGCTTCGTCGGACAGATGGGCATGCTGACGGCGCATCGACCAGGTGGGCTCGGAGTGGCCCAACGCTAACACGGTGATCGCAACAGCTGCCATCGACGTTGTTCGCCCACTGACAGCGCCCGGTTCAGTCTCGGTTACGGGCGATCCGGCCCGTCGAACCGCTCCTCGACCGCCCGCGAACAAGGGCCGTCCTCGACTCACGGCCAAAGGAGTGAATATGTCAAGAGGGATCGCCGCGGTCTCCGTCGGTGCGCTGCTCGCAGTAGCAGCAGCCGTCGGCGCCGCGACTCTCGGTCCGGGAGACGGCACGGCCTCGAGCCATCGGGAAGCTCCGCTCATCGCGGAGGACCCGTCCGCCGACCTCACGGACATCTATGCGTTCCGGAGCCCAGACAAGCCGGGCACGGTCACGATCCTCGCAAACGTCATCCCCGCGGAGGATCCAGCCGCCGGACCGAACTGGTACACGTTCTCGCCGAACGCGCGGTACAACCTCAAGGTCGACACGAATGGGGACGCGCGTCCGGACGTCACGTACCGGTTCCAGTTCCGCACGAAGACAGGCCCGTTCTTCCTCGGCGACACGGCCCAGCCGTTCACGGTCTCACGCGTCACACGGGCCGGAAAGGCAACGGTCGTCGCACGAGGGACGACGCCTCCCAACAACATCGGACCTCGCTCGACTCCGAACTACCGCTCGCTCGTCACGAAGTCGATTCTCTCGTTCGACGGAGGGAGCTCGCGGGCGTTCGCCGGGCAGCGTGACGATCCGTTCTTCGGCGACATCGGCGCGATCTTCGACCTCGTCGCGATCCGCAAGGGCACCGGCAACATGGGCGGCGGCAAGGACTTCTTCGCCGGCTACGGCGTCCACACGTTCGGCGTGCAGGTGCCGATCGCGCGGCTGCAGGCGAAGAACGGGATCATCGGCGTCTGGGGCTCGGTCGATCGCCGCAAGGTCACGACCCGACGCGTTGCGGGCACACGCAACTCGGGCGCCTGGATCCAGGTGAACCGGCTTGCCAACCCGCTCGTCAACGAGGTAATCATCCCGACCGGCCTCAAGGATCAGTGGAACACGCTCCAGCCCTGGCAGGAGGGGCGGTTCCGGAAGTACTACGACACCCCGATCCTCGCGGCTGTGTTCAACCAGCTCTACAAGCTCGGCGTTCCCGAGACCGATCGTGACGATCTCGTCGCGGTCTTCCTCACGGGCGTGCCGCAGCTCAACGCCAACACGGGCCGTCTCGCCGAGGTGCTGCGTCTGAATCTCACGATTCCGGTGACGCAGAGCCCGAAGCGACTGGGCGTGCTCGCCGGCGACAACCAGGGGTGGCCGAATGGCCGCCGGCTGGGTGACGACGTCGTCGACATCGCCGAGCAGGCGGTTGCCGGCTTCCTCAAAGGCAAGATGGTGCCGCTCGGCGACGGCGTCGACGGCGACGACCGCAGGCTCCTCGGATCCTTCCCGTATATCGCGGATCCGCAGAGCGGCTTCGACAACACCAAGGGCAAGTAGGCAGTTCGGCCCGTCCTCCTGGACTGGCCCGAACCGCCTAGTGAGGCTCGAGTCGTGGCCCGTCCGGCAGGACGGGCCACGACTGTCTCGCTGATTTGCGATCTCGTTCGTCAGGTGGCGAACCGGGTCAGCCTTCCGTGCGAACAACCCGCGTGAAGCTTCTTGCCGCCGCGCTTGTTGCCTCAGCCGCGCTTCTCGTCGTCCCCGCGGTGGCGATGGCTCATCCGCTCGGGAACTTCACGACGAACCAGTACGCCGAGGTCGTTGCCTCGGGTGATCGGCTCTACGTCGTCACCGTCCTCGATCTCGCGGAGATCCCGACGTTCCAGGCGAAGGCAGAGCGCCAGCGCTTGGGCGAGGGCGCATATGCCGCGGCGCTCGCCGCTCGCGTTCTTGGCGGGCTCGAGCTCCGCATCGACGGCGATGCGCGCCCTTTCAAGCAGCTCGAGCGTAACCTGACCTTCCCGCGCGGCGCCGCCTCGCTCCGAACCACGAGACTCGAGCTCGTGCTGGACGCCGGGCCGCTGCGCGACGGCAGGCGTGCCGCCGTGGTGCTCGAGAACAACGCATTCGCGTCGCGGATCGGCTGGAAGGAGATCGTCGTCCGCGCCGAGCGCGGCGCGGCTGTAGTACGCAGCGCCGCCCCCACGGCGAGCGTCAGCGAACGGCTCCGCTCGTATCCGCAGGACTTGCTCCAGAGCCCGCTCGACGTCACATCGGCGGTGGTCCGGCTCGAAGGCAGCAGCCAGGCAGGGATCGCCCCGACGCTTTCCTCCTCGAGCGCGATGAGCGCGCGCGACGGAGGCACGGGCGCGGGCGGCTTCGCTTCCCTGATCGAGGAACAGGACCTGAGCACCGGCTTCGTGCTCCTCGCGCTCCTGCTCGCGCTCTTCTGGGGCGCGGCCCATGCGCTGACGCCTGGGCACGGCAAGGCCATCGTCGCCGCCTACCTCGTCGGCGCCAAGGGGAGGCCGCGCGACGCGCTCGCACTGGGGGGCATCGTCACCGTGACGCACACGATCGGCGTCTTCGCGCTCGGGATCGCGACGCTCGCGCTCTCCGAGTTCATCGTCCCGGAGGATCTCTATCCGTGGATGAATCTCGTTTCGGCGCTGCTCGTCGTCGTCGTCGGCGTCGCAGTGCTCCGCCAGCGCGTGAGCTCTGCGCTCGCGTCTTCCCGTGAGAAGAGGCATCACCATCACCACCACGACGACGGTCAGCACCACCGTCATCACCACAGACACGATCACGCCTCGATGACCCCGGAAGAGCACGCCCGCGCACACTTGCCGAGCGAGGGCACCGGCTGGCGCGGTCTCCTAGCGGTCGGAATCTCCGGCGGTCTTCTCCCGTGCCCGACCGCCCTCGTCGTTCTGCTCGCCGCGATCTCACTGCATCGCGTGGCGTTCGGGCTCGTCCTCATCGTGGCGTTCAGCGTCGGGCTGGCCGCGGTGGTTTCGGGCATCGGGCTGCTCGCGATCGGTGCGCGGAGCACCTTCAGCCGCGTGAGCTTTGAAGGTGGCCTCGTGCGCGCGTTGCCTGCAGTAAGCGCTCTGCTCGTCTTCGGCATCGGCGTGACGATGACCGTGCGGGCGCTCCCCGGCATTCTCTAGTCTGCCGGCCGACCTGGTTCGGCAGCTGCGACCTACTTGCAGTTGCGAGCGAACCGCCAACACGAACCGGTCGAACAAGTCACGGATGACCGTTGCGCATCTCACCCCGCCGCTCGCTACGGGCGACGTCGAGGAGGCAGTCGCGGCTCTCCGCGATCGCGGCTTGCGCGCCTCCGCTGCAAGGCGCGTTGTGCTCGAGGCCCTGTTCTTCGCCGACCGGCCGCTTCGGGCGGAGGAGATCGCCGAAGGCGTGCCGGGACGCGTTCCTCGCTCGGATCTCACGTCCGTGTACCGCAACCTCGAGACGCTCGAAAAGGTAGGGCTCATACGGCATCTGCACGTCGGTCACCAGGCCGGCCTGTACGCGCTCTCCGGCACGGAGGAGCGCGAGTACCTGACCTGTGAGAGTTGCGGCTCCATTCGTGTCGTCTGCACCGCAGTGCTCGGCGTAGTGCGAGCGCTAATTCGCGAGCACGAGGACTTCGTCGCGAGCTTCCGCCATTTTCCGATCGCGGGGCTCTGCTCGGTGTGCGCAGTGGCTGCGCCCAGCGTTGGCGAGGAGGGACAGAGGCATGTTTGAGCTTCTCGCGCTGCACATTCCCGACGGCTTCCTGTCGAACTGGGTTGCCGCGCTCTGCTGGCTGCCGGCGACTGCTGCCGTCGCGATCGGTCTCCGGAAGTCGACCGCAGAGCTGATCGAGCCCAGGATTCCCGTCCTCGGCGTCACGGCCGCGTTCATCTTCGCCGCGCAGATGCTGAATTTCCCGATCGCGGGCGGCACGAGTGGTCATTTCCTCGGTGCCGCGCTCGCCGCGATCCTGCTCGGCCCGTGGGTCGCCTGCGTTGCGATGGCCGTCGTGATCGCGATCCAGGCGTTCCTCTTCGCCGACGGCGGCATCACCGCTCTCGGAGCCAACACCCTCAACATGGGTGTCATCGGCGCGCTCCTCGTCGGCTATCTGATGCTCTGGACGCGCGACCTGCTCCCGAAGAGGCGCGGAGCGTTCCTCGCGATCGCGGGCGCCGGAGCATGGCTCGCAGTGATGGCCGGAGCTGCCGCGACGTCCTTCGAGCTGGCGATCTCTGACACCGTGCCTCTCGGAACCGTGCTGCCCGCGATGCTCGGGGTGCACGCACTCGTCGGGATCGGCGAGGCGATCATCACGGTCGCCGCTGTCGGTGCCGTTCTTGCGACGCGACCCGATCTCATCGCCGTGCGAGACCTGACGCTCAGGGAGCTCGGTCGGTCGCTACCCACTCCGACGCCTGAAGGAGCGTGACGTGCGCCGCAGGTCGATAACCGTGTTCACGGGCTTCGCGCTTGCCGTTGCGGTCGGGTTTGCCGTCGCCGTGTCGCCGTACGCATCGGCGTCACCCGACGGCCTCGAGAAGGTCGCCGAGAAGAAGGGATTCTTGGAGGAAGGCAGGCTCGCCCCAATCCAGAGCGACTCTCCGATCCCGGACTACGCGTTTCCCGGCATCGCCGACGAGCGGGTCGCGACCGGGATGGCGGGATTCGTCGGGACGCTTCTCGTCTTCGCCGTCGCCTTCGCGATCGGCTGGCTCCGCCGCCGCCGCGCGTCCGTCTCGCCGACCGGAGCAGCAGGGTGAGCGTCGGCTGCAACCACATGCTCGAGCTGACCGGGCTTGCCGGCGATCCGGCGAGCGCGATTCACCGACTCGATCCGCGCGCGAAGCTCATGGGTCTGATCGGTGTGACCGTCGTCGCGGTCTCGGCGCCGTTTTCGGCCTGGCCGGTGTGGATCGTCTGCGCGTGCGTCCTGGCGGCCGTGGCCGGGACTGCCCGCATCCGGCCGCGCGTGGTCTGGCGCCGAGCGCGCGTGATCCTGCCGCTCGTGATCTTCGCAGCCGTCTTCCTGCCTTTCGTCCGTCCCGGAGGTGAGACGATCGAGATCGGCCCATTCACGATGACGACGGCGGGACTGGAGACGTTCGCCGGCGTGAGCGCGAAAGCGACGATCGGTGTCGTCGGCGCGGTGTTGCTCGGTGCGACGACGACGTTTCCCTCAGTCTTGCGCGGTCTCGAAGCGCTGCGTGTCCCACGGCTCTTCGTTCTCATCGCTGCGTTCGCCTACCGCTACCTCTTCGTCGTCGTGGACGAAGTTCAACGCATGCGTGCCGCCCTTGCCTCGCGTGCCTACCGGCCGCGGAACCTGCGCCACGCCGGCGCGCTCGGGCGCGTCGCGACTGCGCTCTTCCTGCGCACCTACGCGCGCGGAGAGCGCGTGTATCTCGCGATGCTCTCGCGCGGTTACGCGGGAAGCATGCCGCAGCTCGAGCCGCTGTCTTTCGCGCGCGCTGACGCCGTGTTCCTCGCGCTCGTCGTGGGGACGCTCGTCCCGGCGCGCGTGCTGATCGGGGCCGCCGTATGAGCTGTGCGGTGCACGCGAAGGGCTTGACGTATCTCTATCCGAATGGGGAGCGGGCGCTCGACAGGCTCGAGCTGCACATCAAGCACGGGGAGCGGGTCGCCATCCTCGGTCCGAACGGTGCCGGCAAGACGACGTTCGTCTTTCACCTGAACGGGCTCCTGACCGGGAACGGCGACCTCGAAGTGGCCGGGCTCGACGTGTGCAAGGAGAACATCCGCGAGCTGCGCTCGCGCGTGGGGATCGTGTTCCAGGATCCGGACGACCAGCTCTTCATGCCCACCGTGCGGGAGGACGTGGCATTCGGGCCGCTCAACCTCGGTCTCGAGCGCGACGAGGCGCTGGCGCGCGTTGCTGAGGCGCTCGAGACCGTTCGCATGGGACACGTCGCCGAGCGCGCGCCGCACCAGCTGTCGATGGGGGAGCGGCGGCGCGTCGCGATCGCGACGGTCCTCGCGATGCGGCCAAGCCTGCTCGTTCTCGACGAGCCCTCCGCGAATCTCGACCCTCGCTCACGCCGCGAGCTCATCGACCTACTCGCCGAGATCGAGCGCACGATGCTCGTCGTCACGCATGATCTCCCGTTCGCGGCCGAGCTCTGCGAACGAGCCGTGATCCTCTCGGCCGGATGCGTTGTAGCCGACGGGTCGTGCGACGACATCTTGGCCGACGACGATCTGCTCGCAGCTCACGATCTCGAGCTTCCAGCCGGCTTCGTGCCGTCTCGCGTGCAGCGGCGCTCGCGCCCGGGCGACGCGTCAGCGATGGCGCGCCTATACCCTCCCCTGACAACGAAAGGAGCCGCATGAGCGAACACTCGCAAGACGAGCCGCAGACGCAGGAGCACACGCACGCGGACGGCACAGTGCACACGGACGCCCAGGACGATCACGAGCACGCCGACCACGAGCACACGCACGCGGACGGCACAACGCACGCCCACGGGCATACGCATGAGGCTGGCCACGAACAGGAGCACGAGCACCCGCACGGTGACTCGGAGAAGAAGCCAGGTTTCTTCGCCCGATTCTTCGGCGCGCGCTGAGCCAGCGAGTCGTTGGACTAGCCGCGACTCTGCGGCGATCCGGTTGACCCCGGCGAGTCGCGCGGCCGGCCTGAGCGCGGGCTAGGCGTTGGCGCCCTACCCGAAGGTGAACGCGTACCCCTCGACTCCCGGGTCGAAGCGGAGCTCGAGCAGACCCCACGAGAGTCGCGGGTAGCGAAGAATGGTGTAGAGACGCGGAGCTCCGGAGACACGGATCTCGCGTGCCGGCCGGCCGTTCACGAACGCGCGCACCGCTCCCTCGCCGCCGAGGACGAGAAAGACGTCGTTTGCCTGGAAACCCAGCCTCAGCCGAGCATCGCGACCGGCAACGGCGCGAGCTGCCTCGACCGTCCAGCGTCCGGCGTAGGAGATCTGATCCTGTGCCAGCGCTCGCGCCGGAAACCGGTACTCCGCTTCGGTGTCGAACGAGAGCGCAGGGTTCACGAGATTCTCGATCCTGGCGTAGCCGAGATACGTCTCGCGCGTCGTGAGGTCGGTCGGCGTCCGGTCGGCAACAGACGTGCGAGGACGTTTCCCCTTCTCGCCCAGCAGGCGTCTGATGAGGTTTTCCGTCTCCTCGTACGCGCCTTCTCCGTAGTGCGTGTAGCGGATACGACCCGCCTTGTCGATCAGATACTTCGAGGGCCAGTAGTCGTTCGAGTACGCGCGCCACGTCGCGAAGTCGTTGTCGAGCGCGACGGGGTAACGAACGCCGAGGCGTTGAACAGCCGAACGAACATTGCCCGTGACGCGCTCGAATGCGAACTCGGGACTGTGCACGCCGACGATGGTCAGCCCAGCCTTGCGATACGCGCGATCCCAGGCCTTGAGGTGCGGGAGCGTCCGTAGGCAGTTGATGCACGAGTACGTCCAGAAGTCGACGAGCACGACTTTCCCGCGAAGCTCGGCGATTGATACGGAACGCCCGCCAGGTGTGTTAAGCCAGCGCTCGATCCCCCGGAGCTCCGGCGCCCGGGGTTGCTGTCCCTGGGGCGCTGCGATCGCGTCACCGGAGCCACTGACCTTCTCGAGCTCCTCGCGTGCCGTCGAGTTGCGTTCGATCCGCTCTTGAAGCGCCTCGGTGTATCCCGGAACAGTGGTGGTGAAGCGTTGGTCGATGCCGAAGGCGATCGCCAGCGCAACCACGCCGATCGCGACGCCGCCGGCCCTTCGCACGCCCTCGTCGTGGGCGCGAAGCAGCCGCAGGCCCGAGGTGAGACGCTGGCTTCCGACCGCGGCCGCGAGCATGGGCAGCGCGGCTCCGACGGCATACGCCGCAGTGACGAGGACGATACGGAAGCTGACCTCGCCGCTCGCGGCGAGCGCGCTGACAGCCGCGAGAACCGGGCCCGCGCACGGTACGAAGACCAACCCGACGCTGAGTCCGACGAGAAAGCCGTTCGAGTCGCGACCCACCTGCCTGCGCGTAAGGAACAGGAACGGACGCTCGAGGAGCCGTGCCACCCGCCGTGATAGCAGGCTGGCTGCGAGAACGAGCAGGGCGACGATCGCGATGTCGCGCAGAAGATCCTCGGGAAGTCCGAGCGCGCTGAGAAGCGCGGCGCCCGCGAGCGTGAACGTCGTGAACGAGACGACGAGGCCGGCGACGATCGCGAACGGGCGGCGGCGATCCGTGCCTGTCGCGCTTCCCGCGAGCAGGATCGGCAAGACCGGCAAGACGCAGGGCGAGATCGATGTGATGGCCCCTGCAAGAAACGCGATTCCGAGCAGGACGAGCACGGCAACAGGGTACGAGTCCGGCCATGTGCTGGGGTAAATTCGGAGCCTGGTCGATGTTGGGGTGTGCGCGGTTAGGCTCCGCCGGTGGAGCCGATCACGAGCATCGTCACCGTCGACGACGCCGAGCGCGCTGCCGAGGCCGCGCTGACGCCCGAGGCGTGGGCGTACATCGCCGGTGGCGCAGGGGATGAGAGAACGATGCGCTGGAACCGGGAAGCGTTCTCGGAGTACCGACTGCGCTACCGAGTCCTGGTGGACGTCACGTCGGTGACGACGGAGACGACGGTGCTTGGCACGCCCGTCTCCATGCCCATCCTGGCAGCGCCGACGGCGTTTCAAGGCATCGCGCACGAGCAGGGAGAGGTGGGGACGGCGCGCGGCACGGCTGCGGCCGGAACCCTCATGTGCCTGTCGACGGTGGCAACCGCAACCCCGGCGGACGTCGCCGCCGCTGCACCCGCTGCGCCCCGCTGGCTCCAGATCTACGTCTTCAAGGACCGCGAGGTGACGGACGAGGTCATCGCGCAGGCGCTCGAGGTCGGCTTCTCCGCTCTCGTTCTTACCGCGGACCTGCCCGTGTACGGGCGGCGGGACCGGGAGGAGCGCGCAGGGTTCGTCACTCCTGACGAAGCGGTGCCCGCGTTCGCGGCGGCCGCCGCACGCGCGGTCACGGACGATGCGGCGCTCGGCCTACTCGAGGCGGGGCTCGAGTGGGACTACGTCACCGAGCTACGGGAGCGTTGGGAGGTTCCGGTGGTGGTAAAAGGACTCGTCACCGCCGAGGACGCAGCTCTCGCTTGCGAGCACGGCGCCGCGGCGGTCGTCGTCTCGAACCACGGCGGTCGGCAACTCGACGGTGCCATCGCGAGTCTGCATGCGGTTCCCGAGGTCGTCGAAGCGGTGGCGGGACGGGCGGAGATCTACGTCGACGGTGGCGTGCGACGGGGCAGCGATGTCGTCACCGCGCTCGCGCTCGGCGCACGTGCTGTGCTCGTCGGCCGGCCGGTCGTGTTCGGCCTGGCGTACGGAGGAGACTCGGGCGTTCGCCAAGTGCTCGAGCTCCTGCGCGACGAGACCGAGAACGCGCTCGCACTACTGGGCTGCCGCTCCCCCGACGAGGTGACGGCAGCGCATGTGACGCGCGCCCACCCGAGATGACTCGGTCGAGATGACTCAGTCGCCGATCGAGGAGCTGACCCGTAACGCAGCGCACGTGCTGCCCAAGGGTGCCCTCGAGGAGAAGCTTCGTCTCGAGCGTCCCCTGCGCGTGAAGCTCGGCATCGACGTCACTGCGCCGGACGTCACGCTAGGGAACGGGATCCCGCTCCAGCGGATGGCAGCGTTCCAGCGCGAGGGACACATCGGCGTGCTCATCGTCGGCGACTACACGACGCGCATCGGCGACCCGTCCGGTCGCTCGGCCGCGCGACCGATCTTGTCCGACGAGGAGATCGACGCGAACGCGCGCCGCTTCGTCGACCAGGCCTCCACGATCATCGACCCCGACCGCACCGAGGTCCGGTTCAACGGCGAGTGGCTCGCAAAGCTCGACTTCGCCGAGATCTTGAGGCTCACGCGCACGACGACCGTAGCGCAGGTCCTGGAGCGCGACGACTTCGCGAAGCGCCAGCTCGCCCGTGAGCCGATTTCGATGTCGGAGCTCCTCTATCCGCTCATGCAGGCGTACGACTCGGTCGCCGTCAACGCGGACGTCGAGCTTGGCGGCACCGACCAGCTCTACAACCTGCTCGCGGGACGGGAAGTCATGCTCGCCTACGGTCTCGAGCCACAGGTCGCGCTGACGGTCGAGTACCTCGTGAGCTGGGACGGGGCGGGGATGAGCGCTTCGCGCGGCAACTACATCGGCCTGAAGGAGGACGCTCGAGAACAGTTCGGGAAGGCGATGCGGATTCCGGACGAGCTCCTTCCGCAGTGGTATCGACTCGTGCTGGAGCAGGACGACGATCCGCTTCGAGGCGATCCGCTCGCAGCGAAGCTCGCGCTAGCGCGGTTCATCGTCACGCGGGCTCACGGCGATGAAGCTGCTGCTCGCGCGGAGGCACACTTCACGCGGGTGGTTCGGGAAGGCCGAGCCCCGGATCAGCTTGCGGAGGTCTCGTTGCCGATCGGTGACCCGATTCATCTACCGGCGGCGCTAGCCGAGTGGTTCGGCATGTCCACGAGCGAGGCGCGCAGGCTGATCTCGCAAGGCGGCGTCAGAGTCGACGGGGAGCCCGTGTCGGAACTCGACCTTGCCCGGGACACGCTCGCGGGAGCCGTCGTGCAGGCCGGCAAGCGGCGCTTCGCCCGTATCGCCTCGGACTGACCCGGCTCTCGCGGTCACAACGGCTTGGTTGACACCTCCAACCCGTCTGATACCATCCTCCGGCCGCCCGATAGGGCGACGCAGGAACCCTGTCACTCGACGACTGGAGCGCCTTCGAGCGAGCGGATACGACCTTTGTATCGAGCGTTCTGAGGCCTCTGGCGTGAGTCGGAGGCTTTTTTGTGTCGTCTGGGGATGGTTCGGTCCTTGAAAACTCAACAGCGTTGAACGTCGAGACAGGCGGTCTCGCCAGCATCTTGTGCCTGGCATCTTGTGCCCTGGCATCTTGTGCTGGGCGAGCCTGCTTGAGATAAAACCTCGTCGCGTCCCTTCGTTGGGACGCGGCCTTTGAGCACAAGCTCGAAGGAAGACAAGTTTGCCCCGCTCCATTTATGGGGCAAGCCAATTCTTCACGGAGAGTTTGATCCTGGCTCAGGACGAACGCTGGCGGCGCGCTTAACACATGCAAGTCGAGCGAGAACCAGGGCTTCGGCCCTGGGGACAGCGGCGAACGGGTGAGTAACACGTGAGTAATCTGCCCTCGGCACCGGGATAGCCCGGGGAAACCCGGATTAATACCGGATAGCCTCCGAAGCCTTCGGGCGTCGGAGCAAAGGTAGCTTCGGCCTCTGGCCGAGGATGAGCTCGCGGCGGATTAGCTTGTTGGTGGGGTAATGGCCCACCAAGGCGACGATCCGTAGCTGGTCTGAGAGGACGATCAGCCACACTGGGACTGAGACACGGCCCAGACTCCTACGGGAGGCAGCAGTGGGGAATCTTGCCCAATGGGCGAAAGCCTGAGGCAGCGACGCCGCGTGAGGGAAGAAGGCCTTCGGGTTGTAAACCTCTTTCAGGAGGGACGAAGCTACTCGGGTGAATAGCCCAGAGGGTGACGGTACCTCCAGAAGAAG
>Ga0136633_1000219_pt1 | contig 43511 bp, 45 predicted proteins | sample AntDrymeUQ832206_2_FD_105494 | JGI IMG/M metagenome (GOLD analysis project Ga0136633, IMG submission 105494) | Polar desert sand microbial communities from Dry Valleys, Antarctica - metaG UQ83 (22.06) | ecosystem: Environmental > Terrestrial > Soil > Desert | place: Antarctica: Dry Valley... | reverse complement strand
TTCTGCAACCCCCGGGGACGTAGCTCAGCTGGCTAGAGCACCGCCTTTGCAAGGCGGGGGTCGTGGGTTCGAGTCCCATCGTCTCCACCACCGGGTCCGTCGGCGCGCCGTACCCCGAGCCGGAGCACCGGAGTTCCACGGCTCGCCTCCCTCCCCCGCGGCGGCTTCGCCACGAACGCCGAATGGGGAAAGGAACCGGCCCGGCGGTAGCTTTGGAGCATGACGCGTCGTGATGCCATCGTCCTGCGGGCCTTCGCCGGCTGGACCGTCTACGTGTGGGTCACCCGCATGTGGAACATCCTCCGTGACAACGAGCACGGCGCCGCCTTCAAGGCCGTGCACATGGTGCTGGCCGTCATCTCCGTGGCCTTCGCAGTGGCGGCATGGTCGATCGTCTCCAGGAACCGCAAGCGCAACCCCGACCGCGACCGCGTCGACATCGGCTCGTAGGCACGATCTCGAGCGCCGGCTTCTCCTCCGGCGACCGGTTCGTGGTGGGGTCGTGGGAGATGTCGCCCATCGGCGCCTTCACCGACGTGTTCTGGGCGTCGCCCGACGGTGAGCGGGTGCTGCTGGTCGGCACCGAGCGGGCCGCCCGCTTCGTGTCCGCCGTCTACGGGTTCGACCGTATCGACGTGGTGACGATGCACGCCGCCCACACGGGGACGACGCTCGACGTGGAGGCGGGCCCGGTTCGCATCCACCTCGGGGCGGGCCCTGGCTGGCGCATCCCCCTGGCGGCCCTGCGCCCACCCGCGGTCACCCGCTGGATCGAGGGGCCGCTGGCGCGCCTCGCCCTCGGGGTGCGCACCTTCGGCGTCAGCCCGTCGGGCGTGCGGGAGTGGTACGCCGCCGACGAGTATCGCCGGGTGACGGCCGGCCAAGCGTCGATCGACCGGCGCGACCTCGGGCCGCTCGACTCCGTGTGGACAGCGGCCGGGTTCGGCTTCAGCGAGCCGCCCAGGACGCCGGCGATGGTGCGGGTGCGTCCCCGGCTGTACGACCCGTCCGGGAGCCTCGACGCGGTGCTCGCGTAGCCTGGGGACAGGGCGAGATGGCGGACGGCAGCGAAGTGGGCGACAGGCCGGGGGCGTCGCCACCCGGCGGCGAAGGCCCGGGCCCGGGGTGGGTCCGGCTCCTTTGGCCCTACCTGCGGGCCCATCGCCGTGACGTGGTGGTCGGCTTCGGCGCCGCCGTCCTCGGCCTCACCGTCACCGCCCTGACGCCCCTCGTGCAGAAGGTGGTGGTGGACGACGTCGTGCTCGGCGGCCGCCGCCCGCTGGCGCCGTGGCTCACCCTCCTCGTCCTGGCGGGCCTCGCCCAGTTCGGCGCCGCCCACGTCCGCCGCTACGTGGGAGGCCGGGTGGCCCTCGACGTGCAGCACGACCTGCGCAACGACATCTTCGCCCGCCTCCAGCGCCTCGACTTCGCCCGCCACGACCAGTCCCACACAGGCCAGCTGGTGTCCCGGGCGACGGGCGACGTGATGATCGTGCAGGGCCTGCTCGCCTTCCTCCCCCTGATGACGGGCAACGTGGTGTTGCTCTTCCTGTCGCTGGTGATCATGGCGTTCCTATCGCCCCTCCTGACGGTGGTGGCACTGGTGGCCGTGCCCGTGCTGCTCGTCCTCGCCGTTCGGCTGCGCACCACCGTGTTCCCCGCCGCGTGGGACGCGCAGCAGAAGGCGGGCGAGGTGGCCGGCGTGGTGGACGAGGCTGTCACCGGCGTGCGGGTGGTGAAGGCGTTCGGCCAGGAGCAGCGCGAGCTCGAGCGCCTCACCCGGGCCAGCGAGGAGCTGTTCGGCTCACGGGTGCGGGCGGCCCGCATCGAGGCCAGCTCCACGGCCACGTTCCAGACGGTGCCGGCCCTGGCCCAGGTCGCCGTCCTCGCCCTCGGCGGTTGGCTGGCACTGCATGGGCGCATCAGCGTGGGCACGTTCCTCGCCTTCTCCTCCTACCTCATCCAGCTGGTGGCGCCGGTGCGCATGCTGTCCGCCCTGCTGGTCGTGGCCCAGCAGGCCCGCGCCGGTGTGGAGCGCATCTTCGACATCCTCGACGCCAACCCCGACGTGGAGGAGCGCCAGGATGCGCAGGTCCTGCCCGAGCTCACCGGCGAGGTCGTGTTCGACGACGTGAGCTTCGGCTACCAGCGCTCCCGCCCTGTGCTGGCAGGCTTCAACCTGCGGGTGGCGCCGGGCGAGACGGTGGCGCTGGTGGGCGCCTCGGGCTCGGGCAAGTCCACCGTAGCCATGCTGCTCCCCCGCTTCTACGACGCCCAGGCCGGCGGCGTGCGGGTCGACGGAGTCGACGTCCGCGACGTCACCTTCGACTCGCTACGCCGCCAGGTCGGCGTGGTGTTCGAGGAGACGTTCCTCTTCTCCGACACCGTGCGGGCCAACATCGCCTACGGCCGCCCCGACGCCACCGACGACGAGATCGTGGCTGCCGCACGGGCGGCCGAGGCGCATGAATTCCTGTCCGCATTGACCGATGGGTACGACACCGTGCTCGGCGAGCGGGGCCTCACGCTGTCGGGCGGGCAGCGCCAGCGCGTTGCGCTGGCCCGGGCGCTACTGACCGATCCCCGGATCCTGGTGCTCGACGACGCCACCTCTGCCATCGACTCGCGGGTCGAGGAGGAGATCCACGCCACCCTGCGCCGCCTGCTCCAGGGGCGCACCACCCTGCTGGTCGCCCACCGCCGCTCCACGCTCCGCCTGGCCGACCGCATCGCCGTGGTGGACGGCGGTGCCGTCGTCGACATCGGCACCCACGCCGAGCTCCTCGTGCGTAGCCCGCTGTACCGGGCCCTGCTGGCCGGACCGGGGGACACGTGCGAGGGCGCCGACGAGCCTGCCGAGGCGACCGCCGGTGCGCCCGACAGCGAGCGGGATGAGGCCACCGTCACCTCCGCCGTTCCCGCGACCCCCACCGCGCCGGCTTCCACCGCCACCGCAACACCCGGCGTCACCCCCGAGGCGTGGCAGCCCGTCGGCGGGCCCGCTCCCGTGGCCCGGTCCACGTCGGCGCCGATGGGTGCCACCGTGACCGGCGCCGGCCACGGCCGCACCTTCAACGGCCCGATGGCCTCCGACTTCATGGCCCGCATGGGGCCGACCCCCGAGCTGATGGGGGCGGTGGCCGCCCTGCCTTCCCCGACCGAGCGTCCGTCATCGAGGGCCCTCGAAGCAGTGGGCGCCGGCCGGTTCAGCCTGCGTCGGCTCATCCGGCCCTACCGCCGCCAGTTGGCCGTCGGCCTCACCCTCGTCGTGCTCGACACGGCCGCCTCGCTGGCCGGCCCCGCGCTCGTGCGCCTGGGCATCGACAGGGGCGTGGTGGGCGGATCGGAGCGGGCGCTGTGGACGGCCAGCGCCGCCTTCGGTGTCGTCGTGCTGGCCAACTGGGTGAACGTCTACGCCCAGCAGCGCTACACCCGGCGGACGGCCGAGGAATTGCTGTTCGGCCTGCGGGTGGGCATCTTCCGCCACCTCCAGAGCCTCGGCCTCGACTATTTCGATCGCGAGATGCCGGGCCGGATCATGACCCGCATGACCACCGACGTGGAGAGCCTGTCCACGCTGTTGCAGAACGGACTCCTCAGCGCGGTGGTGAGCATGTTCAGCTTCGGCGGCGTCGCCGTGCTCATGCTGTTCATGAACGTGCGGCTGTCGATCGCCACCATGATCGTGCTGCTGCCGCTCGTCGCGGCCACCATCTGGTTCCGGCGCCTGTCGGCGGCCGCCTACGACACCGCCCGCGACCGCATCGCCACGGTCAACGCCAACCTCCAGGAGAGCCTCTCCGGTGTGCGCGTCGCCCAGGCGTACGGGCGGGAGAAGCGCAACATCGGCGAGTTCCGCCGAGTCACCCGCGACTACTTCGACGCCCGCCTCGGCGCCCAGCGCCTGGTGGCCACCTACTTCCCCTTCGTGGAGCTGCTCTCCCAGGTGGCGGCGGTGGTGGTGCTCGGCGTGGGCGCCGGCCAGATCCGCTCCGGCCACCTCACCCCGGGCGAGCTCATCGCCTTCCTGCTCTACCTCAACCAGCTGTTCTCCCCGATCCAGCAGCTGTCGCAGGTGTTCGACACCTACCAGCAGGCCCGGGCCTCGATGGTGCAGGTGGGTGCGCTGCTGGACACACCGTCGTCCACGCCCCGCCCCGACTCGCCGGTGGCCGTGGGGCGGGTCACCGGCGCCCTCCGGTTCGACGCTGTGCGCTTCCGCTACCCGGGCGCCGACGCCGACGCCGTCTGTGGCCTCGATCTCGATATCCGGCCCGGCCAGCGCATCGCCCTGGTGGGCGAGACGGGCGCCGGCAAGTCCACCATCGTCAAGCTGGTCGCCCGCTTCTACGACCCCACCGAGGGAGCCGTGCTGGTGGACGGTGTACCCCTCACCGACATCGACCTCGACGCCTACCGCCGCCAACTCGGCTACGTGCCGCAGGAGGTCTTCCTCTTCTCGGGCACCATCCGCGACAACATCGCCTACGGCCGGGCCGGTGTGAGCGACGCCGAGGTGGAGGCAGCGGCCCGGGCCGTGGGCGCCCACGACTTGATTGCCGGCCTGCCCGGCGGCTACCTCCACCCGATCACCGAACGCGGGCGATCCCTGTCGGCCGGCCAGCGCCAGCTGATCGCCCTGGCCCGGGCCCACCTGGTGGACCCCGCCATCCTGCTGCTGGACGAGGCCACGTCCAACCTCGACCTCGTGACCGAGGCCCGGGTGACCCGGGCCATGCAGGTGCTGTCCGCCGGCCGCACCACGCTGCTGGTGGCCCATCGCCTTCCGACGGCGGCCGGCGCCGACCGGGTGGTGGTGGTCGACGGAGGCCGCATCGTGGAACAGGGGCCGCACGCCGAGCTGCTCGCTCGTGGTGGGCGGTACGCCGAGATGTGGCGTGCCTTCGAGGTCGAGCCACAGGCGGTGTGAGAGCGGGGGCGGCGGTCGACCCTTCCCGATAACGAGTTCCGGCGTTACACTCGGTTCGCGGTGAATGTCGGAGTGGCTTGACCGCTGACCCGAGGAGGCGAAATGCGCAGGTTCGCCCGATTCGTGACCATCGCCATGGCGGCGTTCCTGGCCATGGGAGGCATGTCGGCGGCCGGTCCCGGCCAGCACGGCGGTGACGCCGGCCACCTGATCGGTACGGGTGACTGGGGCAAGATCGAGCTGGTCGGCCAGCTCGAGGTGACCCAGACCGAGGGCCTGGTGGCCGACGTCGCCGCCTACGGGAACTACGCCTACCTGGCCAACTGGGGCGAGCCCGACTGCGCCGGTCCCGAGACGGGCGGGGTCAACACCCCTGACTCCGGCGCCTGGGTGATCGACATCTCCGACCCGGCCAACCCGAAGCAGGTGAACTTCATCGCCATGCCCCAGGACACCCGGCCGGGCGAGGGGATGCAGGTCGTCCACATCGTCACGCCCAAGTTCACCGGCGAGATCCTGGTGATGAACGCCGAGGCCTGCGGCAAGAACTACAAGGGCGGCTTCATGCTCTACGACGTCACCGACCCCCTGAAGCCGGTGAAGCTGAAGGAGGGCTTCGGCGAGCGCACCGGGTCCGACGCCCACCAGACCCACAGCGCCTTCGTCTGGCAGCCTGTGCTGGGCGGACCCGCCTACCTGGTCACCCAGGACGAGCAGGACCTCGCCGACGTCGACATCTACGACATCACCAACCCCCGGCGGCCCCGGATGCTGACCGAGCTCAACCTCAACAACTACAACGTGGCCCAGCCGGCGCTCAACCTGGCCGACTCGAACCTGCACGACATGACGGTCAAGTGCATGACCTCGGGCGCCTACGCCGGCAAGTGCATCATGATCGCCTCGTACTGGGACGGCGGCTACGTCCTGCTCGACGTCACCAACCCCGCCGCTCCGGTGTTCCTTTTCGACACCGACTATGCCGCCATCGACCCCGAGCTGTTCGAGCAGACCGGCATCGCCCTCACCCCCGAGGGCAACGCCCACCAGGCCGAGTTCACCGCCGACAACCGGTTCTTCATCGGCACCGACGAGGACTTCTCGCCCTACCGGGCCCGGATCGCCACCGACGACGGCGGCGTGTACGACGCCGGCGAGTTCGGCTGGACGGTGCCGATCAGCGAGCTCTACGGCACCCTCAACGGGCCCACCATCTACGGCGGCTACGGCTGCACTACGGCGGGGATCCCCGCTGCGTCGACGCTGCCGCTGGCTCCCGGCGAGGAGTCGATCCTGGTCCTGCAGCGGGGCCCGCTCGGGGACCCGAGCCAGACCCAGGCCGCCTGCTTCTTCTCCAACAAGGTGGAGACGGCGCAGATCCTCGGCTACGACGCCGTGATCATCGCCAACCACCACACCGGTGCGCTGGGCGGCGCCGGGCCCGACGCCTACCTCTGCGGCAGCCAGGGCCACGAGTTCGACGTCCAGATCTCGGCGGTGTGCGTGGGCCACCGGGCCATGCACGAGCTGTTCGACGACCCGAACGCCGCCGACAACTTCACCTACCCAGAGGCGGTCCCGGCCATCGGGACCGTCGGTGACAAGATCAACGTCACCACCCAGTTCGACGGGTGGGGCTACGTCCACCTTTACGACGCCGCCACCGGCGCCGACCTGGACACCTTCGCCATCCCCGAGGCCATGGACCCGGCCTACGCCTCCGGCTTCGGCGACCTCACCGTCCACGAGGTGGTCACCGACCCCACCGACCCGAGCCTGCTGTACCTCTCGTACTACTCGGGCGGCCTGCGGGCGCTGCAGATCCAATGCACCAACCCGGCCGACAACACCACGTGCGAGCTGGTCGAGGTGGGCGGCTACCTCGACGAGGCGGGGAACAATTTCTGGGGCGTCGAGGTCATCCCCAACCCGGCTGACAACCCGGCCGTGGAAGGTGACGAGGTACTCATCCTGGCCAGCGACCGCGACTACGGGCTGTTCATCTTCCGGGACCCGTGAGCGGCGGCGCTCACCGCGCCCCCTGACGGGAGGCTGCGATTCGACCCCGCGCGCTTCCGCTACCCCGGCGCGACCGAGTGGTCGTGGTCGACGGAGGCCGCATCGTCGAGCAGGGGCCGCACGCCGAGCTGCTCCTCGGGCGGCCGGTAGATGTGGCGCTCCTTCGAGGTCGAGCCTCCGGCGGTGTGAGGCATTTGCGTCACGATCTTCGCCTCGTCGGCTCACATCCGGCGGCCGGCGGTCGATGGGGCAGGTGTGGCAGTCTCGGTGCCGCTCCTGCCCAGTCTCGGCGTCCACGACCACGTCGTCGAGTTCTACGAGACCGAGGAGTTCCTGGTCGACACCGTCGCCGGCTCCCTGGGGCCCGCGCTGCACGACGGCGCCGCCGCCATCGTCGTCGCCACCGGCTCCCATCGGCACTCGTTCGACGTCGCTCTCCGCTCGGCCGGGGTCGACACGGCCGCCGCCGCCGCCGCCGGCCGCTACCTGACGTTCGACGCCGCCCAGTTGCTGACGACCTTCATGGTCGAGGGCAACCCGGACGGGGAGCGTTTCCGCCACTCGATCGGGGGGGCGATCGACAAGGCCGCCGCCTCCGGCGGCCGGGTGTGGATCTACGGCGAGATGGTCGCCCTCCTGTGGGAGGCCGGCGACGTGGGGCCGGCGATCGCTCTCGAGGACCTCTGGAACGACCTCGCCGCCGCCTTCGACTTCGCGTTGCTGTGCGCCTACCCGCTCCGTGTCTTCGAGGACGAGGCCAGTGCGGCGGGGTTCAGGCGGGTCTGCGAGCAGCACACCATCGTGATCCCCGGCGAGGACTACACGCGGCCCCAGAACGCGGACGAGCAACGGCGTTCCGTCGCCCGTCTGCAGCAGGAGGCGGCCGCGCTGCGGACCGAGGTCGCCCACCTGCGGGACGAGAAGGAGATCCTTGCTGAGCTGGCGTACGTCGACGCCCTCACCGGGCTCGGAAACCGTCGTGCGTTCGACCTGCACATCGAACGCGAGTGGGCGCTCTCGATACGAGACGGCGTCGACAGCTACGTGCTGGTGGCCGATCTCGACGGCTTCAAGGCGTACAACGACCGGTACGGGCACCTGGCCGGCGATGAGGCCCTCCGCCGGTTCGCGCGAGCGCTGCGCGTCGCTGCCCGCGGCACCGACCTCCTGGCCCGGATAGGCGGCGACGAGTTCGGGATCCTGCTCGTCCGCTGCAATGAGTCGGCCGCCCACAGCTTCAAGGCGCGCGTGGGCGCGGCGATGGCCGAGGCCGGTATGGGTGACCTCCGCGCCAGCCTCGGGCACGCGTCGCTGTACCGGTCCACGTCGGCGACCAGGGCGCTGGAGCGGGCTGACCTGGCGATGTTCGCCCGCAAACGGGCAGCCCGTGTGCCCCGCTTCGACCACACGTTCGGGCGATCCCCCGATCTGTGATCGCCCCGGTCCTCGTGAAAGCTCCCGGCAACTCGGCGATGCCGTCGGATCGTCGATTCGTGCCCGGACGATCCCGCGGGATCGTCGATTTCTGTGGACAAGTCCAACTGTGACCCCGGCTCGTCGGTGTGCCCGGCCGGCGATCCCGCGGGATGGTCTCCGGCCTCGTCGCGCAGGGCATGGTCGGCGGCGTCGAGGGCCTGGAGGACCAGCGCACCCTCGTCGGGACCGAGTCGGGCGGTGAGCACCAGCGAACCGTCGTCGTCCCAGAACCAGTGGAGGTGGCGGGCCTCACGCCGGCGGGCGGCGTTCTCCGCTTCGTCGCCCGTCTCGACATTGGCGCGGGCCCGGGCGATGCGGTCGAGCTGGGCAGCGGTGGTGTGGCGGGCCAGCTCGACGAGAGGGGCCTCGGTCTCCGGCGTGGCGATGCGAACCAGCGCCCGGACCTTGGAGTAGGTGAGCTCCCCGGCGGCGAAGGCGGCCCGAACCTTGGCCAGTTCGGGAAGCCGCTTCGCCACACGGAGGTGCTGGCGGCCGGCCACCAGGCTCATGCCGCAGCGCCAGCTCAGCCAGTGGGCGCACGACTTCGCTCCCTGGTGGCCCCAGCCTTCACGCCGGTCGAACTCGGCGACCAGCTCCAGCCAGCGGCACATGGCGGCCGACAGGTGGGCGGACAGCTGACAGATCTCGTGCTCGAGGTGCTCAAGCGGGACCTCGCGACCGGTGGCTTCGGTGCTGGCGCCCATGGTGGGTGACCTCCTCGTCGAGCCCCGGCGACCGACATCGAGGGTCCCGGTCGGACCGGGGAACAGTTGTTCGAGTCTACTCCCTGCCGAGTGCCCAGGTCAACGCGAAGTCCTTTGCCTGCCGGGGTTTGGTGCACCAAGGCTTCTCGCGCCAGCGACTGATCGCACTGCCGTGGCCGCTCCGCAGGCGCCCAACGGGTCTGGCACTACCCTTGAAACCGAAAGCCAGGGAGGCATCGTGAGCGAGACGACCGAGCAGCCAGGCGACCTGCACACGGTCGTCATCCGCTTCGCCGGCGACTCGGGCGACGGGATGCAGCTCACCGGCGACCGCTTCACCCTGTCGAGCGCGGTATTCGGGAACGACCTGGCAAGCATGCCGGACTACCCGGCCGAGATCCGGGCGCCGGCGGGCACCATGGCCGGCGTCTCCGCCTTCCAGATCCACATCTCCGACCACGACATCCTCACCCCGGGCGACTCGCCCAACGTCCTGGTGGCCATGAACCCGGCGGCCCTGCGGGCCAACGTGGGCGACGCCGATCCGGGCAGCACGCTCATCGTCAACATCGACGCTTTCGACGAGCGCAGCCTGGCCAAGGCCGGCTACGGGTCGAACCCCCTGACCGACGGATCGCTCGTGGCCTACACGGTGTACGAGGTGCCGATGACGTCGATGACGTTGGAGGCGGCCAAGCCGAGCGGCGCCAGGTCGCGCGACGCCGAGCGCAGCAAGAACTTCTTCGCCCTCGGCCTCCTGTCGTGGATGTACACCCGGCCCACGGACGTGACGCTCAGGTGGATCGAGCAGCGCTTCGGCTCGAAGCCGATGGTGGCCGAGGCCAACACGCTGGCCTTCAAGGCGGGCTACAACTTCGGCGAGACGGCCGAGCTGTTCGGCGCGCCCAGCCAGGTGCAGCCCACCGCCTTCAAGCCCGGCACCTACACCAACATCACGGGCAACGCGGCGCTGGCGTGGGGCCTCATCGCCGCCGCCCAGCTGGCCGAGCTGCCGCTGTTCCTGGCCTCATACCCCATCACGCCGGCGTCCGACATCCTCCACGAGCTGTCCAAGTACAAGAACTTCGGCGTGCGCACCATGCAGGCGGAGGACGAGATCGCCGCCGCCGGGGCAGCCCTGGGCGCCGCCTTCGGAGGCCACCTCGGGGTCACTACCACCAGCGGTCCGGGCATGGACCTCAAGGCGGAGACCATCGGGCTGGCCGTCAGCCTCGAGCTTCCACTGGTGATCATCGACGTGCAGCGGGCCGGCCCGTCCACCGGCCTGCCCACCAAAACCGAGCAGTCCGATCTGCTCATGGCAATGTACGGCCGCCACGGCGAGGCGCCGCTGCCCATCGTGGCGGCGAAGACGCCGGGCCACTGTTTCGAGGCCGCCATCGAAGCGGCCCGCCTGGCAGTGAAGTACCGCACGCCGGTGATCCTGCTCAGCGACGCGTCGCTGGCCAACGGCGCCGAGCCGTGGCGGCTCCCGCAGCTGGCCGACCTGCCCGACATCAGCGTGCCCTTCGCCATGCGCCCCAACGGCACCGCCCCCGACGGCTCGCCCGAGTTCCTGCCCTACCTGCGCGACCCGGCCACCCTCGCCCGGCCGTGGGCCGTGCCCGGCACCCCGGGCCTCGAGCACCGCATCGGCGGCCTGGAGAAGGCCGACGGCACGGGCGCCATCAGCTATGACCCGGCCAACCACGAGCTCATGGTGCGGTCCCGCGCCGCCAAGGTGGCGGGTATCGCCGGCGACATCCCGCCCGTCGAGGTCGACGACCCGAGCGGCGCCGCCGACGTCCTCCTCCTCGGCTGGGGCTCTACCTACGGCTCCATCGCGGCGGCCGCCGAGCGGCTCCGCCGGCGGGGGCGGCCGGCCGCCCATGTCCACCTCACCCACCTGAACCCGTGGCCGTCGAACTTCGGTGAGGTCGTGAAGCGGTACGCCAAGGTGCTGGTGCCGGAGATGAACCTCGGCCACCTCTGCTCGATGGTGCGGGCCGAGTTCCTTGTCGACGCCCGGCCCATCTCCAAGGTGCAGGGGCAGCGGTTCCTGTACTCCGAATTGGAAGCGGCCGTGGTCGCCTTGACGGAGGGCATATGACAGATATCGATGTCCCGCTGACCACCAAGAAGGACTGGTCGAGCGACCAGGAGGTGCGGTGGTGCCCCGGCTGCGGGGACTACTCGATCCTTACCGCCGTGCAGATGCTGATGCCCGAACTCGGCGTGCGCCGGGAGAACACCGTGTTCATCTCGGGCATCGGCTGCTCCAGCCGCTTTCCCTATTACATGAACAGCTACGGCCTGCACGGCATCCACGGCCGCGCCCTCCCGCTGGCCACCGGCCTGGCCGTGGCCCGGCCCGACCTCGACGTGTGGGTCGTCACCGGCGATGGCGACGGCCTGTCCATCGGCGGCAACCACCTCATCCACGCGCTGCGCCGAAACGTCAACATCACCGTGCTCCTGTTCAACAACCAGATCTACGGGCTCACCAAGGGCCAGTACTCGCCCACCAGCGAGCTGGGCAAGGTCACCAAGTCCACGCCCTTCGGCTCGGTGGACCACCCCTTCAACCCGGTGAGCCTGGCCCTCGGCGCCGAGGCCACCTTCGTGGCCCGCACCCACGACCTCGACCGCAAGCACATGATGGAGACGATCCGCCGGGCCCACGACCACAAGGGCGCCGCATTCGTGGAGATCTACCAGAACTGCAACGTGTTCAACGACGGGGCGTTCGAGCAGGTGACCTCACGCGAGGCCCGCCCGCAGATGCTCATCCCCCTCGTGCACGGCCGGCCCGTGCGCTTCGGCGCCGACGGCGAGAAGTGCGTCACGGTGGACCGCCAGGGCCGAGCCCTCATCGCCGACGTGGCCGACGTGGGCGAGGACGCCATCCTCGTGCACGACGAGCAGCGGGACGAGCCGGGCCTCGCCTTCATGCTCTCCCGCCTGGCCCGGGGCCCGTATGAGCCCACGCCGGTCGGCGTGTTCCGCGCTGTCGAGCGCCCCGACTACGGCTCCCTCGTCAGCCAGCAGATGCTCGACGCCCGGCAGCGCCAAGGCCCCGGCGACCTCGCCACCCTGCTGTCGGGCGGCACCACCTGGCAGGTCTGACCCTGCCGACGCTTGTTGTCGGCAGATCGGCGCGAACTTCGCGCCGTTTCACCGACAAGTACCGCTTGGGGCGTCAGTCGAACTGAGGGCGGGCCCGGGTGGAGCGCTTCAGCTCACTGAAGTGCTCGCTGGTGCCGAGGAGGGCGATGGCGTTCCACAGGTCCACCGCCTCCTTCCCCGTCGGCGCCCGGCTGACGACGGGGCCGAAGAAGGTGGGCCCGTCGGGCGGGGTGAAGCTGATCACCGGCGTGCCGACGTCGCCCCCGCACCGCTCGAGCGCCTCCTCGCTGTCCGCCCGGATGAGGTCGTCGTACTCCGTGGAGCAGGCGGCAGCCGCCGGCTCCACCGGGTAGCCCAGGTCGGCCAGGATGGCCTCGACCCCGGCGCGCTCGTCGAGGGACTCAGGGTCCTTCTCCACATGGATCCGTGTCCCGACGGCGGTGTAGAAGGGCAGGACGGCGTCGACGCCCAGCTGGGCCTTCACGGCGGCCGCGACCCGCAGGAGCTCGAGGCCCCGCGTGTGGACCCGCTCGTAGCCCTGGGGGAAGTCGGTCTCATAGTCCTTGTGCTCGTTGATGATGCGCAGCGAGACGAACCGCCAGTCGACGGTCATCGGCTGCTGCTCCATCACGTTCACCGTCCAGCGGGACGTGATCCACGAGAACGGGCAGGCGGGATCCCAGAAGTACTCGACATCGACCATGCTCGGGTCTTACCCAGTCACGCCCAACTCCACGTCGAGGGCGAGGGTGAGGCACCGGCAGGCGCCGCCCGCCTTGAGGAACTCGCCCACGTCGTGGACCACGACGTCGAACCCCCACGCCTCCAGTTGCCGCCCAACCGCCGAAGGGCACGACGGCATGTGGATGGTGCTGCCCACCACCACCGAGTTGGCGCAGAAGGCGAGGGCGTCGTCGTCGTCCAGCACGAGCGGTTCGGGCACCAGTGCCTCCACCACCCGGCACCCGTAGCGGTCCCAGCCGAGCGGGGCGATGATCGCCCGGCGATCGTCGAGCGGGCAGAACGTGAGGTCGAGGTGGTACAGCCGCGGCTCCACCAGCTCCACGGATCGCACTGCCACGCCGGTGATGGCGGACAGGGCGGCGTGGGTGGCCACGTCGGAGCGGCTGCGGTAGCCCGACAGCAGCACGCCGGCGAAGGGGAGGGCGTCGCCTGCCCCTTCGTGCGACGCCACGCCCGGCAGCTCGTCGACCGTGTAGCCCCGGGCCTCGAACCAGGCCACATCGTGGGAAACCTCGCGCTGGCGTTCGGGGTGGCGGAACCGGGCCGGCACGTACTGCGTACCGTTCACCACGCCGGCGTTGGCGGTGAACACCAGGTCGGGCAGGCCTTCCACCGGGTCCAGCAGCTCGATGGTGGCGCCCGACGCGGTCAGGCCGGCGCACAGGCCGTCCCACTGGGAGCGGGCCAGGTCCAGGTCGACGCGCACCTCGGTGTGCATCCACGAATTGATCTCGTAAAGCACGCCGAAGTGCTCGGGCGGGCACATCAGGAACCGCCGCCCCCACGGAAGCGCCGTCACTGTTTCACGCACAACTCCTGGCACAGGCCCTCGACGAACAAGCCGACGTCGGTGACGATGCCGAGGGCCTGGTGGCTGCCCCGGTCGGCCAGCTTGGTGACGACGGCCTGGTTGATGTCGACGCAGTACGTCTCCACGCCCGACGGCAGGCAGTTGCCGGTGGCGATGGCGTGCAGGGTGGACGCCAGCATGAGGGCGACGCCGACCCCCGGGAGGAGGTGGCGCATGGCGTCGGCCGCCTCCACCACATCGGGGTAGACGTCGGGCAGGGGACCGTCGTCGCGTATCGACCCGGCCAGCACGAACGGCACGCCCTTGGTGACGCACTCGTACATCACGCCGCCGTCGATGTACCCGGCCTCCACGGCGGCGGCGATGGAGCCGTAGCGGCGGACCTCGTTGATGACGCGCAGATGGTTGGCGTGGCCACCCTCGGCTGCCGTGCCGGCCCGCACGGACACGCCGAGCGACGTGCCCATCACGTTGGACTCGATGTCGTGGGCGGCGAACCCGTTGCCGGCGAAGAGGACATCGATCCAGCCCTCCCGCACCATGCGGGCGATGGCGGGGGCGGCGCCCGTGTGGACGACCGCCGGCCCGCACACGGCCAGCACCTTGGCACCCGAGGTCCGGTGCAGCCGCAGGCGGGCGGCCACGTCGGCCACCAGCAGCCCCTTGGGCTTCTCGGACGACACCTCCGAGCTCATGAACTCGAACGGGGTGGCGCCGCGGGGCCGCGACGGCGGGGTGACCCGGATGCCGTCGTTGCCCACCACCACCATGTCGCCCACCCGTACCCGGTGCATGGGCACGGTGCGGGCCCGCCCGTCTGGCGTGATGACGAGCCCGCAGTCCATCTCCGGGTTGCCGACCTCGACCCAGCGGCCGCCCAGCCGTACGGCGGTGGGTAGGTTGGTGGTGGAGTAGAAGCCGGCCGGCAGCACGCCCTCGCGGTCGGCGGCCAGCAGTTCGGCATCGACCGACATCACCCGGTTGGCGCCGTGCGCCTGCAGCTCCACCAGGAGCGAGGCGAGGGCGTCCTCGTCGGCCGCCGTCACCTGGAGGCGGGCCATACTGACGTCGGTGTTGGTGCGCCCGATGTCGACGCTCACCACCTCGTAGTCGGCGCCGCTGGCCAGGATGACGTCCATCAGCTTGGCCAGGATCAGCGAGTCGATGATGTGGCCCTCGACCTCCACCACCTCGCTGGCGCTCACGACGTCCCCGACCCCGCCCAGTCGGCCTCCGGCCCGGATCCGGGCTCGGCGGAAGGGGCGAGGGCCTCGCCGTCCAGCGCTGCTTCTCCGGTCCCGTCGCCGCCGGCCGCTGCCGCACCGGTGATCTGGCTCAGGGGGATCTCCTCGTCGCCGATGGTGGGCTCGTCCTTCAACGTGCCCCGTCGTTCGTCGTAGAGGTCGCGCCCGAGCACCTGGATGATGCCGGCCACAGGAATGGCGAGCAGCGCCCCGAGCAGGCCTGAGAGCTCCACCCCGATCAGCACCGCTACCAGGACCACCAGCGGGTTCAGGTCGACCGTCTTCGACATGATCGTCACCTGGAGCACGTGGTTCTCGAACTGCTGGTACACCACGAAGAACACGACGGTGGCGATGCCCTGGCCGGTGGAGTTGAGGAAGGCGACCAGCACGGCCGGCACCGCGCCCAGGGTGGCGCCCACCAGGGGGATGAGGTCGGCGAAGGCGACCCACAGGGCCAGCACGGTGCGGAAGGGGACGTCGGCCGCCCACAGGAAGACGAACGTCACCAGACCGGCGATCACGCTGATGAGCAGGTTGCCGGCCACGTAGCCGGTGACCGCCCGGGCGCAGTCCGAGGCCACGTGGCGCACCCGCTCCGCCGCCGGTGGCGACAGGGCGCCGAGGCCGGTGCGCATCATCCGGGGGCCGGTCAGCAGCATCAGGATGGTGAGCACGAAGATGGTGAGGGCGGCGGCCACCGCGTTGCCCACCCCCTTCAGGATGTCGAGGCTGTTGCTGCCCAGGTTGTTGAGGGCCTTCTGGAAGTCGTCGCGGCGCTCCTCGATGCGGCGGTCGAGGTCGTACCGCTTGACCAACCCGCCGAGGGGCCCCTGGCCGGCCTTTGCCTCCTCGACGTGGCGGGGGAAGTTCTCGGAGAACTCCTGGGACTGGTCCACGATCGGCGTGATGAACGTGTAGAGCAGCCCGCCGAGAGCGCCGAGCAGAGCGAGGATCATGATCCCGGTGGCGAGCGAGCGGCGGACCCGGACCCTGTGCTCGAGGAAGTCCACCGGCGGCGTGAGCACGATGGCGAAGAAGCCGGCGATCACCAGCCACACCAGGATCTTCGACACCGACTTCACCATGGCGATGGCGGCCAGGGCGAGGACGACGGAGCCGATGGTGGCCCAGATGGTGCGCCACGGGACCGGAGGTCGGGCGGGTGCGGCGCGTAGCGGCGACATCGCCGGTCAGCGTACCCAGGGGGTAACCTCCGCCTCGCCATGGGCCAACCGATCGTGGTCGTGCAGAAGCCGTCGTCCACCAAGGGCGTGCTGCGCTTCGAGATCAACCGCAGCCTCACCGGGATGGGCCACGAGGCCTATGCCAGCGCTGCTGCCGCCACCGGCGACCGGCCGCCCGACGTGCTCGCCCGGCGGCTGTTCGAGCACGGCGGCGTCGACGCCGTGCACGTGTTCTCGAACATGATCACTGTGGAGCTTTCCACGGGCGAGTCGGGCGCGGGGATGCGCGAGCTCGTCGAGGAGCTGTTCATCCACTACCGCGACGGCGTGCAGCCCAGCATCCCCTGAGATGAGCTACGACGCGTGGTCGGCGGTGCTCGAACGCCTCGACGACGCGGCCAAGCTCACAGATCTGGACCCTGACATCCACCGCATGCTGCGCACGCCGCGGCGGGTCCTCGAGGTGGCGGTGCCGGTGCGGATGGACGACGGCCGGGTGGAGGTGTTCACCGGCTGGCGGGTCCACCACGACACCACGAGGGGCCCGGGGAAGGGAGGCATCCGCTTCCATCCCGATCTCGACGTCCACGAGGTGACGGCGCTGGCCGCCGACATGACCTTCAAGACGGCGGTGGCCAACCTGCCGTTCGGCGGGGCCAAGGGCGGGGTGCGCTGCGACCCCACCGTCATGTCGCTGGGCGAGCTGGAGCGGGTCACCCGACGCTACGCCCTCGAGGTGTCGCCCCTCCTCGGCCCCGACCGGGACGTGCCGGCACCCGACGTCAACACCGACGGACGGGTCATGGCGTGGTTGATGGACACCCTCGCCATGATGCACGGGGGCGAGCTGCTGGCCGGCACCGTCACGGGCAAGCCCCTGGCGGTGGGCGGCACCCGCGCCCATGCCGGCGCCACGTCGTCCGGCGTGGTGATGTGTGCCCGGGCCGCCTTCGCCGCCCTCGAGCTGCCGCTTGCCGGCAGCCGGGCCGTCATCCAGGGCTTCGGCAAGGTGGGCGGGCCGCTCGCCTTCCTGCTGTCGTCGGCCGGCATGCGGGTGGTGGCGGTGAGCGACATCGGCGGCGCCGTGTGCAACGCGGGCGGCCTCGACCCGTCAGCCCTGTCGGACCATGTGGCCCGCACCGGCACGGTGGCCGGGTTCGAGCGGGCCGACCCGCTCGATCCGGCCGACCTGTGGCGGGTGGAGAGCGAGCTGGTCGTGCCGGCCGCCCTGTCGGGCGCCATCGACGGCCGGGTGGCGGAGGAGCTGGCCACCAAGGTGGTGGTGGAGGCAGCCAACGGGCCCACCACGCCCGATGCCGATCCGGTGCTCGACCGGCGCGGCATCGTGGTGGTGCCTGACATCCTGGCCAACGCCGGCGGGGTGACCGCCTCCTACTTCGAGTGGGCCCAGGACCGCCAGGGCTTCGCGTGGGACGAGGACACAGTGGCCGTCCGGCTCCGCTCGTTCATGGACACCGCTTTCACCTCGGTGTGGGCCAAGGCGGACACGCTCCAGGTGTCACTCCGCCGGGCCGCCTTCGCCCTGGCGGTGGAGCGAGTGGCCGAGGCCATCTCCGCGCGCGGCCTCTTTCCATAGGGAGCCACCCGGAGCACCATCAGGCTCGAGCCGGAACCTCCGGTTCCGGTCTCGGAAGATGGAACTGGGGCAGGTGGGCGTCGGGTCGGGCGATGACTTCGGCGGCGCGGGCCATCTCCTCCTGGAGGGTGGCGATCTCGCGTTCGATGCGGGCGGCGTCGGCGGAGCGGTCCTGGACGGTGGCCCGCTCGCGCTGCTCGACGAGTTCGACCAGCTGGAGTTCCAGGCCCACCACATGATCCTCGAGGGACGGGTCGGTCATGCCCTGTCTTGTACCCGCCGGCTCTCCGATCTATGCCCCCTGGCGGCTCGTGGTCAGCTTCCGGCGAAGAGAGGGGGCACCGTGGGCCGCGGTGGTTCGACGGCCTGACGGATGGCCCGCGTACCATCGCCCGATGACCGCGAACGTCGTCCCCGGCACCGCTGCTGAGCGCTGGCGGAGCGCCCTCGACGAGTGGGCGATCCCTGCGGAGATCGAGGCGGCAGCGCCCGAGCCGCCGTGGGGCTTCCCACCCTCCGTCTTCGCCAAGCGGGCCGAGCGGACCGTCGCCGAGACCGTGGGCAGCCCATCGCAGCGCCGGGCAGCGGAGGCCGTCCCGGAGGGAGGGACCGTGCTCGACGTCGGCGTGGGCGGCGGCGCCGGCTGCCTCCCGCTGGCCCCCCCCTGCCGTCCGGCTGGTCGGTGTCGACGAGGGCCCGGCCATGCTGGCCGTGTTCGCCGACGCCGCCGACCGCGTCGGCGTGGCCTACGAGGAGGTGCAGGGAAGCTGGCCTGCGGTGGCGCCCACGCCCTCCTCGGGCGGGACGACGAACCCCGTCGGGGCATGACGATCTGGTGGGACGGGGCCGCCTGAACCCCGGTTGACGCTATCGAACAGACGTTCGATACTGGGAAGGCATGGCCTTTGCCTCCCCCTCGCCCGCCGTCCCCCCGGGGCTGGCCGGTCTCCCCGAATCGGTCCGGCCCGTGTCCCTGGCCGGGGCACGGGTGCTGCCCGTACTGCCGGCGTTGGGGAGCCTCCTTCCGGGCGGGGGCCTGCGGCGGGGGTCCACGGTGGCGGTGGCCGGCTCCCCGTCACTGGCCCTGGCCCTGCTGGCCGGGCCGTCGGCGGCGGGGTCGTGGTGCGCGGCGGTGGGCATGCCGTCGCTCGGGCTGGTGGCCGCCGCCGAGGTCGGCGTGGTCATCGGGCGCCTGGCCCTGGTGGCGGCGCCGGGACGCGACTGGGCGGCGGTGGTGGCAGCCCTGCTCGACGCCCTCGACGTGGTGGTCGTGCGCGTGCCCGATCGGGCCGTCCGGGCGGCCGACGCCCGCCGCCTGGCCGCCCGGGCCCGCGAGCGGGGCTCGGTGCTGGTGCCCCTCGGCCGGTGGGAGGGCGCCGACGTGCGCCTGTCCGTGGCCACCTCGGCGTGGGAGGGCCTCGAGCACGGCTCGGGCCACCTGCGGGCCCGCCTGGTGGAGGTGGTGGCCGAGGGCCGGGGCGCCTCCGCCCGACCCCGCCGGGCCCGCCTCTGGCTCCCCGCCGCCGACGGCACCGTCGCCCCCGCCGGCAACGGTTCCGGCGGCGTCAGCATCCGGCTCCCCGCCGCCGACGGCCCGGGCGCCGGTTCCGGCGCACCGACCGCATGACCGACGCCACCAGGACCCTGCACGGCGCCGGACGGGGCTGGGGCCCCGGCCGGGCGATGAGCGACGCCACCAGGACCCTGGTGGCATGGGTGCCCGACTGGCCGATCGTGGCCGCCGGCGTGGCCGCCGGCGTGCCTGCCGTCGTGGTGTTCGCGAACCGGGTGGTGGCGTGCTCGGCCGGGGCGCGGGCCGAAGGGGTGGTGCGGGGGCTGCGCCGGCGGGAGGCGCAGGGCCGCTGCCCGGCGCTGCTGGTCCTCGAGCACGACGCCGGCCGGGATGCCCGCGCCTTCGAGCCGGTGGCGGCGGCCGTCTCCGCCTTCGCCCCCCGGGTGGAGGTCGTCCGCCCGGGCATGGCCGCCGTCGCCACACTCGGGCCGTCCCGCTACTTCGGCGGCGACGGCGCCCTCGCCGCCCGCGTCACCGAGGCCGTCACCGCCGCCCTGCCCGACTGCGGTGCGGGGACGGAGGTGGGGGTCGCCGACGGGGCGTTCGCCGCCGGCCTGGCCGCCCGGCGGGGGCTGGTGGTGGCGCCGGGAGGGTCGCCCGCCTTCCTGGCGCCGTTCCCGGTGGCCACCCTCGACCGTCCCGACCTGGCCGGGCTGCTGCTGCGCCTCGGCCTGCGCACGCTGGGGGCGTTCGCCGCACTGCCCGGCACCGACGTGCTGGCCCGCTTCGGCCCCGACGGCGCCGTCGCCCATCGCCTGGCCCGCGGCCTCGACGAGCGGCCCCTCGCCGGCACCGACCCGCCGCCCGACTTCGCCGTCCAGGTCGAGCTCGACCCACCCGCCCTCCGGGTCGACACCGCCGCCTTCGCGGCCAAGGCCCTGGCCGACGAGCTGCACCGCACCCTCGCCGGCCGGGGCCTGGCCTGCACCCGCGTGTGCATCGAGGCCGAGACCGAGCACGGCGAGCACCTGGCCCGGCTGTGGCGCTCCGACGGCGCCCTCGGTCCGGCGGCCATGGCGGACCGGGTCCGCTGGCAGCTCGACGGCTGGCTGCACACGGCCGACGGCGCTCACCGCCCCACCGGCGGGATCTCGTTGCTGCGCCTGGCGCCCGACCAGGTCGTCCCCGACGACGGCCGCCAGCTCGGCTTCTGGGGGGGCTCGGCCGAGGTCGCCGACCGGGCCGCCCGGGCGCTGGCCCGGGTGCAGGGCATGCTCGGCCCCGAGGCGGTGGTCACGGCCGTGCCCAGCGGCGGCCGTCACCCGGCCGAGCGGGTCACGCTGGTGCCGTGGGGTGACGTGCGGGAGCCCGCCCGCCCCGCCGACCGCCCCTGGCCGGGCCGGGTGCCGTCGCCCTCGCCCGCCACCGTGTTCGTCCCCGTGCTGGCAGCCGAGGTGGTGGCGCAGTCGGGTGAGCCGGTGGGCGTCACCGGGCGGGGCGCCGTCACCGCCCCGCCGGCGCAGCTCTTGGTCGACGGCGGCCGGTGGACGCCCGTGACCGGTTGGGCCGGCCCGTGGCCGGCCGACGAGCGCTGGTGGGACACCGGCGCCCACCGCCGCCGGGCCCGCTTCCAGGTGGTGGCCGGCGACACCGCCTGGCTGCTCGCCCTCGAGGGCGGCCGCTGGTGGGCAGAGGCCTCCTATGACTGACCGGGCCCAGCCCGCCCGTCCGCACGGGGAGCCTGCGGCACCATCGGCTGCTCTACGACATCTGGTGCCGCAGGCCGGCGCTGCCCACCCCGTGTCGGGGCAGTGAGCGGGGATGGGCTGGCGCAATCCGCCGATCCCGTGGTCCGAGCTGCACCGGCGGATGGTGACGCCCGCGCCCGCAAACGGGACGGGGCGGCCCGACCCGGTGCCCGAGGTGGCCAACGGCGGTGACAGCCCGGCGTGGTCGCGCAAGCGCCAGCCGTTCGAGCCGTCCGTCCGGGCCGCCGGCGCCGGCAGCGACACGACCCCGTACGCCGAGCTCCACTGCCACTCCAACTTCAGCTTCCTCGACGGGGCGTCGCACCCCGAGGAGCTGGTGGAGGAGGCGGCCCGCCTCGGCCTCCAGGCCCTCGCCCTCACCGACCACGACGGCATGTACGGCGTCGTCCGCTTCGCCGAAGCGGCCGCCGCTGTGGGCGTGCCCACCGTGTTCGGCGCCGAGCTGAGCGTCGGCCTCACCAGGCCCCAGAACGGGGTTCCCGACCCGGAGGGCACCCACCTGGTCGTGCTGGCAAGGGACGCCGAGGGCTACGCCCGCCTGTGCCGGGTCATCAGCGACGCCCAGTTGGCGGGCAAGGAGAAGGGCCGCCCGCGGTTCTCCATGTCGGCTCTGTGCCAGGCAGCCGGCGGGCGCTGGCTGGTGCTCACCGGCTGCCGCAAGGGGGCGGTGCCCAAGGCCCTGGTCGACGAGGGGCCGCGGGCTGCGGCCCGGGCCCTCGCCGACCTTGTCACCTGTTTCGGCCGGGACAACGTGGCGGTTGAGCTCTGGGACCACGGCGACCCCCTCGATTCGGCCCGCAACGACGCCCTGGCCACCGTCGCCCTCAGGGCCGGCGTCGACCTGGTGGCCACCAACAACGTGCACTACGCCACCCCCGCACGGCGTCCCCTCGCCACCGCTCTTGCAGCGGTGCGGGCGAGACGATCACTCGACGAGATCGACGGCTGGCTGCCCCCGAGCGGCGCCGCCCACCTGCGCTCGGGCGCGGAGATGGCGGCCCGCCTGGCCCGCTACCCCGGCATTGTCGAGCGGGCGGCCGAGATCGCAGAGAACTGCGCCTTCGACCTGCGTCTGGTGGCCCCCCGCCTGCCCGACTGGCCCGTCCCCCCCGGCCACACCGAGATGACCTGGCTGCGCCACCTCACCGCCGAGGGCGCCGCCCGCCGCTACGGCCCGCCCGACAAGGAGCGGGTCCTCGGCGCTTACCGCCAGATCGCCCACGAGCTCGACCTCATCGACCAGCTCGGCTTCGCCGGCTACTTCCTCATCGTCTGGGACATCGTCGAGTTCTGCCGCAGGGCGAACATCTACTGCCAGGGTCGCGGCAGCGCCGCCAACTCGGCCGTCTGTTACGCCCTCGGCATCACCAACGCCGACGCCGTCGCCCTCGGGCTGCTGTTCGAGCGCTTCCTGTCCCCCGCCCGCGACGGCCCTCCCGACATCGACGTCGACATCGAGTCCGACCGCCGGGAGGAGGCCATCCAGTACGTCTACGGGCGCTACGGGCGGGAGCGGGCGGCCCAGGTGGCCAACGTCATCACCTACCGGCCCCGCTCGGCCGTGCGCGACATGGCCAAGGCCCTCGGCCACTCACCGGGCCAGCAGGACGCCTGGTCCAAACAGGTCGACGGCTGGGGCCCCCTGTCGCATACCAGTGATCACGACATCCCAGCCGCGGTCATGGACCTGGCCGCCCAGGTCCAGCACTTCCCGCGCCACCTCGGCATCCACTCGGGCGGCATGGTGATCTGCGACCGCCCGGTGGTGGAGGTTGTGCCGGTGGAGTGGGGGCGCATGCCCGGCCGCACCGTGCTCCAGTGGGACAAGGACGACTGCGCGGCGGTGGGCCTGGTGAAGTTCGACCTGCTGGGCCTGGGCATGCTCACCGCCATCCACGAGGCCGTGGACCTCGTGGCCGAAACCCACGGGGTGGAGGTCGACCTGGCCACCCTGCCCCAGGAGGACGAGGTCTACGACATGCTCTGCCGGGCCGACTCGGTGGGCGTGTTCCAGGTGGAGAGCAGGGCCCAGATGGCCACCCTGCCCCGCCTCAAGCCCCGCCACTTCTACGACCTGGTGGTGGAGGTCGCCCTCATCCGCCCCGGCCCCATCCAGGGCGGCTCGGTGCACCCCTACATCCGCCGCCGCAACGGCGAGGAGCCGGTGACGTACCTGCACCCGCTGCTGGAGCCGTCGCTCAAGAAGACGCTGGGCGTGCCCCTGTTCCAGGAGCAGCTCATGCAGATGGCCATCGACGCGGCCGGCTTCAGCGCCGCCGACGCCGACCAGCTCCGCCAGGCCATGGGGTCCAAGCGCAGCAAGGCCCGCATGGAGGCGCTCAAGGACCGGCTCTACGCCGGCATGGCCGAGCGCGGCATCACCGGCGAGGTGGCCGACGCCATCCACGACAAGCTCGTCGCCTTCGCCAACTTCGGCTTCCCCGAGAGCCACTCGGTGAGCTTCGCCTACCTCGTCTACGCCAGCTCGTGGCTCAAGCACCACTATCCGGCCGCCTTCTGCGCCGCCCTCCTCAATGCCCAGCCCATGGGCTTCTGGTCGCCCCAGACGCTGTGCGCCGACGCCCGCCGCCACGGCGTCACCATCCTCGGACCCGACCTCAACGCCAGCGCGGCCAAGGCCACCCTCGAACCCCGCTCCCGAGTAAATAAGGTCCGGAATTCGGACCTTATTTACTCGGGAGCCGTGCAGCCGGCGGTGCGGCTGGGGATTGGCAGCGTGCGCACCATCGGCAAGGACCTGGCAGAACGCATCGGCGCCGGCCGCCCCTACGGGAACATGGAGGACGTGGTGCGCCGGTGCGCCCTCACCCAGCCTCAGGTCGAGGCCCTGGCCACGGCCGGCGCCTTCGGCTGCTTCGCGGCCGGGGCCGCGTCATCGTTCTCGGAAGCCCTGACACCGGACAGCGGTGTTGAGGCTTCACAGAACGATCGGGACACCCGGGACGACGCCGGCCGATGGCCGCTCAGCCGGCGGGAGGCGCTGTGGGCGGCGGGGGCGGTGAGCCAGTCCCGTCCCGGCAGGCTGGCCGGCGTGGTGACGGGGGAGTCGGCGCCGCCCCTTCCCGGGATGACGCCCCGCGAGGTGGCGGCATCGGACCTGTGGGCGCTGGGCCTGTCGCCCGACTCGTCGCCCACCGAGTTCGCCCGTCCCGCCCTCGACCAGTTGGGCGTGGTGACGGCGGTCGGCCTGTTCGACGCCGAGCCCGGCTCGCGCGTGCTGGTGGGCGGCGTCGTCACCCACCGCCAGCGCCCGGCCACCGCCTCGGGCATCACGTTCGTGAACCTGGAGGACGAGACCGGCCTGGTGAACGTCATCTGCTCGCCCGGGGTGTGGGCCCGCCACCGCCGGGTGGCCCGTTCGTCCCCCGCCCTCCTCGTGCGGGGGACGCTCGAGCGGGTGGAGGGGGTGATCAACGTCGTGGCCGACCGCATCGAGGCCCTCGACCTCGCCCTCCCCACCCGTTCGCGGGACTTCCGTTGACGTTCGCCCGCCCAAGGGGCCATCCTTCCCGTCGGAAGCGACGCACCCGTCATCCGGACCGACCCGGCCGGACGTCCCGGAGGCAAGGAGCCCGCAAATGGACGACCAGCAGGGCACAGGAGCAGGCTGATGTCCGCCTGCCCGCCCCGCCCGGCCAGCGACCGCCCCGAGGACACGGGGTTCACCAGGCAGGAGATGACCCGCTGGCTGTCGCCCGCCCAGCTGGTGAACACCGGCCTGCGGGTCATCCTGTCCGGCATCTTCGGCGCTTACGCCGACAAGCGCGAGTTCCAGGAGGGCCGCCCGTCCGAGCCCTGCAACCTGTCGGACGGGGCCGAGCTGTGGTTCGACTACGTGTCCGACCTGGGCGACGGCTTCAACCCCACCTACGCCCTGGCCACCCTGCTGGCGGAGGAGAAGCTCGACCTGGCCGGCGGCACGGGCGACGGCGCGAGCGTGCCCACCCAGCGGGGCCGGCTGCTCGTCATGGGCGGCGACCAGGTGTATCCGACGGCCGACATCGAGAGCTACCGCAACCGCCTCATCGGGCCCTACCGTGCCGCACTGCCGTACACGGCCACCGACCACCCGCAGATCCTGGCCCTGCCCGGCAACCACGACTGGTACGACGGCCTCACCGCCTTCACCCGGGTGTTCTGCCAGGGCAGCTGGATCGGCGGGTGGACGACCGGGCAGCGGCGCAGTTACTTCGCCGCCTCCTTGCCGCACGGGTGGTGGCTGTTCGGCATCGACATCCAGTTCGACACCTACATCGACGAGCCCCAGATCGAGTACTTCCGCGACGTGATCGGGCCCCGGCTCGAGCCGGGCGACTCGGTGATCCTGTGCTCGGCCAAGCCGAACTGGGTCAACGCCAACGAGGACAAGCCCGATGCCTACGACACGCTCGACTACTTCCAGCGCACCGCCATCGAGCCGTTCCGGGCCGAGGTGCGGCTGAACCTCACCGGCGACACCCACCACTACGCCCGCTACCAGGAGACCGGCGGCGATGCCCAGCTCATCACCGCCGGCGGCGGCGGCGCCTTCCTCTCCGACTCGCACCACCTGCCCGAGCACCTCCTGCTGCCGCCGCCCGACTCGCCCCACACCGGCAAGCGGTCGAAGGCGCCCGCCTCGTTCGACCTGAAGGCCTGCTACCCCACCAAGGCGGAGTCACGCCGCATCGCTCTCGGCGCGGTGAGCCTGGGTCGCAGGAACCCGAGCTTCGTGGCCCTGCTTGCCGGCGTGTACGTGCTGTACGCGTGGACCGTGCAGTCGGCGCTGCGCCGGCCGGGCCAGAGCTTCTCGTCGGTGATGCACGGGCTGTCGATCACCGGCATCGCCGCCGGATTGGCCCGCAGCCCGCTGGCCCTGGTGGTCACAGCGGCCCTCGTCCTCGGCCTGGCAGGGTTCACCAAGGCCACCTCCAGGGCCAAGAAGTACGTGCTCGGCGGGGCGCACGCCCTCGTCCACCTCGTCGCCGTGGTGGCGGTGGTCCGCGCCGTCGCCCAGGTGCTGGACGGCCTGCACGGGTTGCCCTACCTGGCCGGCTACCTGGCCCTTGTGGGCGCCGCCGGCGGCCTGATCGGCAGCCTGGTCATGGCCGTCTACCTGTACCTGGCGGACCGGTTCTTCAACTGCAACGCAAACGAGCTGTTCGCCGCCCAGCGCATCGAGGACAAGAAGAACTTCCTGCGCCTGCACATCGACCCGGACGGCGTGCTCACCGTGTACCCGGTGAAGGTCGACCACGTGCCCACCAGGTGGCGGCTGCGCACCGGGGGCAAGGAGGTGGACCCCTGGTTCGAGGCCGAGAGCGGCCCGCCCAGGCCCGTGCTCATCGAGGAGCCCATCCGCATCCATCCGGCCCACCCGTAGGGCCGGTCCGCCGGCAGGGCAGCCGTCAGCGGCCGGCGGTGACGCCCCGCCGGCGATGGCCCCCGGCGGCGTACCAGAGCGACGACACCACGAGCCAGGCCGAGTTGGCGATCACGCCGGCGGTGGACCGCTTCGACAGGCACCCGGCGATGACGGCCGCCACCCCCAAATGGTGCACCGCAAGCCATCGCCACCGCCGCTCCCGGACCACGGGCACGAAACGGGTGATGACGGCGATCGACGCGGGGTACCCGAAGCCGAACAGGGCAACCTCGGCGGCATCCATCCGCTGAAGCTACCGTCCTCCCGGGCCGCTCACTGGACGTCGGGTCCCGGCCGGAGCAGACAACACAGGAGGCACAGGTGCGGTTCCGCAAAGGAGCGCAGCTCGACACGTCGCAGATCTCCGACCGGCGGGGCATGGGCCCGGCGGCGGTGGGCGGCGGCGGGATCATCGCCATCATCGTGCTGGTCATCACCCTGCTCAACGGCGGCGGCGGCGGCGGGACGGGCACCACCGGCCTGCAGCTGGGTGAACCGGGCGCCGACCTGTCCAAGGAGTGCACCACTGGCGACGACGCCAACCAGCGCGACGACTGCCGCATCGTCGGGGTGGTGAACAGCGTGCAGACCTTCTGGGGCACCCAGCTCGACGGCTACCAGCCCGCCAAGACGGTGTTCTTCACCGACCAGGTGGACACCGGCTGCGGCACGGCGTCGTCGGCTGTCGGCCCGTTCTACTGCCCGGCCGATCGGCAGGTGTACATCGACCTCGGCTTCTACGACGAGCTGCGCACCCGCTTCGACGCCCAGGGCGGCCCGTTCGCCGAGGCCTACGTCATCGCCCACGAGTACGGCCACCACGTGGAGAACCTGAACGGCGTGCTGGAGCGCTCGCGTGACGGTACCACCGGCGCCCAGAGCTCAGGCGTGCGGGTGGAGCTCCAGGCCGACTGCCTGGCCGGGATGTGGGCCAAGGGCGCGGTCGACACCGGGGTCATCGAGGAGCTCACCGAGGCCGACATCAGCGACGGGCTCAACGCCGCCGCCGCCATCGGCGACGACCGGATCCAGGAGCAGGCGCAGGGCCAGGTGAACCCGGAGTCGTGGACGCACGGCTCGTCCGAGCAGCGCCAGAAGTGGTTCCTCACCGGCTATGGCTCCGACCGGATCGAGCGCTGCGACACGTTCGCCGTGGACACCGTCTGACGGCGCGATCGCGGTAGCGGGTTCCCGGAGACCTACACTGGCAGATGACGAGAGGTCACTGGGACGCGCTCGCCAGACGAGAAGAGATAATCGTGGCAACAGGTACCGTGAAGTTCTTCAATGCCGAGAAGGGCTTCGGCTTCATCTCCCGCGAGCAGGGCGACGACGTTTTCGTCCACTACTCCAACATCCAGGGTGGCGGTTACCGCTCGCTCGAGCAGGGTCAGGCAGTGGAGTTCGACGTCGCCCCCGGCCGCAAGGGTGAGGAAGCCCAGAACGTTCGCCTGATCTGAGTCAAGGGCCGGCTCCCGACTCGGAAGGAGACCCGCCATGGCAGGTCAACGGAGCAGCTTCGGGAAGCTCCAGCGCGATCGCGACAAGAAGGCGAAGGCGGCGGCGAAGCGCAGCCGCCGCCAGGACGGCACCGACGAATCGGCTTCTCCGGAGGACGAGACGTCCGCGCCTTCCATCAACGGTCACCAGTTGTCGACGCCCGAACTGCTGGAACGGATTGCCGAAATTCACCAGCAGTTCGACGCGGGCACGATCAGTTACGAGTTCTTCGAGGAGACAAAGGCGGATCTCATGAGCCGTCTTGCAGTCGACTGAGATCAACGTGGCCGTCCTCGGCACCGGCGTGGTGGGGCAGACCCTCGCCACCAAACTGGTGGCGATCGGTCACCCAGTCACGATGGGCCCGCGCCAAGCGGGCAACGAAAAGGCGGCGGCGTGGGCCGCGCCGGCGGGCGATCTCGCATGCGAGGGATCCTTCGCCGACGCGGCCTCGTCCGGCGCGCTCGACGTCAATGCCACGTCGGGCATGGCGTCGCTGGACGCGCTCGCCGCGCCGCTGGGTGACTTCGCCCCTGGGGCGCCACTGGCACAGGTCATCTCAACGTGAAGGTCGTGCGCGAGCAGTAGGAAAGCTGGAGGGCGGCGGCCGCTGAAGCGACGCTGCCCGGTAGATCAGCGCGAGGCCTTCTTCGCCTTCTTGTCGGCGCGCTTCTCCTTCAGCGACTTGCCCTGCTTCTTCTGTTGCGGTGCGGCAGGTGCCTTGTTGGCCATGCCCCCATGCTAGGACCTCACGGACTCGCAGTTCCGCCGGGAGCGGATCACAGCGCGGCGGGCTGGGTGACCACGGCGGTGTCGTAGGTCCAGATGTCGCCCGAGGCCTTCACATCGGGATCGAGGGACCGGGCCCGGCTGAACGTCTTCTCGACCTTCTTGCGTGCGGAGGCCTCGTCAAATGCCTCAACCAGCAGCTTGGCTTCGATCTCCACCTGGAACGTTCGCTTCATCTTCGGCATATGTGAACGATATTGCCGATCGCCGGTGATCACCAACATTCGACCCGAAGACGGGCGGGTCAGGCACGCAAATCGGCCTTGACGGCAGAAACGGCAAGGCCAAAGACGACACCGCCGACGCGGTATTGGCGCGCTATTCCGCCGTTCGCGGTCACGCGCAACGCCGTGTGGCGCGGAGCATGCCGATGGCGGACGTCACGACCCATGCATCCGCGATGGTGAGGCCGGCCCGCTGGAACAGGCCGTGGCGCGGGCCGACGACGGTCGCCGCCAGACAGGCGGCCGACGCCACGCCCGCGGCGACAGACCACTGCGCCCAGCGGTGCCGACCCTGGGCGCCAAGCGGCCGGGCCGCCGCCAGCGGCACCGCCGCAAGGGTCGCGTAGCCGAGAGCGGCGAAGGTGGCGTGGAGGGCGTCGCCCGCCGAGGTCCCGAGGGGCGTGGCCGCCACTCCCAGCGTGGCCAGACCGGTCGCCGTGGCCAGCGCCCAGGCGGGGCCCGGCAGCGTGCGTCGGAGCGCCGAGGCGAACAACGGCAGCCCCGCCCCGAACACCACGAAGCCGGCGGTCATGGCCGCCTGGGTCGAGGCGCCGTCCGCCGCCAGCCTGCTGATGGCGTCGTCCGCGGAGGAGTAGCCGGGCGTCCGGGCTCCCAGGATGGACCAGGCGGCGACGAAGGCCGCCGGCCCGACGACCCCGCCGACGGCCGCCATCCGGCGCCCGGCTGCGTCCTGGCCAGGGCAGGGAGGCCGGTGCACGGGGAAACGCTAATCTCCGCCGCGTGGCTCCCGGACGTCACCGGCCGGACGGAAGCGGGCCGACGGCGGCCGCCCCGTCGACCTGGCGGATGCTCGGGCGGGGCGTCACCCGCCGTTGCCCCCGCTGCGGCGCCGGCCACGTCTTCGCCTCCTGGTTCCGCATGGTGGAGCGCTGCCCCGGCTGCGCCCTGCAGTTCGAGCGGGAGAACGACTTCTTCCTCGGGGCCTACGTGGTCAACCTCGGTGTCACCGAGGGGCTGCTCCTCGTGGGCTTGTTCGCCTACATCTTCGCGGCGGTGAACGACCCCGACCTGCCGGTGGCGCCCGTCCTGGCGGTCACCATCGTGCTCGCCATCCTCGGGCCCGTCGCCTTCTTCCCCTTCTCCCGCACCATCTGGTCCGCCATCGACCTGGCCATGCGCCCGCAGCCCCTGGACGAGCCACCGGACGCGGCGCCGTCGCCCTGAGCACCTGTCAGGAGTCGCCCCGCCAGTCGCCGTCGCCTTCGGGCTGGCGCAGGGCACGGCCGATCTCGCGGCACCTGGTGAGGATGGCGCGCACGTCGTCGTCGCGGAGCGTCTCGAGGTCGGTCTCCGGCGTGACCACGACGGCGTCCCAGTGGCCGTCGCCCAGGCCCAGGCGGCCCCACAGGCGGCGGGCCGGCTCGGCGATCACGTCCACGTCGGCGAAGGTGGCCGGCGGCGGCGGCACGAGGCCGAGCAGGACGCCGGTGGACGCCTCGATCGCCTCGCCCAGGTCCTCCTCGGGGATGGATTCGAGGTGCGACGCGTCGAAGGCCACGAAGGCGGCGCCGGCCCGGCGCAGCATCCCGATCGGAGGGCTTGGGGTGTCGCACCACACGCCGCCGTCGCCGCCCGCCGCCTGCAGCACCGATGCCAGCAGTTGCTCGGCCGGCGCCGGCTCGGGTACGGGGTGGCTCGACCAGCCGCTGGCGGTGGGCACGCGCCCGCTCAGGACGGCCGGGAGCAGCGGCTCGTTCAGCTGGACGAGGACCCTCGTCGCCTTCGGCAGGCGCCGCCGCACCTCGGCCACGTGGGCGGCGACGGCCTCGGCGAGGGACACGGCCACGTCCGCCACTGCGCCGGGGTCGGCCAGCACCTTGTCGCCCCTCGGCAGCTCCAGGCTGGCGGAAAGCGACCAGGGGCCGAGGAGCTGCAGCTTCACAGGGCCGGGGTGCCCGCCGGCCGCGTCCTCGAAGGCGTCGAGGTCCCGTTCGAGGAGCTCGCGGGCCTGGCGCTCGTCACGCCCGGGCCGGTTGACGAGCCGCCACCTGCCCGCAACCACGTCGGCGTGCAGGTCCACCAGCAGCCCGGCCGTGCGCCCGATCATCTCCGCTCCCGCGCCGCGCTCGGGCAGCTCCGCCAGGTGCACCAGGTCGGGCAGCTCGCCGACCACCGTGCGGGCCGCCTCGAACGGGTCGGTGCCGGGCATCGGGCCGAGACCGGTGGCGCTGCCCGGGGCCCACGGCAGCACCCATGGCGTCATGGCCGGACTGTACGGGACGCCGCCGGCCGCCGGCGTGGGCGCCGCCCGTAGCGGCGCCGAATCCCGCGCACATCCACGCCCGGACAGTGCACGTGGATGGCGCAGAACCGGAACCGGCTCGACGGGCGAGACTGGCGCCGTGCCCGACGACCCGCTGCTGGACCTGACGCCCACGACCATGGCCGCCGGCGGCGACTCGCTGGCCCGTGACACCGGCGGCAGGGTCGTGTTCGTGACCGGCGCCCTCCCCGGCGAGCGGGCGCTCGTGCGCCTCACCGAGACCCGCCGCGACTACGCCCGGGGCACGGCCGTCGAGATCGTGGAGACGTCGGAGGACCGGTTGGCCCCTCCGTGCCCGGCGCTGGCCGACGGCTGCGGCGGATGCACGTGGCAGCACGTGACGGCGGACGCCCAGGCCCGGTTCAAGTCCGCCATCGTGGTCGACGCCCTGCGCCGCATCGGCCGCATCCCCGAGCCGCCGGCACCGACCTTCGTCGCCCTCGACGGCCCGGCCCTGCGCACCACCGCACGCCTGGCCGTGACCCCGACCGGTCGGGCCGGCCACCGCCCCCACGCTTCGGCGGGCCCGGGGGCCGGTTGGCACGATGAGGCGACCGGCCGCCCGGCCGCCCGGCGCGGCGCTGTGCCGGCGGCCGGCGGCCCGCGTGCACCGGCGCTGGAGCCCGGGGCGATCGAGACCGACGGCTGCATGGTCGCCCACCCGCTGCTCGAGGAGCTGATCGTGCACGGGCGCTATCCGGCCGGCGAGGTCGTCCTGCGGGTCGGGGTGGCGTCGGGCGAGCGGCTCGTGCGGGTGGCACGGGGCAAGGGCGAGGTGGCGGTGCCCGCCGGGGTGCAGGTGGTGCGCGAGGGCGCGAAGGGCGGGCCGGTGTGCGTCCACGAGGAGGTGGCGGGCCGGCGCTTTCGGGTGTCCGCCGACTCGTTCTTCCAGCCCGGGCCGGTGGCCGCCGAGGGGCTGGTGGCCGCCGTGTCGGCCGCCGCCGACGGCGCCCTCGGTCCCGATGCCCACCTGGTCGACGCCTACGCCGGCACCGGCCTGTTCGGGTCCGTGCTGGGCGCCGCCTCCGGGGCCCGCGTCACCGCGGTGGAGAGCGGGCGGGCGGCGGCGGCCGACGCCCGGGCCAACCTCGCCGACCTCGACGCCCGGGTGATCCCCGTGGAGGTCGGGCGGTGGGAGGCCGACCGCAGCGGCCCCGCCGACGTGGTGGTGGCCGACCCGGCCCGCTCCGGCCTCGGCCGCCCCGGCGTCACCGCCCTCGTCGCCGCCGGCGCGCCCCGTTTCGTGCTGGTGAGCTGCGACCCGGCGTCCCTCGCCCGCGACGCCGTGCTCCTCGCCGCCGCCGGCTACCGGCTCACGTCGGTGGCGCTGGTGGACGCCTTCCCCCACACCTTCCACGTCGAGACGGTGGCCCGCTTCGACCGCTGAGGGGTCAGCGGGCGAAGGTGCCGAGGAGGAAGCCGCCCGCCACCGCCGCGTTGCGGACCGCCCGCACCTTGTCGACCGGGGTGGCGGCAGTGTCGAGGGCGGGACGCCGGCGGAGGGCGTACACCTCGAACACGTAGCGGTGGTCGCCGTCGTCGTTGGGCGGGCACGGCCCGATGTAGGTGGGGTTGTCCGAGCTTCCGGGCAGCACCTCGGCCCCTGGCGGAAGCGTCGTCCCCGACAGCCCGGTCGCTGCCGGGTCGATGCCGACCACCAGCCAGTGGACGAAGGTGCCGTCGGGCGCGTCCGGGTCCTCGATCACCACCGCCAACTCGGCCGTGCCCGGCGGGACCCCCTTCCACGCCAGCGGCGGCGGGATGTTCTCCCCCTCGCACGAGTACCGCTCGGGCACCGCCTCGCCGGCGAGGAACGCCGTGCTGGTGACGGTGATGCCGTCCGGCATCGTCTCGCCGGCGGCCAGCACGCCGAAGTCGGTCGCGTCCTTCGCGCACCCGGCCAGAACGGCGGCGACGACGAGGGCCAGCACCCCCGCAAGCCGCCCGGAGCGGCGCGTCCTGGTGGTGTCCACGGTGGCGGACACTAGGGCGGGACGGGGGAACTGGTGCGCGCTCGGTGAACATCGACGGCGCCACCGGCGCGCGCCGACAATGGCGCCATGGCCGACCGCGTCCGACGGCGCCTTGTGATCGAAGGCCGGGTGCAGGGCGTGTTCTTCCGGGAGTCGTGCCGTCGGCAGGCCGAGTCCGCCGGTGTGGCCGGCTGGGCCCGCAACCTCGACGACGGCAGGGTCGAGGTCGTGCTGGAGGGCGGGGCGGGCCTCGTCGAGCAGGTGGTGGCGTGGTGTCGGACGGGGCCGCGCCAGGCCGTGGTCACGTCGGTGCAGGTGCTGGACGAGGAGCCCGAGGGCCTCGATGGCTTCCGGGCGCGCTGACGCCGGCCTGACCCCGATAGGATCTACGCGGTGGAGCGTCTCTCGGATGACGCGGCGAATGCAGCGGCTGAGCGCCTGGGCTGGGAACGCCGCGGCGACAAGCTGGTGCGGCTGGTCGAGCGCAACGACTTCGGCGCCGCCATGGAGTTCGTGAACGCCGTGGCCATGCTGGCCGAGGCGTCGAACCACCACCCCGACATCGCCATCTCGTACAACAAGGTCGAGCTGACGCTGTGGACCCACACGGTCGGGGGCATCACCGACGCCGACGTCGAGCTGGCCGGCGCCATCGAAGGCCTCCTGTAGTTCTCGGTGCCCCTTCCCACCGGCGCCGACGCGCCCCTGTTCACCCTGCCCGACGGCGGCGGTGAGCCTCGGCGGCTGGCCGAGATCCTCCACGCCGGCCCCGTCCTTCTCGTGTTCTTCAAGATCAGCTGCCCCACGTGCAGCCTGGCCATGCCGGTGGTGGCCGAGCTGCACCGGCGGTACGGCGACGCCGTCCCCGTAGTGGCGGTGACGCAGACGAAGATGGCCGACAGCCGTCCCTGGCTGGACGAGGCCGGGTTCACTGGCCCTGTGCTGGACGACGAGCACGACCGGTTCGCGGTGTCCCGCTCCTACGACGTACAGACCGTGCCCACCCTGGTGCTGGTGGACGGCGGTCGGGTGGCGGCGACGACCGAGGGCTGGGACCGGGACCGGATGAACGGTTGGGCCACCGTGCTCGGCGACCGCACCGGCAGGGACACCTCGCCGGTCAGCACCGAAGGCGACGGCCGCCCCGTCTTCAAGCCGGGCTGAGGCTCGAGGTCCCGTCACTAGGTGAGTGACGCTCGCATGCGGACCGCCCTGTTTCGCGTCGCCGCCGCCGTGGGGGTGGCCGCCGCCCTTCTGGCCGCCTGTGCCGGCGCCGACGGACCCACCCAGGGCCCGCCGTCGACCCTGACGTCGCGAAGCACCGCGGCGACGGGCGGCACGACCACCACGACGCTCGGGCCGGTGCCGGACGGGTCAGCCGTGGTGGCCGCCGCGGGCGATATCGCCTGCACCCCGGGCCAGGCGCCGTCGCCCGCCGGCTGCCGCATGGCGGACACGGCCGCCATGGTGGAGGCGGCCGAGCCGGCGGCCGTGCTCACGCTCGGCGACAACCAGTACGAGGTCGGCGCGCTGGACGCGTTCCGAAGCTCCTATGACGCCACGTGGGGCCGCTTCAAGGCCATCACCCGTCCGAGCGCCGGCAACCACGAGTTCTCCGGTGGGGAGGCGAAGGGCTACTTCGAGTACTTCGGCGCCGCCGCCGGCCCGGCCGGCCGGGGCTGGTACAGCTTCGACGTCGCCGGGTGGCACCTGGTGGCGCTGAACTCCAACTGCTCGATCATCGGCGGGTGCGGGCCCGGCTCGCCGCAGCACGAGTGGCTCCGGGCCGACCTGGCGGCGTCGGACGCCGAGTGCACGCTGGCCTACTGGCACCACCCCCGCTTCTCGTCGGGCTACCACGGCGACGACGAATCGGTCGGGCCGCTGTGGGACCTGCTGGAGGCGGACTCGGCCGAGCTCGTCCTGTCCGGCCACGATCACCACTACGAGCGCTTCGCCGCCATGGCGCCCGACGGCGCGCCCGACCCCGACGGCATCCGCCAGTTCGTGGTGGGCACCGGCGGGCGCAGCCTCTACCCGACGCTCGGCGTCCACAAGGGCAGTGAGGTGCGGCGGGCGGCCACCTTCGGAGTCCTGCTGCTCACCCTCAGCCCCGGCAGCTACCGGTGGAACTTCACGCCGGCGCCGGGCGACACCTTCACCGACGCCGGCCAGGGCACCTGCAACTGAGCGCTCGCGGGCGGCGCCCCGGTGGGCGCTCGGTAGCCTGACGGCTTGCCCGGTTCTGCCCTCCCGCTCGTCGCCATCGCCACCTACCACCTGCCCGCAGGGCGGGTCGTGGACTGGGCGAGGGGCGGCTACGCGGTCCCGGAGGGCTACGTGGCCAGCCTCGACCGAGCCGGCGTGCGCCCCGTGCTGCTTCCCCCTGCGTCGACGCCCGCCACCGCCGACCTCGCCGCCTTCGACGGCCTGCTCCTGGCCGGCGGCGGCGACGTCGACCCGGCCCGCTACGGCGGCGGCCCGCAGCATCCCGCCGTCTACGGACTCGACCCCGTCCGTGACGAGCAGGAGCTGACGCTGGCCCACGCCGCTTTGGATGCCGGCGTCCCCCTCCTCGCCATCTGCCGGGGCATGCAGGTGTTGAACGTGGCACTGGGCGGCACCCTGCACCAGCACCTCCCGGACCTGTCCGGCATCGACCTCCACGGCCACCCCACCGGCCAGTCGTCGGTCGTGCACGACGTGAAAGTGCCCGAGGGCAGCCGGCTGGCCGCCGCCTGCGGGCGGGAGGTGCTGCGCTGCACCTCTCACCACCACCAGGGCGTGGACCGGCTGGCCGATGGGCTGGAGGCAGTGGCATGGAGCGGCGACGGGCTGGTCGAAGCGGTCGAGCTCGACGACCCGGCCGGGCCGTGGGTGGTGGGCGTGCAGTGGCACCCGGAGATGACGTCGGCCGACGATCCGGGCCAGCAGGCCGTCTTCGACGGCTTCGCCCGGGTGGTCCGCGCAGGCTGAGGCACCGTCCCGGGCGCCGGTAGCGTTGGCCGCGATGACCGCGCCGCTGTGCCTCCTGTGCGTCCACGCCCATCCCGACGACGAGTCGTCCAAGGGCGCGGGCACGGTCGCCCGCTACGCGGCGGCCGGCGTGCACACCGTGCTGGTGTGCTGCACGGGCGGTGAGGAGGGCGAGATCCTCAACCCGGCGATGGACCGGCCCGAGGTGCGCGAGAACCTGGCCGAGGTGCGCCGCCAGGAGCTGGCCCGGGCCGTCGAGGTCATCGGCTACCGCGAGGTGGTGGAGCTGGGGTACCGGGACTCGGGCATGGCCGGCACCGAGTCCAACGACAACCCCGACTGCTTCGCGGCGGCCGACCTCGACGAGGCCGTGGGCCGCCTGGTGACGGAGATCCGGCGCGCCCGTCCCCAGGTGGTCGTCACGTACCACGAGGACCAGCAGGGCTACCCGCACCCCGACCACCTGCGGGTGCACGACATTTCCGTCCTCGCCTTCGACCGGGCCGCCGACCCCCTCGCCTACCCGGGCACGGGCGAGCCCTGGCAGCCCCTCAAGCTCTATTACACCCAGTGGTCGCGCCGGCGCATGGCCGCCATGCACGAGAAGTTCCTCGAGCTCGGCCTCGAGTCGCCGTTCGGCGACCGCCTGGTCCAACGTCCGGATCACGACCACCTCGTCACCACGAGCATCGACATCTCGTCGCACGCCCACGTCCGCCGCGACGCCCTCATGGCCCACGCCACCCAGATCGACCCGGATTCCCCGTACTGGTTCGGCCTGCCGCACGAGGTGGCCGACACCGTCCACCCGTTCGACGAGTACCACCTGGCCCGCAGCCTCGTCGACAGCCCCATTCCCGAGGACGACCTGTTCGCGGGCGTGGAGGCGGCGCAGGCGGGCGGGCCGGGCGACGGCGGCACGCCGGCCCGAGGGGCGTCGAGCGCCGACCGGCGGTAGATTCGGCCCTCCCCGCCCGCTTCCGCAGGGCCGGCGACACCCAGGAGGGCCCCATGGCCAAGTTCCTCAGCCAGGAATGGCTCGACGAGACCCGGAAGATGGCCGACGGCCAGCCCGAGCGGATGGGTGCGTCGGCCCGCCTCCAGTACGTGCTCACCGGGGCGCCCGACGGCGGCGACCTCAAGTACTACTGGGTCATCGTCGACGGCAAGCTGCTCGAGAGCGGGCTGGGCGAGCTCGACGACGCCGAGATCACCCTCACCCTGCCCCACGCCGATGCCACCCTGATCCAAAAGGGCGAGCTCGACTCCAACGCCGCCTTCATGCAGGGCCGGGTCAAGGTCTCCGGCAACACGCCCAAGCTGATGGCGCTGCTGCCCATCACCCAGTCGCCCGAGTACAAGCAGCTCCAGCGGGAGATCAACGAGATCACCGACTACTGACGGGAAGGCCGCTGCCAGTAACGTTCTTCCCGCGGACCCGGCCCGCCGCCGCGCGTCCCGCCGAGCAAATGACGGGCGCCGCGTCCGCTGGTGCCACGCCGTCCTACGAGGAGCAGGGTTGATGAGCAGGGCAAGGATGAAGGTGGTCGGGTGTGTCCTCTGCGTCGCCGTCCTCGGCGGCGCGTGCAGCGGCGACAGCGACAAGGTTTCCACCACGGCGACGACCAAGCCATACAACATCGAAGAGGGTGTCGGCTCGGCCGCCGCCACGCTGCGAGCCGACCTCACCGGCCTGCTCCAGGAGCACGTCCTGCTGCTCAGCATCGTCACCGGCACCAAGCTGAGCGGCCAGGACGCCGGTCCGGCGTCGGCCGTGCTCGACCAGAACGCCGCCGACCTCGGCAACGTCGTCGCTTCGGTGTACGGCGCCGACACCGCGGCCAGGTTCCTCGATCCGTGGCGGCGCCACACGGCCGGTCTCGAGGCGTTCACCGACGTGGCCGCGTCGACCGACAAGGCGGTGGTCGACAAGGCCAAGGCCGACCTCACCGCCATCCAGATCAGGATCGCCACCGTGTTGAACGAGGCGAACCCGCAGCTCACCGTGGAGTCGCTCGCCGAGACCATCGGCGGGTACGCCACCAGTGCGGAGGCGGCCATCACGGCCCAGGCCAAGAACGACGGCACCGCCCCCGACAAGATCAAGACGGCGGCCGACAAGATGGCCGACACCGCCATCGTTTTGGCGGCCGGGATCGTCAAGCAGAAGAAGGACGCCGTTCCCGGCAAGCTCGACGCCATCAGCGCCGTGCTGCGCACCGAGCTCACCGCCAAGCTCCAGGAGCACGTCTACCTGGCCAGCATCGTCACCGGCGCCGCCCTCAGTGGCGGTGGCCTCGAGCCTGCCAGCGAGGCGCTCGACGAGAACTCGCTCGAGCTGTCCCGTGCCATCGGCGCCGTGTACGGCGACGAGGCGGCCCGCCGCTTCCTCGAGCTGTGGCGCCAGCACATCGAGTTCTTCGTCGACTTCACCGAGGCGGCCGGCCGCAACGACACCACCAAGAAGGACGCCGCCCGTTCCGCCCTCGACGGCTACCGCACCACCTTCGCCACGTTCCTCAACGACGCCAACCCCAAGCTGGGCAGGACGGAGGTGGCGGACGACCTCGGCGAGCACGTCGACAGCCTGCTCTCGGCCATCGAGGCCCAGGCGGCCAAGGTCCCCGGGCAGGTCGTGAAGCTGCGGGAGGCCGCCATGCACATGCCGGAGACCGCCCTGCTGCTGGCTACCGGGATCGCGCAACAATTCCCCTCAAAGTTCGGTTAAATCCCTATCGCCGGCCCCCGACGTCCGCCATCCAAGTTCGGTGCCGGTTCCGAAGAGCCGGCAGTGAGCATCGCGCTGCAGGACACGAGTGACAGCAGCCTGGTCATGGCCATTGCGCGCTACCGCGAGGACGCGCTGGCCGAGGCCTACCGCCGTCACGCCGGCGCCGTGTTCGCCCTGGCCCGGCGGGTGCTGGCCGACCTCACCACGGCCGAGGAGGTCGTGCAGGAGGTCTTCCTCCGCCTCTGGAACCAACCCGATAAATTCGACCCCGACCGCGGCTCGCTGCGCTCGTACCTCCTGGCCCAGACCCACGGCCGGTCGGTCGACCTCCTGCGCTCCGACACGTCCCGGCGCCGGCGCGAGGAGCGCGAGGCGCGCCAGACGGCGGAGGCGGGCTACGACCTCGAGTACGAGGTATGGGACCTCACGGTGGCCGACAAGGTCAAAGAGGTCGTGGCCGGGCTGCCCACGGCGGAGCGACGGGCCATCGAGCTCGCCTACTTCGGCGGTCACACCTACCGCGAAGTTGCCACACTCTTGGGCGAGCCCGAAGGAACGGTCAAGAGCAGAATCAGGGCGGGACTCCAGAGAATGCGGTCTGCCCTGAAAACGAGTGAGCTCACGGATTCGGACACGACATGGAACTGAAGCACCACGAGATCGAGGAACTACTCGGGGTCTACGCCCTCGACGCGGTGAGCGCCGAGGAGGCCGACCTCGTCGAGATCCACCTCCGGGAGTGCCCGCGCTGCCGGGCCGAGGTGGCCGACCACCGCGAGGTGGCCGCCTCGCTGGCCCACGTCGGCTCCAGTGCGCCGCCAGGCGTGTGGTCGCGTATCGCAGGGAGCCTGGAAGAGGTGCCGCCGCAGCTCGACATGGCGCGCGTCGTGTCGATGCGCGGCCGCACCCCGCGCCGGTCGGTGCCGCTGCGGGCGGCCGCCGCCATGGTGGCCGCGGCTGCCGCCGTCATCGCCCTGCTCAGCGTCCAGGTGAGCCACCTCGACGGCCGCACCGACCAGCTGGCTTCGGCGCTCCGCAAGCAGGGTATCGACCAGGCCGTGCAGTCGGCGCTGTTCGACAACACCGCCCGCAGGGTCGACCTGCGGTCCGACGACGGGGTCACCTTCGCCAAGGCCGTCGTGCGGGACAACGGCGAGGCCTACCTGGTGGGCAACAACCTCCCGAAGCTGCCGGAGGACCAGACCTACCAGCTGTGGGCGGTCACGGGTGGCCAGACCGTGTCGGTCGGGGTGCTCGGCTCCGACCCGGGCGTGTCGGCCTTCAAGGTGTCCGGCCAGAACGTGTCCCTCCTCGCCCTCACCGCCGAGCAGGCCGGCGGTGTGGCCACAAGCACCAAGACCCCCATCGTGCGGGGCCTCCTGCCCGTCGCCTAGAACGCGTGACCCGCTTCTGTGAAGGACTGACACCGCGGAGCGGTGTCGAAGCTTCCGAGAACGCGGGCCGGTCAGCCGGACCTGATCTGGTAGTAGTCGGTCCATCTCGGCAGCGGCGGCGTTAGCCTCCACCGCCGTGGACGAGGAACCGGCGCCGGCGTCGACGTCGGACCTGGTGCGGTGGAGCGAGGCGCTGTCGGCCGTCGCCCGCACCGGCCTCGGCTTCACCGAGAACCTCTACGAGCGGGAGCGCTTCGAGGAGGTGCTGAAGGTGGCGGCCGACATGCGCGCCGCCGCCGGCCACCCGCTTCCGGCCGGCGCCCTGGTGGAGGAGTGGATGCGGTCGGTGGGCGAGGGCGTGGCCGGCTATGTCACCCCGAAGGTTGCGGTGGGCGCCGTCGTGGGGAACGACCGCGGCGAGATCCTGCTGGTACGCCGGGCGGACTCGGGCGTGTGGCTCTACCCCACGGGGTGGGCCGACGTGGGGTACTCGGCGTCCGAGGTGGCGGTGAAGGAGGTCTGGGAGGAGACCGGCATCGAGATCGAGCCGTTGCGGCTGCTGGCCGTCCTCGACGGCATGCGCCTCGGCTTCACCCGCATCCCGCTCTACTCGGTGGTGTTCCACTGCCGGGCCCTGGGCGGCACCCTCAAGGCCCACCCGCTCGAGTGCCTCGACGTGGGGTGGTTCGCCCGGGACTCGCTCCCGTCGCCCCTCGCCGGCATCGACCGGTGGGGCGAGGCCGCCTTCGCCGCCATTCGGGGCGAAGCCGTCGAGGTCCTGTTCGATCCTCCGCGCCCGCCGCAGTCCCTGACCGACCCCTCGAGCTAGAGCGAGGGCGCTCCCAGCTGGCGCAGCAGGCCCTCGATCACCGACACCTGGCCCCCGGTGCGCTCCCATTCGTCGCCGATCGAGCGGTGGTCGGCCAGGCCGGCGGCGTCGGGCGCGAGGCCGAGTGACGCAATCGCGGCCTGCCGCAGCAGGGCCGGCTCCGTCTCGTCGCCGTAGGCCGGGAAGGCCTCGAGGCCGTCCCAGAGCGACTCGGGCGGTGCCGTCGGCAGGCCTTCGCCGGCCAGCGCCAAGGCGATGGTGGGGAACAGTTCATAGGTGCCGAGGCCGGCCGGGCGGCGGAACCCTGCCACCGGGTGGAGGCGCCATTCGATCGTGATCCCGCCCGGCCCGTCGTCGCGCATCCATACCTGGGAGCCGTTCACGTAGGCGTCGACCGGCTCGCCGAAGCGGTCGTCGAGCGCCACCACCAGCTCGGGGGAGATGCGCCACACGCAGATGGGGACGAGGCGGTCGGCGGCCATCGGCACAAGGCTAACGAGCACCGCGCGCCGAGAAGGGCGCTGGCGCCTGCCAGCATGGACCGTGGCCAGACGGACGACGCTCGTTTCCCTGCTGGTCAGCGCCGCGCTCGTGGCGGGCGCGTGCGGGGATGACAGGGCGGCCGCGCCCGACCCGTCCACGACCTCGACGACCGCTGCGGCACCGACGTCGGGCGCCACGACGACCGGCCCTTCGTCGTCGTCCACCACCGCCGCCCCACCGGCCACCACCGCCCGGCCGGGCACGTCGTCCACCATCGCCGCGCCGACGCCGTCGTGCCCCGCCATCCCCACCCGCCAGGCGCCCCGTGAGGACCGCCCCCGCTACACCCTGCGGGTCGACGTGAAGCCGGCCGACAACGTGGTGGAGGGCGAGATTGCGGTGCGCTTCACTCCCGATCTCACCACCGACAAGCTCGTCTTCAGGCTGTGGGCCAACTCGCCGCGCCTGGCCGCCGGCGGGGCGCGCCTCGACGTCGGGGGGGTGTCGGTAGGGGGCCGGCGGGTCGACGCGGTGAGCGAGAACGCCACCACGATCGTGGCCCGCCCCGGCAATTTGGCGGCCGGCCGGCCGGTCGACATCACCGTGCCGTGGCGCCTCACGCTGCCGGGCACCGTGTCGGATCGCATCTCCCGCACGGGCGACGCCATCCGACTCGGCTCGTTCTTCCCGGTGCTGGCGTGGGAGCCCGGCATCGGGTGGGCCGAGGAGCCGGCGTCGTCGGGGTTCTCCGAGGCCACGACCACGGCGGCCGCCGACTTCACCGCCACCATCACCGTCCCCGCCGGCTTCGACGTGCTGGCCACGGGCACCAACGAGGGCGGTGGGCGCTGGACGGCCACCGGCGTGCCCGACTTCGCCCTGTCGGTAGGCCACTTCACGCTGGCCACGGCCACCGCCAACGCGCCGCAGCCGGTGCAGGTGACGGTGGGCGTCCACGCCGGCATCGGGGATTCGCCCGGGGCGTACCTGACCAAGGTCGTGCGCTCTCTCGAGGACTTCAGCCGTCGCTTCGGTCCCTATCCGTGGCCGGCCTACACGCTGGCCGTCACGCCCACCCTCGGCGGCGGCATCGAGTACCCCATGCACGTGCTCCAGGGTCCGGGCACCGGTGGCCGCACCACCTCGCACGAGGTGGCCCACATGTGGTTCTACGGGCTGGTGGCGAACAACCAGGGCCGCGACCCGTGGCTCGACGAGGGCCTCGCCACCTACGCCGAGGCCCGGTTCGAGGGGACACTGTCAAGCATGCGGTCGAGTTCGATCCCCGCCGCCGGCCGGGGCCGCACGGCCGAGCCGATGACGTACTGGGAGTCGCGCCAGAGCATCTACTACCGCAGCGTCTACGTGCAGGGCGGCCAGGCGGTGGCGGCGCTGGGCGACGCCGACCTGGTGGACTGCGCGCTGCGCGTCTACGTGGCCCGCAACGCCTACCGGGTGGCCCGTCCCAGCGACCTGATCGCCGCCGCCGCCGCCGTCTTCCCCGACGCCCCGGCCACGCTCGCCCGGTACGGCATCCGTCCGTGACCGACCTGCACTCCGGATCTTCCGGCACAAGGCCGACAATGACGTCCGGAGAACGACGGGACCTCTTGGGCGAATGGTGTTTCCCGTGACATCATTCGCGCGCAATTCCCGAATGGTGGGCCAGTTCCACCGATCAGCGCACGCGTGGTCGACCGTAGCCGAGACGAGGCAGATCACCGCCATGTCGACCGCCGTCAGTCCGGATCGAGGGGGCTGCGGTTCTTGTCCAGGCCGCCGG
>Ga0136633_1000218_pt1 | contig 43605 bp, 37 predicted proteins | sample AntDrymeUQ832206_2_FD_105494 | JGI IMG/M metagenome (GOLD analysis project Ga0136633, IMG submission 105494) | Polar desert sand microbial communities from Dry Valleys, Antarctica - metaG UQ83 (22.06) | ecosystem: Environmental > Terrestrial > Soil > Desert | place: Antarctica: Dry Valley... | reverse complement strand
GCACCGCCCTTGGGTGGAGTGGCTCAAGAGGGGTTTGCTTCGCCTGAAGTAGCGCTGCCCTCCGCCCGCCAACGAGGCATGGGAGTGCGTGATGGTGGCAGTGATGATCGGGATCGATCCGCACAAGCGGAGCAACACCGCGCTGGTCCTGGACGGTCGCGAGACGGTCTTGGCCCGGCAGCGCTTTGCCAATGACAGTGCTGGCTATCGGGACCTGAAGGCCTTCGTGCGCGGGTGGAAGCACCGCACCTGGGCGGTGGAGGGAGCTCGTGGGGTCGGCCTGAGTTTGGCGCAGCGCCTGGCGGCAGAGGGCGAGCATGTCCTGGACGTCCCGGCGGTGCTGTCGGCTCGGGTCCGGGCCCTGGGTGGTGGCAGCGGCCGCAAGACTGATGAGGCCGACGCCTACGCCGTCGCGGTCGCCGGCCTGCGAGGTCACGGCCTGCAGGTCGTCAAGCCCGAGGATGAGGTCGCGGTCTTGAAGATGCTCAGCGACCGCCGCCAGCAGCTCGTCGAGCAGCGCATCGCCACGGTGAACAGGTTGCACGATCTGCTCCAAGATCTGTTGCCTGGTGGGGCATCCACCCGGCTGACAGCCGCGAAGGCCCGCGAGATCCTCGCCAGCTTGAACCCGCCGAACGCGGTCGCTCAGGCACGCAAGGAACTGGCCGTCGAGCATGCCGCGGACGTCGCCGAGCTGGACGTGAAGATCAAGGCGATGGCCAAGCGCATCACCGAGGCCGTTGCCCAGCAACCCTCAGCCGTGAACGCCATCATGGGCATCGGCGCGATCGGGACCGCCCTGATCAAAGGCGAGGTTGGCGACGTCCGCAGGTTCGGCTCCAAGCACCACTTCGCCAGCTACACCGGTAGCGCCCCGATCGACGTGAGCAGCGGCGACCAGAACCGGCACCGCCTCAACCGCGGCGGGAACAGGCGGCTCAACTACGCCCTGCACATCGCGGCGCTCGTCCAGATCCGCTTCCCCGGACCCGGCCAGGACTACTACAACCGCAAACGCGCAGAGGGCAAGAAGCCCCTCGAGGCGATGCGCTGCCTCAAGCGCAGGCTGTCCGACGTGGTGTTCCACGCACTCCAACAGAACCTGCAGAACCAGCTCCAGGCGGCGGGCCCGGAAGGACACTCGGGGGCGACTCTTCAATCCAGCGCGTCTGACCCAACCCCGATGGCCAGCCCTTCGGATCAGTCACTCACCGGACCCGCCACCAAGAACGCTACGCCGCGCCGAACCAAGGTCAAAGTCCCCGGTTGACAACAGAGGGGAGCATTACCCTCCCCCCATGAACCGAGTGGCGATGCTCGTCGCGTTGCTCGCAGCCGTGGGCTGCGGCAACAGCGGTGGCGGCGCGACGAAGGAAGTTTCGGCTATCTGGGCCTTGGAGAGCGTGTCTGCTGACCGTACCGTGGTCGTCATCAAAGTGGCCGGGGGTGGCTGCCTGACCTACGACCACAGCAACGTGACCGACGACGGCAGGCTGCGCCTCGACGCCATCAACAGGGTGCCTACCGGCCCCGACGTGGCGTGCACTGCCGACTTGACCGGCTCCCAGCAGCACGTTCGCCTTCCCCGCCCCCTTCGGGCTGACGAACGGCCCCTGGGCGAGTGCACCGCGTCCGGTGAGGACGCCGAGTCCAACATTTGCCGGATCTTGCAAAGAATGGGGCGGCAGCCCTCACCAACGGACCTTCCGTCGCCCCCACCGAAGTGAAGTAGGTGCCGCCTCCACAGGCGGAGACGGGCGTGGCGCTGATAACCGCGAGGAGCCGAGCACTATCAATGGGCGTGAAGCGGCGCTACTTGCTGCCGGGGAAATGCATAGGCGACCTCACGAGCGAGACGGCATGCTGTGCGGATGAAGCCGAAACCGCATCAGAAGCCGCCGATCAGCGAGCCGGAGAACCGGCAGCGGCTAGAGCGGGCTCAGGTCGATCAGGCCCTTGTGAAGCTCAGCCGCTGGATCCCGGATGCAGATCGGATCGAGGGCTTCGTCGTTGGTCTGAGTCAGCACTGGGTTCTCCTCCAGCTTCTTTCAGGTCGGATTACCTTTGACGGCTGGGTCGCGCTGCGGATGGAGGACGTACAGGCCGTCACGATCTACCCCACCGAAGATTGCTTCGAGATTGCTGCCGTAAAGGCTCGCGGGCTCTGGCCACCCACTTCGCCGACCACTGCCACACCTCGGGACATCGGGGAAGTGCTTGCCCAAGCCAAGCAGCATGCCTCTGTCGTGGCAGTGCATCGTGAGTTCGAACGCCCAGATGCGGCTTGGTGCGGTGCCGTGCGCGATGTCTCTTCGGACACTTTGAGCTTCCTGGAGGTGAACGTGGCGGGTGGCTGGGCGCGCAAGCCCCGGCGGTTCGACCTCGACGACATCACTCGGGTCGACTTCGGCGGCGGATACGAGGAAGCCCTCCAGCTCGTGGCCGGGCCGCCGCCGTAGCCGTGGGTAGCCGAGCACTATCCGCGCTGAAGAAGGCGCAAGCCTGCCGCCGTTCGATTCCGTCAGCTGTGCCTAGGGTTGCAGCGTGGAGATCACTCAAGTAGCCGGTCCAGGCGATCAGGCATCTCAGTGCGAGCGGATCGCTAACTCCATCTACCCCCATCTCGACTACGGCATGAGCCGGATCCTGGACGGGGTCCAGGCAGGCCGACTCAGGCTCTGCGTCGCGACTGCTGGCGGCGAGGTCGTCGGGTTCACGACGGTTGGCGGGCTGCATCTGCCTGGGCGTCTGGTCCGTATCTTCGTTGACCCGCAGAAAACCGAGCGGGGCATCGGTTCAGCGCTGATGGAGGAGGCGCTCTCGCAGGTCCCAGCAGGTGCCGCTGTGAGGTCGATAGTGACGGTCAATGACCCTCGGTCGGTGGCGTTCGCTGAGCGCTACGGGTTCATCTGCGACGACGATGACCCAGAGTACGAACTAGACCTGCTCTGGCGGGGGCCTTCGGCACTGCCACCAGCGCCGAGCCACGTCTCACCGCTCGGGACCTGGATAGCCAAAGCAGGCTACGAAACGCTTGTCCCGTTGATCGAAGCCGCAGCAACGGCGTTGCCAAACGCAGAGCACATTCCCCGCGATGACGATGAGCCGCTCCCTTTCCTGCAGGGACTCGACCAGCAACTTTCCGCCGTGTCCCTCACGCCCGACGGCGACGTTCAAGGACTCACCTTCGTACGACCCGAACCCAAGGCGATGCACGTCATCCTGACCTACGTCGCGCCGCAATCACGCGGCATCGGGGTGGCGCGGGGGCTGAAGACCCACACCCTGAATACCGTGTCTCCATGCACCTGGGTCACCACCGATTGCATGTACAGCAACACCCACATCCGGCAACTCAACCTGTCGCTCGGCTTTCAAGATGTCTCTCGACGCATCGTCGAACGGGCCCTCACCAGTAGCGGCAATTAGCCCACATCCCTCCCGTTGGAGGACATGGCATAAGTGCCGCTAGCCATGATCATTTAGAGGCTGGAATGGTGCTGCTCTCCTTGGTCGCGAAGTGTAGAAATGGCGCTGTCGCGGCCACTACCGCAACCCGGGCTTCAGGCCTCGAGCTGCTCGACGACGAGCTTCGCGATAAGGCCAGGGGCGAGCGCGTCGACGTCGATGGCCTGGTCTGCGATCTCCTCGTAGAACGGGTTGCGCTCAGCCCCCAGCTTCCGCAGCACAGCCTCGGGATCGGAGCCCAGCCAAGGCCGTCCACCGCCAGACCCCAGGCGGCGGGCGATGACCTTCGGGCTGGCGCGCAACCAGACCACGTGGGCGCCGGCGAGGGCGATCCGCTCCCGGTCTGCCGTATCCAGGACGACACCCCCGGCGATGCCGCCGATCATCGGGCTGGGCATGCCCAGCAGGAACGTCAGGACCCTGGACTCTGCGACCCGAAGCGCAGCCTCACCATCGGCCGCCGCGATGACTTCGGCGCTCTTCCCGGTGGTTCGCTCCAGCATCACGTCGTTGTCGAGGTAGGGCCAACCCAGCCGGGCCGAGAGCGCCGCGCCCACTGTGGACTTGCCCGAGCCCATCAGCCCGACCAGCAGGACCTTCTCGACGCTGGCGGTCACCGGACGTGGCTCGGCACGAACGGTGGCTTGACGACCCGCATCACGCTGGTGCGACCGCGCACGTCGACGGTGACCTCGTCACCCTCGGCAGTCCCCGCCGCCAGCAGGGCCAGCCCGATGCCGCGACGCAGGGTTGGCGAGAAGGTGCCGCTCGTGACCTCTCCGATCACCGTGTCCCCCCGCAGGACGCTCATGTGGCTGCGAGGGATGCCCCGGTCTTGCGACTCGAGTCCCCACAAGAGCCGCGCGGGCCCCTCCGAGCGCTCACGCACCAGGGCGTCGCGGCCCCAGAACTCCGGCTTGTCCCAGCCCACGGCCCACCCTGCGCGTGCCTGCACCGGCGTGATCGTGGGCGAGAGGTCCTGGCCGTGCAGCGGATACCCCATCTCGGTCCGCAACGTGTCCCGCGCACCCAGGCCGCAGGGCAGGACGCCGAGAGCGGATCCCTTGTCCAGCAGGCGATCCCACAGCTCCCCCGCGTCCTCCCAGGCCGGTAGCAGCTCGTAGCCGAGCTCCCCCGTGTAGCCGGTCCGGCACACGGTCAGGGCACCCGAGCGGCTGAAGCTCATGTAGTCGTGGTCGGTCGGCAGGCCGAGCGCCCCCACCAGCTCAGCGCTGCGCGGACCCTGGACGGCGATGACCGCGAACCTGGTGTGCAGATCCTCGACCTCAACACCGGCCGGCGCGTCGGCCGCGAGCAACCCCACCACTGCAGAGGTGTTGGCCGCGTTGGGGATCAGGAAGACCTCGTCATCGCTTTGGACGTAGGCGATCAGATCATCGATCACCCCGCCGGTCTCGCGGTCGCAGCACAGCGTGTACTGCGCCTGCCCCGGGCCGACGCGGCGCAGGTCGTTGGTCAGCCGGGCGTTGACGAAGTCGAGGGCCCCCGGCCCCCGCACCACCCCCTTGCCGAGGTGGCTCACGTCGAAGACGCCGGCCGCCTCGCGGACCGCGGTGTGCTCCTTCACGACACCGCCGCCGGGGTACTCGATCGGCATCTCCCACCCGCCGAAGTCGGCCAGCTTGGCCCCCAGGGCCACGTGCCGGTCGTGCAGCGAGGAGGTCCGCAAAGTCGTCACACAGCCGACCCTAGCGAGACAGCAGGGGACCCTAGCGAGTGCAGCGCTCGAGAGCGGCCGCCAGTGCCTCGAGGTCCGATGGGTTCACCCACGCCGCCGTCGAGACCCGCAGAACCGGTTGCTGGGTGTCACGGCTGCGGTTGACCGTCACGCCTCCCACCAGCACCCCTGCGTCCAGCAGCGCCTGCCTGGTGGCCAGCGGGTCTGCCTTGGGGTGCGCCAACGTCGTGATCCCGCTGGGCTCGTCCACCGGCTCCACCACCCGCCAGCCCCCGGCATCTTGGAGCAGCACGCGGGCGGCCCCGGCCGCGGCCTGGACTGCCGCGAGCAGCGCCGGGGACCAGGTGCGGGCGGCAAGCGACAGCCCCACCCGCCCGGCCACGTTGGGGTCGCTGCCGTCGAAGCGCTGCATTCCGCCGTACTCCAGTGCATTGAGGGTGGGTGGCAGCGAGAGCCGGGCCTGCCATTCCGGCGCGACGATGCCGAAGCCCACGCCGCGCGGCCCGCAGAGCCACTTGCGAGACGTACCCACGTAGGCCGCGGCACCAGCCGGCACCGGCACCTGCCCCGCAGCCTGAGCAACATCCAGCACCAGGGGTACGCCGGAAGACAGCGCCTCCTGTACGGGCTGGGCCACCCCCCGTTGGCTGGGGACCTGCGGGAAGGCAAGCAGGTCGAGACCGGCCGGCACACCGGTGATCCGCCCCAGTCCGTCGACGGGCAGGTCGACCAGCTCCCAGCCCCGCTCGACGGCCCGGCGCTCCAGCAGCCGGGCGTTGCTCGCGAACTCACTCGGCACGGTGCCGATCCGGGAGCCCGGCGCCAAGGGCCAGGCGTCGAGCACGGTGGCGAAGGCGCTGGAAGCCCCGTCGGTGAAGAACAGATCGCTGCCGGAGCAGCCGACGAGGGCAGCGAGGGCCTCCCGCCCGGCGGTCAGCACGGGAGCTGCGGCGACCTCCGCGACGTAGGCACCCTGCCTGGCCTCGGCCCGCAGATGCTCGACCAGAGCGTCGAGCACCGCCCGGGAAACCCTGCCGGCACCGGCGACATCGAAGTGCAGGACATCAGCGGGGAGCCGGTCGTCGACCCAGCCGTGAACGCTCATGAGGCAGGAGTCTCCACGGCCGTTGAGTATCGTGCCTCCCCGTGACCACCCTCTCCGTGTCCTCGAACCGCGCCTCAGGCCTCAAGGTCGACGCCGTCGTCATCGGCGTCAGCAAAGGACCCAAGGGCCTGGTGCTGGCTCCCGGGTCGGAGGACGTGGCCAAGGCCTTCGGCAAGAGCCTGCTCCCGGCGCTGACCGCGCTCGGTGCCACCGGCAAGGCCGAGGAGGTCACGCGGCTCGCCAGCCTCGGCGCGACGAAGGCAGGTGTCGTGGTGGCCGTCGGCCTCGGCGACCAGGGGAAGGCCGTCGACGCGGAGGTCCTCCGGCGCTCCACCGGCGCGGCGGTCCGCGCACTGGCAGGGGCCACGTCTTCGGTCGGCATCGCCCTGCCGACCACCGACACCACCTCGCTGCGCGCGGTCTGCGAGGGCGCTCTCCTGGGGGCATACGCCTTCACGTCCTTCCGCAACGTCTCCCTGGCCGACCACAAGGCGCCCGTCACCGACGTCACGGTCGTCACCAGCCTCGGCAAGGAGGCCAAGGCTGTCGTCACGCGGTCGGAGGTGGTCGTCCGCGCCGTCCACCTGGCGCGCGACCTGGTCAACACCCCGCCCTCGCACCTGCACCCCGTCGAGCTGGCCGCTGCCGCCTCAGCCCAGGCCTCCCGGGTCGGCATGTCGGTCGAGGTGCTCGACGAGAAGGCCCTGAAGAAGGGCGGCTTCGGCGGCATCCTCGGGGTCGGCCAGGGCTCGGCCCACCCGCCCCGCCTGGTCCACCTGTCCTATAAGGGCAAGCGGGCCAAGAAGAAGGTCGCCCTGATCGGCAAGGGCATCACCTTCGACTCGGGCGGCATCTCGATCAAGCCGGCGGCCGGCATGGAGGACATGAAGTCCGACATGGGCGGCGCTGCCGCGGTGATCGCCGCCATGTCCGCCGTGGCCGAGCTGGGCCTGCGCATCGATGTCGAGGCCTGGGTCCCCATGGCCGAGAACATGCCTTCGGGTACGGCGATCAGGCCCTCCGACATCCTCACGATGCGGGGCGGTATGCGGATCGAGGTCAACAACACCGACGCAGAGGGCCGCCTCATCCTGGCTGACGCGATCGCTCGGGCCTGCGACGACAAGCCCGACATCGTGATCGACGTGGCCACGCTGACGGGGGCGCAGCTCGTCGCGCTGGGTTCGCGCACGGCCGGTGTGATGGGCAACGACGATGAACTGCGCGACCACGTCGTGTCCGCCGCGGGCCAGGCCGGAGAGGCGATGTGGCCGATGCCGCTGCCGGCCGACCTGCGCAAGGGCCTCGACTCCGAGGTCGCCGACATGGTCAACACCGGCCCCCGTGAGGGCGGCATGCTCACGGCCGGCCTGTTCTTGAAGGAGTTCGTCGCCGAAGGCGTCGCCTGGGCGCACCTCGACATCGCCGGTCCGGCCTTCAACACCGGGGCGCCCTATGGCTACACGCACACCGGCGGGACCGGTGCCGCGGTGCGCACCTTCGTCCAGCTGCTCGAGGACCTCTCGGCCAGCTGACGCAGCCCAAGCTGCTCAGGTTCACCCGTTTGGGTGTATGTGCCAGGAGCCACCCGGCCGAGAAACCAGGAGACATCGCCGGAGCCCTCCGGCAGCGAAACGTGACTTTCTGGGAGTGATCGTGCTGAACGGACTTCTCACCGCCGCCGCGGCCAAGGCCAAGATGGCCGCCCTGGTCGTCGCCGCCCTGGCCGTCGGTGGCGCTGCCGCCGCCGGACCCGCGAACTTCCTCCCCGTTGCCGGCGAGACCGCCGTCACCAGCCCCGCCGACACGGGGGAGACCGCCCCGCTCGAGGGCACCGAGACCGACACCGAGGGCACCGACACCGAGGGCACCGAAACCGAGGGCACCGACACCGTCGAGACCACCGGTGATGAGACGACCCCGCCCGCGGCCGGTCCGGCCTGCCCGGAGGGCCTGAAGAACCACGGCGCCTACGTCTCGTCGGTCGCCAAAGACCCCGCGACCAAGGGCAAGGCGCACGGCAAGGCCGTCTCCGCGGCCGCCAAGTCCGACTGCGGCAAGAAGGCCGGCGCTAAGGATGGCGCTGTCGAGCCGGCGGACGCCGACGAGGATGAGGCAAAGACGCCGCACGAGAAGAAGGCCAAGAAGGCCAAGAAGGTGAAGAAGGCCAAGAAGGCCAAGAAGGCCAAGAAGGCCAAGAAGGCCAAGAAGTCACACGGCTGAACTCGCTCGCGGGCCCAGACCCGCGACCCTGAGCTCCAGCTCCTCACCTAGTCGAACGGCCGGCCCTCCCCAGGGGGCCGGCCGTTCGCGTGCCAGCTAGGGGCCGCTAGTGCGCCCGGGTCTCGCCGGCCGCCTTCCGGGCGGCCGTCCAGGCCCGCATGCTGGCGGGGTAGCCCGTGGCGGCGACGTCGTACACGGGGATGGCCAATTCCCGGCCCAGGTCGAACGCCACCTTCGGCGTGCCGATCCGGCGCCGGGTCCACTCGCCGTCGCGCGCCACCAGGACCAGCGTGGTCGCGGTCGTGTGGGTGGCCGGTTCGACGTACCCCTCGACGCCCTGACGCGAGCCGGCGAAGGCGCGCAGGTGCTCGAGGTCCTCGTTGCCGCCGGTGCGCACGGTGCCTGGCTTGTGCGGCTTGCTGCTGCGGCGGAACAGACCCACGCTCGGCTCCATGGGGAATGCGACGGGGGTGGTCGCGACCTGTAACTGGACAGTGAAAGGATGCCATGCGGACCCACCGCCCGAGCCTCATGAGGGAGCACCTGCAGTGACCCAGCCCGAAACCGTCGACCTGGTCGTGCTGGGCGGTGGCAGCGGTGGCTACGCCGCGGCGCTGCGGGCGGCCGAACTCGGCAAGACGGTCGTCCTGGTCGAGCGGGACAAGCTGGGCGGCACCTGCCTGCACCGTGGCTGCATCCCCACCAAGGCGCTGCTGCACTCCGCCGAGACGGTCGAGGCGGTCAAGCACGCCGGCCAGTTCGGGGTCAACGCAACCTTCGAGTCGGTCGACGTCGCGGCGGTCCACTCCTACAAGGACACGGTCGTCGCGGGGCTCTTCAAGGGCCTGTCCGGGCTGATCGCGTCGCGCAAGATCGAGGTGGTCGAGGGCGACGGCCGGCTGGTGTCGCCCACTGCTGTCGAGGTGGCCCTGACCGGTGGCGGCAGCCGACGGATCGAGGGCCAGCACGTGCTGCTGGCGACCGGCTCCTACGCCCGCCTGCTGCCCGGCCTCGAGCGCGACGGCGAGCGCGTCATCACCTCCGACGATGCCCTGACGCTCGGCCACATCCCGGCCTCTGCCGTGATCCTGGGCGCCGGCGCCATCGGCTGCGAGTTCGCGTCGGTGTGGAACGCCTTCGGCACCCAGGTGACCATCGTCGAGGCGCTGCCGCACCTGGTTCCACTCGAGGAGGAGTCCTCCTCCAAACTGCTCGAGCGCGCCTTCCGCAAGCAGGGGATCAAGCAGGAGCTGAGCGCCCGCTTCTCCAGGGTCGAGCACAGTGACGCCGGTGTGACCGTCCACCTCGAAGGCGGAAAGACGATCGAGGCCGAGCTGCTGCTGGTCGCCATCGGCCGCGGTCCCACGTCAGACGGGCTCGGCTACGAGCAGGTCGGCGTCGAGATGGAGCGCGGCTTCGTCAAGGTCGATGCTTACTGCCAGACCTCGGTGCCCACCATCAGCGCCGTCGGCGACCTGATCCCCACGCTGCAGCTCGCGCACGTCGGCTTCGCTGAGGGCATCCTCGTCGCCGAGCGGCTGGCCGGCCTGCCGGTGGCTCCGGTCGACTACGACAACGTCCCGCGGATCACCTACTCCCACCCTGAGGTGGCCTCCGTCGGCCTCACCTCCAAGCAGGCCACCGAGCGCGGGTACGACGTCGTCGAGGTCACCTACGACCTGGCGGGAAACGGTCGCGCCCGGATCCTCGGCACCGCCGGCGCGGTCAAGCTGGTCGCGCAGAAGGACGGCCCAGTCCTCGGCATCCACCTGGTGGGTGACCGCGTCAGCGAGCTGATCGCCGAGGCGCAGCTCATCACCAACTGGCAGGCGCTGCCGTCCGAGGTCGCGCAGCTGATCCACCCGCACCCCACGATGTCCGAGGCAATCGGCGAGGCCCACCTGGCCCTCGCCGGCAAGCCACTTCACAGCCACTCCTAGCAAGGGATCAGCGCACCTCATGGCCGTCTCCGTCACGATGCCCCGCCTGGGTGAGAGCGTCACCGAAGGCACTGTCACCCGCTGGCTGAAGAAGGAGGGTGACCGGGTCGAGGTCGACGAGCCGCTGCTCGAGGTTTCCACCGACAAGGTCGACACCGAGATCCCCTCACCTGCCGCCGGCATCGTCAGCTCGATCAAGGTGCAGGAGGACGAGACCGTCGAGGTCGGCGTCGAGCTCGCCGTGATCTCCGACGGCGACGAGGGCGCCGCCCCTGCTGCTGAGGCCCCTGCTGCCGAGGCGCCCGCTGCTGAAGCCCCTGCTGCTGAAGCGCCCGCTGCTGAAGCCCCTGCTGCTGAAGCCCCTGCTGCTGAAGCCCCTGCTGCTGAGGCCCCAGCGCCGGCGCCCGCCGCTGCGGAGGTGGCGCCGACCGCCCAGATCCCGGAGCCCGTCACCCAGGCCGCCGCCGCCGAGCCAACGCCCGCTCCCCCAGCTCCTGCCGCGCCCGCTGCCGCCACTGCCCCAGTCGCCCAGGCGCCGGCTCCGGCGGCCAGCCACTCCGACGAGGCGGCCTACGTCACCCCGCTGGTCCGCAAGCTGGCCGCGGAGCACGGTGTCGACCTGAGCACGCTGCAGGGCACCGGCGTGGGCGGTCGGATTCGCAAGCAGGACGTGCTCGAGGCAGCCGGCCAGGGGCAGGGCACGCCCCAGCCCAGCGCCGCCGAAGCGCCCGCCCCCGCTGCCGCTCCCCCTGCGCCGGCCCAACCAGCCCCGACCGCTGCACCCCAAGCGCCCGCCGACCCCGGCGCTCCCGCCCAGCCGGCACCGGCCGCTGCGTCCCCGGCGCCGGTCTCCACCACCCCCCGGGGCACCACTGAGCCGCTCTCCCGGCTGCGCAAGGTCATTGCCGCGCGCATGGTCGAGTCGCTTCAGGTCAGCGCGCAGCTGACGACCGTGGTCGAGGCCGACGTGACGGCGATCGCCAAGCTCCGGCAGCAGGCCAAGGGCGAGTTCGAGGCCCGGGAGGGCGTGAAGCTCAGCTTCCTGCCCTTCTTCACCCTGGCCGCGATCGAGGCTCTCAAGGCGCACCCGATGGTCAACGCCAGCATCGACGTGTCGGCCGGCACGGTGACCTACCACGAGGACGTCAACCTGGGCATCGCGGTGGACACCGACCGGGGACTGCTGGTCCCGGTCATCCACGGGGCCGGTGACCTCAACCTCTCCGGCGTAGCCCGCAAGATCTCCGACCTCGCCGACCGGACGCGCGGCAACAAGATTGAGCCGGACGAGCTGGGCGGCGGCACGTTCACGCTGACCAACACCGGTTCACGCGGCGCCCTGTTCGACACCCCGATCATCAACCAGCCGCAGGTCGGCATCCTCGGCACCGGTGCCGTCGTGAAGCGCCCTGTCGTGGTGAGCGACCCGGACCTGGGCGAGGTCGTGGCGGTGCGCTCGATGGTCTACCTCGCCCTGACCTACGACCACCGCATCGTCGACGGAGCGGATGCCGCCCGCTTCCTGGTGACCGTCAAGACCCGACTAGAAGAAGGCGACTTCGCGGCTGAGCTCGGCCTCTAACAGTGCCCGGCCTCGACTTCCTGAGCCTGCTCGAGAACGAGGTCCAGGCGATGGGTGACGCCATCGCTACGGCTGACCCTGAGGACGCCGTACCCGCCTGTCCTGGGTGGGCCGTGCGCGACCTGGTGGGACACGTGGTCGCCGTACACACCTGGGTGACCGCGACCTTGGGGCAGGAGGGGCCCGCGGCGTTCCCGGAGGAGCGGCTCGAGGGGGATGCGCAACAGCTCGCCGGGCGCTACGGCGAGGCGGCGCAGGCCTTGCTGCAGCGGATGCGCGAGCTGCCGGCCGACGCGCCGTCGTGGAGCTTCGACAAGGCCGACCGGACCGCCGGCTACTGGCGCCGGCGACAGCTGCACGAGGTGTCGGTCCACCGTTGGGACCTCGCGCCGTACGTCATGGACGAGGCCGTGGCCGAGGATGGCGTGGACGAGGTGGTCGGCCTCTTCATCGGGCGGCAGGTCGCACGAGGCCGGGTGACGCCGCCCGAGGGCTCGTTGCAGCTGGTGGCTCCGCAGCGCACGTGGACCGTCGGCGAGGGCGAGCCGGTCGCGACGGCCGAGGGCTCGGCCGGTGACCTGCTGCTGTCGTTGTGGGGGCGCAAGAACCTGCTGCCGCCGGTGTGGCAAGACGCCAAGCTGATGCCGTGAGGCCGGCGTGAAGGTCGGCATCACCGGCGCCTCCGGGCTGATCGGCAGCGCGCTGCGCACGGAGCTCCAGGACCACGACGTCGTCGTGTTCACCCGCACCCCAGGTGGCACTGGACGGCTGTGGGACGGCGAGCACCTGGAGCCGTCAGCAGTGGCGGACCTGGACGCTGTGGTGCACCTGGCCGGCGCCGGCGTGGGCGACAAGCGCTGGACCAAGCACTACCGGCAGGTCGTGCTCGACAGCCGGGTGCGCGGGACGGCCGCGGTCGCCGCAGCCGTGACCCAGGCCGGCACACCGGTGCTGCTGTCCGCCAGCGCGGTCGGCTTCTACGGCGACACCGGCGACCGGACCGTGGACGAGACGGCTCCTCGGGGCGAGGGCTTCCTAGCCACGGTCTGCGAGGCGTGGGAGGCAGCTACCGCAGCAGCCACCGGCAGGGTCGTGCACCTGCGCAGCGGGATCGTGCTCACCCGCGAGGGCGGTGCCTTGCGCAAGCAGCTGCCGGTGTTCAAGGCCGGGCTGGGCGCGCCCATCGGAAGCGGCCGGCAGTGGGTCTCCTGGATCAGCCTTCGGGACGAGGTGGCCGCCATCAAGCACCTGCTCACCGCTGACGTGTCGGGACCGGTCAACCTGGTCGCTCCGCAGCCGGTCACCAACAAGGACTTCACGAAAGCACTGGCCGCGGCGCTGCACCGTCCGTCGCTGCCCGTCCCCGTGCCCGGGATGGTGCTCAAGGCTGCCCTGGGCGGGTTCGCGGACGAGGCCATCCTGAAGGGCCAGCGGGTGCTACCCGCAGCTCTGGAAGCGAGTGGCTTCGCGTTCCAGGACCGCGACCTGTCCTCAGCGCTCGCGCACCTGCTCTAAGGCCGGCTGAGCGCGCTCTCGACCCGCCAGCCCTGCGCGGTCTGGCGCAGCACGACCTGACGGGTCACGAAGCGCGACTGGGTCACGCGCCGAACCAGCGCACCCGACTGCTCGATCACGTAGGGCCGCAGCGCCTCGACCACCTCGAGCTCCACCCTCTCCTCCCCCACGTAGACCGGCCGCACCGAGCGCACCTCGTGTCGTAGCCCCACGGCCCTCGCCCCCGCCAACGACGACAGCGCCCGACGGTCGGCCGTCAGCAGCGGACTACCCGCTGGGTAGACCTTCGCCAGCAGCGCCGGGTCTGCGGCCGCGAACGCCGCCGCCCTCGACTCGTCCAACCCTTCCAGCACTGCCGCCCAGACGACTGGCCTCGGAGCGGGTACGGCGGAAGGGACCCGGCTGCTCCACGCGGTCGCCGCCACCCCGGCCACGGCAATCACGGCCAAGGGCATGACCAGCCAACGACGACGTCCGCGCTGCGGCCCATCCGGCCGCCCCGAGGGCCCCGACAGGAGCGGCACGAGCACCGGCGGGTCCGGGACCCCCACCCCGGCCAGCGGCTCGGCCTCGCAGGCGTTGAGCAACCGATCGGCCAGGTCGGCCATGGTGAGCCGCGCCACCACCGCGTCGTCGATCAGCTCCTGCAGCAGGTGACGGTCGGCCGGGGCCAACAGCGATCCCACCAGTCGCCCCAGAGACACCACGTCGACGCTGGCGTCGGCAACGCTGACCCCGAGCAGCCCGGTCCCGTCGAGCAACGGCTTGCCGCTCGTGGTCAGCAGCACATCACGCAGGCACAGCCGGCCGTGCACCAATCCGGCGGCGTGGGCTTCGGCGAGCACCGCTGCGACGGGAGCGAGCGCGGTCACCACTTCGCCGGCCGACAGCGGACCGCGCCGGGCCAGCAGCTCGGCCAACGTCCCGCCCTCGGGCTGGTCGACCAGGAGCGACCCCTCCGGTCCGGCCCGGGGTCGCAGCAGGTGGTCGGAGCGCACCTGCTCTAGTGCTTCCCAGGGTGGTTCGAACAGCGGTCGGCCTGGGGTCATCCGCCGAACCTAGAGCCAACGCCAACCGCTTCGTGCCGGTCATCCACAGGCCGACGGTTAGCCTGCGGGAGTGGAGATCCGCCGGCTCGGGCAGCTGGACTACGACGCTGCCCTGACGCTGCAGCGTGAGGTCCACGGTGCCGTCGTCGCGGGTGGTCCGGACGTCGTGCTGCTGCTCGAGCACGAGCCGGTCTACACCGCGGGTCGCCGGACCGAGGCCTGGGAGCGCCCGACCGACGGGTCGCGGGTGGTCGACGTCGACCGCGGTGGACGGATCACCTGGCACGGACCGGGCCAGCTGACCGGCTACCCCCTCGTGCGGCTGGCCGACCCGATCGACGTCGTGAGCTACGTCCGCCGGCTCGAGCAGGTCCTCATCGACACCTGCCTCTCGCTCGGCCTGCCGAGCCAGCGGGTCGAAGGCCGCTCCGGCGTGTGGACCTCCGATGGGGCGCGCAAGCTGGCAGCGGTCGGGATCCGCGTGTCGCGTGGCGTGACCATGCACGGCTTCGCCCTCAACTGCGACAACTCCCTTTCGCCGTACGACGCGATCGTGGCTTGTGGGATTGCCGACGCCGGCGTCACGACACTGTCGGCGGAGCTGGGGCGGCAGGTCACCGTGACGGACGTGATCGAGGCCGTCGAGCCCTACCTGACGTCGCTCAGCGCCGTTGAGGTCAGCGCCGTTGAGGTCAGCGCCGGTCGAGGGTGATCAGCACTGCGTCGCCCGCGGCGGCGGCGCCCGCGAACAGCGCGAGCAGCCGCTCGTAGGCGGGCAGCACCAACTCGGTGAGCACAGCCGGCTCGGCCCACGCGCTCTCCGGATAGATCTCTGCCTGCTGCATCGCACGGTGGGTGAATCGCTGGGTGAGCTCCGGACTCTTGACCAGCGCGGCCGCAACCGCTGCCACCTCGGCCGGGCTCACGTAGCGGATCGGCTCGTAGGTCGAGGGGTCCCCGATCGCCGTACCGCCCAGAACCGCATCGAACAGTGGCGATCCGCCGCCAAAGGCAGATCCGTTGAGCAGGAAGTGGATCGCGTGCCAGGCCGTGCCCAGGTCGAGCGGCTCGCGGTCGGCGAACCACTGGCCGGCGACGTCGGGATCGCGCTCCAGCTCGGCAAGGTCCTCGGGCGCGACCCGCAGGTAGAGCATCCGCACCCGGATAGATTAGGGGGGTGACAATCGCGCCCGAGGGACGGAAGCTGCTGCGCCTCGAGGTGCGCAACGCCCAAACGCCGATCGAGAAGAAGCCGGCGTGGATCAAGACCCGCGCGTCGATGGGCCCGGAGTACACCGCGTTGAAGTCGCTGGTGAAGGCCGAGGGGCTGCACACGGTCTGCGAGCAGGCCGCTTGCCCCAACATCTACGAGTGCTGGGAGGACCGCGAGGCGACGTTCCTCATCGGCGGTGACCAGTGCACGCGGCGGTGCGACTTCTGCAACATCGACACCGGGAAGCCAGCGGATTACGACACCGACGAGCCGCGGCGGGTCGCCGAGTCGGTGGCGCTCATGGGATTGAGATACGCCACGATCACCGGCGTCGCCCGCGACGACCTGGCCGACGGCGGCGCCTGGCTCTACGCCGAGACCGTCCGACTCGTGCACGCCGCTGTCCCGGGGATCGGCGTCGAGCTGCTGATCCCCGACTTCGACGCTGATCCTTCCCAACTGGCCGAGGTGTTCGGAAGCCGGCCGGAGGTGCTGGCGCACAACATCGAGACGGTGCCGCGGATCTTCCGGCGGATCCGCCCTGGCTTCCGCTACGAGCGGTCACTCGACGTCCTGCGGCAGGCGCGGACGGCCGGGCTGGTGACCAAGAGCAACCTGATCCTGGGCATGGGCGAGACGCGGGCCGAGGTGTCTGTCGCGCTGGCCGATCTGGTGAGCGCCGGCTGCGAGTTGGTGACCATCACGCAGTACCTCCGGCCATCGTCGCGGCACCACCCGGTGTCCCGATGGGTCGATCCGTCGGAGTTCGTCGAGCTGGAGGCGGAGGCGCTGGCCGCCGGCTTCGTGGGCGTGATGAGTGGGCCGCTGGTCCGGTCCAGCTATCGCGCTGGCCGCCTCTACGAGATCGCGCGCGAAGCCTCTCCTTGCGGGTAGATCGCCTGGGGCCTGGTCCGGGTGATCTGCCTGCAAGCCGATCGCGAGTCTTCACCGGTTGGTTACCCGGCGGACACACTGCGGCGGCAGCCTCTGAGGTGACCCCTTGGAGGCAGCGATGGTCCCCCACCTCACCCGCCATACGCAGCAGGTCGTGTTGGCGGTGTTCCCGCACGGCGGCCAGGGGCACGCGCGCCGCAACGCGTGGGCCGGCATGGTCAGCGACTCCTCGCTCGCCCGTAACCGGCGGGAGGCAGCCGTGGCCCTGGCTCAAGCCCAGGCACGCTCGATCCAGGCTCGCCGCGCGCAATAGGCACTGCGCGGGTTAGCGTGGCGGGCATGTCTGAGCCCGTCTACGTCCCTGTCATCGGCTTCGCCCGGCTGGTCTTCGCGGGGTTCGGCCTGCGGTTCGACATCAGCGGCTCGGAGAACGTGCCCGCCACCGGGGGCGGGGTGGTGGCGATCAACCACACCGGCTACCTCGACTTCGCCCTCGCGGGGCTGGCCTTCCGACCCAAGAAGCGGCTGGTGCGCTTCATGGCGAAGAAGGAGGTCTTCGACCACAAGATCAGCGGTCCGCTGATGCGGGGCATGAAGCACATCCCCGTCGACCGCGAAGCCGGGGCGGGCAGCTTCGACCTTGCCGTCGAGGCGCTGCGTCGCGGCGAGCTGGTCGGCGTCTTCCCCGAGGCGACGGTGTCGCAGAGCTTCGAGCTGAAGGGGTTCAAGTCCGGCGCGGTCCGGATGGCCAACCAGGCCGGGGTGCCGATCCTCCCCGTCATCGTCTGGGGCAGCCAGCGGGTCTGGACCAAGGGTCGCAAGCGGGAACTCAAGCGCAACAACGAGCACATCCGGATCGTCGTCGGGGAGCCGTTCAGCCCCGACCCGTCAGCTGACCCGGTCGCTGCCACGGACGAGCTCAAGCAGCGGATGCAGGCGCTGCTCGAGGAAGCGATCAAGACCTACAAGGGCGAGCCACGTGGGCCGGAGGACACCTGGTGGCTGCCGGCCTCGATGGGGGGCACCGCGCCCACGCTGGCCGAGGCGGAGGCGGCTGATGCCGAGGTGCGCGCAGCGCGGGCCGCCCGGCGGCGGGCCAAGGACGCGGGCAACTAGCCTTTCGGCTCATGGCACTCAAGCTCCCGGCACTCAGGCTTCCGGCACTCAGGCGAGGCAAGGCCAAGAAGGCGGCGACCGGTCCCGGGCACCGGGCTGCACCGTCCGCAGGCAAGGGCACCGACGCGCGACCAGCCATGTCGCGGCGCGAGAAGCTCAGGCAGATCAAGCTCGCGTTCTCGATGACGCGCAAGGCCGACGCCAAGATGCTGCCGCTCGTCCTCGGTACCTTCGTGCTGACGCTGGCGACCATCGTGCTGCTAGGCGTCCTGCTGGGCCACCCCGTCTATGGCAGCATCCTCGGGTTCATGTTCGCCGTGCTGATCACGATGGTCGTATTCGGCCGACGGGTGCAGAAGACGGCGTTCATGCAGGTCGAGGGACAGCTGGGGGCGGCTGCTGCGGTGCTGTCGAACATGCGCGGCAACTGGCGGGTCACGCCGGCCGTCGGCTTCACCAAGGAGCAGGACTTGCTGCACCAGGTGATCGGTCGCCCCGGCATCATCTTGGTCGGCGAGGGCGCCCCCAACCGCGTCCGCGGCCTGATCGTGGCGCACAAGCGCGCACTAGCCCGCGTGGTGGGCGAGACCCCCGTGTACGACGTCGTGGTCGGCGATGGCGAGGGGCAGATCCCGCTTAAGGGCTTGGAGAAGCACTTTCTGCGGCTGCCGCGCAACATCAAGCCCGCGCAGGTCAATGCGCTCGCCACCCGGCTGAAGGCGATGCGGGGCACTTCTGCCCTGCCGATCCCCAAGGGGCCGATGCCGACGCGGGTGCCTCGCGGCAAGGTCCGCTGAGGCCTGCTTCAGTCGCGCTTCAGTCGCGTTTAGTCGCGCTTTAGTCGCGTACCACGACGCAGCCGGCGAGCAGGTCGTGCAGGCCCCGGCCGTCGCGGGTGAAGAAGCCCGCCAGACCGACCGTCAGCAGCAGCGGGAGCGCCCGGCCGAGCGCAGCGAGCAGCCCGGGCGGCCTGGATACGTCGCTGAGGCGCAGCACCTTCACGCCCAGCAATCGCATGCCGAGGGTCTGGCCCGTCAGCGCCACGAAGAAGACCTGCTCAGCGAGCAGGACCCCGAGGGCCACCAACTGCCTGGTCGAGGGCGAGGGATCGTCGAGGGCCCCGCTGATCAGCGACCCCACCAGGGCGCTGGCCACGATGTCGATTACGAAGCCGAAGGCCCGCACGCTGAACGTCGCGACCGAGCCCGAGCCGTCCCGGGGCAGCCCGAGCCGGGAGCCGGGCCAGGTCGAGGGGTTGCGCAGTTCGCCCAGAGTGACCCCTGGGCCCTGCAGCCACGTCCCTGTCCACCTCGCCATGGGCTCAGGCTATCGTCGGACCCACTGCTTCCCCCGGGCCTCAGGCTCTGCCAGTAACGCAGCAGGTAACGCCCCTGAAACACATGGGACACCGCCGGGTCACACCGCGTGGCTAGCGTCCCACTCACGATCCGTCACAGCCCTGGGAGTGAAGTGTTCAAGACCGCCGACGAGGTGCTCAGCTACATCAAGAAGGAAGACGTCGAGATGGTCGACGTCCGCTTCTGCGATCTGCCCGGGGTGATGCAGCACTTCACCGTCCCGGTCGGCTCGTTCACCAAAGACGTCTTCACCGACGGCCTCGGCTTCGACGGCTCGTCGATCCGCGGCTTTCAGGAGATCCACGAGTCGGACATGCTCCTGCTCCCGGACCCGGCGTCGAGCCGGCTTGACCCGTTCCGGCTGCGCAAGACGCTGATCATGAACTTTTTCATCCACGACCCGCTGACCGGTGAGGCCTACTCCCGCGACCCGCGCAACGTGGCCAAGAAGGCTGAGGCCTACTTGCGCGGTTCCGGCATCGCAGACACCTGCTTCTTCGGCGCCGAGGCGGAGTTCTACATCTTCGACTCCGTGCAGTACGAAGACCGCCCCGAGACCGCGTTCTACAAGATCGACGCCAAGGCCGCTGCATGGAACACCGGCCGCGACGAGGTCGGCGGCAACCTCGGCTACAAGCCGCGCACCAAGGGTGGCTACTTCCCGGTCTCCCCCACCGATCACTACGCCGACCTGCGCGATGAGATGGCCGTCAACCTCGAGCAGGCCGGCATGGTCGTCGAGCGCGGCCACCACGAGGTCGGCTCGGCCGGTCAGGCCGAGATCAACTACAAGTTCGGCGAGCTGCTCGAGAGTGCCGACAACCTGATGCTGTTCAAGTACATCATCAAGAACACCGCGCACCAGGCCGGCAAGACGGTCACCTTCATGCCGAAGCCGATCCAGGGCGACAACGGCTCGGGCATGCACTGCCACCAGTCGCTGTGGAAGGACGGTGCGCCGCTGTTCTACGACGAGGTCGGCTATGCCGGGCTGTCGGACACTGCGCGCTACTACATCGGTGGCCTGCTGCACCACGCACCGTCGCTGCTGGCCTTCACCAACCCGACGGTCAACTCCTACCACCGGCTGGTGCCGGGCTTCGAGGCGCCGGTCAACCTGGTCTACAGCCAGCGCAACCGCTCGGCCTGCATCCGGATCCCGATCACCGGCAACAACCCGAAGGCCAAGCGCCTCGAGTTCCGCTGCCCCGACCCGTCGTCCAACCCCTACCTGGCGTTCTCGGCCATGCTCATGGCCGGCCTCGACGGCATCAAGAACAAGATCGAGCCCGCGACGCCGGTGGACAAGGACCTCTACGAGCTGCCGCCGGACGAGTTGGCCAACGTCGCACAGGTGCCCGGCTCGCTGGGCGAGGTCCTCGACGCTTTGGAGGCCGACCACGAGTACCTGCTCGAGGGCGGCGTGTTCACCCCCGACCTGATCGAGACCTGGATCGAGTACAAGCGGACGGTCGAGATCGACGCGCTGCGGCTGCGCCCCCACCCCTACGAGTTCGCGTTGTACTACGACATCTAAGGAACGACGCCTCTGAGGGGCTCACACCCCCTCTGACCTGCACGTTTGTGGAGCCGGCCCCCTGCGGGGGGCCGGCTTTCGCACATCTTTGGCACAAGAACAGGCTCAGCCAAGAGCCGGACTCGACCGCAGCGGGTGCTACGAGAGACCTCGCCGGCAACCTGCCGGGCATGAGCACCAACGACAGCCAGCCGGCTGCCAGCAGGCGCAAGACCGCACCGGCCCAGTGCCGGACCACTGTGGCGAATCTCACAGCTCGAACGAGTGCCAGCACGGACCCGGGCAGCACCCTCCGCGCCGTGACGACAACGAGCAGCCACCCGGCTGCCAACACGAGCAACACCACCAGCACGTGCCGCCCGGATGACCGGGCAGCGACTGCGGCAAGCGCCGCAGCAACGACCGACCTGTCGGCCCCGCTCTGGACCGTCGAGCACCTCGCTGCGCTGTTCTACATGACGCCGGACTCCGCCCGGGAGTACACCTACCGGGCGGACTTCCCCGGCGGCGTCAAGATTGGACGCCGCTACCTCTGGGTGCCGACCGAGGTGCTGGTGTGGGTCGAAGCCCAGCCGCGGGTGACCGCCGCTGACCGTGCGCGGAGCGTCAGCGCCGTCGCGCCCCAGTCCCCGGTCGTCCGGGCTGCCAAGCCCTACAAGCCCCGCAGGGGGGTGGCGGCGTGAGGGGCCAGCCTGTCGCGGTCGTCGGCCGCGTCAACATCCTCGCTCCTACCGGGTCTAGTGCCTACTTCCGCCTGACCTGGACGCAAGCGGACGGCAGCCCGGGCCGCACCAGCGGCTCGACCACTCTCGAAGCCGCGACGTCGAAGGCCACCGGCATCGACGGTCAGCTGCGCCTCGCGGCTGGCGACAAGACCGCCGCCACCCTCGCGGAGGTCGTCGCCGACTACACCAGCACCGTCGTTGGTCGCAATCACAAGACGGGCCGGGACTGGTCCAAGGCGCAGCTCAAGCAGGTCACGGACAAGCTCAACCGCTGTCTGCGTGGCTACGAGAGCCGTCAGGCCCTCAGTGTCGACCGTGAGCTCCTCGACCTGATGCGACGCGCCAGCGGAACCAGGAACAGCCGCAAGGAAAACGCGAGCGTCCTGCGGGGGCTCATCCGCTGGGGCTACACCGCCGGCTACTTCACGGCCGGGCAGGCCGAGCTGCTGCCGACGAACCTGCCCGACTTGGACGGGCTCGTTGCGGGTACTGCTGCGCCAAGACGCGGCCGAAACGTCCGCGCGGTCGGCCAGACCGAGACCTACATCCGGGAGGAAGACGCTCCCAGCAAGGACCAGGTCACTGCCCTGGGCAATGAACTCGACCTTCGCTTCCCGGCTTGGGGTCGGCTCTGCGCTGAGCTGGCCGCAGCTGCCGGTTGCCGATGGGGCGAGCAGTTTCAGCTGACGGCTCGCCACGTGCTGGAAGTGGAAGCGGGCGGCGAGAAGAACGTCAGCATCGTCATCAACCATCAGGTCGACGGGTCCGCAGCGAGAAGCAAGGGCGAGAACCCCAGGACGTTCCCCAAGGGAAACAAGCAGCGGGTCACCCCGGTCACGTCGTTGAGCTTCACGGGGTTCCCCGTTAGGTCAGCGCTCGTGGCTCGGGCGGCTGTCGCTCTGGCCGAACAGGCGGCGGGGACGAACGAGGAAGCGCTGCTGTTCCCGACGAAGGGCGGCCGGATGTGGCATCACACTGCCTTCTACACGAAGGTGTTCGGCCCGGCCGCGCTCGCCGCAGGCTGGCCTAGCTCCATCTGGAGCGAGACCCGCGACGTCTGGTGCAAGGAGAACCTCGCCTACAAGCGGGTGACCCGACCTCGCGTCCAACTGGAGCTCACCTGGCACTCGCTCCGTCACCGCTTCGCCCGCACGGCCATCGACGTTCACGGCCTCGACAAGGCCGAGCTGATGAGCGTCGGCGGCTGGGAGAACGAGACCATCGTCAGCGAGCGCTACTACCGCTCCGGCGCGGAGCATGCCGCTTCCGCCGCCGCGAAGATGAGGTAGGCGTGGCGAATCGCTCCCTGCGGGGTTCGCGGAGGGTCGCACGTAGCCGCTGCGGCCCCCCAGGTGCAGTGCGTGCGGGAGCCGGTCACCCCGGCACGGTGCCGCGCACGCCGGTTCCACAACCCCCGGCACCAGGAGTCAACACCGTGCCCGACCACCCTGCCTCGCAGCCCGTTCCCGCGGGGACCCTGCGCGCCGACATCTTCCACGCCGACGCGGAGCTGGTGCTTCGTCGTCAGCCGGCGGACAGCATCCACGCCGTCGTGACCGACCCGCCGTACGGCTTGACCAGCGACACCCCTATCCGTGAGCTGCTGCAGGCCTGGCTGGCCGGCGATGACTTCATCAACAGCCACGACGGGTACGGCGGAAAGGACTGGGACAACAGCGTCCCGAGCCCCCGGCTTTGGCGTAGTGCACACCGGGCGATGGTGCCGGGAGGGTTTCTGCTCGCGTTCGCCGCGAGCCGCACCGCGCACCTGACCGCCGTCGCGCTCCAGCTCGCCGGATTTGAGGTCCGCGACACCATCCACTGGGTCTACTCCCCGGGACGCCCAACCTCCCTCGACCTCGTCAAGCAAGCCCGGAACTTGGACGACCCGCAGGCCGTGCAGCGCCTGGCCGGCCGCCGAGCGACGCTTCGCCCGGGGCACGAACCCATCGTCGTCGCGCGCAAGCCGCTGGCCGCGACCACGACGCTGGAGAACATCCTCGACCTCGGCGTCGGCGGCATCGGCCTCACGGGGCTGGACCAACCCATGGCCACCAACGTGATGCACGTCCACGACCTCACCTGCACCGCCACGACCTGCGATTGCGGGCTGGCCGAGCACCCGGGCCGTGAGCACGCGACGCAGCTCTACCCCTCGACCTCGCTACCGCACGCAGCGGTCTCGGTACCCAAGCCTGGGGCGTCCGAACGGCCACGCAGCGCCGACGGCACGGCGCATCCGACCGTGAAGCCGTTGCTGCTGATGCGCCAGCTCATCCGAGCGGTCACGGAGCCAGGGCACACCGTGTTCGACCCCTTCCTCGGCTCAGGCACCACGGCCGAGGCAGCGCTACTCGAAGGACGCAACGCCGCTGGCTGCGAAGCCAACGCCGACTACCTCCCGCTCATCGCGCAGCGCCTGGCCCGAAGCCGAGCAGAACTCACCGACTGAACAACCCCGTAGCGACCTCCGTGCGGCCGCGCCGCCGCGCCGGACGGTGTCTCAGGCGCGCACCGCGCACCTCTCGACCACTTCCACTTATGACCAAGGAGACCACCCCGCCATGCAACAGCCCAATGCCCCCACGAACGACACCTACCCCGGTTCGGCGACCACTGCCAACCCCGCGAACCCCGAGGATGGCAAGACCCCGCCTGAGGTGAAGGTCACCATCCACCGTGCCAGCGCAGGCATCGGGAACCTTGCCGGCGACGGACAACGCGACTCGACGCCGAACGACACCGCGACGCTTACAAATCAGCACGGCATCGCGACCCGGCTGCTCAAGGACCACGGCCATGACCTGCGCTACATCGTCGAGGACAAGACCTGGCTGGTCTGGACCGGACGTTGGCAGGCAGACCCCAACCGAAGGCTCATCAACCGCCTCGTCCTCACTATCCTGGACCGGCTCGAGGGCGGCACCGCCCAGGGCGCCTCGGCGAAGGTCAAGCAGGAGCGGAACGCGAGGGCGCTCAGCAATCTCCGCACGATGTCGAACCTCAGCGGCATCGCTGACCTCGCGAGTGTCCTCACCAGCCAATCGGTCGAGCGCCACGAGCTCGACGACGACCCCCACGTCGTGGGGACACCCAACGGTGTGCTGAACCTTGCCACCGGCAAGCTCACAGCGCACGACCGCAGCCAGTACGTGCTTCGCAGCATCTCCACCCCGTACGACCAGCAAGCGCAGTGCCCGCGCTGGACCGCGTTCCTACACGAGGTGCTCGGCGACGACCAAGAGCTCCAGGAGTACATGCAGAGGCTTGTCGGCTACTGCCTCACCGGCCGAACCGACCACCAAAAGATGTGGCTTCTGGTCGGTCAGGGCGGAAACGGGAAGAGCACGCTGGTCGAGGTCCTGCGGCGACTGCTTGGCGAATACGCCCAGCAGGTACCCGACAGCGTTCTGATGGCCGGCGGTCGTAGCAGCGGGCCGCAGAACGAGCTCGTCCGGCTCCGCGGGGTCCGGCTCGGTCTGCTGGATGAAAGCGACCAGAACGGTCGAGTCAACGAGAGCCTGGCCAAGCGACTGGTCAGCAGCGACTGCCTGGTGGCCCGCCCCCTCTACGGCGACTTCCAGGAATTCACTCCCACGGCAAAGTTCTTCCTCACTACCAACTACCTGCCCTCCATCCGCGGCACCGACGAGGGCATCTGGCGACGACTGGTGGTCCTGCACTTCAGCCGCCGGTTCCAGGTCGGCCAGGACCCCAGCCTGAAGGCCGACCTGCTCGCCGAGCTGCCCGGCATCCTCACCTGGGCCGTCGAAGGTGCAACCAAGTACCTGCGGGACGGCCTCACGGAGCCGACACAGCTGCAACAGGCCACCCGGGCATACCGCGCCGAGCAGGACCACGTGGGTCAGTTTCTGCAGGACTGCACCGTGAAGGGCGAAGGCCATCGCGTCAGCGCCAAGGACCTCGCGGACCTCTGGGAGCTCTGGCGCATCAACAACGCCATCCCGCTGATGAATGACAACGCACGCGGAAAGGCGCTGCGTGGCCACGGACTGCGCCGCGACCGCTACGGCCACGACAACCGCCACCACTGGTTCGGCATCTCCCTCAACGAGAACAGCGAGCTCGTCCGTGAGCTTCGAGCCGGCGCGGCCACCCGCCCCTTCAGCCGCGCACCCCTGGCTGTAGCGCTCTGGGACGACGAGCGCGAAGGCGCCGCGTAAGGCGGCACCGAGCCGGCTCCGTGCGCCCGGAAGCGCCCGCCGGACCGTCGGAGGTGGCAGTGGTCGCCGTTCGGTGGCCAGTCCCCGGGGACTGGCCACCGAGAGCGGCGTGCGTGTGCTTCCCAACCCCACCCCCACAGCGCATTGAGGGTGGGGTTGGGAAGCACACGCACGCAACAAGGGTGACTGAGGAGAGGCAGTAGAGGGAGAGAAGGAGAAGTTTCATGAACGAATTGGTGACGCCAAAGGCGATGCGCACGAGTGCGGCATCCGCCGCGCCAGCAGCGCCACAGGCGCTGCGGCGACGGCGAGACGCCGGCACCGTGCGCATCGGCAACAGAGACATCGTCGGGCTGACGTGGTGCGGCGAGCAGGGCACGATGCGCTTGGACCAGCTGGCGAAGCTCTTTAGCCAGCTCGACCGGCGCACCGTAAGTCCAGACGCAGCGCGTAAGACCATCGGCCGTTGGCTCGACAACGGACTGGCACAGGGCCAGGTGCTGCTGGCTGGGGAGGCCCCGTACTACTGGCCAACCGTGCTCGGGATGCGCACGGTTGGCCTGAACTTCCCAGCCGTGCCCCCGGCCATCGTGACACTGGCCCACAGCCACTTCGTGAACGAAGTCCGACTGTTCGCACAGCGGAACTACCCCGACGCGACCTGGCGCTCTGAACGCGCCATCAAGAGCGTGCTGCCCGCGCGGCAGCGCGGAGCCCACGTCCCGCACCTACCCGATGGCGAACTGCATCTGCAGGGAGGGGCGGTGGTTGCTATCGAAGCCGAACGGACCCCGAAGACCATCGAACGCACCCGCGGCATCCAACTCGGACTCCTCAGCCGGCGCTACGACTTCGACCGTGACGACGCGACGCCCACGCTGCTCACACCTCGGTACGCAGGGGTCTGGTACTTCACAAGCCCCGCGGCCGAGGGCGTCGTCCGAGCCGCGAGCAGCCAACTACCTGCGGACCTCGCCTCGCGGTTGCGCATCGTGACCGGCCAATGAACGGCGACCAGAGGCGGGAGGATTCGTGGCCAAGGCCCATCCTCACCAATCCGCGCACCGCTCGGGAACTGCTGTGGCACGCGACGCTGCTGACCGGACCAGCAACGCTGCTGCTGCCCGGCGGCTGGTACCTACTACTCTGCGTCAGTCTCACCACCCGCCTCCTACGACCAAGACCAGGTCAGGTCGCGACCGTCGCGGCCGCGTATCTACTCGCTGGCGCCACCTACCTCACCCTGCGAGACGGGCCTGGCAGCTATCAGCAACACCTGCTCACCTTCCTGAACCACCGCGTGCCAGACGGCGTGACGCTGCTGCAGTTCACGGGCTGGATGCTGCTGCTACTGCCCTTCCCCCTTCTGACCTATGCGCTCTACCAGGCCTACGACCGTCGCGCCGTGGTCCGCGGCACCGTGGACGAACGCCTCTGGACACGACAGCAGCAACGTCGCCGACAGCTCGCCTTCGCCGCGCACGTCTCCGACCCTCCGCCGCTGGTCGGATGAACCAGCGACACCGAGCGCTGCTCGGCACTCTTCTCGACGGCGACCTCAGCGAGGTCACCGTCGATGGACGAACAGCGAGACGAAACCGACGGCACTGCGGCCTCACCTGGGAGCAGCTCACCCAGCACACCGTCATCCTCGGCGGAACGGGAACGGGCAAGACCGTCACCCAGCTCCGGCTCGCACAGGCGGTGATGGCTCTGGATGACGCGAACCCCTGCGAACCCCGCACCCGCATCCTCTTCCTGGACGCGAAGGGACTACCCGATGGCAACCGGGAACTCTTCACGGATCTCGCCGGAGCCCGGGACCGTACGACCCGGCAGTGGCCCGCCGAACCGCTCGACGGATTCACCGGTACGCAAGCCCAGCTCCGCGAACGTCTCAGCGGTCTCTGGAACGCTGACGAAAGCCCATTTCACCACGCCGAAGCCGTGACCCTGCTCGACCTCGCCCTCGGAGCCGACCCCACCCCCACCACCCTTCAAGGGCTGCTCGACCGTGTCCGACCCGGCCGCACTGCCGCCGCCTACGAATCCCAAGCGACGCCCGAGGGCCTGCATCTCAAGGTCGAGGCAGCAGCCTTCACCAGCACCCAGTGGACCTCGCTCTACCTCCGTCTCCGCGCCCTACAAGCCACCGTCGGACGCACCCTCGACGCCGGCCCCGGCAGCTGGAATCTCCGCACCACCGACACAGCCTGGATCAGCATCCCCGGCACCAGCGCCCCGCAGGCCGCCGCAGACACCGCCGCCTGGCTGCTCCGGTTGCTCAGCGAACTCGCCACCGACCCCGACCACACACGCACCTTGGTGTTCCTCGACGAGTTCAGCGCCATCGGATACGACCAGCGTGCCAGTAGGGCCGCAGCGTCACTCGTCGAACGCACTCGTGCCGCAGGGCTTGCGCTCGTCCTCGGTACCCAGACCACCGCCAGCCTCGGCGAAGCCGCCCCACGCGTACTTCAGACCGCCGGCACCGTCATCGCACATCGGAGCCCAGCGCCGGAAGACATCGTCAATCTCGCCGGAACCATCCCCGTCTGGGAAGACGCCCACCGGATCGGGCCGTTTGGTCAGCGGATGGCAGAGTCCGGCCGGTTGCAGAGCCAGTTCCGCGTCAGCCCCGACCTGCTCCGCTGTCTGCCAGCAGGCCAAGCCGTCCTCATACGCGCGGGACGCTGGGCGCATCTCGCCATCGCCCAGCCAGAACTCCCAACCGTCCTGGGTGAGCACACTTTGCCGGCTCAGCATCGAATGGTGGAACAGACGCAGGCGGCACGGTGAGCGGCATGGAGACGAACACCCCGAACGACTGGACCTGCACCGCATACGGTGAGGACGGTGTCCCATACGGGCTGCGCTGCTTCTTCGCCGAAGCAACCGACCGGGACTGTGCCACCAGAAGCACGTGCGAAAGCAGGCTCGCGAGCGAGCGACGCCGGATGTTCGACCGACTCCAGGAGTTGGCCGCCACGGGAGACGAGGTCTATCGCGAGATCGCGCGAGAGATCCACCACCCAGACCAGCTCCTCGGAGGACCGCTCAGCGACACCGACGAATGAGACCGAACAGCCGCTGACGTGCCGGAGGGCGGCACCGCTCTCCCGCGCACACGTGGCCCGGCCTAAGGTTCTTTTGGGCTCGGCATCTCCTGGTCCTGGTCGCCGCCCTCGACGCGGGGGCGCAATCGGAATACCAGGCTCTGTGAGTCCCTGACTCCACCGAAGCAGATCTTGCTGCGGTCGAGCGTGCGAAGTTGGCCGACCGGGTTCACGATGACCCGCACCTGGGGTCTTGCGTCACTGCCTTCCAACCCTGAGACGACCACCAAGAAGAAATTCTCTGTGGAGAGGGCACGACGGATTTGAGAGTCCTCGAGGACGATCTCGTCGGGTTCGGCGCCGGCGTAGACCTTCAGCTCGTAAAACCGGCTCAGTTCGTCCACGGCGTCGGCTCCCACACCGTGCTGAGTCCGTAGGTCGTGTATTTCGGGTGTGCTTCCGGCGAGGACGCGACGCACCAGGCTGAGGCCGAGATCCTCCTTGTCGAGATCGGTGTACTCGCGAGCGTTCACGTGTTGATTCGGAGCCCCTGCGCCCTTCTTCGCGGGCGGAAGTGCTTTCGTCGTTCGTTGGCGCGTTTGCGGAGCGCCCGGTGGCCTTGCCTCTTGCAGTTGGCCGTGCGGGTCGACCACGTCAAGCGCGTCTGGATCCACTAGGGTCCTTGGCGGTCGCGCCCGACTTGAATGGTCGACTTCGCCGCCGCCCGTCGACTCGGGCGACTTCTTGGTTGGCGGCCGCTTCTCCCGCTCACCCCGGAGCGTGTCCTCGAGGGTCTTGTCGGGGCCAGCCCTCAACTCCTCCAGTCGCTGGGTCATACGCTGCCGGGCATCCTCTCCTTGCGCCGCGGCCTGCTCAGCGGCGAGAAGCAGACTGACAGAATTCTGGCCTTCCGCCGCGGCACTGATGGCTGCGAGCCAGGCGTGAGCCAGCCCCCGAGGGTCGCATGTGAAGTAAGTTGCCAACGCCCGCCCCGCGGACTGCGCCCGGCCGAGCTCATGGCTGGCACTCAAGTACATCCGGTTCTCTCTGGTGTCCAACCGGGCGCTGACTTGCACGTCGAACTGAGTTCCAGACACGGTCGTGCGTACCGCCAGCGGTCTGGCGATCCAGACCTCCGCTTCCTCGAGCTCATCCCAACCGCCCCGGATGGACTCGTAGGCGTCGGGGTCGTGCCGGAGCAAGTCCTCTCGCAACTGCGAGACGGCTACGCGGTATTGACTGGTCGCGTCGTCGTCCCGCCACATGTCCGAGTGCTGCAGGACCCTCGAGTCCTCCGTCGCGACTGGGGTCAGCCTGAGTGGTTCGGCGAGCGCAGCGAAGTGGCTCACGTCGCCGCCTGTTCGCCACACCGGGAGGTGCTTCGCGAGTCCTTGGGCAAGGGGCAGATCCTCGACCAGGTAGACGGGACGCTTCGACGTCCAGCCGGACGAGGTCGGTAGGGGAATGCGCGCGAGCTGCCGACGAATGTTTGACTCCCTCGGCAAGGCCGGAACTTGCTCCGCCATGAGCCTGAAGGTCTCGAGAAGCGCCGCTTCGTCCTCATCGAAGCCGCAAGAGGCCTTCGCCATGGCACGGAGTACCTCGATGCAATCCGCGACGTTGGGATGACGGATCTGCAGCGTTGCCCAGAGCTCCGCTGTCTCGGGAACCGGCGGGACGAACTCGCGGTAACGGCCAAAGATCGGGTCGCCCGAAAGAAGTTCTCCGGGCGGGAGCCAACGGTCTCGGGCAAGAACCAGTCCGCCCTGCTCGGAGAACGCCTGGCGGAGGCGCGCGGCGGAGATGCCCTTTTGGCGGTCGTGCCGCGAGATGTGCCCGGCGAGAGCCTGATAGACAAGGTGCGTGTCGGCACGCGTTGCGTCGGAGACGTGGGGCTCACTCCGCAGGTGCCGCAGTCGTTGAAGCAGATCCTGCACGCTGGGTTCGCCGCCGACGCCAAGGGCCGCCAGAACGTCGCGTCGGGCTTCCTTGAACCGGGCGTGGAGGAAGTGGTCGTCGTCCTGTCCATGCACCGCGACCGTCGCCGTAGTGCGGAGCCGGAGTGCTTCGGGGGTCGCGGGGACGGCTTTGGCGTTGTCGAGCCATGCAATCTCGCCGGCACTCCAGAGCCACCAAGAGCGGGCGGTGCCCTTGTGGTTCCAGGAGTGATAAGCCTCAACGGCGGAGACCTCAGCGTTCTCGCCGTAGTGGGAAGCCCATCCCCGGCCCAGGACCTCGATGACCGCCATAGCACGGTCGCGTCGTCTGCCGGCTTTCCGGTCTTGGGCGATGTCGTGAAGAACTGCTTCGAGGTCCGGTGCCTCGTGATCGTCCAGTGTGTGATCCGCCTGCAAGTCCCGTAGGAAAGTGCTTCGACCAGGTGCTCCGGGGGTGCCGGCGTTGAGCCCACCGACGCGATAGGGGGCGTATCGACGATCGAGCAGAGGGTGGGGTCGGAGTCTTGGGGCGACTTCCGCCCCCAACAGCTTGAGGAACTTCAGTGCGCCAAGACCTGGGCGGCCGTGTGCGGACTTGAGGATCGTCGCGTAGCGCTTGTCCACCCACAACAAGCCTGGAGTTGTGCCGGCTGCGAACCCGAACCCGTCGGTGAGCCGCTCAATGCTGGTGGGAAGGTATGCCTCTGCGGGGAGAACGGCGCGACTGATGCGGCGCCCGCGGGAGTCGTGCGTGTACCCGGAAAGCTGCACTACCCGACCGATAGCCGGGCCAAGATCCTGACGGCGCTCGAGGCTCTCGTGCTCAAGCGCCAGCCGGAGGGCTTCTACTTGCGCTTCGTCCAGCGGCTCCATGGGCTTCGCGCCGGTACTTCCGGCTCTGGCCAACAGCTCTAGCACTCGTGCGTCGTCTTGAGCCGTGTACAGAGCGTGGTTGTCCTTGTGCCATTGCAGCACCGTCGCGGCGTCAAGGTCGTCCGTGAGGTAGGCCGGATGCAGTCGGTCGATCACGTTCAGGCCGGCGCCGAGTTCCGAGGGCACGGTCGCCAGGAGTCGAAGCTCGTCGTCCTGGGGCGGTGTTACTCGCGTTCCGTCCTGGAGGATCACGCAGCGCAATTGCTCCAGGTTTGCCTGCTCACCAGCACGGACGCCGGCGGCGACCAACCGGATCGTGTCGCGCGGGTTGCGGGCGTCCTGCTCGACCAGCGGGAGGGCGTCTGCCACGGTCACCTCGATCGGGACCGGCTGCCCGAGGCCGCGCCACCAGGCGAGAACCTCTCGCCAGACCCCGTCCCGGTCGCGGCATTCGGCAGGCAGCGCGTCTACAGCGCCGGCAATGTCGGCGACCTCGTCAAGCGTGAGGATGGGGCTCAGAGTTTCGTCTTCGTAGGCCAAGTCCTGGAGACGCCAGCGTGCCGAGCCGTTGCTGACATAGGCCTGCTGCGACACCCAGTAGCGAGCCTGTTGGTCCAGCTCCTCGTCGAGTTGGTCTAGCAGGCCGCCCTGCCTCTCTTCGCTTCTCTCTACGGTGAGTGTGAAAAGCGCCCAGACCTCGGCGGTCCTGTTCTCTAGCCCGTCGAGGATGGCACGTGCCCACAGTGCCACGAGCGGCTGAATGAGCGCCCGGTTCCAGTCGTTGTCTGCGAAGTCCTGCCTGCTCGCGATCGGGTCGAACTGTGCGTTGACGCTGGTAGGTCGTCGCGATTTCGCCACCGGGAGACCCGCGAACACGTGCCCCTCCCGGGCGCTGTCGGGCAGCGCCACCGCGAGGGCTGTCGTCTCCGCCGCCTCCTTGTTGGCACGTTGAAGTCCCGCCGGACTGGGGATGTCCACGGCGTAGACCCACCATCCGTCACCAGCCTTCGTCGTCTTGTGAGTACGTCGCACCTCGAGATCGTGATCGGCCCAGTCCCATCGGACGGCGTCAACGTCCTCCGACGAGAGGCTGAGGTTGCGATGCTCGCGGTCGGTGGAAAACTTCACCTTCCTCACATGACGAAGGAAAAGGAGCCCCTCGTCGTTCCATTGGCGAGCCCAGGCCATCAGGTCCGCATCGGTAAGAGCTTCGGCGTCCGGGGTCAACACCAGCGTCGTGCGTCCTGCCTTAGTGGCGTGCTCGCTGGGGTCGATGCTGCTGACAGTTGGGTCCCCCAGGCGAAGGTGATAGCTCTCGTTGTGCATGTCGAACACTCGAGCCAAGGCGTGCAGCGTGAGCAGCCCGACGCCGAAACGGCCCGTGGCCGCCACGTCGTCGGCCTTAGTAGTCAGCCACGGGGCAGCAAGGGCGTGAACATCCTTGAGTCGGAGGGGCCGACCGTCATGCTCAGCGCGCAGAACGCCGTCCTGGAGCATGAAGTGCACGTACGTTGCGCCCGCATCGTCCGCGTTCTGGATGATCTCTGACAGTCCCTGTAGCCGATCGCCCGAAAGGACCTTGGTCCCCGATCGAGCGTTCGACATCATCTGCTCGACCGTTCCACCCGCCCCAGCGAAACAGGCAGCTAGGGCCGCCACGGCGGCCGCACACTCCTGCTCGCCCTCCGGCTCGTAGGGAACGGGCGCTTTTGGGTCGAGGTAGACGGCTTGCGCAGCGGCCTTGGCCCGTCGTACCCCTTCGTTCGCCAAATCCTCGGCGCCTTCCGTCATCGGGATCTGCCCACGGCCGCGGCGATGAATCGGCCGCTGCCAAACCACGGCCCGGGCGCGTGAACGGCCCCTCGCAGCCTGTTGACCTTGAGCGTCGATCGGCCCCTAGATTGCAACATCGGCGTCGCGTCGGCTGGCAGTGCGTACAGGGGCATACCCGAAGGGTACGGAGACGTGCGACAGTTCCGCGCCGGACCGCGCTTGCTCGCGTGACGGACGTCGCGAGCGAGGAACCGATCCGCCACTGGCGGTGTTCCAAACATCAGCATCCTGTTCACTCGCGCTTGGTCTCCACGGCTGACCGCGGCAACGGGGCGACGGCTTGAAGTCATCGAGTTGGACGACGCGGAGTTGTTGAGCCGGTGGGGCGATCCAGCCGGGCCTGGTTGATGTCCGACCTGTGCGCCAAGATCGTCTCTCCAGCCCGACAAGGAGAACCCCTGTGACTGCAATGTGCGACCGCCACGACGTCCTGGAGTCCTGGTGCGCCGACTGCCAGCACGCCGCAGTCCCGGTGCGCGAGCGTGAGAAGCCGACGACAGCCCAAGCGAACGGCCAGCGGCGCGTGGCCGTGGGCAACTTGCAGTCGGCAAACATCGGCAATGTGAACTCCTTTGTGGTCCGTCACAGCGCCGAGCACATGGGCGGCCTGGCACGGCTGCCCCTATCCGAGCGTGCAGCTGAGGCCTTCGCGAGTTGGCGGTGCCAGCGAGGCCTGGCCGCCACCCTGTCGCATTTCATCTATCTGGAATCCGACGCCGTGGCGTGGGTCGGCCGCATCACAGGCATCCGCGAATGCGAGGATGACCGCATGGGCTTCGACGTCCACCTCGAACCGGACGCCGCACTGGCAGCCCGACTGACCGGCCAACCGTTCCAGGTGGTCCGTAGCTCCATGTACGGATGGGTCACCGAGGACGGCACCCTGCTGGATCGAAAGCCTGCGACATGACCAGCCGCGGTCGCGCTACACGTCAACCCAGTTACCTGCGCGCGCCGACCGGCCCCCAGCCGGATCAGGGGAGGGGGATGTAGGCACCGACGATCGCGTCAGTGACATGCAGCATCAGACGCGGCTGCCCCTCGCTCGCGAGAAGTCTCGCGACGAGTAGTTCGGGGACGAGTGAGGGCCCAAACTCGTCGCCGAGGGGACCACCGAGCCACATCACAGTCGCAGAATCGCGGACCGCTACATGGCTGCCTGTCTCCGCGGCGACCGAGCGCGCATCCACAACGGAGACAGTCCCCAAGGCCCGGTACCAACCGTCAACTGCCAGGATGGCGCCCGAAGGGACCTCGACGACCGCAAACGCGTGCTGGCGGGTCTCCAGTCGCACGAGGACGATCAGCGCACGGGCGTGAGGGAGCTCGCGGAAGACCTTCGGCAGCTCACCAAGATCCACCCACGACGTTGACACGCGAACTCCTTCAGGCTGGGCGACAGTTGGCCAGCAGCACGGGGGCTGAGGGCACCGCACGGGACCGCGATGAAAACCCTATCGGTCGTGCGTTCGGCGAACAGGTGTCGCAACCAACCTGAGCGGCCACAGCCTCATAGGCTTTACGAAACATCGACACGGGAGGCAGGGATCAGTGGCGCAGGGCATCCACGAGATCCTCGACGAGCTCTACGCCTCAGCGACCGACGAGCAGGACAAGGGCAGCAAGTTCGAGCGCCTGATGCAGGCGTACCTGCAGGCCGACCTGCTCTGGGCTGATCGGTTCAGCGACGTCTGGCTGTGGATGGAGTGGCCCGATCGGCACGGCAAGCCGGACACCGGCATTGACCTGGTCGCGGTGGAGCGAGACGGCAGTGGCCTAACCGCGATCCAGTGCAAGTTCTACGCGCCGAACCACTACCTGCAGAAGTCCGACATCGACAGCTTCTTCACCGCCTCCGGCAAGAGCGGCTTCTCGCAGCGGGTCATCATCAGCACGACCGACAAGTGGAGCAAGCACGCCGAGGATGCCCTCGCCGACCAGCAGATCCCCGTCCAGCGACTGCGGGTGCAGGATCTCGACGAGTCCTCGGTGGACTGGTCGCAGTTCACGCTGAGCACCCCGGACGTCATCCAGCTCAAGGAGCGCAAGGCACTTCGCGGACACCAGATCACTGCCCTCGACAAGGTCCGCGAGGGATTGTCCGTCGCCGACCGCGGCAAGCTGATCATGGCCTGCGGCACCGGCAAGACCTTCACGAGCCTCAAGATCGCCGAAGACCTCGTCGGCGCCGGTGGCTCGGTGCTGTTCCTCGTGCCCTCCATCAGTCTGCTCGCACAGACCCTGCGCGAGTGGACGATCGAGGCCGACGTCCGGCTACGCCCCCACGCGGTCTGCTCAGACCCCAAGGCCAGCGCGAAGACCAAAACTGAGGACATCAGCATCCACGACCTGGCCTACCCAGCCAGCACGGACCCAGCCCAGCTCGTCACTCGGATCGGCAAGGCGAACCCCGACGAACCTGGGATGACGGTGGTCTTCTCGACCTACCAGTCGCTCGGCGCCGTCGCAGACGCACAGGCCCTCGGGCTCGCCGAGTTCGACCTCATCATCTGCGACGAAGCCCACCGCACCACCGGAGCCACCCTCGCAGGCGAAGACGAATCCGCCTTCGTGAAGGTCCACGACCAGACCTTCATCAAGGGCCGCAAGCGGCTCTACATGACCGCCACACCACGGATCTACGACGACACCAGCAAGGCCAAGGCGGGTCAGGCAAACGCCGTGCTGGCCTCGATGGACAACACGGCTCTGTACGGCGAGGAGCTGCACCGGCTCGGTTTCGGCGAGGCTGTGAGCAAGGGACTGCTCACCGACTACAAGGTCCTCGTCCTCGCTGTAGATGAGAAGGCCATCAGCACAACGTTCCAAGCACAGCTCGCCGACAGCAACAGCGAACTGACGCTCGACGATGCCGCGAAGATCGTCGGCTGCTGGAACGGCCTGGCCAAGCGGGGCGTGACCGACGCCGGCTTCGCCACTGACCCCGAGCCGATGGGCCGAGCCGTCGCGTTCGCTCGAAGCATCAAGGACTCTCAGCGCTTCGCCAGCCTGTTCACGGAGCTCGTGGCCCAGTACGCCGACAACCACGAGGACGAAGACGTCCTCCGGGCTGAGGCCGAGCACGTGGACGGCACGTTCAATGTGCTTCGGCGCAACGAGCGCCTCGACTGGCTCAAGGCACCCCTCGATGCAGGCAACGCAAGGGTCCTGAGCAACGCCCGCTGTCTGAGCGAGGGCGTCGACGTGCCCGCCCTCGACGCTGTGATGTTCCTCAACCCACGCAACAGCGTCGTCGACGTCGTCCAGTCCGTCGGCCGGGTGATGCGAAAGGCTCCCGGCAAGGCCTTCGGGTACGTCATCCTGCCCATCGGCATCCCCAGCACCAAGACACCCGAAGAAGCCCTCGCCGACAACGAGAAGTTCAAGGTCGTCTGGCAGGTCCTACAGGCCTTGCGTGCGCACGACGAGCGCTTCAACGCGATGGTCAACCAAATCGACCTCAACAGCACGACGCCCGACAAGATCCAGGTCATCGGCGTCGGCGGGTTCGAGACCGACCGGGACGGCAGCAGCACTTCCACGCAGGCCGTGCAGACCGCGTTCTCGTTCCCCCAGCTCGACGACTGGCGCGACGCCATCTACGCCAAGCTCGTCACCAAGGTCGGCAGCAGGCGTTACTGGGAAGATTGGGCGCGCGACATCGCCCGGATCGCCGAGCGCCACACAACGAGGATCCACGCGCTACTCGACACGCCCGGCCTGGCCATCCGATCCGAATTCGAGAAGTTCCTGAGCGGCCTGCGCGCCAACCTGAATGAGGGCATCAGCCACGGCGACGCGATCGACATGCTCGCCCAGCACCTCATCACGCAACCTGTCTTCTCCGCACTGTTCTCCGACTATGCGTTCGCGGAAAGGAACCCCGTCAGTCAGGTCATGCAGCGGATGCTCGATGTCCTGGACGAGCACAACCTCGATGACGAACAGCAGATCTTGGACGCGTTCTACGACAGCGTTCGCCTGCGGGCTGAGGGCATCGACAACGCTGCCGGCAAGCAGCGCATCATCACCGAGCTATACGAGCAGTTCTTCAAGATCGCCTTCCCGCGAACAGCCGAACAGCTCGGCATCGTCTACACCCCCGTGCAGGTGGTCGACTTCATCCTGCGCAGCGTCCAGCAGGTCCTCATCGACGAGTTCGGGGCGACTCTGGGTGACGAGGGCGTTCATGTCCTGGACCCCTTCACCGGAACCGGCACTTTCCTTGTCCGGCTTCTGCAGTCAGGCCTCATCCCGACCGAGGCGCTAGCGGGCAAGTACGCCAGCGAACTGCACGCCAACGAGATCCTGCTCCTGGCCTACTACATCGCGGCTATCAACATCGAAGCGACCTTCCACGACCTGACCGGCGCCGACTTCACCCCCTTCGACGGCATCGTCCTGACCGACACCTTCCAGATCGCCGAAGACGGCGACGCCATGGACCTCGACGTCTTCCCCGCCAACAACGCCCGCGTCGAGGCTCAGAAGCAACTCGACATTCGAGTCATCGTCGGCAATCCCCCGTACTCGGTCGGGCAGAGCAACCAGAACGACGACGCCCAGAACCTCAAGTACCCCACCCTCGATGCCCGCATCGGCGACACCTACGCGAAGCTTTCCACGGCCACCAACAAGAACAGCCTCTACGACAGCTACATCCGCGCCATCCGTTGGGCCTCCACCCGCATCGCCAGCTCCCCTGACGGGGGCGTCGTCGCCTTCGTCACCAACAACGGCTACCTCGACGGCAATACCGCCGACGGACTCCGCAAGACGCTCACCGACGAGTTCAGCACCGTCTACTGCTACAACCTCCGAGGCAACCAGCGCACAGCCGGTGAACTCAGCAAGCAGGAGGGCGGCAAGATCTTCGGCTCCGGCAGTCGAAATGGGGTCGCGGTGCTACTCCTCGTGCGCAATCCCCAACACACAGGCCCCTGCCGCGTGAAGTACGCCGACATCGGCGACTACCTTGACCGCGACGCCAAACTTCAGCACATCGAAGCCGCGAATCTAGCCACGCTGAACTGGCAAGACATCGCGCCGAACGCGGCCGGAGACTGGATCAACCAGCGGAGCCTCGACTTCCCCGGATTCCACCCGATCGGGACGAAGGACGTCGACCTTCAACCAAGCGTTTTCAGCCTGTACTCGAGAGGGCTGGCGACCGCTCGGGACAGTTGGGTGTACAACAGTTCGCGCTCGTCGCTCGAAGGCACCGTGCGCTCGATGGTCGACCACTACAACGGCGAAGTCACCCGACTCGAAGCGCTTCGTACGACAACCTCGTCCTCGACGGCGGCGGCAAACGCCGTGCGAGACCCCCAGCATTTCAGCTGGAACCGAACAGACTTCGCCAATGCGGACAAAGGCCGTCGCTACGAGGTCCGACCGTCCTCGTACCGGATCGGGACGTACCGACCGTTCATGAAACAGCACGTCTACTTCGACCGAGCCCTCAACGACATGGTCTACCGACTCGACCGGATCTTTCCAGAACCCGATCTGCCTAACGTCGGCATCTATGTGGTCGGTATGGGGTCTGCCGTTCCGTTCTCCGCCTGGGCCACGGACTGCCTCCCAGACCTGCACGTCACCGGATCGGGCAGCGGAGGTCAGTTCTTCCCACGCTGGACGTACACGCCGAGCGACGGGGCCCTCGAGTTCGACTCCGACACCCCGGGCTGGCACCGTCAGGACAACATCACCGACGCTGCGTTGGCCCTCTATCGCAAGACCTACGGTGACGACATCGGCCGAGACGACCTGTTCGCTTTCGTCTACGGGCTCCTGCACAGCCCTAACTACCGCACCCGATACGAGGCCGACCTGAAGAAGGCCCTCCCTCGTCTCCCGTTCCTTACCCAACGTGCGGATTTCGACGCCTTCGCCGAAGCCGGGGCCGAGCTTCTCGAGCTGCACCTGACCTACGAGAGTGCGGCGCCATACGACCTCGACGAGGTTCGCACGGACCTGTACGAAGGCGAGGACCTCTACCGAGTCGCGAAGCTTTCCTTCGCCAAGAATGGCAAGGCACCCGACCGCTCGACGCTCGTCTACAACAGCCACCTCACTCTGACGGGTATCCCCGACGCGGCCTATGCCTATCAGCTCGGATCTCGCTCGGCCTTGGAGTGGATCATCGACCGTTGGCAGGACAAGACCGACAAGGACAGCGGAATCCGCAACGACGCCAACGCCTGGGGTGCCGAGCATGATAACCCGCGCTACATCGTGGACCTGATCAAGCGCGTCACCACCGTAAGCGTGCGCACCGTGGAAATTGTCAAGTCCTTGCCGCCACTCCGCGTTGCGGGCACCTCCGCACCCCAGACCTAACCGGAGGGTGCGAGGTGGACTCCGCAGCCGGGACCGAAGCGCCATCAGCAACCGCTCCGCGGATCTGGACGCCTCGCCGGGAACTCCTGCAGCGTCGCATCGCTGACCGTAGCGGCGACTTGGGCATCCTTTACAGCGCGGCTATCGACCTGCTCGAGGCTGACGTCCCTGCGTCGCGGGCCCGGCACCGGATCGTCATGGTCTCCCACAACGTGCGTGAGCTGATCAACAACGCACCGGAACTCTTCGATGACGTTGAGAAGCCTCCGCGGGGAGTGACGAACACAAAGGGGGCACTCGACGCTCTTGGAGAGGCGTGGGATGACGACCGTGACTCCCTCGGCGACCATTCGGACCATCGTCGCTTCGCTAAGCTGATGAGGGAGCCCTTCACCGTGCGCGGTCGTCTTCTTGCCGCAGCTGCCAAGGCGATCACGGAGCAACGAACCGGAACCAGCAACAACCAGTCGCGCCAGAGCGCAACTGTTCTTGGCCGACCGGGGGGTCGCCAAGATCCGACTCTTCGGGCGTGGTTGATTGCCCAGAGATGGTTCGTGACCAACTCACATCTCGACTCGAGCTGCGAGAGCGGAACCGTCCCGGACGACGAGGAAGTCCTCGCACAACTCCGAGTCGTTGAGGATGTCCTGCACGCTCGCCTCGCCCCGTTCTTCGAGGTGAAGGACGAGCTCGACGAACTCTTGGGGGAAGCGAACGCCCGCGTGAAGGGAGTGGATCCAGGGTGAACCCCGAATTCGAAGGTTTCATGGCACCAGCCGACGAGCTGGTTACCCGCGCCCTCGCCCGCCTGGGCGATCTGCAACATCGTCGGGTGTTCTACGAGCGACTTGAGAATCCGCTCTGGATTGAACCTTTGGATGCGCGAGGTGCGCTCGCTCCGGAGCCAGGTGCCTACACCGGGAGAGGCTTCGTCCAGCCGTGGCCTCAGGGCGACTACCTCCAGCGCATGGCCCCGCTGGCCCCTGTCCCGGTTGCCGCCGTCCTCACGAGATTCCTAGACAGCGAGAGCCCCGTTGTGCGCAGCGTCATCCTCAAAGCTGCAGCCCAGATGGATGGAACGTCGGCCGCCGCGCTGGTCAAGGGCATCGTGAGCTTCATCCGCGACTTCAATTACTTCGACCATGAGGAGCTTCTGCGCCTGGTCGCAAACCTCGTCACGGCCGGAGAACTGAAGTCGGCGCGCTCGCTCGTGAACGCTGTGTACGAGCCCCGAGCCGACGAGGCGGACGCCGCGGATCCGGCGAAGCGCCGACGAGGAGAGAATCTTGTTGGGCTGGACGACTACTGGTACGCGCACACCCTCCCAAGGGTGGCGCAGCTACTTGCGGGAGCCGACGCCGACTTCCTGAAGGGCCTGTCCCATTGGGTGAAGACCGTTCAGACGATCAGGGAGTACAGCACGGACGACGAGTACTACGACGGCAGTGATTCCGACCGGCCCTCGATCCGACCACACGAGCAGAACTGGGGCCACGACGAGGTCGCAGAGACCCTCGTGGATGTCCTGCGTGACCTAGCACGTGAGCAGCTTGCGAGCGGAACGGACGTGAGCATCGTCGCCGCCCGGGTACTGGCAGGCGACCGACCCATCCATAGGCGGGTGCTCCAAGACGCGATCGCTTGGCGGGTTGAAACCGACCCCAGCTCCTGGGACCAACTGGGGGAAGCGGCGGAAGCGCTCCTCAGCAAACGCGAGGACTTCGAGGGCTCCTGCCGACACGAGATGATCCTCCTGGCACAAGCGAGCCTCCCCCGGATGAGTCCGGCAGCTCTAGCCCAGTTGACTGAGACCGTCATGAACGGGCCAGCCCGCTCGGACGAAGAACTAGCGGAAATGCTGGCCCGTTGGCACGGAGGTAGCCCCGATTCCTTGGGAGCAGATGCGGCGGAAGCCACCACGGACGAAGCTGCGGCTGATGAGGTGACCCGATACCGCGAACGATGGCGCTACCGGTTGCTCGCAGCGATAGGCGAGCCAAGGCTCAGCGGCGAGCTGGGGGTCGAACTTCAACGGCTGGCGTCAGAACTTGGCCCCATTGAGCATCCCGACTTCGACAGCTGGCACGGGTCCGGATGGGTAGGCCCAACCTCCCCCGCGACCAGCGAAGAACTGGCGGCAATGCAGGACGATGACTTGCTGCACCTGCTTGAGACCTGGCGGGCGGAACCAGGACAGCACTGGGTACCGACCGTCGACGGATTGGCGAGGTCTCTGGAGGACACCGTTGCGGCGGACCCCAAACGGTTCGGACCGTTGCTGCCGCGCTTCGGGGCGCTACCGATCAGCTACACCCGCTCCACGCTGAGGGGGCTCGAGCGCGGTCTTGAGGCCGGCGAAGCCTTTGACTGGCTTCCCGTCCTGATGACGTGTCGTGAAGTCGTGTCCCGGCAGGACATCGGTGACCACGTGCCTGACATCGAAGATGACGATCGAACCTGGGCGTGGACGAAGCGGCAGGTTGGAAGCCTGCTCGGGGGTGCCGTGCAGGAGGCCACCTGGACCTCCGAGGAGCGCACAATCGTCATCGAAACCTTGGCGCTGCTCGGCACGCATCCCGACCCCGCGAGAGATGGGGAGGACAGCGGGTCCGGCATGGACAGCCTCACGCTGTCCCTCAACACGGTGCGCCCAACTGCGGTGAGGGCCTTGCTTCGGCTCACGCTGGGTGATCTGACGCACGACGAGCGTAGCCGCATCGAGACCCTCCTTGATCAACACGCCGGACCCGAAGCAGACCCTGCGCTAGCGGTCGCTGCCACCTTCGGCGAAGCCCTTGGAGCGCTGGTCTCCAATGAGGCCACTGCCGCCTGGACCGCCTCGCGTCTCGACAGGCTCCTCGGGCCCTTGGACCTGGACGCTTCGTCAGCCCACGAGCTCGCCTATTGGGACACGGTCTGGTCCATTTTTCTCACGCGCTACATCCCTCACCCGGCACTTCTGGAGCCCTTGCGGGCGTACTTCTGCCGCGCCATTGCCACGGTTGAGTCGGGGCGCGAGCCCACTGAAGGTTGGCGGCAACAGCGAAATCAGGCTGCCGCGGTCGGCGACTTCCTCGTTTCCCTCGTTGCCCGAGGCTCGCTCGCACTCGACGACCCCTTGATTGATGCCTTCTTCGCTGCCGCAAGTCCAGCGCTTCGCGGAAAGGTCCTGGGCCACTGGGGATGGCAACTCTTCCGCGCGGAGGACCTGAGTTCGGATGTCCTCGAGCGCAGTCAGGCCCTGCTCGAAGTGCGGGCGGCCGTCTCAACGGACGAGGAGAGTGAACTCGACGACTTCACTTGGTGGGCGCGCATCAGACAGGCCGATCCCGGCTGGTGGCTCCCGCTCTTGGTCCAAGCCAGTCGAAGCACCACCTTCGACAGCAGAGGGCTTCTGGGCGAGGTACTCGCCCAGACCGCTTCCGCTCACCCGCAGCTCACGCTGCTCGCCCTGACGCAGTTGCTCGCGTTGCGCGGCGAGGACAGTTGGAAGGCTTACGACCTGCTGGAGCACGCGCCGCGGATTCTGGCCGCCGTCCTCGACTCAGGATTTGACGAGGTCCAGCGGGATGCCCAGGACCTCATCGACCGCCTGGGACGTGAGGGCTACTTGGACCTCGCCGACCGCGTTGCAGAGCACCGCACAGCGACGGCTGGCTGACGACGGACGCGGCCCGGAACAGGCCGGGCGAGGCACCACATGGTCGGCCGGCTTTCGCACAGGGTTGGCACAACGCTGTGCCAAACAGCCCCTATGCACCCCCTAGGAAGTGTCGGGCCTAGATGCAAAAGTGCAGGTCAGCGGCCATCTGGCCACGCTCGACTGAGGAGGCCCAGTGGTACTACGACATCTAGAAGCCTGGTACGGCGAAAGGCCGGCGCCCCTCTGGGGCGTCGGCCTTGGTCGTTCTGCGGCCATTCGGGCGTATCTGAGCGTCGAGAGCTGGGTTAGGTTC
>Ga0136633_1000217_pt1 | contig 43648 bp, 49 predicted proteins | sample AntDrymeUQ832206_2_FD_105494 | JGI IMG/M metagenome (GOLD analysis project Ga0136633, IMG submission 105494) | Polar desert sand microbial communities from Dry Valleys, Antarctica - metaG UQ83 (22.06) | ecosystem: Environmental > Terrestrial > Soil > Desert | place: Antarctica: Dry Valley... | reverse complement strand
GTCTGGTCGTTGACGTAGTTCTCTACGAACCGGGTGAAGCGCTCGTTCGACGTCCAGATCTGGCTGAGCAGCTGAGGCAGGTAGAGCAGCGAGGACGCGAAGATGACCGGCACGACGCCTGCCTGGTTGACCTTCAGCGGGATGTAGGTCGACGTGCCTCCGTAGGCGCGACGGCCGATCATCCGCTTGGCGTACTGCACCGGAATCCGGCGCTGAGCCTGCTCGATGAAGATCACAGCGACGACGATGGCCAGGCCGAGCAGAAGAACGAGGGCGAAGACCGCACCACCAGCCGCACGCAAGATGTTGCCGCCCTCGGCGGGCAACGACGCCGCGATGGAGGTGAAGATCAGGATTGACATGCCGTTGCCGATCCCGCGGTCGGTGATGAGCTCACCGAGCCACATGATGATCGCGGTGCCGGCGGTGAAGGTCATCACGATGGTGAGGATCCGGATCAGCGAGTCGTCCGGGATGATCTCCACGGACGTGCCCTGGAAGAGGTTGCCAGACCTGGCCAGTGCGACGATGCCCGTCGACTGCAGGACCGCGAGGGAAACCGTGAGGTAGCGGGTGTACTGCGTGATCTTCGCATTGCCCGACTCGCCCTCCTTCTTGAGGGTCTCCAGCCGTGGGATCACCACGATGAGCAGCTGCATGATGATGCTGCTGGTGATGTACGGCGTGATGCCGAGAGCGAAGACCGAGAGCTGGAGCAGCGCGCCGCCGCTGAAGAGGTTGATCAGGCTGTAGACCTCGCTGTTGCTCACCCGTTGGAGCTCATCCCGGATGGCGGCGTAGTCGACGCCTGGCGCGGGGACTGCCGCGCCCAGGCGGTAGATCGCGATGATGAACCCCGTGAACAACAGCTTGCGGCGCAGGTCGGGCGTGCGGAACGCACGGCCGAAGGCGCTGAGCAGCCCGGGCCTGTCGGGTCCAGCCACGCGTCCTCCTCAGTCTCACGAGTAGCACCTATCCGACAGGTGCCGGGGAACAGTGTGCCCCACGGCCGGGTGGTGATCTCAACCGGGGGCCGGGGGGCACGGTCCGCTCGCAGGCGAGCGGGTCGGAGCTGGGTGGGATCTAGACCTGGGTGGCCGAGCCTCCGGCTGCAGTGATCTTCTCGCGAGCCGACGCCGAGAACCGGTGCGCGCTGACGCGCAGGGCCACACCGAGGTCGCCGTCACCGAGCACCTTGACGAGCTGGTCGGAGCGGACTGCACCCTTGTCGACCATGGCCGCGATGTCCACGTCACCGCCCTGAGGGAAGAGCTCGGCGAGACGCTCGACGTTGACGACCTGGTACTCCGTGCGGAAGCGGTTCTTGAAGCCCTTGAGCTTGGGCAGCCGCATGTGCATCGGCATCTGCCCACCCTCGAACCGGGCCGGGACCTGGTAGCGGGCGCCGGTGCCCTTGGTGCCGCGACCCGCCGTCTTACCGCGCCTGCCGCCCTCGCCGCGACCGACCCGCACCTTCGGAGCATGCGCGCCAGGAGCCGGGCGGAGGTGATGGACCTTCATTGGAGTCTCTCCCATGGCTACTGCGTGACCTCTTCGACGGAGACAAGGTGCGTCACGGTCTTGATCATCCCGCGGATCTCGGGACGGTCCTCCTGGACGACCACATCGTGGATGCGCTTAAGACCCAACGACCGAAGGGTCTCCCGTTGGTTCTGCTTCGCCCCGATCTTGGAGCGGATCTGGGTGACCTTCAGCCGAGTCCCCATCAGGCACCGATCCCGGCACGCGCGCGCAGCATCGCTGCGGGGGCGACGTCCTCGATCGGCAGGCCCCGACGGGCGGCGATCTCCTCGGGGCGCATGAGGCCCTTCAAGGCGGCGACAGTCGCGTGCACGATGTTGATCGCGTTGGACGAACCGAGGCTCTTGCTCAGCACGTCGTGGATTCCGGCACACTCGAGGACGGCTCGCACCGGACCACCGGCGATGACGCCTGTACCCGGGCTGGCTGGCTTCAGGAGCACGACACCAGCCGCTGCCTCGCCCTGGATGGGGTGGGGGATCGTTGCACCGATGCGCGGCACCTTGAAGAAGTGCTTCTTGGCCTCTTCGACGCCCTTGGCGATCGCTGCGGGCACCTCCTTAGCCTTCCCGTAGCCGACGCCCACGGTGCCGTCACCGTCGCCGACAACGACCAGCGCAGTGAAGGAGAACCTCCGACCACCCTTGACGACCTTGGCGACGCGGTTGATCGCGACCACGCGCTCGACGTACGCCGACTTCTCCGGCGCACCCTGACCGCCCCGGTCGCGCCGCTCGCGCTTCTCACCGGTGCCGCCGGCGGCGCCACCGGCACCGCGACGCTGGGGACCTGGCATCAGACGTTCCTCAATTCGGTGTGATTGACCATCAGAAAGTTAAGCCGTTCTCGCGGGCACCGTCAGCGAGCGCCGCGACCCGACCGTGGTAGCGGTTGCCGCCCCGGTCGAACACGACAGCGTCGATGCCAGCCGCCTTCGCGCGCTCCGCGACGAGGGCGCCGACTTTGCGCGCCCGCGCCGTCTTGTCGCCATCGCCGCCCCGCAGGTCGGTGTCGAGGGTCGACGCCGCAGCGAGGGTGTGGCCCTTGAGATCGTCGACCACCTGGGCATAGATGTGCCGCGCGGAGCGGGTGACCACCAGACGCGGTCGGGCCGCAGAACCGGCAACCTTCTTGCGCACGCGGAAGTGGCGGCGGGCTTTGCCGATGCGGCGAGCAGAGGACACATTCATCGTCACTTACCTGTCTTTCCGACCTTGCGGCGCACGACTTCACCTTGGTAGCGCACGCCCTTGCCCTTGTACGGGTCGGGCTTGCGCAGCTTGCGGATGACGGCCGAGACCTGACCGACCTGCTGCTTGTCGATGCCCCGGACGATGAACTTCGTCGGTGACTGAACCTCGAAGCTGATGCCCTCCGGTGGCACGACCGTGACCGGGTGACTGAAGCCGAGGGCGAACTCCAGCGAAGACCCCTTGGCGGCGACGCGGTAACCGACGCCGACGATCTCCAGGGTCTTCTCGTAGCCGGTGGTAACGCCGGTGACCATGTTGGCGACCAACGTGCGAGAGAGCCCGTGCAGCGAGCGACTGGCGCGCTCGTCGTCGGGACGGATAACCGCGAGCGTGCCGTCGTCACCCCGCTCGATGGTGATGGGTTCGGCGAGAGTGTGCGACAGGGTGCCCTTAGGCCCCTTCACGACGACTTCGCTGCCGTTGAGGGTGACGTCGACCCCGCTGGGCACTGTGATGGGCATGCGACCGATGCGCGACATGAGTGTGAGTCCCCTTACCAGACGAAGGCGAGGACTTCGCCGCCCACGCCGCGCTTGTTGGCCTGCTTGTCCGTGAGCAGGCCCGAGGATGTCGAGATGATCGCAACTCCGAGGCCGCCGAGCACGCGCGGGAGCCCGCCGCGCTTGGCGTACACCCGGAGGCCGGGCTTGGAGATTCGGCGTACGCCGGCGATCGTCCGCTCCCGGTTCGGGCCGTACTTCAGCTCGATCACGAGGTCCTTGCCCTTCTCGACCTCGGCAACACTCCAGCCCGCGATGTAGCCCTCCTGCTGGAGGATCTCGGCGATGTGCGTCTTGATCTTGCTGTAGGGCATCGCGACCTGGTCGTGGTAGGCGTGGTTGGCATTGCGCACGCGGGTAAGCATGTCCGCGATCGGATCAGTCATGGTCATGGGTGGTGCCTCTCTTACGGCGGTTTCCGTGAGGACCTGCCGCTATTGGGCTGATGGTGCGGTGAAGGACGGGAGCTACCAGCTGGACTTGGTCACGCCGGGCAGCTCGCCGCGGTGCGCCATCTGGCGGAGGCAGATGCGGCAGAGACCGAACGCGCGGTACACAGAGCGGGCACGTCCGCACCGATTGCACCGGGTGTAACCCCGGACCTTGAACTTCGGCTTGGCCGCGGCCTTGTTGACGAGGCACTTCTTAGCCATGTCTAGGACTCCTTGAAGGGGAAGCCGAGCTGCTTGAGCAGCACTCTCCCCTCCTCGTCGGTAGTGGCAGTGGTGACGATCGTGATGTCCATACCTCGGGGACGGTCGATCTTGTCGTAGTCGATCTCGTGGAAGATCGACTGCTCAGTGACCCCGAACGTGTAGTTGCCATTGCCGTCGAACTGCTTGGCCGACAGGCCGCGGAAGTCACGGATACGCGGTAGGGAGACGCTCACCAGCCGGTCGATGAACTCCCACATCCGGTCGTTGCGAAGAGTTACCTTCGCGCCGATCGCCATGCCTTCGCGAAGCTTGAACTGGGCGATGGATTTGGTCGCCTTGCGCACCTGCGGCTTCTGGCCGGTGATGACCGTGAGGTCGCGGAGCGCACCGTCAATCAGCTTCGAGTCCTTGGCTGCGTCGCCGACGCCCATGTTGACGACGACCTTGGTGACGGTCGGCACCTGCATGATGTTGGCGTAGGAGAACTGCTCGCGCATCGCTGCGACGATCTCCTCGCGGTAGCGCGCCTTCAGGCGCGGCAGCGCCTTGGTCGGCTGCTCGTCAGTGGTGGTCACCGTGGTCCCTCTCAGACTTCCGCGCCGCAGCGGCGGCATACGCGCTTGCTTCGACCGGCCTCATCCTTCGAGCTGCCCAGCCGCGATGGCTTGGAACAGCTCGGGCACACGACCATCACGTTGCTCACGTGGACCGGCGCCTCCTGCGTGACGATGCCGCCCTGCTGCGAGCCGCGCGCCGACGACGTGACCTTGGTGTGCCGCTTGACGCGATTAGCGCCCTCGACGAGAACCTTGTCCGCAGTCGGCATCGCCTGGATCACGCGACCCTCGAGGCCGCGGTCCTTGCCCGAGATGACTCGGACCTTGTCGCCCTTTCGGACCTTCATTCCGGCCATGTCAGAGCACCTCCGGTGCCAGCGAGATGATCTTCATGAACTTCTTCTCTCGCAGCTCGCGGCCCACCGGTCCGAAGATGCGGGTACCCCGCGGGTCGCCACCATCCTTGATCAGCACGGCAGCGTTCTCATCGAACTTGATGTAGGAGCCGTCGGGGCGACGCTTCTCCTTCACCGTGCGAACGATGACTGCCTTCACCACGTCGCCGCGCTTGACCGCTGCGCCGGGCAGTGCGTCCTTGACGGTGCCCACGATGATGTCGCCGATGCGCGCATAGCGACGGCCCGAGCCACCGAGCACCCGGATGCAGAGGATCTCCTTCGCACCGGTGTTATCGGCGACCCGTAGTCGCGATTCCTGCTGAATCACTGCGTCACCTTCATTACTTGGCCTTCTCCAGGATCTCCACGACACGCCACCGCTTGGTCGCCGACAGCGGACGCGTCTCCATCAGACGCACCCGGTCGCCAACACCGGCCGAGTTGTCCTCGTCGTGCGCCTTGAGCCGGCTCGTCCGGCGCAGGGTCTTGCCGTAGAGCGGGTGCTGGACCCGGTCCTCGACGGCGACCACGACGGTCTTGTTCATCTTGTCGCTGACGACGAGGCCCTCCCGCAGCTTGCGGAAGTTGCGGTCCTCAGCGTCAGTCACGGCGTCATTCACTTTTCCTGCTTCTCCCATCACGCACCGCCAGCCAGTACGGCGAGCTCGCGCTCGCGCATGACCGTGTAGATGCGGGCGATGTCCCGGCGGACAGTCTGCAGCCGGCGGTTGTTGTCGAGCTGTCCGGTCGCGACCTGGAAGCGGAGGTTGAAAAGCTCCTCCTTGGACTCCTTCAGTCGGCCCAGCAGCTCATCGTCGTCCAGAGCGCGGAGATCCTCGGCACTGGTCATCACTCACCCACCTCGCGCTTCACGAACCGGCACTTCATGGGCAGCTTGTGCATGGCCCGTCGCATCGCCTCGGAGGCAACCGCCTCCGGGACACCGGAGAGCTCGAACATCACGCGACCCGGCTTGATGTTGGCGATCCACCACTCCGGCGAGCCTTTGCCGGAGCCCATCCGGGTCTCGGCCGGCTTCTTGGTCAGCGGGCGGTCGGGATAGATGTTGATCCAGACCTTGCCACCACGTCGGATGTGGCGCGTCATGGCGATACGCGCGGACTCAATCTGACGGTTGGTGACGTACGCCGGCTCGAGTGCCTGGATGCCGTACTCGCCAAACGTCACCCGAGTACCGCCCTTCGCCGCACCACTGCGGTCGGGGTGGTGCTGCTTGCGGTGCTTGACCCTGCGGGGAATCAGCATTATTCGGCGCCCCCCTCGGTGGTCGGCTCGGTCGCGACATCAGACGTCGGCGCGTCATCCGTCGGCGCGTCATCCGTCGACGCTTCATCCGTTGAGGCAGCATCCATTGAGGCAGTGGCTGCGGGGGTGCTCTCCGCCGATGCCTCGGGTGCCACCTCGACCGGGGCCGCGACGGACGACGTCATGTCGTCTGCCTCCACGACTTCGTCGGTCTGACCCTCGATCGGGATCTCCCCGGGCTGCGACGGCAGCGCCTGGCGAGGCGAGTCGCTGCGCGGCTTGCGCACCGGACGACGCTGAGCCTGGGCCTGACGCATGGCGGCCTCGGCCGCGTCGCGCTCTGCTCTGCTCTGGACGACGTCGCCCTTGTAAATCCAGACCTTTACGCCGATCCGGCCGAAGGTGGTGCGGGCTTCGTACAGGCCGTAGTCGATGTTGGCGCGCAACGTGTGCAGCGGCACCCGCCCCTCGCGGTAGAACTCACTGCGGCTCATCTCGGCGCCACCGAGGCGACCGGAGCACTGCACCCGAATGCCCTTGGCGCCGGCCTTCATCGCGCTCTGCATCGCCTTGCGCATCGCGCGCCGGAAGGACACCCGGCTAGACAGCTGCTCGGCAACGCCCTGCGCGACGAGCTGCGCGTCGATCTCAGGGTTCTTGACCTCGAGGATGTTGAGCTGAACCTGCTTGCCAGTCAGCTTCTCGAGGTCGCCTCGGATGCGGTCGGCCTCGGCACCCCGTCGACCGATGACGATGCCGGGCCGGGCCGTGTGGATGTCCACTCGGACCCGCTCACGGGTGCGCTCGATGTCGACGCGGCTGATCCCGGCCCGCTCCATGCCCTTGGACATGAGACGGCGGATCGCCACGTCTTCCTTGACGTAGTCGGCGTAGAGCTTGTCGGCGTACCAGCGCGACTTCCACTCGGTGGTGATGCCGAGGCGGAACCCGTGCGGGTTGACTTTCTGACCCACTAGCGGGCCCCTCTCTTGCTGGAGGTCGTGGTGCGACCGGCACCCTCGCCGGGACGACTCTCGACGACGACCGTGATGTGGCTAGTGCGCTTGCGAATGCGGTAGGCGCGTCCCTGTGCTCGGGGTCGGAACCGCTTGAGGGTGGGGCCCTCATCGACGTAGGCCTCGCTGACCCACAGCGTGTCGGGGTCAAGCCGCTCGTTGTGCTCAGCGTTGGCGACAGCACTGGCCAGCACCTTGGCAACAGGCTCGCTGGCCGCCTGAGGAGCGAAGGTGAGGACGTTGCGCGCCTGGCCTGCTGGGAGGCCGCGAATCAGGTCGACGACACGACGCGCCTTCATGGGGGTGATCCGGACGTAGCGCGCTTGCGCGCGGGCACCCGGGACCGGCTGCTCAGCCACGGCGAACCCTCCGCTCATCCTTGACGTGCCCACGGAAGGTGCGCGTCGGGGAGAACTCGCCGAGCTTGTGCCCGACCATGCCCTCGGTGATGAAGACCGGGACGTGCTTGCGCCCGTCGTGCACCGCGATCGTGTGCCCGAGCATGTCGGGGATGATCGTGGACCGACGTGACCAGGTCTTGATCACGGTCTTGGAGCCCTTGGCGTTCTGATCGTCGACCTTCTTGAGCAGGTGGTCGTCGACGAACGGGCCCTTCTTCAGGCTGCGCGGCATCGCGAACTACTCCCCTAGCGCTTCTTGTTCGTACGGCGGCGGCGCACGATCAGTGCGTCGCTGGGCTTGTGCTTGCGGGTGCGGCCCTCGGGCTTGCCCCAGGGAGTCGTCGGGTGACGCCCACCAGAGGTCTTGCCCTCACCGCCGCCGTGCGGGTGGTCCACCGGGTTCATGGCGACACCACGGACGGTCGGGCGCTTGCCCTTCCAGCGCATGCGGCCGGCCTTGCCCCAGTTGATGTTCGACTGCTCGGCGTTACCGACCTCACCGACGGTGGCGCGGCAGCGCAGGTCGACGTTGCGAATCTCGCCCGACGGCATACGCAGCTGGGCGTACGGACCGTCCTTCGCAACGAGCTGGACACTCGCCCCAGCGGAACGCGCGATCTTCGACCCACCGCCCGGGCGTAGCTCCACGTTGTGGATCACGGTACCGACCGGGATGTTGCGCAACGGCAGTGCGTTGCCCGGCTTGATGTCGGACGACGGACCGCTGACGACGGTGTCACCCTGGCTGAGCCGGTTGGGCGCGACGATGTAGCGCTTCTCGCCGTCGGCGTAGTGCAGCAGTGCGATACGCGCGGTGCGGTTGGGGTCGTACTCGATATGAGCGACCTTCGCTGGCACGCCGTCCTTGTCGCGCCGGAAGTCGATGACGCGGTAGGCGCGCTTATGTCCGCCACCCTGGTGGCGAGTCGTGACCCGCCCGTAGGAGTTGCGGCCACCCTTGCTGTGGAGCGGACGAACGAGGGACTTCTCGGGCTCGGAGCGGGTGACCTCGACGAAGTCGGCCACGCTCGAACCACGCCGTCCCGGCGTTGTCGGCTTGTACTTGCGGATACCCATTGTCCCTATGCCCCTGGTCCGCCGAAGATTTCGATGCGGTCGCCCTCAGCCAAGCTGACGACCGCCCGCTTCGAGTCGTTGCGAGTGCCGTAGCCGAACTTCGTGCGCTTGCGCTTGCCCTTGCGGTTCACGGTGTTCACGGCCGTCACGGAGACGCCGAAGATCTTCTCGATCGCGATCTTGATCTCTGTCTTGTTGGCGTCAGGTGCGACCAGGAACGTGTACTTGTTGGAGTCGAGCAACCCGTAGCTCTTCTCAGAGATGACGGGGCGCAGGATGACGTCTCGCGGGTCGGCGATCACTGGTCACCCTCCGTGGTGGCGGTCTCATCGGGAAGATCGCCGGCGGTCTCCGTGATCGCGGGCTCGACGAGAAGGTTCTTGTCGGTCTGCTCTGCGACTTCCTCGACGAGATCGGTCGTCGACTTGCCGGCCCCGGCCGGCTTCGTCGTGCCCGCATCAGTGGCCGGTGCGACGTCAGTGGCCGGTGCAACGTCAGTGTCGGGGGCGGCCTCGAGCTCGCTGGACCGGGCCGAAGCCTTCGCCGAGCGACCCTTCGGGGCTCCAGCCAGGTAGGTCTGGAGCGCGCCCTCAGTGAAGATGACGTCGTCGCTGATCAGGACGTCGTAGGTGTTGAGCTGACCGGGGTCCAGCAGGTGAACCGAGCCTACGTTGCGCAAGCTCTTCCACAGCATGTCGTTGTTGCGGTCGGCGACAACGAGGACGTTCTTGCCCAGGCCCAGTGCCGTCAACATCGCTACGGCCTGCTTGGTCGACGGCGCGCCAGCGTCATCGCCGAACCTGACGACGTGGATGTTGGAGCTCCGCGCCCGGTCGGACAGCGCAGCGCGCAGCGCGGCCTGCTTCATCTTCTTCGGCGTGCGCTGGGAGTAGTCGCGCGGGACCGGCCCGTGCACCACGCCACCGCCGGCGAACTGAGGGGCGCGGGTCGAGCCCTGACGAGCGCGCCCGGTGCCCTTCTGGCGGTAAGGCTTGCGCCCACCACCGCGCACTTCCCCGCGCGTCTTGGTCTTGTGGGTGCCCTGGCGCGCTGCGGCGAGCTGCGCCACGACGACCTGGTGCATCAGCGGCACATTGATGGTGGCACCGAACACTGCGTCGGGCAGCTCCACGGAGCCCGAGCTGGCTCCCGTGTGGTCCTTGACCGAGACTGTCGTCGTCGACTTCTCGGCGGCTGCGTTGGGGCTCATGCCTTCACCACCCGGTTGGCCTTGGTCTTGACGGCGGAACGGACGGTGATCAGGCCGCCGATGGGCCCGGGCACGGCGCCCTTGATGAGCAGGAGGCCGCGCTCGGTGTCGACCGAGTGCACGGTGAGTCCCAGGACGGTCACGCGCTCATGTCCCATGCGACCCGCCATGCGAGTGCCCTTGAACACGCGCGACGGGGTGGCACAAGCACCGATGGAACCCGGCGAACGGTGCTTGCGCTGGACGCCGTGGCCCGCGCCGAGCCCGTGGAAGTTGTGGCGCTTCATGACACCGGCGTAGCCCTTACCGCGGCTGGTCCCGACGACGTCGACCTTGGCGCCGGCCTCGAAGACCTCGACCGTCACCTCCTGGCCGACTTCGTACGTCGACGCGTCGCTCGTGCGCAGCTCCTGCACGTGTCGACGAGCCGGCACCCCGGACTTGCGGAAGTGACCCTGGGTGGGCTTGTTGACCTTGCGCGGGTCGATCGCGCCGAACGCGAGCTGCACGGCGGAGTAGCCGTCAACTGCGGGAGTGCGCACCTGGGTGACCACGCACGGCCCGGCCTTCACCACGGTGACCGGGACTACCCGGTTAGTCGTGTCGAAGACCTGGGTCATGCCGACCTTCTCGCCCAGGATCCCCTTGATCTGCGATGCCATGACGTCAGGAGTCCCTTACAGCTTGATCTCGATGTCGACGCCCGCAGGGAGGTCGAGTCGCATGAGCGAATCCACCGTCTTCGGGGTCGGGTCGAGGATGTCGATGAGCCGCTTATGGGTGCGCATCTCGAAGTGCTCCCGCGAGTCCTTGTACTTGTGCGGGGAGCGGATGACGCAGTAGATGTTCTTCTCAGTCGGCAACGGCACCGGGCCAGCGACCTGCGCACCAGTACGTGTCACCGTCTCGACGATCTTGCGCGCCGAGCTGTCGATGATCTCGTGGTCGTAGGCCTTGAGCCGGATCCGGATCTTCTGTCCCGCCATGTGGCGTGTCCTTGTCTTTTCGTGCTGCCGACGTGAGTTCGTGCTCGTGCTCGTGCTCGGTGTTGCTCTTCTGAAGGAGCGAATCTTTGCCCGGGCCAGGTCTCCCCGGCCCGGGCACTGACAGATTCGTTACTTCAAAATCTTGGTGACTCGACCTGCGCCGACGGTGCGGCCGCCCTCGCGGATGGCGAAGCGCAGACCCTCCTCCATGGCGATCGGCTGGATCAGCGTGACCGTCATCTCGGTGTTGTCGCCCGGCATGACCATCTCGGTGCCCTCGGGAAGCTGGACAACTCCGGTCACGTCGGTGGTGCGGAAGTAGAACTGCGGGCGATAGTTGTTGAAGAACGGCGTGTGCCGGCCGCCCTCGTCCTTGCCCAGGATGTAGACGTTGGCCTCGAACTCGGTGTGCGGCGTGATCGAGCTCGGCTTGCAGCAGACCTGGCCACGCTCGACCTCTTCCCGCTTGATGCCGCGCAGGAGGAGTCCGACGTTGTCACCGGCCATGCCCTGGTCGAGCAGCTTGCGGAACATCTCGACACCGGTGACCGTGGTCGACTGGGTCTTCTCGTGGATGCCGACGATCTCGATCGTCTCGTTGACGTTGACCACACCACGCTCGATGCGGCCGGTGACGACAGTGCCTCGACCGGTGATCGTGAACACGTCCTCGATCGGCATGAGGAACGCCTTGTCGATGTCGCGCACCGGCTCCGGGATGGACGCGTCGACCGCGGCCATCAGCTCCATGATCGACTCGCCCCACTTGGCGTCACCCTCGAGCGCCTTGAGTGCCGAGACGCGCACCACGGGCAGGTCGTCGCCCGGGAAGTCGTAGGAGGAGAGCAGCTCGCGTACCTCGAGCTCGACGAGCTCCAAGATCTCCTCGTCGTCCACGACGTCTGCCTTGTTGAGCGCGACGACGATGTAGGGCACGCCGACCTGACGGGCCAGGAGCACGTGCTCCTTCGTCTGCGGCATGGGGCCGTCGGCCGCCGAGACGACGAGGATGGCGCCGTCCATCTGCGCCGCGCCGGTGATCATGTTCTTGATGTAGTCGGCGTGACCAGGGCAGTCGACGTGGGCGTAGTGGCGGTTGTCGGTCTGGTACTCCACGTGCGCGATGGAGATCGTGATGCCACGAGCCTTCTCCTCCGGCGCCTTGTCGATCTGGTCGAACGGCGTGAAGGGGTTGAGCTCCGGGTGCGCGTCGTGCAGGACCTTGGTGATGGCCGCGGTCAGCGTGGTCTTGCCGTGGTCGATGTGACCGATGGTGCCGATGTTGACGTGCGGCTTGGTCCGCTCGAACTTCGCCTTCGCCACGTGTCCTCCTTGGACGCTGATCTGTTACCTGTACGACGGATGTGCGGATGCGTGCTGTCGGGCCGTATTACTCGCCGGATCGCTTGGCGATGATCTCCTTGGCCACGTTGGCCGGAACTTCGGCGTAGCTGTCGAACTGCATGGAGTAGCTCGCCCGGCCCTGGGTCTTCGACCGAAGGTCGCCGACGTAGCCGAACATCTCCGACAGCGGGACGAGCGCCTTGACGACGCGGTTGCCGCCGCGCTCCTCCATCGCCTGGATGGTGCCCCGGCGGCTGTTGAGGTCGCCGATCACGTCGCCCATGTTCTCCTCGGGCGTCGTGACCTCGACGGCCATCATCGGCTCCATGAGAACCGGGTCAGCCTGTCGAGCGGCCTGCTTGAAGACCATCGAGCCCGCGATCTTGAAGGCCAGCTCCGAGGAGTCGACATCGTGGTAAGCGCCGTCGAGCAGAGTCACCTTGATGTCGACGAGGGGATAGCCGGCGAGGATGCCGAACTCCATCGCCTCCTGGCAGCCCGCGTCGACCGCGGGGATGTACTCGCGCGGGATGCGGCCGCCGGTGACCTTATTCTCGAACTCGTAGCCACCACCGTCGCCGCCGGAGGGCTCAAGGCTGATCTGCACCTTCGCGAACTGACCTGAGCCACCGGTCTGCTTCTTGTGCGTGTAGTCGATCTTCTCCACCTTGCGGCGGATGGTCTCGCGGTAAGCCACCTGCGGCTTGCCGACGTTGGCCTCGACCTTGAACTCGCGCTTCATCCGGTCGACGAGGATGTCGAGGTGCAGCTCACCCATACCGGCGATGATCGTCTGGCCGGTCTCCTCGTCGGTGCGGACCTGGAAGGTCGGGTCCTCTTCCGCGAGTCGCTGGATGGCGGTGCCGAGCTTCTCCTGGTCGGCCTTCGTCTTGGGCTCGATGGCAACCGAGATGACCGGCGCCGGAAAGCTCATCGACTCGAGGACGATCGGGTGCGCGGGGTCGCACAGGGTGTCCCCCGTGGTGGTGTTCTTGAGTCCGATGACAGCGCAGATGTCGCCGGCACCGGCCTCGTCGATGTCCACACGGTGGTTGGCGTGCATCTGCAGGATGCGGCCGATCTTCTCCTTGCGCTCCTTGGTGGAGTTCTCCACCTGGGCGCCGCTCTTGAGCGTGCCGGAGTAAACCCGAACATAGGTGAGCTTGCCGACGTGCGGGTCGCTCATGATCTTGAAGGCGAGCGCCGAGAACGGCTCGTCATCAGCCGGCCTGCGGGTGAGGACGGTCTCCTCGTCGCGGACCTTGTGGCCCTCGATCTCGCCGACGTCGAGCGGGCTCGGCAGAAAGTCCACGACCGCGTCGAGCATGGGCTGGACGCCCTTGTTCTTGAACGCCGTGCCGCACAGGACCGGCGTGAGCTTGCTGGCGAGGGTGGCCCGACGGATACCGGCCCTGATCTGCTCGATCGACGGCTCCTGGCCTTCGAGGTAGAGCTCCATCAGGTCGTCGTCGTTCTCGGCGAGGGTCTCAAGCAGCTTGCCGCGCCACTCGTCAGCCGCCTCAGCGTGGTCGCCCGGGATGGCGACCGACTCGAAGGTGTCGCCCTTGCCGTCCGCCGGCCAGAGCAGGCCCTTCATCTCGATCAGGTCGATGACGCCCTTGAAGTCACCCTCGACGCCCCACGGCAGCTGCAGGACGAGGGGTACGGCGTTGAGCCGGGTGATGATCATGTCGACACAGCGGTGGAACTCCGCACCCACGCGGTCCATCTTGTTGACGAAGCACATGCGTGGAACGCCGTACTTGTCGGCCTGGCGCCACACGGTCTCCGACTGCGGCTCAACACCGGCCACCGCGTCGAAGACGGCGACGGCGCCGTCGAGCACCCGGAGCGAGCGCTCGACCTCGACGGTGAAGTCGACGTGGCCGGGGGTGTCAATGATGTTGATCGTGTGACCGTTCCACTCACAGGTCGTCGCGGCCGACGTGATCGTGATGCCGCGCTCCTGCTCCTGCGCCATCCAGTCCATCGTGGCCGCGCCCTCGTGCACCTCACCGATCTTGTACGTGCGACCGGTGTAGTAGAGGACGCGCTCCGTCGTGGTGGTTTTGCCCGCGTCGATGTGCGCCATGATCCCGATGTTGCGGGTCTTGGCGAGGGAGTTCTTCGCGGTTGCCATGTGGGTCGTCTCGTCGCTTCCGTCAGTTACCAGCGGTAGTGCGCGAAGGCCTTGTTGGACTCCGCCATCTTGTGGGTGTCTTCACGCTTCTTCACGGCTGCGCCAAGACCGTTGGAGGCATCGAGCAGCTCGTTCATGAGGCGCTCCGTCATCGTCTTCTCGCGGCGGGCCCGGGAGTACTGAATGAGCCAGCGCAGAGCGAGGGTGGTCGCCCGCCCGGGCTTGACCTCGATCGGCACCTGGTACGTCGCACCGCCGACGCGGCGGCTCTTGACCTCGAGAGTCGGCTTGACGTTGTCCAGCGCGCGCTTGAGCGTGATCACGGGGTCGGTGCCGGTCTTCTCCCGGCAGCCCTCCATCGCGCCGTACACGATGCGCTCGGCGACCGACTTCTTGCCAGCGAGGAGCACCTTGTTGACGAGAGATGTGACGAGCGGCGAGCCGTAGACCGGGTCGTTGATGACCGGGTGCTTGGGCGCAGGTCCCTTGCGAGGCACTAGCTCTTCTCCTTCTTCGCGCCGTACTTGCTGCGCGCCTGCTTGCGGTTGCGGACGCCCTGGGTGTCGAGAGAGCCGCGGATGATCTTGTATCGGACACCGGGGAGGTCCTTCACCCGGCCGCCACGGACGAGCACGATGGAGTGCTCCTGCAGGTTGTGGCCGACGCCAGGAATGTAGGCAGTGACCTCGACGCCGGTGGTCAGACGCACGCGAGCGACCTTGCGCAGCGCCGAGTTGGGCTTCTTCGGGGTCGTCGTGTACACGCGCGTGCAGACGCCGCGTCGCTGCGGGCACGACTTCAGTGCCGGCGTCTTGGTCTTCTCGATCTTGTCCGTCCGGCCCTTGCGGACCAGCTGCTGGATCGTGGGCACCGGCAAAGTCCTTCGTGTCGTCGTACGCTGCTATTCACGTCTGGCTGCTATTTACGTCTGGCGGAGCGATCATCCGAGCGTACGGGCCGACCCACGCGGTCGGGCGTGTCGCAAACCCGGGCTCCGCCACGTGCACGGAGAGGGAGTGCGCCAACGCTGACCGTGAGAGCCGCGGTCCGGGCGCTCGGAAGTGCCCCGGTCACCCCAGGCACAAGGGGAAACCTTAGCGAGAACTCGTCCACAGGTCAAAGGCGCGCCGCCGCGTGGTAGGACCCCAGGTGTGCTGGACTACCCGCGCCCTTCCCCCGCGCAGCTAGCGGCGGCATTCGGCAAGCCCGTGCCCGATCTCGTCGCCCCCGGTGTGCGACTGCTCCTGTGCGGGATCAACCCGAGCCTGTGGTCCGCGGTCGCCGGCTGCCACTTCGGCAACCCGGCCAACCGCCTGTGGCCCACGTTGCACCTGGCCGGCCTCACCAGCCGGCGGCTGCACCCCAGTGAGACCGAGGATCTCCTGGCCGCGGGGATCGGGGTCACCAATGTCGTCAACTACGCGACGGCGACGGCCGCCGAGATCACCAAAGACCAGCTTCGCCTGGGGCGGGAGCGGGTCGTCGCCACCGTCGCGCAGTGGGCTCCGGAGGTGATCGCCTTCCTGGGACTCTCGGCGTACCGCACCGCCTTCGGGCGACCGAAAGCGGTGGTGGGCCGGCAGGAGGAGCAGATCGGCGAAACCGTCGTCTGGCTGCTCCCCAATCCCAGCGGGCTCAACGCGCACTACCAGCTCCCCGACCTGGCCCGGGTGTACGGCGAGCTTCGCGCCCACCTTGACGATCTTGCTGAAAACCGCCCCCCGGGCGTCGCGCCGTCGTAGGGTCGCTGCGTCCGCATCACCGAAGAGGGGGGCCTCTCGCATGTCCACTCGCTCCACGTCCACCGTCCCACGCGCCTGGCGATCGCTCGCCTGTGCCCTGCTCGTCGCCGGCTCGCTCGCCGCTTGCGGTGACGACAACGACAGCTCCACCACCGGCTCCAGCTCCACGCCGGCATCGACCGCGCCCACCAGCTCCCCGACCCCCGCGGCTCCCGCGGCCGTCGTCCTCGGAGTCCAGGGAGTCGACTACGGCTACGTGCTCTCCCAGCCGAGCGTGCCCGCCGGTCCGGTCCGCATCGACTTCAGCAACCCCGGCAAGGAGTACCACATGCTCGAGGGTGGGCTGCTGCTGGCGGGCAAGACGATCGCCGACGTGCAGAAGGCGTTGATGAGCGATGACCAGGGGGCGTTCGCGACCGTCTTCGCCGAGCCGGACGGGGAGGCCTTGGGCGGTCCCAACGTCCTCGCCCCGGGAGCCGCGACGTCGGTCACCGTCACCACCTTCAAGCCCGGCACCTACGCGTTCCTCTGCTTCTTCTCAGTCAAGGGAACTCAGGCGCCGCACTTCACCCGCGGGATGCTCACCAGCCTCGAGGTCACTGCGGCAACCTCGCCCGCCCCGGCCGAGCCGACCGCCGATGCCGAGATCTCGATCGACGAGAAGGGCATCACCGGAGTCGAGGCGCTGAAGTCCGGCAAGGGCACGTTCAAGATCACCAACACAGGCACCCGCCCGCACTCCCTGCCGGTCCTCGCGTACGTGGGCGACACGACATTCGAGGTCGCCGACAAGTACTTCGAGGACACCCTGGACAAGGGCAAGCCCGAGTCGCCCAACCCGCCGGCTCGGATCGAAGGAGGCCTGAGCCGGCTCGCGCCAGGAGCCGTGACCTACCTCCACCTCGACCTCAAGCCTGGTCGGTACGCCGTGCTCGACATCGAGGGCAGCACCGACGAAGAGGAAGCGCCCGAGTACTACAAGGTGAACCCGAAGACCTCGAAGTTCGAGTTCACGGTCGTCTAACCACGTCGCCTACGACGAAGGGCCGGTCCCCCACGGGGGCCGGCCCTTCGTCATACGCGTGCGGTGCTCTAGCGGTAGCTGTCCCGGCCGTAGTCGAAGTCGTCCAGCGGGACCGCCGGACCGGTGCCGGTGCCGAAGGTGTAGTCGGCGTCGGTCTCCCACGCACCGGCGTAGACCTGTGCGCGAGCCTCCTCGGTGGGCTCGACCCGGATGTTGCGGTAGCGGCCGATGCCGGTGCCCGCCGGGATGAGCTTGCCGATGATGACGTTCTCCTTGAGGCCGAGCAGCTTGTCGCTCTTGGCGGAGATCGCCGCGTCGGTGAGGACCCGCGTCGTCTCCTGGAACGAGGCAGCCGATAGCCACGACTCGGTGGCCAGCGATGCCTTGGTGATACCCATCAGCACTGGACGGCCGGAGGCCGGCTCGCCACCGTCGGCGACGATGCGACGGTTCTCCGCCTCGAAGATGGTCCGCTCGACCAGGCCGCCTGGCAGGAACTCCGTAGCGCCCGCCTCAAGCACGCTGACGCGCTTGAGCATCTGCCGCACGATGATCTCGATGTGCTTGTCGTGAATCGGCACACCCTGCGACCGGTAGACCTCCTGCACCTCGGCCACCAGGTGCTGCTGTACGGCGCGCGGGCCGAGGATCTTCAGGACGTCATGCGGGTCCTTGGCACCCTCGGTCAGCTGGTCGCCCACCTCGACGTGATCCCCATCGGCGATGCGCAGGCGCTGCCGGCGGCTGATCTTGTCGTACACGATCTCTTCGCTGCCGTCGTCCGGCGTGAGGATGAACTTGCGGAGCTTCTCCTCGTCGTCGATGCGCACACGGCCGCTGGCCTCGGCGATCGGGGCCTTGCCCTTGGGGACTCGCGCCTCGAACAGCTCGACGACGCGCGGGAGGCCGTGGGTGATGTCCTCTCCCGCGACACCCCCGGTGTGGAAGGTGCGCATCGTCAGCTGGGTGCCCGGCTCGCCGATCGACTGGGCGGCAATGATGCCAACCGCCTCGCCGACGTCGACGAGCTTGCCGGCGGCGAGTGAGCGGCCGTAGCACATCGAGCAGGTGCCCACCTTGGAGTCACACGTCAGCACGCTGCGCAGCTTGACCTCGGTGACGCCGGCCTCGATGAGCGCGGTGATGACGGGGTCACCGAGGTCGGTGCCGGCGGTGGCCAGCACCTTCTTGCCGACGACGACGTCCTCGGCCAGCGTGCGCGCGTACACGCTGGTCTCGACGTGGATGTCACGGACCAGCGTGCCCTCGCGGTTGGCTGCCGCGATCGGCATCAGGAAGCCGCGCTCGGTGCCGCAGTCCTCCTCGCGGACGATCACATCTTGCGAGACGTCGACCAGGCGACGGGTGAGATAGCCAGAGTCCGCCGTACGCAGAGCGGTGTCGGCGAGTCCCTTGCGGGCGCCGTGAGTGGAGATGAAGTACTCCAGCACGGTCAGGCCCTCGCGGAAGTTGGCCTTGATCGGGCGCGGGATGATCTCGCCCTTGGGGTTGGCCACCAGGCCGCGCATGCCGGCGATCTGCCGCACCTGCATCATGTTTCCGCGAGCGCCGGAGTTGACCATCATGAAGACCGGGTTCATCTTCGGGAAGTTGGCCTCCATGGCCCGCGCGACCTCGGCGGTGGCCTTCGTCCAGATCTCGATGAGCTCCTGGCGACGCTCGTCGTCGGTGATGACGCCGCGCTGGAACTGCTTCTCGACCTTGTCGGCTTCCTTCTCGTGCTTGTCGAGGATCGCGCCCTTCTCGGACGGCGTCACGACGTCGTCGATGGCAATCGTGACGCCGGCCCGGGTGGCCCAGTGGAAGCCAGCCGACTTCAGCGCGTCCAGGGTCGACGCCACCTGCACCTTGGGATAGCGCTCCGCCAGGTCGTTGACGATCGCGGAGAGCTGCCGCTTGGAGATCTCTGCGTCGACGAACGGGTAGTCCGTCGGCAGGGCCTCGTTGAACAGGCAGCGGCCGAGAGTGGTCGTGAGCCGGATCGGGTCACCCTGCTCGTAACCCTCGGGGGCGACCCAGTCGACGGGGGGCACGACACTGCCGACCCGAATAGTGATCGTCGACTGCAGGTGCAGCTCGCGGTTGTCCAACGCCATGACGGCCTCTGGCACCGACGAGAAGGTACGACCCTCTCCGGCTGCACCTTCCTTGCTGGCGGTGAGGAAGTAGAGGCCGAGCACCATGTCCTGGGTCGGCGACGTGATCGGACGCCCCGATGCCGGCGACAGGATGTTGTTCGACGACAGCATGAGGATGCGGGCCTCGGCCTGGGCCTCGGCGGACAACGGCAGGTGCACGGCCATCTGGTCGCCGTCGAAGTCGGCGTTGAACGCCGTGCAGACGAGCGGGTGGATCTGGATAGCCTTGCCCTCGACCAGCTGCGGCTCGAACGCCTGGATACCCAGACGGTGCAGCGTGGGTGCGCGGTTGAGCAGCACTGGGTGCTCGGTGATGACCTCTTCGAGCACGTCCCACACGACCGGGCGAGCCCGCTCCACCATGCGCTTGGCGCTCTTGATGTTCTGCGCGTGGTTGAGGTCGACGAGGCGCTTCATGACGAACGGCTTGAACAGCTCGAGCGCCATCTGCTTGGGCAAGCCGCACTGGTGCAGCTTGAGCTGCGGGCCGACGACGATGACCGAGCGGCCCGAGTAGTCGACGCGCTTGCCGAGCAGGTTCTGGCGGAACCGGCCCTGCTTGCCCTTGAGCATGTCCGAGAGCGACTTGAGCGGGCGGTTGCCCGGGCCCGTGACGGGCCGGCCGCGGCGGCCGTTGTCGAACAGCGCGTCGACGGCCTCCTGCAGCATCCGCTTCTCGTTGTTGACGATGATCTCAGGCGCGCCGAGGTCGAGCAGTCGCTTCAACCGGTTGTTGCGGTTGATGACGCGGCGGTAGAGGTCGTTGAGGTCCGACGTCGCGAAGCGACCACCGTCGAGCTGCACCATCGGGCGCAGATCCGGCGGGATGACCGGAACGCAGTCGAGAACCATGCCCATCGGGGAGTTGCGCGTGTTGAGGAACGCGGAGACGACCTTGAGGCGCTTGAGCGCACGGGCCTTCTTCTGACCCTTGCCCGAGCGGATGGTCTCGCGCAGCGACTCGGCCTCGGCCTCGAGGTCGAAGCTCTCCAGCAGCCGCTGCAGCGCCTCGGCGCCCATGCCGCCGGTGAAGTACTCGCTGAAGCGGTCCCGAAGCTCGCGGTAGAGGATCTCGTCCGCGACCAGCTGCTTGACGTCGAGCTTGCGGAAAGTGTCGAGCACCTCGTCGAGGCGCTCGATCTCCCGCTCGGCGCGAGCTCGTACCTGCTTGATCTCTCGCTCGGAGCCGTCACGGACCTTGCGCTTGACGTCACCCTTGGCACCCTCGGCCTCGAGCTCGGCGAGATCGCCCTCGAGCTTCTTGAGCCGGGCCTCGACGTCGGAGTTCATCTTGTCGTCGATACGCTTGCGCTCGTCGGCGATCTTCGCCTCGATGCTCGGCAGGTCGCGGTGACGCGCGTCGGCGTCGACGCTGGTGATCAGGTACGCAGCGAAGTAGATGATCTTCTCGAGGTCCTTGGGCGCCAGGTCGAGCAGGTAGCCCAGGCGCGACGGGACGCCCTTGAAGTACCAGATGTGGGTGACCGGCGCAGCCAGCTCGATGTGGCCCATCCGCTCACGACGCACCTTGGCGCGAGTGACCTCAACGCCGCAGCGCTCGCAGATGATGCCCTTGAAACGGACTCGCTTGTACTTGCCGCAGTAGCACTCCCAGTCGCGGGTCGGGCCGAAGATCTTCTCGCAGAAGAGCCCGTCCTTCTCCGGCTTGAGGGTGCGGTAGTTGATCGTCTCTGGCTTCTTAACCTCGCCGTGCGACCAGGTGCGGATGTCGTCCGCCGTCGCGAGGCCGATACGAAGCTCGTCGAAGAAGTTCACGTCCAGCAAGGTCGCTGTCCCGTCATCCGTTGTGCGTGGCGTTTAGGTTTTGGCTCTTGTCTTGCAGTTGGCTTTTCGCCGGACGGATGCATGAGCGAAGCGAAGGCATCCGTCCGGAAGGGACCTAGACTTCCTCGACCGAGTTGGGTTCTCTGCGTGACAAGTCGATGCCCAGCTCCTCGGCCGCGCGGAAGACGTCCTCGTCTGTGTCGCGCAGCTCGATCTGCATGCCGTCACTGGAGAGCACCTCGACATTGAGGCAGAGCGACTGCATCTCCTTGATGAGCACCTTGAACGACTCGGGGATGCCCGGCTCGGGGATGTTCTCGCCCTTGACGATGGCCTCGTAGACCTTGACCCGGCCGAGGACGTCGTCGCTCTTGATGGTCAGCAGCTCCTGCAGCGCGTACGCCGCGCCGTAGGCCTGCATCGCCCAGACCTCCATCTCGCCGAACCGCTGGCCGCCGAACTGGGCCTTACCGCCCAGGGGCTGCTGCGTGATCATCGAGTAGGGGCCAGTCGAGCGGGCGTGGATCTTGTCGTCCACCAGGTGGAGCAGCTTCAAGATGTAGATGTAGCCGACCGAGATCGGCTCCGGGAACGGGTCGCCGGTGCGGCCGTCGAGCAGCCGCGCCTTGCCGGACTTGCCGATCAGCTGGTCCCCGTCGCGGTTGGTCAGGGTCGAGCTGAGGAGACCGGTGATCTCCTCCTCGCGGGCGCCGTCGAAGACCGGCGTCGCGACGTTGGTGCCCGGGTCGCCGACGAAGGCCTCCTTGGGCAGACGCCCGGCCCAGTCCGGCTTGCCCTCGACCTTCCAGCCGGTCTTGGCCACCCAGCCCAGGTGCGTCTCGAGCACCTGGCCGACGTTCATCCGACCGGGTACGCCGAGCGGGTTGAGGACGATGTCGACGGGCGTGCCGTCCTCGAGGAACGGCATGTCCTCCGCGGGGAGGATCTTGGCGATGACGCCCTTGTTGCCGTGCCGACCCGCGAGCTTGTCGCCGTCCTGGATCTTGCGCTTCTGCGCGACGTAGACGCGGACCAGCTCGTTGACGCCGGGCGGCAGCTCGTCGCCGTCCTCACGAGTGAAGACGCGCACCCCAATGACTTTGCCGGACTCGCCGTGCGGCACCTTGAGCGAGGTGTCGCGGACCTCACGCGCCTTCTCGCCGAAGATCGCGCGCAGCAGCCGCTCCTCCGGAGTGAGCTCGGTCTCGCCCTTGGGCGTGACCTTGCCGACGAGGACATCGCCCGGAGTCACCTCGGCACCGATGCGGATGATGCCCCGCTCGTCGAGGTCCGCTAGCACCTCCTCGCTGACGTTGGGGATGTCCCGCGTGATCTCTTCGGCGCCGAGCTTGGTGTCGCGCGCATCGACCTCGTGCTCCTCGATGTGGATCGAGGTGAGTACGTCCTCCTGGACGAGGCGCTGCGACAGGATGATCGCGTCCTCGTAGTTGTGGCCTTCCCACGGCATGAAGGCGACGAGGAGGTTCTTGCCGAGCGCCATCTCACCGGTGTCGGTGCAGGGACCATCAGCGATGACCTGGCCGGACTCGATGCGCTCGCCTTCGGCCACGATCGGCTTCTGGTTGATGCAGGTGCCCTGGTTGCTGCGGCGGAACTTGTGCAGCCGGTAGGTCTGGCGGACACCGTCGTCGGCCATGACCGTGATGAGGTCGGCACTGAGCTCTTCGACCACGCCTGCCTTGTCGGCCACGACGACGTCGCCGGCGTCCTTGGCCGCGCGGGCCTCCATGCCGGTGCCGACCAGCGGAGCCTCGCTGCGCAGCAGCGGGACCGACTGGCGCTGCATGTTCGAGCCCATCAGCGCACGGTTGGCGTCGTCGTGCTCGAGGAACGGGATCATGGCAGTCGCGACCGAGCAGATCTGCCGCGGGGAGACGTCCATGTAGTCGACGTCGTCCGGCGGGATGTAGTCGACCTCGCCGCCCTTGCGGCGAACCAGGACCTTGTCCTCGGCGAAGCTGCCCTTGGCGTCGAGCGGGGCGTTGGCCTGCGCGATGACGTGGCGGTCCTCCTCATCCGCGGTGAGGTAGTCGACCTGGTCAGTGACCTTGCCCTTGGTGACCTTGCGGTACGGGGTCTCGACGAATCCGTACGGGTTGACGCGGGCGAAGGTCGACAGGGAGCCGATCAGGCCGATGTTCGGGCCTTCCGGCGTCTCGATCGGGCACATCCGGCCGTAGTGCGAGGGGTGCACGTCGCGCACTTCGAAGCCGGCCCGCTCACGCGACAGACCGCCGGGACCCAGAGCCGAGAGCCGACGCTTGTGGGTCAGACCAGCCAGCGGGTTGGTCTGGTCCATGAACTGCGAGAGCTGCGACGTGCCGAAGAACTCCTTGATGGAGGCGACCACCGGGCGGATGTTGATCAGCGTCTGCGGCGTGATCGCCTCGACGTCCTGGGTAGTCATCCGCTCGCGGACGACCCGCTCCATCCGAGCGAGACCGAGCCGGATCTGGTTCTGGATCAGCTCGCCGACAGTGCGCAGGCGACGGTTGCCGAAGTGGTCGATGTCGTCGGTCTCGTAGCCCACCTCGCCGGCGTGCAGCCGCACGATGTAGTCGATCGTCGAGACGATGTCGTCCTCGGTGAGCGTGCCCTGCATCGGCTCGCTGGACAGGCTCAGCTTCTTGTTGACCTTGTAGCGACCGACCCGCGCGAGGTCGTAGCGCTTGGGGTTGAAGAAGAGGTTGTCCAGCAGCGTCTGCGCGGACTCGCGCGTCGGCGGCTCGCCCGGGCGAAGCTTGCGGTAGATGTCGAGGAGGGCTTCCTCGGTGCTCGCGGTGTGGTCCTTCTCCAGCGACACACGCATGGACTCGTACTCGCCGAAGCGCTCGAGGATCTTGGCGTCGTCCCAGCCGAGGGCCTTGAGCAGGACGGTCACCGACTGGCGGCGCTTGCGGTCGATGCGCACGCCGACGGTGTCGCGCTTGTCGACCTCGAACTCCAGCCAGGCCCCGCGGGAGGGGATGACCTTGCAGCTGTAGACGTCCTTGTCTGACGTCTTGTCGATCGCCCGGTCGAAGTAGACGCCTGGCGAGCGCACGAGCTGGGAGACCACGACACGCTCGGTGCCGTTGATGACGAAGGTGCCCTTGGGCGTCATGAGCGGGAAGTCGCCCATGAAGACCGTCTGGCTCTTGATCTCGCCAGTGGCGTTGTTCGTGAACTCGGCCGTGACGAACATCGGGGCCGAGTAGGTCATGTCCTTGTCCTTGCACTCCTCGACGGAGTACTTGGGCGGCTCGAACCGCGGATCGCGGAACTCGAGCGACATGGAGTCGGAGAAGTCCTTGATCGGGGAGATCTCCTTGAGGATCTCCTCGAGCCCGCTCTCGGCTCGACTGCTGCGGTCGTCCGCCGCGAGGCGGGCCCGCCACGCGTCGTTGCCGACCAGCCAGTCAAACGACTCTGTCTGCAGAGCGAGCAGGTTAGGAACCTCGAGAGGCTCCCGGATCTTGGCGAACGAGATGCGCTGAGACTGTGACGAGCGGGCCACGAACATCCTTCCGGGGCGACACCGGTGCGCAAAGAGCGCGCACGAGCGGCCCCCGGTCGGCTACCGCCATATGAAGCGACCGGAGGGTGAGGGCAGGGCGAAAGGGCAGTCTAACCGAAGGTTAGACCGCTGTCGATCTCGTGGAGCGTGAGGTCGGCAAACAGGTGAGAAGGAAACCGCGCAGTACGACGCAGGTCAAGGCTTGACAACTTGGGCGTGTCGCGCTCTGCCGGGGGTTACCGACTACGACGAAGGGCGGCCACCCCGTGAGGGATGACCGCCCGTCGCGAGCTGACAGCGGAGCTACTTGACGGTGACCGTGGCGCCAGCCGCCTCGAGGGCCGCCTTGGCCTTCTCGGCCGCCTCCTTGGTCGCCTTCTCCAGCACCGGCTTGGGCGCGCCATCGACGAGGTCCTTGGCCTCCTTGAGGCCGAGGTTCGTCAGCGTGCGCACCTCCTTGATGACCTGGATCTTCTTGTCGCCGGCAGCCTCGAGGATGACGTCGAACTCGTCCTGCTCTGCGGATTCCTCCGCAGCCGCGCCGCCACCGCCACCGGCGGGCGCTGCGGCCGCCGCGACGGGAGCCGCAGCAGTGACCCCGAAGGTCTCTTCGAACTGCTTCACGAACTCGCTGAGCTCGATCAGGGTCATCTCCTTGAACGCGTCAAGAAGCTCGTCGGTGCTCATCTTCGCCATCGTGGCGGGTCCTCTCGGTCGGTGCGGGCGTGGCCCGGCGGGTGTGTGCAGGGATGGAACGGGCCGGTCAGCCCTGATCCGTGTCAGCCGCTGGCGCGGCCTGATCCGTGTCAGCCGCTGGCGCGGCCTCCGCGGCTACGTCCTCGGTCGAAGCAGGTGCTTCCTCAGCGACAGGCGCCTGCTCGGCGACAGGTACTTCCTCAGCGACAGGCGCCTGCTCGGCGACAGGTGCTTCCTCGGTGACAGATGCGTCGTCGGCGACAGGTGCCTCCTCGGCAGGGGTTGCCTCCTCGGCAGCAGGTCCCTGCTCGGCGACAGCGGACGTCGCCGGTCCCTCACGCTCGACCTTGTCGCGCAGTGCGGCCGCGAGTCGAGCCGTCTGGGACAGGGGGGCGGCAAACAGCGAGACGGCCTGAGACAGAGACGCCTTCATCGCACCGGCGAGCTTGGCAAGGAGGACCTCGCGGCTCTCCAGGTTGGCGAGCTTGGTCACCTCGGCGACAGAGAGCAGCTTGCCCTCGAACACCCCGCCCTTGATGACGAGCAGTGGCCGCGTCTTGGCGAAGTCGCGGACCGCCTTGGCGGTCTCGACGGCATCCCCGGTGACGAAGGCGATCGCCGTCGGGCCGGACAGCAGCGCGTCGAGACCCTCGAGCCCGGCCTCCTTGGCTGCGATCTTGGTCAGGGTGTTCTTGACCACGGCATACCGGGCATTGCCGCTGAGCGATCGCCGGAGCTCGGTGAGCTCGGACACCGTGAGCCCGCGATACTCGGTCAGCACCGCTCCGCCCGTGGCCTGGAACGCTTCGGTGATCTCGGCCACCGACGCGGTCTTATCTGGCCTCGCCATGGGCCTCCCATCTTCATCATCCGTACGTGACCGGTGCTCCGGCCCTGAAACGAAAAGACGCCCCGGCGCAGGAGCGCGGGGCGTCGTACGACGGCGTGGCCGTCGAGTGAGGCGTGATCCGGGCACCTGCGCGGGTCGCCCGACGAGTCGGGGCTTTCGGCTGCCTGCGGCAGCGACCGGCGGTCTGTGGCTGTGGAGCAGGGTAGGCGGCGGGGGCGAGCCCGGTCAAACGCCGGGACCGCCGGCCGCCATCTTCCGTGCGGATTACTGCGTGCTGGCGTCGTCCATGAGGTTGCGCAGCTTGTTCGGGTCGAGGGTGATCCCGGGGCCCATCGTCGTCGTCAGCACGATCTTCTTCAGGTAGCGACCCTTCGCCGACGCAGGCTTGGCCCGGGTCACCTCGTCCATCGCCGCGGTGTAGTTGCCGATCAGCGCAGCCTCGTCGAAGGACGCCTTGCCGATGACCATGTGCAGGTTGCCCTGCTTGTCGACGCGGAAGTTGACCTTGCCGCCCTTGATGTCGCTGACCGCCTTGGCCACGTCCATCGTCACGGTGCCGGTCTTCGGGTTGGGCATGAGCCCACGCGGGCCAAGCACGCGGGCAACCTTGCCGACCTTGCCCATCAGGTCCGGAGTCGCGACGGCGGCGTCGAAGTCGACGAAACCGCCGGCGACCCGCTCGATGAGGTCGTCAGAGCCGACGAAGTCGGCCCCAGCTGCCTCGGCCTCGGCCGCCTTGTCACCCGTGGCGAAGACAGCAACTCGGACGACCTTGCCGGTCCCGTGCGGAAGGCTCACGGTGCCGCGAACCATCTGGTCGGCCTTGCGGGGGTCGACGCCCAGGACGATGGCGACCTCCACGGTCGCGTCGAACTTGGTCGTGGTCGTGGCCTTGGCCAGCTTCATGCCCTCGAGCGGGCTGTAGACCTTGTCCTTCTCGACCAGGTCAGCGACTTTGCGGTAGGTCTTGCTGCGTGGCACGACGTGCTCCTTGTCGTCTCGTGGTGCTGGCGGACCGCCACCCTGGCGGCCCTCCCACGGGTAGTGCTGGTTGGCTAGCTCTCATCCCGGAGGGTGCTCTAGTCCCGGACGGTAATGCCCATCGAGCGCGCGGTGCCGCGTACGATCTGCTCCGCAGCATCGAGGTCGTTGGCGTTGAGGTCGGGGAGCTTGGTCTGCGCGATCTCGCGGACCTGGTCCTTGCTCACGGTCGCCACCTTGGTCTTGTGCGGCTCGCCGCTCCCCTTCTCGACGCCGGCAGCCTTCTTGAGCAGGACAGCGGCGGGCGGCGTCTTGGTGATGAAGGTGAACGAGCGGTCCTCGAAGACCGAGATCTCCACCGGGATCACCAGACCGCGCTGGCTCTCGGTCTGGGCGTTGTACTGCTTGCAGAACTCCATGATGTTGACGCCGTGCTGACCCAGCGCCGGACCCACGGGCGGAGCCGGCGTCGCAGCACCGGCGTTGATCTGCAGCTTGATGATCGCGGTGAGCTTCTTCTTCGGAGGCATGACACGTCTTCCTTGCTCGAGCGGAGGCGTGGAGTACGCCGGGACGGTGTGCGGCGTACTCGGCTAGAGCTTGGCCACCTGGCTGAACGAGAGCTCGACCGGTGTCTCGCGGCCGAAGATCGAGACGAGCACCTTGAGCTTCTGCGAGTCGTGGTTGATCTCGTTGATCGTCGCCGGCAGCGTGGCGAACGGGCCGTCCATGACGGTGATCGACTCGCCGACCTCGAACTCGAGCTTGACCGTGGGCTTCGGCTTCTCCGGCGGCGGCGCCAGCGTCGCGATGACCTCGGCCTTGGACAGCGGAGAGGGCCGTGAGGTCTGGCCGACAAACCCGGTCACGCCGGGAGTGTTGCGCACCGCGGACCACGACTCGTCAGTGAGCTCCATCCGGACGAAGAGGTACCCGGGAAGCTTCTTGCGAGTCACGATCTGCCGCTTGCCGTTCTTGACCTCGCTGACCTCCTCGGTGGGCACCTCGATCTGGAAGATGAAGTCCTCCATGTTGAGGCTGGAGATTCGGGTCTCGAGGTTGGTCTTCACCTTGTTCTCATAGCCGGCGTAGGAGTGGATCACGTACCAGTCGCCGGGAGCGTTCTCCAGCGCAAGAGCCATCTCGTTGACCGGCTCCGGCTCGAGCTCCTCGAGCGCGGCGAGCCCCTCGGTCAGGGCGTCGGAGGAAGGAGCGTCGGAGGAAGGAGTCTGGTCCTCGACGAGGGAGTCGCCATCGGCGTCCCCGGCAGCAGCGTCAGCTGCCTCCGCAACCTCGGCTTCATCGGCTGGCGAGCCAGCGCCGGCATCGACCGCGGGAGTGTCGTCGGCAGGCAGCACATCAGTCGCCGACGTGGCGGTCGAATGCGTCTCGTCAGCCACCGTCGGGGTCTCCGGCACCTCGCCGGCCTCGGCCCGACGCAGCATCTCGTCGAGGTCGAGCCCACTCGTCTGGGCGGGATCCTGCTCGACGTCGTCGCCGGGCGGGAGGCCCTGCGAGTCGCGTTCGTCGAAGGTCAGGGAGTTGTCGGACACAGGTGCGATTCCTTTTCGAGATGGCAGGGGCGCGGACGAAGGTATTAGCCGAAGAGCGCGCCGACGAACTTCACGAATCCGAAGTCGAATCCGGCCACCAGGGTGACCATGAAGGTGACGAAGACAAGAACAACAGCGGTGTAGCCGAGCAGCTCGCGTCGCGTGGGCCAGATCACCTTGCGCAGCTCAGCGACGACCTCGCGGTAGAGCAGGGCGACGCGACCGAGTGGACCCCGACGCTTGGTGCGCGAGCCGGCGCCCTTGCCACCGGCCGCAGGGGTCGGCTGCGGAGCGGACGCCTCGGTCGTCGTACTGCTCACGTCAGATCCTCGTCTTCTTCTCGCGTAGTGCCGGTGCGGTGTGGAGCAGGGCAGGAGGGACTTGAACCCCCAACCGCCGGTTTTGGAGACCGGTGCTCTACCAATTGAGCCACTGCCCTTTGAGCTCGCCCTCGACCCGGCCCCGGGCGTGCCGAGGCAGGGGCGCACGCGCCCAGACGCAGCAGTGTACGTCGGACGACCTGTGCGGCCAACCTGCCCCCTGAGGAGCTCGGTCAGGCGGGCTCGACGACGGCGGCGACGCGCCGAGAGCGCAACGCCCGCCAGGCGAGGACGCCAAGGCCCGCTGCGGCAACCGCTCCTACTCCGGCCGACGCGGCCGCCACCCCGGGGCGGGCACCGCTGAGGACACCGCGGCCGTAGACGGCCACCTTCGCTCGGGGACTCGGTGCCCTGGCCTGCTCCAGGAGAGCCGGGAGCAGATCCGCAGGGGGCGAAACCGGGTGCGACGCGAGCTCAGCGAGCGTTCGGCGTACGGACCGATGACCGGCCGCGACGGCGGCGCACGACGGGCAGTCGGCGAGGTGCGCTCGGAGCTCTGTCGCGCGGCGAGTGCTCAGCTCGTGCCCGTCGAGGCCAGGCAGGTCCGGCCGCACAGCCGCGCAGGCCGCATCGGGTTCGGCGGCCAGACGCTCTGCGGCCGCTTGCCGGTCGGCAGCACCGCCACGTCGAGTCTTCATCCGGTGCCCCTTCTTGCCCGGCGCGGAAGCCGGGTCACGGTGGTGTCGGTGAGCGAGGCGCGGAGCCGCTCACGCGCGCGGAACAGTCGCACCTTCACGGCGGTCTCGGACAGTCCGGTCAGAGTGGCGACCTCGGCCGTCGAGAGACCTTCGACGTCGCGCAGCAGCACGATGGTGCGTGAGGACTCGGGCAGCGCCGCTACGGCCGCCTGCGCTCGCGTCAACAGCTCGGCGCGCTCGGCGCGCTCCTCGGGACCAGGGTCGGGGTCAGCCACGGTGTCGTAGGCCGACTCCCCCGGCGCCCCCAGCGCCTGACGACCGAGCATCGGTCGACGGGCGCGGCGGCGCATCGACGTCAGCGCGACGTTGACCGTGACCCGGTGCAGCCAGGTGCCGAAGCTTGACTCACCCCGGAAGCCGGAGACGGAGCGCAGGACCCGCACGAAGACCTCCTGGGTGACATCCGCGGCCTCCTCACGGTCCCGGACGAGCCGCAAGGCGAGGTTGAAGACGTCGGCATAGGTCGCCCGAATCAGGGCATCGAGGGCGCCGGGCTCACCGCGCTGGCAGGCTCGAACGACCTCGGGGTCGACGTCCATCATCTGATTGGACTCCATCCGGGCTTTCGGGTTACCTCCGGGGTGGGAGGAGCATGTGCAGCCTCTCTCAGGTCGCCCCGCTTCGAAAGGCCTCTCATGCCAACGCGGATCTCCCGGCGTGTCGGATCGATCGCCGAGTCGGCGACCTTGGCGGTCGACGCCAAGGCCAAAGCACTCAAAGCGGCGGGGCGCGACATCATCGGCTTCGGCGCGGGCGAGCCTGACTTCCCCACCCCGGAGGCGATCGTGGAAGCGGCCGTGGCGGCGTGCCGCACCCCCCGCTTCCACAAGTACACGCCGACGCCAGGTCTGCCTGAGCTGCGCGAGGCGGTTGCGCACAAGACCAAGCGGGACAGCGGCTACGACGTCACGCCCGCGCAGGTGCTGGTGACCAACGGGGGTAAGCAGGCCGTCTACCAGGCCTTCGCCTCGATCCTCGACCCCGGGGACGAGGTGCTCCTCCCGGCGCCGTACTGGACGACCTACCCCGAAGCCATCGCGTTGGCCGGCGGCGTCGTGGTCGAGGTGGCGACGGATGAGTCCAGCGCCTTCTGCGCGTCGGTCGAGCAGCTCGAAGCGGCGAGCTCTGCTCGGACCAAAGCCCTGCTCTTCTGCTCCCCGAGCAACCCGACCGGCTCGGTGTACCCACCCGAGCAGGTCGAAGCGGTTGGCCGGTGGGCGGCCGAGCGCGGGATCTGGGTCGTCACCGACGAGATCTACGAGCACCTGGTGTACGGCGATGCGCAGCACGTCTCGATGCCCGTCGTCGTACCCGAGATCGCCGATCACTGCCTCGTCGTCAACGGTGTCGCCAAGACCTACGCGATGACCGGGTGGCGGGTGGGCTGGCTGCTCGGTCCGGCCGACGTCATCTCGGCAGCCGCCAACCTCCAGTCCCATGCGACGAGCAATGTCTGCAACGTCGCCCAAGCGGCCGCCTTGGCGGCCGTGTCCGGCGACCTGTCAGCGGTAGCCGAGATGCGAGCGGCCTTCGACCGGCGCCGCCAGGTGATGCACCGGATGCTCAACGAGATCCCCGGCGTCGTCTGCCCGGAGCCGACCGGAGCGTTCTACGCCTTCCCGTCGCTGCGCGACGTGCTCGGTAGATCGGTGCGAGGCCGGGTGGCGTCGACGACGGCTGAGCTTGCCGAGATCGTCCTCGACGAGGTCGGCGTCGCCGTCGTCCCCGGCGAGGCCTTCGGCGCCCCGGGTTACGCCCGGCTCTCCTACGCCTTGGGCGACGACGACCTGGTGGATGGCGTGACCCGGCTCGGCGACCTCATCCGAGAGTCCGCTTAGGCGAGGCGGACTGTGGCGCGGGCGCCGGTGAGGACTCCGCTGCCCTCGACCTCAGCCGTGATCACGACGACGACACGCTGGTCGTCGAGCTTCTCCTCGACCCGGCCGGCGATGAGCAGCAGCGCGCCCTTGTCGTCATCGGGCACGACGACCGGACGCGAGAAGCGGACCTGGTAGTCGAGCAGCGCCCCCGGGTCACCCACCCACTCCGTCACGACCCGGGCGGCCAGCGCCATCGTGTACATGCCGTGCGCGATCACGTTGGGCAGTCCGACCATCGTGGCGATGCGCTCGTTCCAGTGAATGATGTTGAAGTCGCCCGACGCACCGGCGTACTGGATGAGATTCCACCGCTGCATGGGGACCGTGAGGGTCGGCAGCGAGGTGCCGACCTCGACGTCGGCGTAGGTCACCTGAGCAGCCACTAGCCCTCCTGCTGGGGTGCGGTGCCGCGGATGACGACGACGTTGGTCACGGTGCTGACGGCCGCACCGGCCTCGGTCGTGATCTCGCTGGTGATCGTCATCAGCTCATTGCGCCCGGCGACGCGGATATCGGTGATCGTCGACGTGCTGATGAGCCGGTCGCCGGCGACCACGGGACGGTGGTGGCGGAAGCCTTGCTCACCGTGGACGAGTCGGCTGTAGTCGAGGCCGAGGTCCGGATCGGTGATCGCGCCGTTGGGACGGCGGAAGCCGAGGACCGTCAGAAAAGTCGGCGGCGCGATGATGTCGGGATGCCCGAGCGCCCGTGCTGCTTCGGCGTCGTGATACGCCGGGTTGTGGTCGCCGATCGCCGCCGCGAACTCCCGGATGTGCTCCCGTCCGACTTCGTACGGCGCGGACGGCGCGAAAGACCGCCCGACGAACTCAGGGTTCAGTGGCATGCGCGGTAGTACCCCATCTAGCGGGTCTCGCGGTGCGCCTGGTGACTGCGGCAGCGCGGACAGAACTTGGCCAGCTCCATGCGGTCGGGGTCGTTGCGCCGGTTCTTCTTGGTGATGTAGTTGCGCTCCTTGCACTCCGTGCAGGCCAGCGTGATCTTGGGGCGGACGTCATTCTTGGCCACGGCGAAGGGTCCTCAGCACAGTCGGGAAAGGTGGAGCGACGCCGACAGGGTAACCGACGCCCACCGTCGCTGTCGAAGCCGGGCGGGCGCCGTCGTACGTCGGAGGCGCTGTTGTAGCGGTGGCCGGACTTGAACCGGCGACACAGCGATTATGAGCCGCTTGCTCTACCAGGCTGAGCTACACCGCTCTGCGGCCGAGAGACGACCGGAGAGAGCCCCCTTACGGAATCGAACCGTAGACCTTCTCCTTACCATGGAGACGCTCTGCCGACTGAGCTAAGGGGGCGGCATTGCTCGGTGAGGGTAGACGACAACGGCGGTGGGCGCCAAAAGAGATGCCGCGTCAAACGACCCGGCGCATCCGACGGCGTTTCTCCCGCTGCTCACCCTGACCGACCTCGTCGTCAGCCGGCGGCGTCCGCTCGGCAAGCCATTTCGACAGGACCCCAGCCGGGACAGGGCGGCTGAGGTGATAGCCCTGGGCCACGTCACAGCCCAGCTCATTGAGGCGCTCCCAGGTCGTGGCGTCCTCCACGCCCTCCGCCACGACTCGTAGGCCGAGGTTCGCGCCGAGGTCGACGATGGTCTGGACGATGACGGCGTCGTTGCGGTCGCGCAGCATGTCCAGGACGAAGGACTTGTCGATCTTGACCTCGTGCACCGGCAGCCGGCTCAGGTAGGACAGCGACGAATAGCCCGTGCCGAAGTCGTCGACCGAGATCGCGACGCCCATGCCGGCGAGGCGCTGCAGCAGGCCGATCGTTCGCGCCGGGTCACTCATGACCGAGCTCTCGGTGATCTCCAGCACGAGCATCGACGCGTCCACCCCGGTCTGCGCGAGCAGCCGGCTCACGTCTTCGGGCAGGTCCGGGTCGAGCAGGTTGCGAGCCGAGATGTTGACCGCCATGGTCAGGTCCAGGCCAGCGTGCTGCCAGGCAGCACACTGCTGCAGGGCACCGCGCAACACCCATTGGGTGAGCGGGCGGATCAGGCCGGTGTGCTCGGCAAGAGGCACGAACTCGTCCGGTGGCAGCAGGCCGTGCTGCGGGTGGTGCCAGCGGAGCAGAGCCTCGACACCGATGATGACACCGCTACGGAGGTCGGCCTTCGGCTGGAAGTACAGCGCCAGCTCGTCGGTCTCGATGGCCCGGCGCAGCTCACCGATGAGCGCGAGCCGTCGCGGGCTGTACTGATCTCGCTCGGCAGCGTAGGTCTCGATGGAGCGGGTGCTCGCCTTCGCGGCGTACATGGCCACGTCGGCGCGCTGCAGCAGCGTCTCAGGGTCATCACCGTGGTCGGGGAAGATCGCAACGCCGATGCTCGCGGAGACATCAAGGCTGAGGTCATCGAGGCTGAACGGCCGGTCCAGGGCGCCTTGCACCTGGCTCGCGGTCTGTACCGCGTCCCACTCGTCGATGATCGCGGGCACGAGGATCGCGAACTCGTCGCCGCCGAGACGGCAGATCGTGGTCGACGCTCCGAGGGAGGTGGTCAGTCGTACGCCGATCTCCTGGAGCAGCAGGTCGCCGTTGTGGTGGCCCAGAGTGTCGTTGACTTCCTTGAAGCGGTCCAAATCCATGATCATCACAGCGAGGAGACGTCCTGAGTCACGCGCTGCAGCGATGGCCTCCGCCACCCGGTGATGAAATGCCGTGCGGTTCGCCAGCCCGGTGAGCGTGTCCTGGAGCGCTTCCTGACGCAGCCGGGTGATCAGCCGCTCGTTCTCAAGTGCAACGCTCGCGTGCGTCGCGAGCGCTTCAAAGAAGCGCTGGTCCTCAGTGTTGAAGCTGCGGACGTCAGTAAGCCGGCTCGTGACGGCGATGGTCCCGTCGATGGTCCCGTCCCGGAGCAGGGGTGCAATGAGGAGGTCCCGGGCGCCGTACAGGTCGAGATGATCTCGGCCTGCGGTGTCACGAGTGCCGTAGGAGATGAGCCGAGACGCACCGTCGGTGCACACCGAGGGCCATGGCCACGCCTCGGCTGTCGCCGCGTCGACGACGTAGGTGGACACCCTGCCGTCGTCGCCCAGCCACATGCGAAGGAAGCTGCCGTCTCCCGATTCGTCCCGCAGCACCACCTCTGCGCCCGCGGCCCGCAGCAAGTCACGGGTATGGCCTAAGAGGGACTGGCTAGCGTCACTGGAGTCGCGGATCTCTTCCACTGCGCGGCTGAACGTGTAGAGCCGCTCAAGGTTGGCATGTCGCTCACCCAGGCCGGCATAGCCGCGATAGGCGAGCAGGATCACTCCTGCGACGAGCACGAGCAGCCATCCCGCCCGCGCATCAGCCTGCAGCGTCAACACTGCCAGCAACGCGAGGGAAGCTTCGAAGACGGCGATCGTGAGCGCGACGCCAGTCGTTGTGAGCCAGCTGCGCCAGCGCAGCCACGACTCGCTCGCTGCGCTGACTGCGACAGCTGTGAACCCACTGATCAGCTCAGCGGCGATCGCCGCGACAAGTCCAGCAACCCAGCTCCGCGGGCCTGTGGCTGTGTCGCCCGTGATCGCTCGAAACACCACGACCGCGACGCTCGCAGAGAGCGCGGACTGGTTGATGTCGAGCACGACCTTGGCCGGCGGCTGGCGTCGTGGCAGCGCGTTGAGCAGCGAGCCGATCACCCGGGCCGGCACCAGGGTCACCGGGTCGGCGACGAACAGCCCGAGCACGAGGAACACCTCGGACAGCGAGATGGCACGCGACTCACGCCGGAACTCGATGTGGATCGCCGCGGCGTCTGTGCCCGCGAAGAGCACAGCGAGGACGAACCAGGGCACGACCACCGGGCTGGCCAGCGGCTGCAGGTGGTAGACCCCGACGAAGTAGATGGCCAAGCAGCTCAGGCCCAAGGCCGCGCTGATGTCGACGACAGCGCGCCGACCGCTCATCTGGGCAGGGGACGCAGACCGGTCGTGCGACACTGCGGCACCTCCTCCAGGACGCGCCACGGAACCGGCCGCGGGCGCACGACGACTCGGACCTCATCGGCACCGAATGACCAGGACTGCAGTCCAGGGGGCCATTTCCCGCGCTTGGCGTGAGCAACCGGGCGTATAAAGGCGGACCAAACGCCGCGCGGCGGGCCACCTGGAGGATCGTGGTGGCCCGCCGAACCGGGGTGGGAGGTGCAGGGTTCGAACCTGCGTAGGCTGAGCCGGCAGATTTACAGTCTGCTCCCTTTGGCCACTCGGGCAACCTCCCGGGAACCCACCGGATCGCAGCGGGCGGCATGAGGATAACGGATCACTAGGCGAGGAGCGCACCCGATGGCAGACCCGTCGTTCGACATCGTGAGCAAGGTCGACCACCAGGAGGTCGACAACGCGCTCAACCAGGCGGCGAAGGAGGTCGCCACCCGCTACGACTTCAAGGACACCGGATCATCGATCGTCTGGTCGGGCGAGAAGATCGACATCAAAAGCAACGCCGACGAGCGGTGCAAGGCTGTCCTCGACGTCTTCAAGGAGAAGCTGGTCAAGCGCGACGTGTCGCTGAAGTGCCTCCAGCATGGGGAGCCGCAACCAGCCGGTGGCAGCACGGTGAAGCTCACCGTGGAGATCAACCAGGGCATTGCCGATGACAAGGCGAAGGCGATCGCCAAGAAGGTCAAGACTGAAGGGCCGAAGGGCATCCAGGCCTCGATCCAAGGCGACCAGCTGCGGGTGACGGGGAAGAAGAAGGACGACCTTCAAGCCGTGATTCAGCTTCTCCGGGAGAGCGACTTCGGCATCCCCCTCCAGTTCACCAACTACCGCTAGCGCACTACTGCGGGAGGCGGGTGCCCGCCATCTTCTCAAGGAGCGCGATGCGCTCCTCCATCGGCGGGTGGGTCGAGAACATCTTCGCCAGGCCGCCACCGCGGAACGGGTTGGCGATCATCAGATGACTCGTGGCCACCAGATCGTTGCTCTGGGGCAGCGGCATGGCCTGGGTGCCGGCGTGCAGTTTGCGCAGGGCGCTGGCCAGCGCGAGCGGATCGCCTGTCACCAGAGCACCGCTCTCGTCCGCCGCGAACTCCCGCTTCCGTGAGATGGCCATCTGAATCATCGACGCGGCGAGCGGTCCGAGCACGATGAGGAGCAGCCCGCCCAGCGCTCCACCGCCATTGTCGTCGTCGCTGCTGCGGCCACCGCCGAAGAGCGCGCCGAAGAACGCCATCCGTGACAGCAGCATGATCACCGTGGCCAGCGTGCCGGCAACCGAGCTGATCAGGATGTCGCGGTTGTAGACGTGCGCGAGCTCGTGGCCCAGCACACCGCGCAGCTCTTTCCGGTCGAGGATCGACAGGATGCCCTGCGTGCAGCAGACCGCGGCGTTGCGCGGGTTGCGCCCGGTGGCGAAGGCGTTGGGCTGCATCGTCGGGGAGACGTAGAGCCGGGGCATCGGCATCCGCTGTGACTGCGCCAGCTCGGCGACGATGGCGTAGAGATCCGGCGCCTCGGCCTCGCTGACCGGCTGCGCGCGCATCGAGCGCAGGGCGATCTTGTCGCTGAAGAAGTAGCTGACACCGTTGATCCCCAGCGCGAGGACGAAGGCGATGGTCAGGCCGCCACTGCCGCCGAGAAGCTGGCCGGCAACGAGGATGAGCGCTGAGAGCAGCCCGAGCAGGGCGGCGGTTTTCAAGCCGTTGTTGTGACGGTTGTGCATGTGAGGGCCTCCTCGACCCGCGGCCGGCACCGCGCCGGTCATCATGAGCAACGTTCCGGTGACGTACGGCGTTCCAGCGCTCGACCGCAGCGGTCTTAGCCGGCAGCCACCAGCACCGACAGTGGCGTGAAGTGCAGCACCAGCTCAGGGTAGAAGCCGATCGCGATGGTCGCGGTCGCTGTCAGCCCGATCGCGACGAGAACCGGCGCCGGCACCCGGACCGGCTCCAGTGCGGCCTCGCCGGCGGGCTCGCCTATCCCAGCGAAGAGGCTGAAGGCGACCCGAAGGTAGTAGTACATGGCGAAGACCGTGTTGATCGCCATGACCACCCCCAGCCAGACGATCTCCCCGTCGATCGTGGCGCGGAAGACCTGGATCTTGGCGAAGAGCCCGGCTAGTCCCGGTGGTGCACCCGCCAGGCAGAAGAGAAAGAAGGCGAAGGTGACCGCGAGCAGCGGAGAGGTCTTGACCAGCCCGCGGTAGTCGGCGATGAGATTACGCGGAGTACGGCGGGCCACCGCGGTCACGCAGGCGAAGACGCCGAGGTTCATCACGGCGTAGATCGCGATGTAGGACAGGGTCGCGGCGAAGGCGGTTCGCATCGCGTCCTCTCCCGCCGTCTCGGCTACGCCCAAGGGCACCAGGATGTAACCGGCTTGCCCGATCGAGGAGTACGCGAGCATCCGGACCATGTGCCGCTGCTGGATCGCGACGAGGTTGCCGAGCGTCATGGTGATGGCCGCGAGCACTGCGAGGAGCGGGGCCCAGACATCGCTGTACGCCGGGAAGCCGAGATAGCAGATCGTCAGCAGCCCGGTGAAGCCGGCCGCCTTGGACGCGACGGAGAGGAACGCCGCTACTGGCACCGGCGCGCCCTGGTAGGTGTCCGGCGCCCAGAAGTGGAACGGAGCGGCGGAGACCTTGAAGGCGAACCCGACGATGACCAGGCCCACGGCGGCGGCACCGGCCGGTGTGCGTCCGGTCTTGCCGAACACCTCTCCGATGACCGAGAGCTGAACGGAGCCGGTGAGCCCGTACACCAGGCTCATCCCGAAGAGCATGACCGCCGTCGCCAGCACGCCGATGAGGAAGAACTTGATCGCCGACTCCGCGGACCTGCTGTCGGACTTACGGAAGCCGGCGATGACGAAGCCGGGCACCGACACCAGCTCGAGGGAGATGAACAGCATGATCAGATCGCGGCTCGACGCGATCAACAGCATGCCGAAGAACGAGCACAACAGCAGGAAGTAGTACTCGCCCTGGTAGTAACGGCCCTCGCGGAAGTAGTTGAGCGAGAGCAGAAGCACGACGAGGGCGGCGCCGAGGAAGATCACTTTGAAGAGCACGGCGTAGTTGTCGACCACGAACGAGCAGCCGCCACCGTCGACGCAGAAGGTGCCGCGGTCCTGCCCGGTCAGGGTGAGCACCGCCGCCAGCGTGCCCAGCACTCCGGCGAACGACAACGGCATGGCCAGCCAGCGGCGCTCCTCGGCGAGGAAGAGGTCGACGATCAGCACGAGAATCGCGGTGAGACCGAGCACGATCTCCGGCGCGAGCGCGTGGTAGTCGATGGTCTGCAGCATCGAGCTACCCGACGCCGATCGAGGCCATCAGGTTCTGCACGGCCCCGTCGGTGATGCCGAAGATGAACTTCGGATAGACGCCCAGGGCCAGGATCAGGACGAGCAGCGGCGCCCACGCAGCCAGCTCGAGGCCCATGACGTCGTTGAACCGCTCGGCTTTCCAGCGATCGGGCACCACGCCCAGATTGACGCGCTGGAGCAGCCAGAGGAAGTAGCCAGCTGTCAGAACTGTGCCGATGGCCCCGAACACCATGAGGGTGCGGAACAGCGTGAGGTTCAAGCCCTCCGCGGGCTCGAAGGCGGCGAGGAGAGAGAAGACCTCGCCCCAGAACCCGGCAAGTCCCGGTAGGCCAAGCGACGCGATAGAGGTGAACGTGAGCAGAGATGCGAGATAGGGCATCTTCACCATCATGCCGCCGCCGATCTCGGCGATCTCACCCGTGTGGTAGCGGTCCTTGATCGACCCGACGATGAAGAACAGCATGCCGGTGACAACGCCGTGGGAGATATTGCCGAAGAGCGCCGCGTTGATCCCGGTGGGCGTCATCGTGGCGATGCCCAGCATCACGAAGCCCATGTGACCGACCGAGGAGAAGGCGATCATCCGCTTCATCTCCTTCTGCGCCAGACAGCACAGCGAGCCGTAGATGATCGCGATGACAGCGAGCACCCCGATCCACGGCGCGTAGTCCATCGCCGCCTCGGGGAGGATGGGCAAGCCGATGCGGACGAAGCCGTAGGTGCCGAACTTCAGCAGGATGCCCGCCAACAGCACCGAGCCGATCGTCGGCGCCTCGGTATGGGCATCGGGGAGCCAGGTGTGCAGCGGCCACATGGGGACCTTGACCGCGAAGCCGAGGAACAGTCCCGCGAAGCAGATCAACCCGAAGTCGCCGGCGAACGCGCCCGCGCCGCCGAGCTCGGCCAGCTTGACCATGTCGAACGTCTCCTGGCCGGCCGGCGCCTTGAAGTACAGCGCCAGGAACGACAGCAGTAGGAACGCCGACCCGAACAGGGTGTAGAGGAAGAACTTGATGCTCGCGTACGAGCGGTTAGGCCCGCCCCAGACCGCGATCATGAAGAACATCGGGACGAGGACGACTTCGAAGAAGACGAAGAACAGGAGCAGGTCGAGGGAGATGAAGGCACCGATCATGCCCACCTCGAGCAGCATCATCAGGCTGAGCAGTGCCTTGGGCTTGCCCGGGTTAGGGATCGTCTTCAATGAGTAGATCGCGCAGAGGAACGTCAGAAGTGCGCTCAGCACGATGAGGGGCAAGGAGATGCCGTCGATCCCCACGTGGTAGCGGGAGTTGATGGCGTCGATCCACTGGTAGTCGATCTCGTACTGGTACGCGCTGCTGGTCGTGGCGAAGTCGTAGTCGTAGCCGACGAGGATGCCGAGCGTGACGAGGAAGGTCGCGAGGGAGAAGGCGACCGCCAAGCCCTTCACGGCGCGCTCCTGGACGGCGGGCGTCACGGCGATGACGACGGCTCCCAGCAGCGGCACGAGCACCGACAGAGTCAGCGCCCAGTCGTGCCAGAACTCATCCATCTCGGCGGTCCCTCTCTTCGTTCAACACGGTGCGGCTGCAGGTGGTCATGTGACGTGGCCCGGTCAACGGGCCGCGAAGGCTACGGCGAGTGCGACGACGCCGACGAACATCCCGGTCGCGTACGCCTGGACGTTGCCGTTCTGCACGAGAGCGAGCGCGCGGCCGGTGAAGTAGGACATTCGGCCGGATCCGTTGACGGTGCCGTCGATGATGCTCTGGTCGACGGCGTACGCCGCTCTGCCGGCGAGCACCGCGCCCTTGCCGGCGAGGTTGGGGGGCGCGTCGAAGACGTTCTGGTTGAGCCAGTTGGACCCCGCGGCGATCGTGCTCCGGGTGGGCCGGACGATGGCATGGAGGTAGAGGTCGTCGATGAAGAACTTCCGCTCGAGCGTCTTTGTCACCAACCCCATGCTCAGGGTGGGGTCGCGCCGCGGCAGACCCTTGCCGTAGATCGCGAAGCCCACCACGACGCCAAGCGCGGCCAAAGCCACCGACGTGCCGGCCACGACCGGGACCAGCTCGGGCGCGTGGTAGGCCTGGCCCGCGAACGCCACCACTCGCTTGATGTTGTGCCCGTCCGGCCAGAATGGCGAGCCCCAGAGCCCGGCGAGGGCCGCCGGCACGGCGAGGATCATCAGCGGCACGGTCATCGCCGTAGAGGACTCGTGCGGGTGACCCTTGCCGCGATAGGTGCCGAGCCAGGTCAGGCAGTACATCCGAGTTACGTAGAAGGCAGTCAGCAGGGCCGTGACGACAGCGGATGCGAACACCATCTTGCCGACTATCGGCGACGTGGCGACGGCCTCTGGTCCGTTGCCGAAGCCCGCTGCGTAGTAGGCGTCGAGGATGACCTCGTCCTTGCTCCAGAAGCCGGCAAGCGGGGGCAGACCAGCCAGGGCCACGCAGCCGATGAGGTAAGTCGCGTGGGTGCGTGGGAGGTACTTCCGCAACCCGCCCATCTCGCTCATGTTGTTGGAGTGCACGGCGTGGATGACCGAGCCCGCGCCGAGGAAGAGCAGACCCTTGAATGCGGCGTGGGTGAACAGATGGAAGAACCCCGCGGTGTAGCCGCCCACGGACAGACCGGCCGTCATGTAGGCGAGCTGGCTGACTGTGGAGTAGGCCAGCACCTTCTTGATGTCGTCCTGTACCAGCGCAATGAGAGCAGCCATCGTCATGGTGATCGCGGCAAGCACCCCGATGAGGTTGAGCGCCGGGCCCGAGAGCTCGAAGACGGGGTAGAGCCGGGCGACCATGTAGATGCCTGAGGCCACCATCGTTGCCGCGTGAATGAGCGCTGACACCGGGGTCGGGCCCGCCATCGCGTCGGGCAGCCAGGTGTGCAGAGGGAACTGCGCGCTCTTGCCCACCGCGCCGAAGAAGATCGCGACGGTGCCCGCGACGACGAAATTGCGCGGCATCTCGCCGGACTCGGCCCGCTCGATGATCGTCGAGAACTCAAAGCTCCCGGCACCCCAGAAGAGGATGAAGATGCCGATCATGAAGCCGACGTCGCCGACGCGGGTGGTGAGGAAGGCCTTGATGGCGGCGTTGGAGTTGGGCGTCTCTTCCCAGAAGTGGCCGATCAGGAAGTAGGAGCAAACGCCCATGATCTCCCAGCCCACGAGCATCAGCAGGAGGTTGTCGGCAATCGTGACGATGAGCATGCCCGTGGTGAACAGGCTGAGCATGGCGAAGAAGAAGGTGTAGCGACTGTCCCCATCCATGTACGACGTCGAGTAGACCTGCACGAGCAGGGACACCAGGCAGACGATGACGAACATCAGCGCGGCGAGGCCGTCGACCTTCATGCCCAGCGTCAGCCGGCCGTCGCCGAACGGAGTGAGGATGACCTTCTTCTCCTCGACGAACCCAGGGTGCAGGTAGGCCTGGGCGAAGACGCCGACGGAGACGACGAGCGATGCGGCAATGGCCACGATCCCGACGGCGGTGCCGGACGTGCGCATCCGCTTGCCGAAGAAGAGGATCACGAAGAAGGCGACGAACGGGAAGACCGGGATCAGCCAGGCGAAGTCCGGCCACGTCGTTCCGGACAGCTGGATCGGGACAGAGACCTCCTCCGCCGCGAGGACGGTGATCAGCGAGGACACGGTCACCGGACCTGGGCCTCCACGGCTACGGCGGCAGCACGGTCGGTGCCGCGCGGCGCGCCCTGGGCGTCGCCCAGCTCGGTGAGGGAGTCGATGTCGACGCTCTCATGCGTGCGGTAGATCATCAGGACGATCGCCAGGCCGACGCCGACTTCGGCGGCGGCCACCGCGATGATGAACAGAGCGAAGACCTGCCCGGCGAGCAGCGTGTCCTGCAGCCAGGCGTTGAACGCGATCAGGTTGATGTTGACGGCGTTGAGCATGATCTCGATCGACATGAGCACGAGTACTGCGTTGCGTCGGGCCAGCACGCCGTACACGCCGATGGCGAAGAGCAGCGAGGCCAGGACCGTGGGATAGACCAGGTGCACGTCAGGGACCTCCCTCGTCGTTGCGTGAAAGCACGATCGAGCCGATGAGAGCAGCCAGGAGCAGGACGGAGACCACCTCGAACGGCAAGACGTAATGCTGGAAGATTGCCGTTCCGGTCTCGTCCGCACCGGACGCGGTGAAGTCCTCGAGGTCGATGTAGGCCTTGCGGAAAGCGTCGACCATCAGCGTCGCGAGGGTGCCGCCGAGAGCGGTCGCCACAATCGCCGCGGCGACCCGGTTCTCCCCGTCCAGGCCGGCGGTACCGCCGATCGGTGCCTTGGTGAGCATGATCCCGAACAGCAGGAGCACGACAACCGAACCGATGTAGATCAGCACCTGCACCCAGGCGATGAACTCAGCAGTGAGCATGAGGTAGCTGCCGGCCACCGCTGCGAGCGTGACCACCAGCCAGAGCGCCGCGTGGACGACATTCTTCGTCGTCACCACAAGGACCGCACCAGCGACAGCGACCAAGCCCAAGAGGATGAAGATGACCTCCTGGGCGGTGACATCGGCGTAGCCGGGTGCGGCCTGCGCGAGGGTCATGTGAGTCCCTTCCGGGCCTTCTTCACCCAAGCCGACTTGGCCTTTGCCCGGGCTACGCGATCGGGCAGTCCGGCGGCGATCGCGGCGTCGTAGGTCTCCTGGTCGACCTGGACCTCGCCGATGTCGTGTGCTGCGTCGGCTGTTGCCGGCTGCGCCGCGACTTCTGATGCGGGGCTCGCTGCCTCGGCCGGCGCCGG
>Ga0136633_1000216_pt1 | contig 43659 bp, 45 predicted proteins | sample AntDrymeUQ832206_2_FD_105494 | JGI IMG/M metagenome (GOLD analysis project Ga0136633, IMG submission 105494) | Polar desert sand microbial communities from Dry Valleys, Antarctica - metaG UQ83 (22.06) | ecosystem: Environmental > Terrestrial > Soil > Desert | place: Antarctica: Dry Valley... | reverse complement strand
GGATCAGCCCTCCTTGTTTTCATCGCTGGCGGGCGAATCGCCCTCAGCGGCGTTATCGGCGGCAACCTCGGCATCGGTATCGGCGCCGGCCTGCTGTTCTTCGGCCAGCTGTTCCTGCAGCTCGGGGCTCACCTGCTCGACCACTTCGTGCTCGGCGGCGGCCTCGACCATGCCGGCGGGCGCTTCCTCGTGCTCGGGCGCGGTGCTCTTCTTCTCGAGGATCGCGCCGGGGAATGGCAGGCCCTCAGGGGGCGCCAACTTCACCGAGTCGCGGACCATCAGCCAGCCGTTGCTGGTGCCGGGGACCGAGCCCTTAACGAAGATCAGACCGCGCGTCGCGTCGGTACGGACGACCTCGAGATTCTGCTGGGTGCGCTGCTTGTCACCCATGTGGCCGGCCATCTTCTTGTTCTTGAAGACCTTGCCCGGATCCTGGCGCTGACCGGTCGAACCGTGGGCGCGGTGGCTGACCGAGACGCCGTGCGTCGCGCGCATGCCCCCGAAGCCCCAGCGCTTCATCGCGCCCTGAAAGCCCTTGCCCTGGGTGCAGCCGGTAATGTCGACCTTCTGCCCGGCAATGAAATGTTCGGCCGAGATCGTCGAGCCGACGGGGATCAGTCCGTCCGCATCGTCGACGCGGAATTCCGCGACGCGCATCTTCAGGCCGACTTCCGCCTTGGCGAAGGCTTCGCGCTGCGGCTTGTTGACGTTCTTCTGCTTGGCTTCGCCCGCCCCCAGCTGGACCGCGAAATAGCCATCGCGGTCGGCGGTGCGGTGCGAGACCACCTGGCAATCTTCGAGCGCCAGGACGGTGACGGGCACGTGGCGGCCGTCTTCCTGGAACAGGCGGGTCATCCCGACTTTCTTAGCGATCACGCCGGAGCGCATGATCCGTTCTCCTTACAGAGGCACTCCGGACGATCCGAAAGTGCATGCTCGGCCCAGATTGTCATGCATCGCCCCGTCCGGGCCAAAGTGCCTCCCGCAAAGGAGGCGAGACGGGGGACGCTGCCCGGCAACACGCCGGAGGTATCCCTTAGTCATGTGCGTTCCCGCGAAGGCGGGAACCTCGTCGATCGAGGCGCACCAGGACCACCGAGGCCTCCGCCTTGGGCCCCATCAAAGTATTACTTTAATGGGATCCCCTTCGCGGGCGCTCACGGCAAGTTGGCTTAGGCCAACTTGATCTCGACGTTTACGCCGGCGGCCAGGTCGAGCTTCATCAGCGCGTCCACGGTCTGGGCGTTGGGCTGCACGATATCGAGCAGCCGCTTGAAAGTGCGCACCTCGAACTGCTCGCGCGACTTCTTGTCGATGTGCGGGCCGCGGTTCACGGTGAACTTCTCGATACGCGTAGGCATGGGAATGGGGCCCCTGATCAGCGCACCCGTGCGGCGCGCCGTGTCCGCGATCTCGCCAGTCGCCTGGTCGAGCACGCGGTGGTCAAACGCCTTGAGGCGAATGCGGATGTTTTGAGCTTCCATGTCCACTTACCGATGCGAAAGAGCCGAAGCGAGCCGTTACCAACCCGCAAAAAAGAAAGGCGCGCCCCGCTTGATGTCCGGTTTCCCGGAACGGGCGGCCTCCCCTGAATTCTGTTTGACGGGAGACGAATCCCCTGTCGGTGGCGGGCCTATACGGATGCGGCCGGTAGCTGGCAACCCCCAAACCGGGCTAATTGCCGGCGACCTCTCCGATCCGAGGAGCCGAGCGCCGCCCGTATCAGGCCACGCTCGTATTGGCGGGAAAAAGGGCCCGGCTCTCTGATGAGAGCCGGACCCCTAAACCCTGGGTCGAACCAAGCTTACTTGGTGATCTTCGCGACGACGCCCGAGCCGACGGTGCGGCCGCCTTCGCGGATGGCGAAGCGCAGGCCTTCATCCATCGCGATCGGCGCGATCAGCTTGACGCCGATCGTGACGTTGTCGCCCGGCATGACCATCTCGGTGCCCTCAGGGAGGACGACTTCACCGGTCACGTCGGTGGTGCGGAAATAGAACTGCGGGCGGTAGTTGGCGAAGAATGGGGTGTGACGCCCGCCTTCGTCCTTCGACAGCACGTAGACTTCGGCCTCGAAATCGGTGTGCGGCTTAACTGAACCGGTCTTGGCCAGAACCTGGCCGCGCTCGACCTCCTCACGGGCGATGCCGCGGATCAGCGCGCCGACGTTGTCGCCGGCCTCGCCCCGATCAAGCAGCTTGCGGAACATCTCGACGCCGGTGACAGTCGTTTTCCGGGTGTCCTTGATCCCGACGATCTCGACTTCGTCACCCACGTTGACGATGCCCGCTTCGATACGGCCAGTCACCACGGTGCCGCGGCCCGAAATCGAAAACACGTCTTCGATCGGCATCAGGAACGGCTTGTCGATCGGGCGCTCGGGCTGCGGGATGTGCTCGTCGACCGCCTTCATCAGCTCGACGACCGAGTTCTTGCCGATCTCATCATCGCGACCCTCGAGCGCGGCCAGCGCCGAACCCTTGACGATCGGAATGTTGTCGCCGTCGAAGTCGTACTTGCTGAGCAGCTCGCGTACTTCCAGCTCGACCAGCTCAAGGATCTCGTCGTCATCGACCTGATCGACCTTGTTCATGTACACCACCAGCGCGGGCACGCCGACCTGGCGCGCGAGCAGGATGTGCTCGCGGGTCTGCGGCATCGGGCCGTCGGCGGCGTTCACGACCAGGATCGCGCCGTCCATCTGGGCGGCACCGGTGATCATGTTCTTCACATAGTCCGCGTGGCCCGGGCAATCGACGTGCGCGTAGTGGCGGGCATCGGTCTCATACTCGACGTGCGCGGTCGAGATGGTGATGCCGCGCGCGCGCTCTTCGGGAGCCTTGTCGATGTTGGCGAAATCGACTGCCGCACCGCCGTGCAGTTCAGCCATCACCTTGGTGATCGCCGCGGTCAGTGTGGTCTTGCCGTGATCGACGTGTCCGATGGTGCCGATGTTGCAGTGCGGCTTGTTCCGCTGGAATTTTTCCTTGGCCATTTTGACTAAAACCTCTGTCTGGGATTGAATTTCACCAAGCCTGCGGGGCACCCGGTGAATCAGGCGCCGCCCCTAGACGCTCACCCTACCTTAGGCAAGCTACTCCTTGACCCCCGCTCGCCGTCAGGCGAGCTTCTCTTTGACTTCGGCCGCGACGTTTGCCGGGACCTCTTCATAGTGACTGAACTGCATCGAGTAATTCGCGCGTCCCTGTGAAAACGAGCGCAGTTCGTTGACGTATCCGAACATGTTGGCGAGCGGCACCATGGCTTCGACCGCCTGGGCATTGCCCCGCGTGTCGGTGCCCTGGATTTGGCCTCGCCGGCTGTTCAAATCGCCGATCACGTCGCCCAGGTAATCCTCGGGCGTCACGACCTCGACCTTCATGATCGGCTCGAGCAGCTTGATGCCTGACTTGGCCGCCACTTCGCGCATCGCGCCGCGACCGCAGATCTCGAACGCGATCGCGCTGGAATCGACGTCGTGGTACGCGCCGTCATAGAGTTCGATCGAGAAGTCGATGATCGGGAAGCCCACCATGTAACCGCTGGCAGCCTGCTCGCGGAAACCCTTCTCGATTGCCGGAATGTACTCCTTGGGGATGTTGCCGCCCTTGATGTTGTCGTCGAAGACAACGCCCTGGCCGCGTTCACCCGGAGTCACCCGCACCTTGACGCGGCCGAACTGGCCAGAGCCACCCGACTGCTTCTTGTGCGTGTAATCGACCTCCACCGGCTTCGCGAGCGATTCACGATAGGCCACCTGCGGCGCGCCGACGTTGGCCTCGACCTTGAATTCGCGCCGCATGCGGTCGACGATGATGTCGAGGTGGAGCTCACCCATCCCCTTGATGATCGTCTGTCCGCTCTCGTGGTCGGTCGACACGCGGAAGCTCGGGTCTTCCTGCGCCAGGCGATTGAGCGCGACGCCCATCTTTTCCTGATCGACCTTGGTCTTGGGTTCGACCGACAGCTCGATCACCGGCTCGGGGAACTCCATCCGTTCCAGGATGATCGGGTTGGCCAGGTCGCACAGGGTGTCGCCCGTGGTTGTGTCTTTCATGCCGGCCAGCGCGACGATGTCGCCGGCGAAGGCCTCATCGATGTCTTCGCGGTTGTTGGAATGCATCAGCAGCATGCGGCCGATCTTTTCCTTCTTGTCCTTCACGCTGTTGAGCACCTGGCCCTTGGCCAGTTTGCCCGAATAGATGCGAGTGAAGGTCAGGCTGCCCACGAACGGATCGTTCATAATTTTGAACGCGAGGGCGGCGAACGGCGCTTCGTCGCTGGAGGCGCGCTCGGCCTCTTCGTCGCTGTCGGGTAGCACGCCCTTGATCGACGGCACGTCGAGCGGGCTCGGCATGTAGTCGACCACCGCGTCGAGCAGCGGCTGGACGCCCTTGTTCTTGAACGCCGAGCCGCAGCACACGGGCACGAAGGCCCGCGCGATGGTGCCCTTGCGGATCAGCCGCTTGAGCGTCGCCGCGTCGGGGATTTCGCCCTCGAGGTAGGTTTCCATCACGTCGTCGTCCTGTTCGACGACGAGTTCGATCAGCGTCTCGCGATATTCGGCGGCCTTGTCGGCCATGTCATCGGGGATCGCGACGTATTCGAACTCGGCGCCCAGGGTCTCGTCCTTCCAGACGATGCCGCGGTTGTTCACGAGATCGACGACGCCCTTGAGCCCGCCTTCGACACCGATCGGCAAGTAAAGCACAAGAGGCTTCGCGCCAAGACGGTCGATAATGCTTTGCACGCAGTAGTAAAAGTCCGCGCCGGTGCGATCCAATTTATTAATGAAGCACATCCGCGGCACGCCGTACTTGTCGGCCTGGCGCCACACGGTTTCGGACTGTGGCTCCACGCCCGCAACGCCGTCGAACACCGCGACCGCTCCGTCGAGCACGCGCAAGCTACGTTCGACTTCGATCGTGAAGTCGACGTGCCCGGGGGTGTCGATGATGTTGATGCGGTGCTTGGGGCCCTGGCCGTCCTCGGCCTGCCAGAAGGTGGTCGTGGCCGCCGAGGTGATGGTGATCCCGCGCTCCTGCTCCTGCTCCATCCAGTCCATCGTCGCGGCGCCGTCGTGGACTTCGCCGATCTTGTAGGACTTGCCGGTGTAGTAGAGGATGCGCTCGGTCGTGGTGGTCTTGCCGGCATCGATGTGCGCCATGATGCCGATGTTGCGATAGCGCTCCAGCGGGTATTCGCGAGCCATGGGAAATTCCTCGGGTCTATGCGGGGGCGGCGCTCACCCGAGCGCCCGCCCCCATATGGGTATTACCAGCGATAATGGCTGAACGCGCGGTTGGCGTCGGCCATGCGATGGGTGTCTTCGCGCTTCTTGACCGCGTTGCCGCGGTTGTTGGCGGCGTCCATCAGCTCGCCCGACAGGCGCGCGGCCATGGTGGTCTCGGCACGGCCGCGGGCGGCGGTGATGAGCCAGCGGATGGCGAGCGCCTGGCCGCGTTCGGGACGGACCTCGACCGGCACCTGGTAGGTAGCCCCGCCGACGCGCCGCGAACGGACCTCGATCTGCGGCTTCACGTTCTCGAGCGCGCTGTGGAACACCCCGATCGGATCGGTCTTGGCCCGGCTCTCGACGGTCGCGAGCGCGCCATAGACGATGCTCTCGGCGATGGACTTCTTACCGTCGTACATGAGGTTGTTCATGAACTTGGACAGGATCTGATCACCGAACTTGGGATCAGGCAGGATGACCCGCTTTTCGGGACGACGACGACGTGACATCGAATGAATTCCTTATCTTTCCGGCTGCCTGTCCCTTGATCGTCACCCCGGCGAAGGCCGGGGTCCATCGGGAGGCTGGGTCAGCCGTCTGATCCTACTGCGAACTTCCGGCCTGGAACCGCCATGGATCCCGGCCTGCGCCGGGATGACGGACTGAGTGGCCGGAACGCCGCGCTATTTCGGCCTTTTCGCCCCGTACTTGGAACGCGACTTCCTGCGGTCCTTGACGCCCTGTGTGTCGAGCACGCCGCGCAGCACGTGGTAACGCACGCCCGGCAAGTCGCGCACGCGGCCGCCGCGGATCAGCACGACGCTGTGCTCCTGCAGGTTGTGCCCTTCGCCCGGGATATAGGTGATGACCTCGCGCTGGTTGGTGAGGCGCACCTTGGCGACCTTGCGCAGCGCCGAGTTCGGCTTCTTCGGGGTCGTGGTGTACACCCGGGTGCAAACGCCGCGCTTCTGCGGGTTCGCTTCCATCGCAGGGACCTTGGACTTGGCCTTCTGCGGAACGCGGCCCTTGCGGACCAGCTGGTTGATCGTCGGCATTAAGACTTTCTCTCTTCACCGTATGATGGCGCCACAGCGATCAAAGGTGGAGAGGAAGGGATCGCTCTTTACCGTGAGTTCCCGCGAAGGTGGGGACCTCAGGGACCAGGCGAAGCGCCTGTCCAACGAGACCCCCGCCTGCGCGGGGGATCACATAAGAGCGAGCCTGAAACACTCCACCCGTGTCACGGACACCGGGTTACTTTGACGGCTGCCCCGAGAGCGATTCTTGCAAATCCGCTCCAATAGAAAAAAGCCCTACGCGTTCGCGCCAGGCCCCGGGACTCAACCACCAATGTTCAGCTCTATCTGACCGAGGCTGGCGAGAGCCGACCTTGGATGGGCGCGCCTCTAGGGGGATTCGGGTGGGGGGTCAAGGAGACCGTTAGAGAGCGATCTCAAGACCTAGCCTAAACAGCAGCTATATCGGTTATATCCGAGACCGGGATCCCACATTGCTTCGCAATTTCTCTGCAGCTTTTCAACGCCTTTCCAGCGGAAACTAATTTGCAGTTACGGCTGCGAGACAACGCCACGGCTTCGAAATGCGCAAAGATGGGCAGACCTCCTAACACACCAGACCCATGCGTCTCCTGCAACGCCGTCGCTGCTGCGAATGTTGACACTGGCGTATCTACGTACTTCTTAGGCGTGATCGCCACGAACTGTTGCCAAAGGGCGGGAAAAAGCTCCTTTAGTTCGCGCTGAACCGACCTCATGACCAACATCTCACCGGTGCGGATCGCGTCAATGACTCGTGTCTTCACGGAATTGGATGTTGTTGAGAGCGCGTCTTTAACTCCGTGTAGGTCGATGACCCACTTCGGCGTTGCCGCTCCGCTGGCCCCGGCCGCCATGCGCTAGGCAGCCCCGAAAAGCTGTTCTTGATAGATAGGCTTCAGGCCGCTCAGACGATAGATGTCTATTTCGTCTAGCTGACCCTCCTTTCGCGCGCGCTTGAGGAGGTCAAGCAGTCTAACCCCATACTGCGTGCGCTTGTCTCGAAGCGGATCAGGTGTCCCGCCACCTTTTTTCTCACCTTGGTCACCGGACGGTACGTAGTTCCGATTGCCAAATTTCGCCTTCCATTTTTTATAATCTGCGCGAAGCAAATAATCTGTCTGCACTAGGCGAACGTATGCCGCCTCCTGACTTATTCCTAACCGCCGAGCAAATAGACGAATAAAATCGTCGTCTGCGCTTGGCGTATAGGAAAATCTGTCTAGAGCCTTTTTTATCAGTCTTTTCGGAGCTAGTAGACAAGCTGCAAACCTATTACAGAACCTCTCAATTCGATTTCTCAATATCGAAGGATTTGATACCCCTTCCTTACGCAATAGGACGTGCCCAAACTCGTGAGCTAAGGTAAATAGCTTTCTAGCCTTACTACTATTTGTCGTGTTAACGACAATAGTGTGGGGCCCATTATTGACATGGATATAGAATCCAGCAGCCTCATCGGTTTTAAACTGGCGATGAATAACTACAACGCCGAGACCTTCGATAAAACTCCGCAGACTGACATATAACTTGTTAGCATCTTGCCAATTTAGCTGCTGATCGTCGGTAATCCCCCATCGGGTCCGCCATTTTTTCGCCAGATCAACGGCTTCCTGCGTCGTAAAACGCGAGCTTGCAAATTGCTCAACTGTCTTATCGAGACCTACGTCAAGGTCGAGTGAGGACAACGTGCTGGAAAGCCCTTCCACATAATTTATTGCCTGCAGCGTGCCCTTTTCGAACTCACCGATACCTGGATTTGCGCTGCGAAAGTCCACGGAGGGGAAAAGCGGCAGGTCTTGCCTAGTGAACAAAGCTTGGAGTGGAACCGCCAACTCGTCCGCTATCGATGTGATCTCGTCCTCATCGAGATCGGCACGACCCGTAGTCGCAGCCTGCAGTTTATCACGCGGCACATCAGCGCGAGCAGCAAGGGTAGCCAAATCAAGGCCACGCGCCCTAAGGATGGCATTTAAAGCAGTAGCGGGGATTTTCACGTGTGTATCGATCTCTTCCTGTCAGGCCCGACGAAATCTGGACTGACTTTCAGTCAGCTGGCTAACGTTCAGACCGTTGGCATCGGACTTTATCTTGCGCTTGCCATCGTTCAAGCGATTTCATCCACCGGAGTAGGGGGATTAGCCCGACGTGTGATGACACTGCGCAACGCAGTCACATCAAGGCGAATCAATCCCGAAATTGATAACGTCCGACGATTGGGCGGAGCTGTCAGCGGCCTCGAAATTAGCTTCCATGATTTCAATCGGAGGCTTCTCGCTCTCGTGTTTGGCCTCTTCCTGATTGGCTTAATATTTTTCGTTTACTGTACACTCGAGCCAAACACAAAGGCCGGCCTAAGTGGTGTTTGGTTCACTATTGCCTTTTACATTGCTTTGCCAATCACTCTTTTCTCGGCGAGCACCACAGTTATTTGGGTGCGGTGTAAGAATGTGGCGCAGGAGGTTAAAGAGGCGGAGACCCGCATACGACGCAGGCTTGTTGGCTTGCCCTAGCCGCAGACAAAAGTTCAGAGCCGTACACCGCCAAGCACCCAGTCAGCATCTACTTCCCCGCCGCCGGTGAATAATGCCCCCCCGACCCCACCCCATCGCCGCCTCGAACTCGGGAAACGCATCGACGCAGGCTTGCGCGTCCTCGATGGTGCGGAAGTAGAGCGCCATCGCCTGCCCCTTCACGCTCCACCTGCCCGAGTGCGTGGCGCATCGCGTCACTCGCGAAACAGCTCCACATGCGTGCCGGCGCGCACGAATGCGATCACGTTGGCCTTCGCGTCCAGGGTGTAGATCAACAGAAAGGCACCACCCACGTGACATTCGCGGTGATCGGCCCAGTCGCCCTTGAGCGAATGGTCGCGCCATTCCGGCCCGAGCGGCGCGTCGTTCGCCACCAGCAAGAGCATGACCTCCTTGAGCGCGGCCATGTCATAGCGCCCGGAGCGATTGAGCCGCTCCCAATCCTTCGCAAATGCTTTGGAGTAGTCGGAGGCGCGCGGCAACGGCGCGCGCTTACTCTTGGCCGGGAGTTTCAAGCGAGGCGATCAATGCGTCGGATGTGGCGAAGCGGGCGCGCCGGTTGGCAAGAATTTCCTCCGCCTCCGCCATCGCGGCGCGGGTTTTTGCGTTGGGCACCTTCAATTCCAGCGGGAAACCCTGCTCTGCAACCAGCCGGTGATAGAGCAGCCGCACAGCGTCGGCGGCGGACAAACCGATGGCATCGAGCACGGCGTTGCCGCTTTCCTTCAAGCCTTCGTCAATGCGCACGTGAAGCATTGTGCTCGCGGTCACCGCACTTCTCCTGTCTCTCAATTGAGAGACATAGCGTGAAGCGCTGAATTTGCAAGCGAGGCCTCGACACGGCGCCAAAACCATTTTCCTACACGCCCCAAATCTGCAACCTACCTGCGGGCCATGACCAGACCCACCCGCGCCACCCCGCGCCAGGCGACTTCCGCCCTCGCCTTCGAACCGGTGCCGCCCCCGCCCGCCGACGATCCCCTGCTCGACTTCGCGCCCTATCTCCACCCGCGGCCGCGGCGGAACTCGATCACGCCCGAGTTGCAGCGGCGGTTCGTCGCCACGCTCGCCGCCACCGGCATCGTCAACCAGGCGGCGCGCAGCATCGGCAAGAGCATGGAAGCGCTCTACAAGTTGCGCGCGCGGCCTGGGGCGGAGGGGTTCGCGGCCGCCTGGGACGAGGTGCTCGAATGGGGCATGCAGCGGCTCGAGGACTGCGCGCTCGAGCGGGCGCTGACCGGCGGGGGCGATTTGGGCGGCGCCGACGGGATGCTGTGCTTCGTGCTCCAGCACCGTAGCCGCTTCCGCGTCGACGTGCGCGACATCCGCCCCGGCCATCCGGTGTACGAACGCATCCGCGCCGAAGTGCTCGCCGCCGCGCCCGCTGGCTGAGCGCCTGGGCATCAGCCCGGTTGCAGGGCGGATTGCGCTGTGGCACTCCGCGCACTGTGAACGCCCCGGTCTCCAGCCGCGCAACGCATGACCGCCAGATGCTCACGGCCGCGCTCGCCAAAGTCGCGGCGGGCGACCGCGATGCCTTGCGCGAGGTGTACGATCGCACCGCCGCGAAGCTATTTGGTCTGTGCCTGCGTATCTTGGGCGACAAGGGCGAAGCCGAAGATACCATGCAGGAAATCTATCTCAGCGTTTGGCGCCGCGCCGGCAGCTTCGATCCGAGCCGCGCCAGCCCCATAACCTGGCTTTCGGTGATCGCCCGAAGCCGCGCGATCGATCGCCTGCGCGCATCGGGCCGAGCGCGCGCAACGGTGCCGATCGAGAACGCGGCGGAGGTTTCCGATCCGGCCCCCGATGCGCTCGACCGGCTCGGCGCGGCGGAGGACAGCGGGCAGCTCGCGGCGTGCATCGAGGAGCTGGAGATGCGCCAGGCCAACGCTATCCGCGCTGCTTTCTTCGGCGGGCTGACTTACAGCGAACTGGCCGAGCAGGCCGATGTGCCGGTCGGAACGATGAAAAGCTGGGTCCGCCGCGGGCTGATCCGACTGCGCGAGTGCTTCGAGCGATGAACCAGCCCCGCCCCGACGAGGAACTCGAACATCTCGCGGCCGAGCACGCGCTTGGCGTTCTCGACGGCGCCGAGCTGGCGCGGGCGCGCGAACTCACGCTGTCGTCGCCGGACTTTGCCCGGCGGGTCCACGATTGGCAGTCGACGATCGCTCCCATCGCCGGCGAGGCGGCCGGGCGGCAGCCCGATCCGTCGCTGTGGCCGCGGATCGAAAAGGCCGTGAGCCAGATTTCAGGCGAGGGCGGTGCGGTGGTCCAGCTTCGCCGCCAGCTGCGCCTGTGGAAAGGCCTGTCGCTCGCCGCGACTGCCGCGGCGGCCACCATGCTGTTCTTCCTGGCGCTTCCGGACGGAGGCAATGGGCGCGCTTCGTCCCCCACGGCGCCGACGCCGGTACTGGTGGCCAGCCTTTCCTCGGAACAATCGGGCACGTCGCTTTCGGCCGCCTACGATCCCGCCGACGGGTCGCTGCTGGTGACGCCTGGACTGCTCAAGGGAGCCGCGGGACACCAGCACGAGTTGTGGATCATACCCGAGGGCGGAGAGCCCGTCGCGGTCGGGCTGGTGAGCCCGGGCGAGCCGCAGCGTCTGGCCGTCCAGCTGGCGATCGCGCCGCATTTTCGCGGGCAATCGACGCTGGCGCTTTCGGTCGAGCCGACCGGCGGATCGCCGACCGGCAAGCCCACCGGGCCGGTGATCGCCTCGGGACAGCTTTTCTCGATCTGATCTGCATCCACGCGCGCCGTCGCTCCGTACCTGCATGGCAACCCGGACGGGAAGCCAATGAGGAGTGACCGATGCGCCGTCTTCGTACCCTGCTGATCCTGACCGCCGCCCTGCCTGTCGCCGCCTGCACCGCGATGAACGGCGAAGACGGGATGGCCCGGTCGCCCGCCAGCACTGCCCAGGCCGCTGTCATGGTCGGCGGCGCGGCGATGTATCCGACGCGCAACATCGTCGAAAACGCGGTCAACTCGGCTGATCACATAACCCTGGTGGCCGCGGTCAAAGCCGCGGGCCTCGTCGATACGCTCATGGGGGCCGGTCCCTTTACCGTTTTCGCGCCGACCAATGCCGCGTTTGACCGGCTGCCGGCCGGAACGGTGGCGATGCTGGTCAAGCCCGAGAACCAGCCGACCCTGCAGAAGATCCTGACCTACCACGTTGTCTCCGGCCGTCTTACCGCCGGCGACCTCATGCAGCGCATCCGCACGGGTGGCGGCTCGGCGCGGCTGACCACGGTCCAGGGCGGAACCCTGGTCGCGCGCATGCAGGGCGGCAACGTCGTGCTCGTCGACCAGAAGGGCGGGGTATCGACGGTCACCCAGGCCGACGTCATGCAATCGAACGGCGTGATCCACGTGACCAACAGGGTTTCGATGCCCGCCTGAAGGCTTCAACCCCAGCCGGACTCCCCCCTTTGACGGCTGGAACCCGCGTCCGGAGCACGACTTCTCCTCCCGTTGCTCCGGACGCGCTTTTTTCAGGCTGACGGCTCGCCCCACCACAGCATTTTTCGCGCTCGCCGGGCCCGTTACGCTCCGTGCCCGTGCGGCTTGGCGTGGCCGTGGTGGCGCAGGAACTTGTCGTCGAGCTCCACGATGATCTTTTCGCCGTGCTTGCCGCTCAGCCGCAACAGCGCGTCGACCTTCTCCTCCAGCCGGTCGTCGTTCTCCTTCGAGCTGGGCGAGCCGAGGTAGAGGAAATAGGCCAGGCCGACGACCTGCCACAGCAACTGGAGGAATTCGGACTGCCAGTTCTCGAACGTCTGGCGCATCATCTCGTTGAGATAGGCGGCGTTCTCGGGCTGGGAGCCGTGCTCGCGCGCTTCGTCGGCATAAGCCTCCCAGCCGAAGTACCAGTGCAGGGCGAACGAGACGAGGAAGAACCCCAGCGTGATCCACGCGTAGGCGTACTTGCCCCAGATGCCGTGCCGCGCGGCGGTGCGTTCGGTTTTACCGGCCATTTGTCGTCTCCCTGTTGCTCAGGGAAAAGGGACCGCGCGGGCTGCTGGTTCCCGGTCGGGGGATGTTTCTGACTAAGCTGGCGGTCAGCTGGCGGTCAGGAACCCCACCAGCGCCTTGACCTTTTTCTGGCGCCATTGCGGCAGCGGGGCGACCAGCCAATAGGCGCGGCGGCCTTCGTCAGGCCCTTCGAGCACGATCAGGCGCCCGCCGGCGACCGCTTCCTCGCACAGCAAAGCGGGCAGCATCGCCTTGCCCAGGCCGGCGATCGCGCTCGACAGCGCCTGGCCGGGGTTGGCGACCTGGACCATACCCTCCGCGCCTTCGGGAAGCGGCGCTCCGGGCCACGAAATCCACTGATCGGGCGCACCGGGCGCGGCGACGATCACCCGCTGGGCCGGAGCGATCTCCACCCCCTCAAGATCGCCGGGACCGTCGACCAGCCGGATCGCGACGTCGAGGTTGGTTTCGGTGAAGTCGGCGTGTTCGTCGGCGATCAGCTGATAGCGCACGCCGGGATTGGCGGCGAGGAATTCGGCCAGCCGGTGGCTGAGCCACTGGGCATAGAATTCGCGCGGGGCGGCGATGGTGTAGCGGTCGCTAGCCTGGCTGGCCTGCATCGCCTGGACCGATTCCTCAAACTTGAGGAACCCTTCGCGCAAGGCGTCGAGCCCGGCGAGCGCCTCGTCGGTCAGTTCCAGCCCCTTGCTGGTGCGGCGGAACAGCACGGTGCCCAGATGGTCCTCGAGCGCGCGGATCTGCTGGCCGACCGCGGCCGGGGTCACCGCCAGCTCGTCCGCCGCGCGCGTGAAGCTGAGGTGCCGCGCCGCGGCATCGAACACGCGCAAGGCGTTGAGGGGCAGGTGGGTGCGCTTCATATCGGGCCCGCGTTTAGGGGCGGCGCGGCGATTTGCCAATGCGGTGCGCAGCGTGCTTTGTTATGGCGCACCGAAAGGGGACCAAGGCATGGACGACAGCGCAACCCGCATCGCGGCACCCGCGGGCGCGAGCGAACGCATCGAGCTGGTCGATGGCTTGCGCGGGTTTGCGCTACTGGGCATACTGCTCGCCAACTTCCCGGTCTTCGCCGGCTTGCCGATCGCCCGGGCCGAGAACTTTCCCACGCTATTCGCAGGGATCGACCCGACCGCGCTCAATGTGTTCTTCAACGGCGTGCTCGACGGCAAGTTCTACACGGTATTCTCATTCCTGTTCGGGCTCGGCTTCGCGCTCCAGCTTGAACGGTTGCTGCGCCGCCGTGCCGACGGAGTGCGGGTGTTCCAGCGCCGCACTGCGGTGCTGCTGGCGATCGGCTTGGTCCATCTCACGCTGTGGGACGGGGACATCCTCACGTGGTACGCGCTGCTCGGCTTCAGCCTTCCGTTGTTCCGTGGGCTGTCAGACCGCCTGTTGCTGGCGATCGCCGCGCTGCTAGTGTTCGCGGTGCCGTTCGCGCTACGCGATTTTGGGCCCGCGATCGCCGCCCCCGTTCGCGCCGCTGCTGAAGACCTGTTCGTCTCACTCGGCGGCCCGGCGGAAGTCGGCGGCAGGCAGCCCGACTATATCGGCTTTATCGGCGGCGGCGGATGGCGCGAGTTCTTTATCTGGATCGCCGCTAACCCGCTGTTCGCGCTCGCCGACCGGCTGGAAAACTGGCGCCTGGCAAAAGTGCTCGGGACGATGCTGATCGGCATGGTCGCGGGCCGTAACCTGATTCGGGGCTCCTTGCCCGACAATCGGAGGATGCTGTGGGGCGTGCTGCTAGCCGGACTTGCGATAGGCGTGCCGGCAATGTGGATCTATGCGCAGGAGCCGCCGCATTCGCAGAACTCGACCGCGTCGATGATCGGCACTTTACCGCTGGGCCTCGCTTACGCTGCCGCCTTCGCGCTCGCTTGGCCGCAACTCGGCGCGGCGGGGCGAGCGCTCGTTCCGGTGGGGCGCATGGCGCTGACCAATTACCTCGCCCATACCGTAGTCGGCATCGCGGTGTTCTACGGCATCGGGCTGGGGCTGATGGGCCGGGTGAGCCTGCTGATCGCGTTTGGAATCGCGCTGGGGATGTTCGCCGCGCAGCTCGTGCTGTCGCGATGGTGGCTCGCGCACCATGCTCAAGGCCCGGTCGAAGCGCTGTGGCGGCGGCTGACGTATGGGCCTGCCGGGCGCCTGTCCGCCTAAGCCTCGGCCGGCGCGGCGAGGGGGAAGAACGGGATGCGCACTTCGAGCAGTTGGTCGCTCCCCTTGCCACTGGCGCCACCGGCGCGGCGGAACGTGTAGAAACCCTCCATCGTGCCGTGCGGGGTGGTCAGCGGGCAGCCCGAAACATAGTCGTGGCTCTCGCCGGGCTCGAGCACCGGCTGTTCGCCGACCACGCCTTCGCCATCGACCACGTTGATCATTCCTCGCGCGTCGGTGATGCGCCAGTGGCGGCTGACCAGCTGGACCTGGTTGTGCGAGCCGTTCTCGATCCGGATGTGATAGACCCAGAACCACTTGCCGTCTTGCGGACGCGACTGTTCAGGCAGGAAATTGACCGCCACCCGCACGGTGATCCCGTCGGTGATGGCGGCGTGCTGGAACAACTGTTTCATCGTTTTGCGAAAGTAGCGCACCGGCCGTGGGGTGCAAGGGCCTAGGCCGCGAGTTCTTGTTCGACTTGCGCCAGCCGCTCCTTGCCAAAGAACATTTCGTCCCCGACGAAGAAGGTCGAGATGCCGAACGCACCGCGCTCGACCGCATGGGCGGTGGTGTCGATCAGGCGTTGCTTGATCGCCGAATCCTGCGCGGCGGCGGCCAGCGCCGGGGCATCGAAGCCGGCGGCGGCGAGTTCGGCGGCGAGTGCTTCGGCATCCGAAATGTCGAGCCCGCGCTCCCAGATCGCGGTGAGCAGGTGTTCGGCAAGTGCGACCCGCTCCGCTCCCTCGACCGCCAGCAGCATACGCTGCGGCGGGACCGAGCTGAACGGAAACTTCGGGTTCATCGCGAACCTGTCGAGCGAATGGCGCGCAATGAACCGCCGCATTTCGAGCATCGCATACTCGACCTTGCCCTTGACCTCGGCGTCGCGGATCATCGGCGGGGCGTTGCCGGTGAGCTTGTGCATCCCGCCGAGGAGGACCGGAGTAATTTCCAGCGCGGCGCCGGTGCGCGCAACTACCTGTTTCAGAGGCCACCATGCGAGGTAGGCATTGGGGCTGACAACGTCGAAGATAAGCTCGAGCGACTTTCCTGCGTTCTGGCCCGCCATCAGAACGTCTCCTTCCACGGCCGCAGGTCGATCTCATGGGTCCACACGTCGCGCGGCTGCCGCCACAAACGGACGTATTCGGCAGCGATATGATCGGGCTGGAGCAGCGCATCTTCGGCCAGCCGCGCTTCCCAGTCGGGATGAATGCCGCGGATGAACGCCCCGTCGACCGCCCCGTCGAGCACTACATGCGCGACGTGAATACCCTGCGGCCCAAGCTCGCGCGCCATCGATTGCGCCAGCGCGCGCAAGCTCGCCTTGGCCCCGGCGAATGCCGAATAGCCCGCGCTGCCCCGCAGACTGGCGGTCGCGCCGGTGAACAGGATCGTACCGCTCCCGCGTGGAACCATAACCCGCGCCGCCTCGCGCCCGGCGAGGAACCCGCCGAACGCGGCCATTTCCCATACCTTGCGATAGACCTGGGCGGTGGTCTCGCGAATGCCGAAGCGGACATTGGCGCCGATGTTGAACACCATGACCTCGAGCGGGCCGACTTCGGCCTCGATGGTTTCGAACAGCGCGATCGTTTCGGCCTCGTCGCGCGCATCGCTGGCGAAGCCGCGCGCCGCGCCGCCCGCGATTTCAATTTCGGTGACCAACGCGTCGAGTTGATCGGCGTGCCGCGCGCGGCGGGTTATGCAGGCGGTCAACCCTTGCGCGGCAAAGGCATGCGCGCAGCTGCGCCCGATCCCGTCCCCCGCGCCGATGATCAGCGCGGCGCCTTGGCTCACAGTCCGGCGGCCCCGAACGCGCGATCGAGGTCTTCCTTCAAGTCCTCGACATCCTCGAGCCCGACGTTGATCCGCAATAACCCCTCGGTCACGCCCATCTCCGCGCGCGCCTCGGCGCCCATGCTGGCGTGGGTGGTGCTCGCCGGGTGGCACAGCAGGCTGCGGCAGTCGCCAATGTTGTTCGAGATGTCGATCAGTTCGAGCGCGTCGAGCAGCGCGAAAGCCTGGCTTCTTCCTCCCGGCACTTCGAAGGCGAAGATCGGGCCGGTGCCCGAGGGCATCTGGCGGATCGACAGATCGTAGCGCGGATGGCTGGGCAGGCCGGGGTGGAGCATCCGGCCCCCGGCCTTGGCAACCCGAGGCTCGATGAACTTGCCAAGCTCGATCGCCGCCGCGCTCTGCGCCCTGGCGCGCAAGTCGAGCGTCTCGAGGCCTTTCAGCACCACCCAGGCGTTGAACGGGCTGAGGTTGGGGCCGGTGTTGCGCTGAAACGGCAGCAGCACCTCGTCGATGAACTGGCGCGATCCGCACACCGCGCCGGCGAGCACGCGGCCCTGCCCGTCCATCAGCTTGGTCGCGCTATAGGCGACCACGTCGGCCCCGAATTCCAGCGGGCGTTGCAGCGCGGGCGAGGCGAAAGCGTTGTCGACCACGGTGACAATGCCGTGCGCGCGGGCGAGATCGCAAACGTACCGCATATCGACCACGTCGAGCGTGGGATTGGCCGGGGTTTCGAAGAAGAACACTTTGGTGTTGGGTCGGATCGCGGCGTCCCACTCGCCGTCGATCGCGCTGTCGATGACCCTGGTCTCGATCCCGAAGCGCGGCAGCAGGTGATCGACCAGCCAGCGGCACGATCCGAACGCGGCGCGCGCGGCGACGACGTGGTCGCCGGCCGACAGCTGGCACAATAGCGCCGCGGTCATCGCCGCCATGCCGGTTGCCTGTGTGCGGCACGCCTCGGCCCCCTCCATCAGGGCGATGCGTTCCTCCAGCATCGCGACCGTGGGGTTCTGGAGGCGCGAGTATGTCATGCCCTCGGCCTCGCCGGCGAAGCGCGCGGCGACGGTGGCGGCATCGTCGTAGGTAAAGCCCGACGAGAGGAACAGCGCCTCGCTGGTCTCGCCGTGCTCGGAGCGCCAGGTGCCCCCGCGCACCGCCCGGGTCGCGGGGCGCCAGTGCGCGGTTGCGGCGCGGTCCATTCCCGTGGTTTTCTTCATCGCGCGGGGTCTAGGGTCCGGGACCGACACGGGGCAACGAAAAAGCACTTGCCCCCTGCGTTGGTGGGCTTAACCGACTGACCCGCATGAGCTTGCCGCCGCACCACCCCCGCGATCCCGCCGGCTGGTGCGCCGCGCTCGCGCTGGCCTTCCTTGCCCTTGCCTGCGTGCGGCTGGGCATCCCGTCCAAACCCTATTTCGACGAGATTCACTACCTCCCCGCCGCCCGGGCGTTGCTGTCGGGAAGCGACTGGCTCAACCGCGAACACCCGCTGTTCGGCAAGGAAGTGCTGGCGGCGGGGATCGGCTTGTTCGGCGACCGCCCGTGGGCCTGGCGCCTGCCGAGCGCGCTGGCCGCCACGCTGGCGCTCTACGCGAGCATGCGCGCGCTGTGGTTCGCCTCGCTGCTGCGGTTCGCCACACTGGCCTATGGAGTGCTGCTTGCCAGCGGGTTTTTCCTGTTCGTCCATGCCCGCGTGGCCATGCTCGACGCGATCATGGTGGCGCTGCTGGCGCTGACCGCGTGGCAATGCGCCGCCGCGGTGCGCGAGCCCGAACGCGGGCGCCGCAATCTGTCGGTCGCCGGAATGGCGCTTGGCCTGGCGCTGGCGACCAAGTGGAACGCGATTGCTCTCGCCCCGCTGCCCGGTTTGGCGTTCCTTGCGGCGCGGCTCCACGCTACGGGCTGGCGCGGACTATGGGGCCACCGCGGCCCGCCGGTGCCGGGCGTCCGGCTGGCCGAAGCGGCGCTGTGGCTGGGGGCGGTGCCGCTGACAGTCTATGCACTGACTTTCCTGCCGGCCTACCTGATCGACCCGGCCGAGTTTGGCGGACGCGGCTTCCTGGGTGTGCAGGAAATGATGCTGCGCATGCAGGAGAGCGTGATCAAGCCGCATCCTTACGAGAGCACCTGGGCCGACTGGGTGATCGACCGGCGGGCGATCTGGTACCTCTACGAGCCAGCCGACGGGGCGCAGCGCGGGGTGCTGCTGATCGGCAATCCGCTGACCATGCTGCTCGGTCTGCCGGCACTGGCGTGGTGCGCCTGGGTGGGCGCAACCCAGCGGCGGGCGGATGCGCTGGGGGCCGCGCTGATCTATGCGGTCAGTCTGGGCTTCTGGATCGTCGCCGCCAAGCCGATCCAGTTCTACTACCACTACTTCGTGCCGAGCATGGCGCTGCTCGCGGCGCTGGCGCTGGCGCTCGACGAACTGCGCGCGCGCGGTTGGGGCTGGCTGTCGTGGAGCGTGCTGGCGGGATCGCTGGCGCTGTTCGCGTGGTTCTTTCCGATCCTCTCGGCCGCCCCGCTCAGCGGAGAACGCGCGTTCGAAAAGTGGATGTGGGTCGATAGCTGGCGCTAGTAGCGCCCCCACACGAAGCGGCTCGACAGCGCGTAGTTCCACACCGAGCCGATCAGTATCCCGGCCAGCGCCGCGAGCATCCACTTGACCCCGCGCCCTTCCAGCAGCGTCGCCGTTGCGACGTTGGCCAGCGCGCCCACCGCGCAAGTCGCGCAGAATCCCACCCAGCCGCGCAGCACCTCGGGCGTCCCATTCAGCCGCTGGTCGCGGTAGGTCAGGCGGTTGTTGAGCCAGAAGTTGAAGCTCATCGCGGCGAATGTCGCCAGCACCGTCGCCAGCGCGAAGCCTTCGCCGGCCGCGATGTACAGCAGGCTCAACACCGCCATGTGCACCGCGACGCCGATGGCGCCCACCGTGCCGAACAGCGCGAAGCGGCTCGGGATCACCCGCCCGAAGCTGCGGTCGTAAAGCCCGACCAGAAATTCGAACGCCACCGCGCCGTCGAGCTTGCTCGCCCCGCTGCGCCGCTCCGCGAACCGCATGGGCAACTCCTGCACCCGGAGCGGCGGGTCGGCGGCGGCGAGCAGGTCGAGCAGAATCTTGAAGCCGATCCCCGAGAGGCGCGGCGCGGCGGCCCGGAGGGCGTCGGTGCGGAGCAGGAAGTATCCGCTCATCGGGTCGGTCAGCGCGATGCCGGTGACCTTGCGCGCAAGGCGGTTGGCGAGGCGGCTGCCTTTCTCGCGCGTCTCGCTCGAGAGCCCCGCCGCGCTGCCCCCGGCCACGAACCGGCTGGCGACCGCGATGTCGCATCTCCCGCTCTCGACCGCGGCGCGCATCGCCGGCAGCAGTGCGGGGTCATGCTGATGGTCGGCGTCCATCACCGCCACCAATGGCGCGGCGGTGGCGCACATCCCCTCGATCGCCGCACTGGCGAGCCCGCGCCGGCCGAACCGCTGGAGCACGCGGACCCGGCTGTCGGTCCGCGCCATCTCGCGCGCGGCCTCGGCGGTGCCGTCGGGGCTGTCATCATCAACCACGATCACTTCCCAGCCCGCTGGCCCCAGCGCGCCTTCGATCCGCGCGACCAGCGGCGCGAGGTTGTCGCGCTCGTCGAGCGTGGGCAGGACGATGGCGAGGGACAGCGTCACAGACGCGCGATTATCGCATCGCCGATTTCAGCGGTAGTCGCGCTGCCCCCCAGGTCCGCCCCGCGCACGCCGTCCGCCAGCGCCCGCGCCACCGCCGCTTCGACCCGCGCGGCCTCGGCCTCGCGCCCGAACGAATGGCGCAGCATCATCGCCGCCGACAGGACAGTCGCCATCGGATTGGCCACGCCCCGCCCGGCGATGTCCGGAGCGCTGCCGTGGATCGGTTCGTAGAGCCCGAAAGTACCGTGCTCGGTCCGCCGTTCGCCCAGCGCCGCGCTCGCCAGCAGGCCGATCGAGCCGACGCACATGCTCGCCTGGTCGGACAGGATGTCACCGAACAGGTTGCCGGTGACGATCACGTCGAAGCGGCCGGGATCGCGCACTAGCTGCATGGCGGCGTTGTCGACGTACATATGCTCGAGCGCGACCGCGGGATAGTCGGCGGCGACTTCGCTCACCACGTCGCGCCACAGCTGGCTGGTTTCGAGCACGTTCGCCTTGTCGACGCTGCAGAGCCCCTGCTTGCGCCCCTGCGCCGCGCGGAAGGCGACGTGAGCGACGCGCCGCACCTCGTCCTCGGCATAGCTCATCAGGTCCCACCCACGGCGGCGGCCATCGGGCGTGGTTTCGAGCGCCTTGTCGCCAAAATAGACGTCGCCGTTCAACTCGCGCACGATCAGCAGGTCGATCCTCGCCGCGATCTCAGGCTTGAGCGCGCTCATCCCCTCCAGACCGGCAAGCGTCTTCGCCGGGCGCAAGTTGGCGAACAGCCCGAGCTCGGCGCGCAGGCCGAGGATCGCCTGTTCGGGCCGCAGATGGCGCTCGAGCCCGTCGCACGCCGGATCGCCAACCGCGCCGAACAGTACCGCGTCGGCGCCCCGCGCCATGTGCAGCGTCTCGGGCGGCAGCGGATGGCCGTGCCGGCGATAGGCGATCCCGCCGACATCGCCTTCGAACAGCGTCAGGCGGGGGAGATCGAGCGCCTCGAGCACGCGCACCGCCTGGGCGGTGACTTCGGGTCCGATCCCGTCGCCGGGCAGCACCGCGACTTTCATGGCCTTATTTTCTCCAGCCGCGCGCCCAGCATCGTACGGGCGGCCATAGCATTGCCCCTCCGGTCGGCAAGCAGATGGCGGTCGAGCAGCGGGCCTTGCGCGGCAAACATTTGCAGGAGCGGCCCAAGGTCCGCTTCGTCCGGCGGTGCGCTGCCGCCGTAGCCGAGTTCGCGCAGCACCAGCGCCTCGTATGCGATCACCGCGCGCAGCCACCCGCGCGCCGACGGCGCATGACAGATCGCGTCAAGAGTGGCGGCCAAGGCGCTGAATATCTGCGGATAGGCGTTGCGTTCGGGCAGGACGGCCGCGGACAACGTGGTCACCCATGCGATCGCCGCGGCCGCGAGCGGCTCGCCGAGCCAGGGCCCGCGGCTCTCCTCCAGCTCGAGCTTTAGGAACGGCAGCTGGCTGTCGCTGCGCGCCGACAGCTCGGCGGCGACACGGTTTCCGGGGATTAGAACGGGGCGCAGATGCCGCCCTCGCGCGCCGGCGACGTAACCAGCGATCAGGCCGAATTCTTCGGTAAATACGCGGACCACCGCCGCCGTTTCGCCGTGACTGCGCGAGGCGACGACGATGGCTGGGGCGGACAGGTGCATACCGGCCCGGCCCTAGCGCATCAGGCCAGCATGCGCACCTTGGGTTCGCGGTCCCAGTGGCGCGCCGGGGCGAGGCTGGCAAACTCGGCGTTGGGCACGACACCGTCGTCCAGCTCAAGGCCAAGCTGGTCGAGAATGTATTCCTTGGTCGCCGGACAGTATCCGATCGTTTTGCAGTGGCCATAGGCATCCATGAACCACTGCTGCGCCGCTCCATCCTTCGTCAGGTGCGCTCCGTCATCGGCGTTCGTGCCGACCTGGTGATGCAATTCGCCGCTATTGCCGCGCTCGTGCTCGAACCTCGGAACCGCGGGAGCCTTGGCGGCGGGACGCATAACTTATTTCTGGGCCAAGGGGCGCTCCTGAATTTTGCGGGAAAATCAGGAGGGAGACGGTCGGCGGGTCGCCTCGTTCCGGGCCTGCGGTTTGTTCAGTTTGGCGCGGTGGGAAGCGCCGCCTCGACCGCTTCCGCGGTCGCATCCACCATCACGCCGACCCCCTTGGCGGTCGGGTGGATGCGGTCGGCCTGGAGCATGCCGGCGTCGGTGAACACCCGTGCGGTCACGAACGGAACCAGGGCGGCATCGTATTGCCTGGCCAGATCGGGATAGATCGCGTCGAACTTCGACTGCCATTCGGTGCCGTAGTTGGGCGGCGCCTGGAGGCCCATCAGCACCGCCGGGATGCCCCGCCGCTTCAGCTCGGCGAGCATGGCGTCGAGGTTGGCGCGGGTCTGCTCGGGCGGGAGTCCGCGCAGCAGGTCGTTGCCGCCGAGCTCGATCAGCACCAGGTCGGGCTTGGCCGGCTGGCTGTCGAGGGTGAAGGCCAGCCGCTGGCGCCCTGCGGCGGTGGTGTCGCCCGAAACCCCGGCGTTGGCGATCCGCACGTTGCGGCCCTGCTGCCTCAGCGCCTCTTCGAGTTGCGCCGGGTAGCTCTCGCTCGGGTGCGCGAGACCGTAACCGGCGAACAGCGAATCGCCGAACGCCAGTATGCGAACCTCCGGGCCCTGCGGCTCCGGCGCCCGCACGGTGGGAGTTTCGCGAGCCTCCGGCGGAGGCGCGGGTTTGTCACCCTGGCACGCCGCCAACGCCAGTGCGGCGCTTATCATCGACCACCTGCCAACCCGCATCGACCAGTTTCCTTATGCTACTGTTGCCCGCACCCCTCAGCTATGCGAATGCGGCCACGTGACAAGCCCCTCCCCGGCGATTTCCGCCCGCAACCTCACCCTCACCCTCGGCACCAGCGCCGCCCCGGTCAAAATCCTCAACGGGATCGACCTCGAGGTGGGCGCCGGCGAAGTGGTCGCGCTGCTCGGTCCGTCGGGCTCGGGCAAGTCCAGCCTGATGGCGGTGCTGACCGGGCTCGAACGAGCCAGTTCGGGCACGCTGAGCGTTGCCGGGGCGGACTTTTCGGCGATGGACGAGGACGGGCTGGCCCTGGCGCGGCGCGGGCGCATCGGCATCGTCCTCCAGGCGTTTCACCTGTTGCCGACGATGACCGCGGTCGAGAACGTCGCCACTCCGATGGAACTCGCCGGCATGTCGGACGCGCGTGAACGGGCGCGCGCCGAACTCGTGGCGGTCGGTCTCGGCCACCGGCTCGGCCACTACCCGGCGCAGTTGTCCGGCGGCGAGCAGCAGCGCGTCGCCATCGCCCGCGCCACCGCGCCGCGCCCCGCACTGATCTTCGCCGACGAGCCGACCGGCAATCTTGACGCCGCCACCGGCCACACCATCGTCGACCTTCTGTTCGACCGCCGCGCCGAGACCGGCGCGACGCTGCTGGTGATCACCCACGACACCGAGCTGGCCCTGCGCTGCCTGCGCGTAGTGACCCTGGCCGATGGCCGCATCGCGAGCGATGTGCGCGGGTGAGGGGTCCGATATGACTTGGGCCGCCGCCTGGCGCATCGCGCGGCGCGATCTCAACGCACGTTTTCGGGGCCTGCGGCTGCTGCTGGTGTGCCTGTTCCTCGGCACCGGGGCATTGGCCGCGATCGGAACGCTCACCGGCACGATCGAGCGCGAGCTGGCCGAGCGCGGGCGCGAGTTTCTCGGCGCGGACTTGCAGGTATCGCTGTGGCAGCGCGCGCCTTCGAACGAGGAACTGGCGGCGTTGGGCGCGCTCGGCACGGTCTCGCAAGGTTTACGGATGCAGGCGATGGCGACCACCGCCACCGCCGCCGCGCCGGTCGAGCTGAAGGCGGTCGACGACCGCTGGCCGCTTTACGGCGCCGCCACGCTGGTGGGCGGCAAGGCGGTCGGCGCGCCGCCGGCGGGGCAGGCGTGGATGGCGCAGGGCGCCGCCGACCGGCTGGGCGTACGCGCGGGCGACGCGTTTACCGTCGGCACCGCGCGGCTGACCGTGGGCGGGGTGCTGGCGGCCGAGCCCGACCGGCTTGGCGAGGGATTTCAGCTCGGCCCGACGGTGATCGTCCGCACCGACGTGCCAGCCGCCGCCGGCCTCACCGCGCCCGGCGCGATGTATCGTTCTAAGACCAACGTCGCCTTCGCCGGAGCCGGCGATCCCGCCGCAGCGGAAGTTTCGCTCAAGGCGCGTTTCCCGAACGCCGGGTTCGAAATCCGCACGCGCGACCGCGGCGCGCCGGGCGCTGACCGGTTCGTCGGACGGATGGGCGAATTCCTCACCCTCGTCGGCCTCGCCGCGCTGGTGATCGCCGGGATCGGGATCGGCGGCGGGGTATCATCGTACATCGATGCCCGGCGGCAGAGCATCGCGACGCTGAAGGTGCTCGGAGCCACCAGTGGCGACATTGCCAAGATCTATACGCTGGAGATCGGCGCCGCGGCGTTCGCGGGCAGCCTGGCGGGGATCGCCACCGGCGTGGCGCTGACCCCGCTGCTGGCGGGCGCGCTCGAAGGACTGCTGCCGGTCGGACGCGGGATCGCCTTTGCGCCCGGCGCACTGCTGACCGCGCTCGCCTATGGCCTGTTGGTGGCGCTCGTGTTCGCCGCCCCGCCGCTGATGCGCGCGCGGCGCTTCCCGGCCATGGCGCTGATGCGCGAACGGGTCAGCCCCCTCGGCGGCGATCGGGCCGCGCTGATCCCGGTGCTGGGCGGACTGGCGGGCATCGCCGGGCTGGCGCTGGGGACCGCGCGCCAGCCGCTGCTGACCGCCGGGTTCCTTGCCGGAGCGGCGGGCGCGCTGGCGCTGCTGGCGCTGCTCGGCTGGGCGATCCGCAAGGGCGCGGCCCGCCTGCCCCGCCCGCGCGACCCGCTGATGCGCGCGGCGCTCGCCAACCTCCACCGCCCCGGCGCGGCGACCGGCACGCTGGTCACCGCGCTGGGCTTCGGGCTCGCCTCGTTCGTACTGCTCGCGGCGGTGCAGACGAGCATCGACGGCACAATAGCCAAGCGCGTGCCGGCACAGGCTCCCGACTATTTCGCGCTCGATCTGCCAAAGGACCGCGTTGCCGAATTCACCGCGCTGGTCGAACGCGAGGCGCCCGGTGCGACGGTTCGCGCGGTGCCCGCGCTGCGCGGCGCGATCCTCGCTTACGGTCCCAGAGAGCGGATGATCCGAGTGTCCGAACTCGGCGACGAAGTGCCCGAAGGCGCCTGGGCGCTGCGCGGCGAGCGCGGACTGACTTATGCCGACGCCGTCCCGCCGGGCAACACCGTGATCGCAGGCGAGTGGTGGGCCAGGGACCACGTCGGCGAGCCGCTGGTTTCGGTCGATGAAGAGCTGGCCGAGGCGATCGGGGTGGCAGTCGGCGATTACCTGACGATCGGCGTGCTGGGGGTCGAGCGGCGGGCGCGGATCGCCTCGCTGCGGCGGATCGACTGGCAGACGATGGGTTTCAACTATGTGCTGGTGTTCAGTCCGAACACGCTCAGCGACGCGCCGCACAACATGGCCGCGACGATCGAGCTGCCCGATAATGGCGCGAAAGGCGCGCTGCTGCGGGAACTGGTGCGCGCGTTCCCCTCGAGCTCGGTAATCGAGACCGGCCCGGTCCTGAAGCAAGCGCGCGAGTTGCTGTCGCAAGTTGGCCTGGCGACGCTGGCGGCGGCATCGGTCGCGGTGCTCGCGGGCCTCGCGGTGCTATTGGGCGCAATCGCCGCTGCGCGGGCGCAGCGGACTTACGACACGGTGATTTTGCGCGTGCTCGGAGCGAGCCGGCGGCAGGTGCTACTGCTGGCGCTGGCGGAGTACGGCGCGCTCGCCGCGGTGCTGGCGCTGGTCGCGTTGGCGCTGGGGCTGACGGCCGCCTGGGGGGTGGTTACCCAGTTGTTCGACTTCGAATGGCTGCCCGGCTGGGGCGCGGTGCTCGGCGTGCTCGGAGCCGGGCTGGCGCTGGTGATCGTTTTCGCGCTGGCCGGCGCGCTGCCGCTGCTGCGCGCCAAACCGGCGCAGGCGCTGCGGGAGCTTTAGCGCCCGGCCATCGATAACTCGGGCGCTTTAACCGAACACTTCCGCTATGTCGCTCGCGCCGAGCGGCGGACCCCAGCGGTTGCTCTTTGCCTGACCTGGCAAGCCCATTATGATCAGGTAGGCGATCCAGCCCAACACGTTCGCGAACAGCAGCGCGAAAAACACCACGAGCAGCAGCACCCCCGACAGCCCCAGATCGTGCAGCCGCCGCGTGGTAAGCGCGAGCCCGGGGATGAAATTGACGACGAAGATCACGCCCCACCCAGCGATGAGCACCCATCCGATCCACTCGCCGGCGTTGTGCTCCTCGGCGGCGATGGCGACGACGATCGCGGCGCAGACGACCGCCAGGTAGCCGAGCGCTAGAAACAGGCAGTACCACCAGAACTCGCGACGCCCCGAACGCCCGCGAAAATCGGCGTAGTGCCGGAGCGGGCGAATTATCCAGCCGCGCCAATTGTCCGGCCCTGTGGCGGTCATCGCAAAACGAACGGCCCGCCCCGTGACGAGGCGGGCCGCAGTCGCAAAGTTCACGGCGTCAGGCGAAAGTTTCCGCCTCGCCCTCGCCCTTGGGATCGGGGCCGAAACGGTTCGGGCCCGGCGTGCCCGGCAGCGCCATCAGCACGAGGAAGGCGATCGAGACCAGGAAGCCGACGAACGGGATCAACCCGCCGACGACCGCGCCCAAATACCACCACCCGCTCATGTCGCGGTCGTGCAGGCGGCGGACGGTGACCGCGATGCTCGGTAGCAGCACCGCCAGGCCGTAGACCACGATCAAGATGCCGAGGCCGCCGAACAACGCCATCAGTCCCCCGCCCGGCTCCGCCATCGTCTCGGGATCGGTAAACGCGCCCATGCTGCCGGTTGCGACAAGCAGCACAGTGACGACGATCACGTTGAGCAGCGTGAACATCCAATATTCCATCCGGCGCGAACGGCCGCTAAACTCGGCGTAACGTTTGAACGGCAGGATCATCCAGTTCATCGAAATTCCCCCTAATTCCAGTTTCCCCGCGCCGGAAGCTACATCAAGCCGCTGGCCGCGCAACAAAAAAGGGCCCCGCGAACGGGGCCCTTGTTCGTGGCGCGGATGCTTCCGATCAGAACCGATAGCGCGCGCTGACGCCGTATGTGGACGGCCCGCTGGGATAGGTCGAGAGACTGCCCCCCTGCGCCACCGAGGGGAAGATCGACGCGTTGAACTTGGGCTCGGTCAGATTGCGACCCCAGGCCATGAGCTCGAACCCGTTCGCCATCGCCAAGGCGATCGACGCGTTGAGCGATTCGGTGTCGTACTTGAACGGCAGGCCTTGCGCGATCCGCGACGCGCTGCTGAACGCGAAGTCGGTGTGAAGGATCAGGTTGTTCTCCGCCCACAGCGGGACCGTCCAGGTGCCGCCAGCGGCAACCGAGTGGCGCGGCGTGCCCGGCCGCCGACCGGTCAGGTTGGTCGGGACCACGCCGTTGGTCGCGGGGTTGAACGCCGATCCGCCGGTGAACAGGTCGAACTTGGGATCCAGGTGAGTATAGGCGAGCGTGAAATCGAGATTGTCGGATGGTGAGATCGTCGACTCGATTTCGAAGCCCCTGGTCGACTGCTTCTCGGCGTTGCCGAGGACGAAGCCGGTGCCCTGGAAGACATTGCTCTGGAAGCCCTTCAGCACCTGCTTGAAGATCGCCATGTTGATCGAAAAACCCGGCACACTGCCCTTGAAGCCGAGTTCGTAAAGCGTCGCACCCTCAGGTCCCGCGAAGCGCGTGCCGGTCGTGAGGTTGCTGACCGCGAGGCCGGCAGTGCGGATGGCCGAGGCGGCCGGCGCGGGCACCTGCGATGGCGAGCCGGGGATGAAGTCGGTCGGGAACGGTCGGCTGTCGGGCGACAGGTTGAACGACGACGCCTTGAAGCCGGTTGCGTAGGTCGCATAGGTGCTGAACCGGTTGTCGATCTTGTAGTTCGCCCGGATCGTGTACGACCAGTCGTTGTCGGCAGTCCGGCCATCCTCCACCGCGTTGGGGAAGTTGAGAAACGTTGGCAGGAACTGCAGCGGCCGAAGCCCCAGGAACGGGTTGCAGAAACCCGGCGGAAGCGTGTTCGGGGTCGGGCAGGGTGCCGTGCGCGGGAAGATCGTGCCGGTCGGCAGGGGTATCGAGCCGGGGATGCCGGCCCGCGCGCCCGCCTCGACCAGGTCGAGCGTCGAGAACGTGTCGGTTGTGCTGTTGTTCGACTCCACCCGCTTGCGATCCCGGGTGTAGTTGAATCCGCCGGTCAGCGTAAACCCGTCGATCACTTCGAAATCGACCTGGCCGAACACCGAAGTCGCGGTGTTGCGATAGTCGTAGTTCTCGAACCGGCCGAGCCCCGCCGAACCGAACGCGGGCGTGCTCGTCGGAATCTGGAACAGCGCGCGCAGCGTGGGTTCCGCGCCGGCGAAGCCGTTGCCGCTGAGCAGGTTGGCGTAGCCGCGGAAATTGGTCCCGAACAGCAGCTGCGAGGCGATGTCGATCTGTTCCTTGAAGTAGTACCCACCGAGCAGGAAGTTCAAAGGTCCGTCGAAGTTCGACGCCAGCCGCAGTTCCTGCGTGAAGGTGTCGATATCGGTGTTGGCGCGGTTGTCGCCGATGAGGTCGGCGCTGGTGAAATCCGAATCCTGGTTGGTGAACAAGCGCACCGCACGGTAAGCGCTGATGCTGGTGACAGAGAGCGTGTCGGTCAGGTCGAAGTCGATCTGGCCAGAAGTGCCGTAGTTCTTGATGTTGTTGGTCGACGGGAAATTAGCGAAGCTGTCGTACGAGAACGGCTGATTCGAATTGATCCGCCCGCCAAGCGCGCGTACGGCGCCGCCCGTCGGACCGTCGAAGAAATTGGCGACCACGCAGCAGACTTCGTCGATCTTGTCGAAGTCGCCGATCAGGCGGACCTTGAGCGCGTCGCTCGGTTCGAACAGCAACTGGCCACGGACACCATAGCGGTTGCGGTTGTTGGCGTCGATGCCGAGGTTGACGTAGCGGGCATATCCGTCGCGCCGGTTGTAGTTGCCGGCGACCGAGAACGCGATCGTTTCGCTGATCGGCCCGGTGATGTCGCCCTTAAAAACCATCGCATCGTAGTTGCCGTACGAGGCTTCGACATTACCGCCGAATTCGAACTGCGGTTCGCGCGTGACGATGCTGACGATGCCGGCCGAGGCGTTCTTGCCGAACAGCGTGGACTGCGGACCGCGGAGGACTTCGACCCGGGCGATGTTGGGCAAGTCGCCGATCTGCGCCGCCGAACGCGAGCGATAGACGCCGTCGATGAACACGCCGACCGACGGTTCGATGCCGGGGTTGTTCGCCCCGTTGCCGAAGCCGCGGATGATGAAGTTGGTGTTGGCCGAGCTTTGCAGCTGGCCTACGCGGAGCGACGGAACGACCGTCTGGAGATCGATCAGGTCGCGGATCTGCGCGCGCTCGATCGTTTCGGCGGTGGTGACGGAAACCGCGATCGGCACGTCTTGCAGCGTCTGTTCGCGCTTGCTGGCGGTGACGATGATCTCGTTGCCGGTGCCGGTATCCTCGCTGTCGGGGACATTGTCGGCATCGCTGTCGGTCTGCGCCTGCGCGTCGGCCTGGGGGGTATCCTGCGCCTGCGCAATGCCGGGAAGGGCGAGCGCGGCGACCCCGGCGAGCAGAGCAAAGCGGGCGTGTCCGGCGAAACCGGGAGCAGTCTTGATCATGGAGTTGTCGTATCCCCGTCCATATGGGCGAACCGCCTCGCACGAACCTTTCGCGTGGGCAACGCGTCCCTTAGCTGACAAACGAGTCAATAAGTCAGAGGCCCGTTCGGCTCAACCCCGTTCGTCGGACCGCCACGCTTGTCGGTCGACCTGTGGCGCGCGCGACACAACCGTCGCACAGGTGAGGGCGCGGCAAATAATTCTGCGGCCACACGCATCCAGCGGCCGCTCCGGCGGCGTCTAGGAATTGAGGTAGCCAGATCGGCTGGTTGCCGCGCGCTTCATCCGATAGGAAACCCACATGCCCGGAACCGAACTCGCCGCCATCCTCGGCGCCTTCGTCTGCCTGCTGATCGGCTTCGTCGTCCTCGTCCGTTTCTTCCGCGCCTGGCTGCTGCACCGCACGCTGCGCAGCGCGATCGAGCGCGATTCGGCCGCCGCACCGGCGCTGATCGACCGCATCGGCGCGCTCGAGGCCAACCCCAATCCGCTCGGCAGCGACGACCGCAACGGCATGGTGCTGATCGCCTTCGCGCTGGCGCTCGCCGGATTCGCGCTGATCGGGCTCGGCAACCAGCCCGACACCATGCGCGTGGTCGGCTCGGCCGCGATGTTCCCGTTATTCGTGGGCGTGGCGCTGCTGATTCGCCGCAAGCTGCTGAAGCGCGAACTCGCCCGCGAGGCCGCGACGGCCGCCGCCGGCGGTGCATGACGACGAGGCCTTTCTGGTCGCCCGTGCCGCAGGCGGGGACCGCGGCGCGTTCGCGGTCCTCGTCGCGCGGCACGAGGCGCGGCTGCGCCACTTCCTGGCCCGCGTGGTCGGTCCGCACGAAGCCGACGATGCCGCGCAAGATGCCTTCCTTAAGGCCTGGCTCGCGCTTGACCGCTATCGCGGCGAGGCGGGCTTTGGGGCCTGGCTCGCCGGGATCGGCTGGCGCGCCGCGGCGATTCCCGTGATACCGCGTGGCACGCCGAGCGCGACGAAGTTGCCGAGGGACCCGGCGCGGCGCGGGTCGAACTCGAGCGCTCGCTCGCGGCGCTGACCGAAACCGAGCGCGCCGCGCTGGTGCTGACGCACGGCCATGGCTGGTCGCACAGCGAGGCGGCGGCGATCCTCGGCCTGCCGCTCGGCACGTTGAAATCGCTCGCGCGCGCCAAGGCAAAGGCGCGCGCGGCGATCGAGGGGGCGGACACGCATCAATCGGAGATGGCGGCATGATCGACCACGACGACCCGTTCGACACCTTCCTGGCCGACGCCCTCGCCCCGCCCACCCGCGCGTCCGACCCCGGCTTCACCACGCGCATCGGGGTCGCTATCGCCGAGGCAGAGCGGTTCCGCGCCTGGCGCCGCCGCGCGCTGCGCCGGTTGGGGAGCGAGGCGCTGATCCTGTTCGGGCTCGCCGGCGCGGCGATGACGCTGGCCCGCGCGCCCGGCGTCGAGCGCTTGCTGAACGAAGTGACGTTCGCCGGCCCGGCGGCGGCGGGGCTCGTGCTGGTGCTGTGGCTCGCGCTGTCGCCGCAGCGCGGGACCGTGTTCGGCGGCTGAAGCGCCACTGCCGGTTGTCATCGGGCCTCCGCTCGGCTAGGGGCGCGCCACTTCGCGCGGAGCCCCCGCCGCGCCGTATCAAGAGACACCCAATGAACCTCCGCAACGTGGCGATCATCGCCCACGTCGACCATGGCAAGACCACGCTCGTCGACCAGCTGTTCCGCCAGTCCGGCACTTTCCGCGACAATCAGCGCGTCGAGGAACGAGCGATGGATTCCAATGACCTCGAAAAAGAGCGCGGAATCACCATCTTAGCAAAGTGCACGAGCGTTGAATGGGACGACCATCACGGCACCACCACGCACATCAACATCGTCGATACGCCCGGCCACGCCGATTTCGGCGGCGAGGTCGAGCGCATCCTCAGCATGGTCGACGGGGTGATCCTGCTGGTCGACAGCTCGGAAGGGGCGATGCCGCAGACCAAGTTCGTCACCGGCAAGGCGCTCGCGCTGGGCCTCAGGCCCATCGTGGTTGTCAACAAGGTCGACCGCCCCGACGAGCGCATCCAGGAAGTGCTGGACGAAGTGTTCGACTTGTTCGTCAGCCTCGACGCCACCGACGAGCAGCTCGACTTCCCGGTGCTCTACGCCAGTGGCCGCAACGGCTATGCCAACGCCGACCCGGACTTGCGCGAAGGCACGCTGACCCCGCTGTTCGAGACCATTGTCAGCCACGTTCCCGCCCCCGAGGCCGACTTCGACGGGCCGTTCAAGTTCCTCGTCACGCTGCTCGACCGCGACAACTTCCTCGGGCGTATTCTGACCGGCAAGGTCCAGTCGGGAACGGTCAAGGTCAACTCAGCCATCCACGCGCTCGATAACGACGGCAAGGTGGTCGAGACCGGCCGCGCCTCCAAACTACTCGCCTTCCGCGGGCTGGAGCGGGTGCCGGTCGAGGAGGCCCGCGCGGGCGATATCGTCTCGATCGCCGGGCTGACCGTGGCGACCGTTTCCAACACCATCGCCGACCCTTCGGTCAGCGAGCCGCTCCACGCCCAGCCGATCGACCCGCCGACGCTGTCGATGCGCTTCGCGGTCAACGATTCGCCGATGGCGGGGCGCGAAGGCTCCAAGGTCACCAGCCGCATGATCCGCGACCGCCTGGAGCGCGAGGCCGAGAGCAACGTCGCCATCCGCGTGACCGAAAGCGCCGACAAGGACAGCTTCGAAGTCGCCGGCCGCGGCGAATTGCAATTGGGCGTGCTGATCGAGACGATGCGCCGCGAAGGCTTCGAGCTCGGCATCAGCCGCCCGCGCGTGCTCTACCGCGAGGACGAAAGCGGCAACCGCACCGAACCCTACGAAACCGTCGTGATCGACGTCGACGAGGAGCATTCGGGCACGGTCGTCGAGAAAATGGCCATCCGCAAAGGCGAGATGACCGATATGCGCCCGAGCGGCGGCGGCAAGACCCGCATCACCTTCTCGGCCCCCAGCCGCGGGCTGATCGGCTACCACGGCGAATTCCTGTCCGACACCCGCGGCACCGGGATCATGAACCGGCTCTACGAGAAATACGCCCCCCACAAGGGCGCGATCGAGGGCCGCGCCAACGGCGTGCTGATCTCCAACGGCGCCGGCGAGGCAGTGGCCTATGCGCTCAACATGCTGGAGGAGCGCGGCAGCCTGTTCGTGCGCCCGCAGGATAAGATCTACGAAGGCATGCTGGTCGGCGAGAACGCCAAGCCGGACGACCTCGAGGTCAACCCGATGAAGTCCAAGCAGCTGACCAACTTCCGCGTCTCGGGCAAGGAAGACGCCATCCGCCTGACCCCGCCCCGGGTGATGACGCTGGAACAGGCGATCGCCTACATCGACGATGACGAAATGGTCGAGGTGACGCCGAAGAGCATCCGGTTGCGGAAGGCGCTTTTGGACCCGCATGACCGGAAGAAGGCGCGGCGGAAGGAGGGGTAAAACCTCCGTCGCCGAGTTTGCGTTACGAGCGGCTTCTCAGGACCGAGCTCAGCATCGCGGACAGAGTGTCAATATGTTTCGTCTCGCATTCCCATATGACTAAGACGTGCCAGCCGGCATCCTCAAGCGCCTGGATGTGTCGTTCGTCTCGCGCGATGTTCGTTTCAAACTTGTCGTTCCAAAAGTCAGTGTGTGTTTTCGGTGTGCTGGCTTTCGAACAGCCGGGGTGGCGATGCCAGAAGCACCCATGCACGAAGACGGCGGTTCTGTATTTCGGAAGGACTATGTCGGGCCGCCCCGGTAAGTCGCCGCAATGAAGTCGGAATCGATAGCCAAGCGCATGCAAGGCACGACGCACAGCTAGCTCCGGCTTCGTGTTCTTGCCTTTGACGCGCGCCATGAGCCGCGATCTTCCAGGTGCCACGTCTTCAAGTTTCGGTGAAGCCAATGCGGTCAGCGGGTTAGGAACGCGAGCCGTGGGCTCTTACATGTTCCACAAGAATATCCCCAATAAACTCGCCTAAGAGAACCGGCACCGCGTTTCCGATCAACCGACCCAAGGTATTGAAGTTTATAGTCGCACCGGGAGGAATGAATGCATAGTCCTTAGGGAAGCTCTGGATCATCGCCGCCTCTCGCAAGCTAATGGCGCGATCCTGTTCGGGATGTCCGAACCGGCCGTTCCCGAAGCCATAGCACTGCGTAGTCATCGTTGGGGCAGGGGCGTCCCATTCCATACGACCGTAGACCGACGGGTAAGTCGACCCGGTTGGGCGTGCATGGCAGGCAGAAACAAGTTCACGCGGCCAATCTCGCCAAGTTCCCCCGGGTTTCGAATGGCGCATGCGCGCGAGATTCAGCTCACTAAGAGAGGCCGCCGCATGGAGCGGATCGTCCGGGTCGGACGAGCCTGCCGACAACGGCGGGAGCGTCGCGATCGTGTCTCGCACTGTCGACAGCGGACTTTCGGCGTCGGGGATCACGATCGGACCAAGCAACGAAGCGACAAGGACAAGCCGTTGCCGACGCTGCGGAAGGCCTATTTCCCGACCGTCCACCACTCTGAAATCAAGGTCGTAATCGGCGTCGCGCAGATCGGCGACAAAGTCTTTGAATATCTGCTGCTTAAGAAGCGGTGGAACATTCTCCATAGTCACCAGCGTGGGACGAACGGCTAGTACCAGCTTCGAAAAAGACCGAAGAAGCTCCCAGTCACCATGCGGCGCGTCTCGCTTTGCGGAGTGCGCATATGAAGAGAAGGGCTGACACGGCGCGCAACCGGCCAGAAGTGTAATTTGGGCATCGCCAAACGCCGTCTGCACGTCTGATGGCAGTAAGCTTCCGACATCCGCCTCCAGGAATTTGGATTCGTTGTTCTCTTCCATCGGAAATCGACAGGCAGGATCAAGATCGACCCCCAGCCGCACTGAGACACCCGACTTGATTAGTCCATGTGTCAATCCACCAACGCCGCAGAAGAGATCAACGGCGACGATCTGTTCTCCGCTGATCACGCTGCCTCTTGCTCCTGTGCCAAATAGACTTTCGCGTCCAGAAACGCTTCGTAGGATTCCGTAACCGCTTTGAGGTATGGAAGAATCCTGCCCGCCAGAGCGGCAATCTCGTCTAGCGTATGGTCGTGAGCACCTTCTTCGAAGGTGGTCGCACCATGCGCGATGGCATTTCGACGGCTTGCCAGATATTTCATTGCCGTCATCTCGTCCCGGTAGACTGGCTCGTATGCGGCGCGCTTAATAGCACGGGTGAGAACAAGATGGCAACCTAGGCGATCCGCCACCTTCTTGATGGCCTCATCATCCCAGCTTCCCGGCTCTCCCTTAATCTTGAACGCAATCGGTGCCTCGCCCGACGCAAGAACACTGCTGATGCCGACGAGGCGAGCGACGGCGCCCTCTCCCAAGCGGTCCGTCCCGTCCCAAATTGCCGACCGAACCCACTCTTTCAGCACAGCCTCGGTCCAGAGCCGGGGCTTCTCCGTTACCACGGTCTGTCCGACCACCTCCATTGTCCGCACTGTGACGGCTTCGACGATGTTGTAGAGGTGGATGAGCAAACCAGACTTCAGCGTATTGACGTGCCTGACTTCCACCTGGGCGGCATCGTCGCCTACGGCATCGTCCACTCGTGCTTCGAGCAAACGGGCTACGTACAGGTGTCGGTCGAATTCAACCCTCCGTTCTTCAAGATAGTCGAGGACCTCTCTCATTGCCCTAGCAACCAATTACGGGTTAACCGGAGGCGGGTGAGCAGCTTGCTTTTTACGTTTGCAGCATCTGATCTGGTTGCCTCGGAAAAGTCCGCGGAATCCAACAGGGGCGTGATGTCGGTCACGCGATCTGCGATCGTGGCATCGCTACGAAGCGCGAGGGCGGCTCCGACTGCAATCGACTCGAACCTAACCCTCGGCACCTGTTTACCGGTGTCGGACTTGGTGAACCCGTGCGGCGAAGTCGCTTCGACAAAATTAAGGGCATTCGCGAAATCGGTCCGCATGGCGGCGGCAGTGGGCGAATGGTCACCGCCCTCTTGTTCGGCGGCAATCCGATCGTTCATTGCTTTCACGAATGCGAAGAAGAAGCGGCTGGGCTCCTCCTTGTAGGCGGGAATGTCGCCCTGGCCATCCTGCAACATGGGATCGAACGAGTTCAGGTACGCGAAGAATCGCGTCGCCAATTCCTCACGCTCACGTTGGTCGATCAAGGATTGGCTTATGGGCGTGAGTTCAACGAACTTCGGCTCGCTTGCAAGTTCGACGACGAGGTCCATGAATGGTCCCGGCAGGCTCCCACGACGAATCTCGGCTTCGTTGGCGGTGGTGCCGCCGGTGTTGATGCGCGCGAACATCTCTGTGCGCGTCTCTGCATCCGTCGTGTTGTCGAGGATGATCGTCCGGATGGAATTTTCTCCGAACTTCAATCGGCGCGAAGGGGAAAGATCGGAGAACCGGAAGCCATTGAGGGCCGGGAGAACTTCAAGACCGCTTAATGTGATCTTGTCTGCCATGAAGTCGCGGATGGTGCGCAGGCGTTGCGAACCATCAACGATTTCCAGCCTTCCATCTTCATTCTGCCAGAAGAAAACGAACGGGATAGGCAGGCCCATCAGGACGGATTCGACGAACTTGGATTTCCGTCCGGCTTTCCAGATCAAATTGCGTTGGTAATCGGGCACATAGTAACGACCAGCGTTCAGCTTCTGCACGATGAACTCGAACGAGTATTCTGTGACCGTGAACTTCACGGTCCTAGCGTATTCAATAATCTGGCTCTCCGCCTCCTCGACCCGTTCGGGCGTCGGCCTGTTCCGCCTTAATTGCTTAGCCATTCCTGCCACCCCGCTGTGTTGGCACCGCCTGACAAATTGCCGGCTGAGGCGCAAGAGTTTGGCTCGATGTTGGCAACTTTGATGCACTGTTTGTTCGTGTGCAGCGCACGCACGAAACTTTGCTGATCCTCCTAGACAGAAGGCGCCGCGGCAAAGCCGTATCGTCGAAGGGCTCGGCTCGGCAGGGGCTCGTGACCCCCGGCCGTTCGTCGTTTCGCGTCAGCTACGCTTCCGGCGCTTGATCCGCGCCTAAGCTCCGTTTGCTGCGCAATCCTCGCTTATTCGCGGGCGCTCGAAAACACTTTCCTACAGCCCCCCACCTCTCGCATATCCTGGCCGATTCACCCGCCCCGATCCGCCACCCGAGAGGCCGCACCTTGTCCACCCCCGCCCCCAAACGCCGCCCCCGCACGCCGAAGAACGCCTTCGCCCTCCCCGCTCGGCCCGAGAACGCCCCGCCGGTCCCCGCGTTCGCCCCCGTCCCGCGCGCAACCTATCGCCACGACGGGTGGACGCCCGAGCGGCAGCGGGCGTTTATCGCGGCGCTCGCCGATACCGGATGCGTCAGCCGGGCGGCGCGGATGGTCAACGTGGCGCAGACCAATTGCTACACCCTGCGCCGCTCGCCCGGGGCCGAGGAGTTCCGCGCTGCGTGGGACGCGGCGCTCGATTGCGGGCTCGCGCAGATGAAGGACATCGCCTTCGAACGCGCGATCGAGGGCGAGCTGATCCCGGTGTTCGCGGGCGGCAAGCACATGGGCTTCCGCCGCAAGCGCAACGATGCGCTGTTGATGTTCGTCCTGCGCCACTACGGCAAGGACGCCGCCGGCAAGCGGACCACGATCAACTACTTCTCTTCGCGGGCGTCTGCGCGTGCTTCGACAAACTCAGCAGCTGCGAACCTTGGAGGTTCCCTCTCCCCCGCTCACCCTGAGCTTGTCGAAGGGTGCGCGGGGGCCGAGGCGAGCGCGACCACGGTGACGACGGTCATCACCGGCAGCGGCGGAGGATCGGGCGAGGACGGCGCGGCGCGGCAGGACCGGGCCGCGGCGCTGGTCGAGGGGTTCGAGGGGCTGGCGCTCGACGAGGAGGCGCGGGCCGAGATCATGGCCGCGCTCTCCGCCTGCGCGCTGCGCGAACAGGCGGTCGAGGCGGCGTGGGAGCGCACTCCCTACGCCGGGTTCGAGCTGGCGGCTGACAATCCGGCGGAGGACTACCTGACGCTGCCTTCAACCGGGATGCCCTATCACGGCACGCTCGAGCCGCCGGGGCAGTACGATGAGGCGATCTCGCCCGAGGGAGAGGACCACTGGGCCCTGCTCGGCCAGCCGATGCCCGAATGAGACCCGGCGCAGGTGCGCGCGGCGATGGCCGAGGACGCTACCGCGGACGCCTAGGCCGCTACCAGCCGCTGCCGGGTCCGAAGGTGATTTCCACGCGGCGGTTCTGCGCTTCGCTGACGCCGTCGGCGGTTTCGACCAGCGGCCGGCTTTCGCCGAACGCCTCCGTGGTCATCACCCCCCCGGGGATGCCGCGCCCGGCGAAGTACGCGCGCACGGCGGCCGCGACGCGCTGCGAAAGGCCGACATTGTAGCTCTCCCGGCCCTTGCGATCGGTGTGTCCGGCGATCATCACCTGCGCCTGGCCACAAGTCCTGTAAGCAGACGCGGCGTTGTCGAGGATCGCCGCGGCCTGAGGCGTGATCACGGCGCTATTGCGGTCGAAGAAGACCATGAACGGCCCGCCCACACAGATTTCCTCCGCCGCCGCCGGCTGAGCCAGCGCCGCCACCGACAGCCCGGCGCCGACAACAGTCGCGAAAATCTTGCGCAATGGAATTCCCCTACCCTCGCGAGCCTCGCCCGCGTTCCGTCGCCTTGGTGGCATAAGAAGCGAGGGAGTCAACCGCAGCGCGGCGTCAAACCGCGCGACTTCCCACGCCCCCCGGCTTCCCACCGCGCGCCTCGCCCGCTAACACCATCTCATGCAGACCGGCGTCCTCATCTCGCTCGCGCTCTACTTCGCCCTGATGCTGGGCATCGGGGTCTATGCCTGGCGCAAGACCGCGGCCAATAGCGAGGGCTACCTGCTTGCCGGGCGCGACTTGTCGCCTTCGGTCACCGCGCTCTCGGCCGGAGCGTCCGACATGTCGGGCTGGCTGCTGCTCGGGCTGCCCGGCGCGCTCTATGCCTCGGGCCTGGTCGAAGCGTGGATCGCGATCGGGCTGTTCGTGGGCGCGCTGGTCAACTGGATCGTGGTCGCCCCGCGCCTCCGCCGCCAGACCGAGGAACTGGGCGACGCGCTGACGATCCCCGAATTCCTCGGCAACCGCTTTCCCCGCCATGCAGTGGCGCTGCGGCTGACCTGCGCGGTGATCGTGGTGGTGTTCTTCACCGTCTACACCGCGGCCGGCATGGTCGGCGGCGGCAAGCTGTTCGAGACGGCCTTTGACGGCAGCTACATGACCGGCATCTGGGTCACCGCCGGGGTGGTGCTGGCCTACACCATGATCGGCGGGTTCCTGGCGGTCAGCCTGACCGACTTCGTGCAGGGCGTTATCATGCTCGTCGCGCTGGTGGTCATGCCGCTGGTGATCCTGTTCGGGGCCGATGCGGTGTCGGTCGCCTCGGTCAGCCAGCAGGGCTTCCTCAGCCTGACCGAGGGACTTACCCTGGTCGGCTGGCTCTCGGCGGTGACCTGGGGGCTCGGCTATTTCGGGCAGCCGCACATCATCGTGCGGTTCATGGCGATCCGCTCGGCCGACGAGATGCCGATCGCGCGCAACATCTGCATGGTGTGGATGGGGCTGTGCCTGGCGGGCGCGATCGCGGTCGGGCTGGCGGGCCGCGCCTACATCGAGGCGGGGGGCATCGTGCTCGAGGACCCGGAGACGGTGTTCATCCTGCTGGCCAACCTGCTGTTCCACCCGTTGGTGACGGGGTTCCTCTACGCCGCGCTGCTGGCCGCGATCATGAGCACGATCAGCTCGCAGCTGCTGGTCTCGTCGAGCTCGCTGACCGAGGATTTCTACCGGCTGTTCCTGCGCAAATCGGCGGGCGAGCGCGAGGCGGTGACGGTTGGACGGATCAGCGTGGCGCTGGTGGCGCTGATGGGCATCGCCATCGCCGCCGATCCCGACAGCCAGGTGCTCGGCCTGGTCGCGCACGCCTGGGCCGGGTTCGGCGCGGCGTTCGGGCCGATGATCGTGCTCGCGCTGACCTGGCGCGGGATGACCGGCGCGGGCGCGCTGGCCGGGCTGTTAACCGGCGCGGCGGTGGTGATCGCGTGGATCGCGCTCGGGTGGGACCAGGCGTTGTTCGGCGGGCCGGGGTTGTACGAGATCCTCCCCGGCTTCGTCGCCTCGTGGCTGGCGATCGTGCTGGTCAGCAAAGCGACCCGCCAGGAACCCGTTCCGGCGCGCGATTAGGGCCGCGTTAACCATCGCCGCAGATGCTGCGCGAATGGTCCGCCGCTTCGTCCCCTTCGTCGCACTCGCCCTGGCGGCCTGCGGCAATCTGGTGCCGGGCGGACGCGCGCCGTCGCGGCCTGCTTCGGGGGTTCCGCCCGCGGCAATGGCCAGCGAGCAGACTCGCCGCTGCCTGGCCGACCTCAGCGCCGCCGGCGCGCGGTTCTCTCCGGTGCCCGACCGATACTTCGAGGCGGGCTGCTCAACGCTTGGCGCCGTCACGCTGACCGGCCTCCAGGGTGATGAGGCGCGCTTCGCGGTCACTAACCTCGGCCCGGTGGCCTGCCCGCTCGCCGAGACACTCTCGGCCTGGGCGCGCTACGGGGTCGACCGCGCGGCACGCCAGGTGCTCGGCAGCCCGCTGGCGCGGATCGAGACGATGGGCAGCTATTCGTGCCGCGACGTTGCCGGCAGGGGCCGCCGCTCGACTCACGCCACCGCGCAAGCGATCGATGTGGCCGCCTTCGTCCTCGCCGATGGGCAGCGGATCAGCGTTATCGGTAACTGGGCCGACGGCAGCGAGCGCGAGCGCGAATTCCTGCGGCTGGTGCACAAGAGCGCGTGCAAGCGGTTCGGCACGGTGCTGGGCCCCGACTACAACGCCGCGCACCGCGATCACTTCCACCTCGAGGACGGCCGCCGCGGCGGCTTCTGCCGCTGAGGCTAGCGCTACAACGCCCTCACCGCAGAGCGCAGCAGCACCCACGAATGGGCGGCTGCGCAGCAGCACCCACGAATGGGCGGCGCGAAAGCCCGGCAGGGCGCGAAAGGCCGCCGCGTCGCGCCGGCTGTCGGCGTCCCCACGGTCGAACCGAAGTAGGCTTGCGTGGCATGGGCGAGAGGTTCGATCATCAGCCACGAACGGGTTTGCCCGGTCGTTGCGAGAAGGGGCTGTAGCCCGGCAGCGATTGGAAGGCGCTCTTGAGCACATCCGCCCAGCCGTCGGAGAAGATTGCGCGGAAATTGAGATCGGCGGCCACCCGGCGCGGGTGAACAGGGGCGAAACTGTCGCGCTCGACCATCGGCAAATCGTGCGGCAGCCCGCCCGAAGGGCTGGCCTTTACCCGTCTGGCCTAAGCTACCCGCATGCCGCGCGGTAGACATCGTCATTGGCGGAACCGGGCACCACGACCTTTTGGGCCTCTATTGCGCCGGGATACTGGGAAACGACAGCACCCCCACCCATTCTTCCCGAATAGAGGGTTTCGTTGGATTCCGCCGAGATCATCCGAGCGGTGCAATCCATCGTCAATCGTACGACAACCGAACTGTAGGTCTCGCCGCTGGCGGTCTCCGGGCTACTGTAATCGTAGAGCACCCAGATCGTCGCCGTGGTGGCAGTCCGCGATATGCTCAAACTGTCATAATAGATTGCAACTGGGGCCCCCCGCGCAGATGCGATCACCCAATTTGCCGCCTCCGCTTTGGTCGTGAATGCAGCAAAACTGAGTAACAAGGTTGGAATGAGAGCATATTTCATTGAATCCCCCATCGTCGCGATGCGCCACCCACATGCAGCTCCAATGTCAGGGGCGCTCGACCAAATGAACCGGAAAGCCAAAATGCGCAAGCCGCAGCCAGGCCGGCTGCTTGCCTGCCAGCGCAATCTCGGGAGCCGGGCGGCGCGGCGGCTTCTGCCGTTAGGCTGCGTCCCGCTCGGGTTCGTCGAGCCGCGCCTCGATCCGCAGGCGGACGGCCTCGGCGGCGTGCGCGGCGCCGAGCTTGGTCATCATGTTGGCGCGGTGGATTTCGACCGTGCGCGGGCTGATCGCCAGTTCGCGGGCGATGGTCTTGTTGCTGCTGCCCAGCGCCAGCCAGTCGAGCACCTCGCGTTCGCGGGCCGAGAGGTTGCCGATCCGGTCCCGCGCCTCGATCATGCGGCGGCGCGCATCGGCATGGGCGCCGGCTTCGTCGCCGATCCGCGCGAGCGTGATCGCCAGGACCGCCGGATCGAGCGGCAGCGAGAGATAGTCGAGCGCCCCGGCCTTGATCGCCGCGACCACCCGCCGGGTGTCCGGCGCAACGTCTATCGCGACTACCGGCAGCCACATCCCGCAGTGTTCGAACAGCTCTACCGCCGCTTCGACCCCACCATGCTCGAGATCGTCGCGCAGCACCACGATGCCGCGCTCGGGCGGATGCTCGCACAGTTCGACCAAATCGGCATAGACCTCGGCGTGATGACCCATGGCGAACGCGGCCCGCGACAGTTCGGCCCGCATACGCGTGTCGCCGTCGACGAAATGGATGATTTGTCGTTCGCTCATGCCCAAGACAAACCATCAAGCCGGACGTTCGACAACCAAGTCGCGCGCCATAACGGACAGAATAGATTAAGTAAGACCGCGCACCACTGGCACTACCGACTTAACGTGAAAGCGCCGAAATGGACCTAATCATACGGGATCGTGCGGACCCGTAAATCTACTCAGCTGTCCTGCTTCTCGGGCGCGAAGAAGCTATAGTCGGGCAGGGCCATGAAGGCGTTCTTGAGCGCCTCGCTCCACCCGGCCGAGATCGCCTGGTAGTAACTGTCCTCGTGCGTGATGCGCCGCTCGTGCGTGGCGGCATATGTATCGCGTTCGATCACCATGAGGTCGAGCGGCAGACCGACCGAGAGGTTGGCCTTGAGCGTCGAATCGAAGCTGACCATCATCAGCTTGACCGCATCCTCGAAGCTCATCTGGCGGTCGTAGGCGCGAATCAGGATCGGGCGGCCGTACTTGGTTTCGCCGATCTGGAAGAACGGCGTGTCCCAACTCGATTCGATGAAATTGCCTTCGGGGTAAATCAGGTAGAGCCGCGGCTCCATGCCCTTGATCTGGCCGGCGACGATCATCGAGGCGGTGAAGCGCCCCTGCCCGGCGACGCCGTTGGCCGCCTGCCGGTCGGCGATCGTCTCGTGCAGCAGCCGGCCGATCTCGGTCGCGATCTGGAACATGGTGGGGGCCTCGAAGACGGTATTGTGCCGCTCCTCGGGCGCCTTGTTGCGCTCCTCGAGCTGGCTGACCACCGCCTGCGTGGTCGCCAGGTTGCCCGCGGTCATCAGCGTGACGATCCGCTCGCCCGGCACCTCCCAGTGCATCATCTTGCGGAACACCGAGATGTTGTCGACGCCCGAATTGGTGCGGGTGTCGCTCATCAGAACGAG